>Ga0265294_10000435_pt1 | contig 55771 bp, 82 predicted proteins | sample MunlanPumphouse3_FD_192504 | JGI IMG/M metagenome (GOLD analysis project Ga0265294, IMG submission 192504) | Groundwater microbial communities from a municipal landfill in Southern Ontario, Canada - Pumphouse #3 | ecosystem: Environmental > Aquatic > Deep subsurface > Groundwater | place... | reverse complement strand
GTGTTGATTGGTATAAAAAGAATTATGGTAAGCTTCCGCCATATTATATTATGATAGATCGTGATATTATAGCTAATAAGGGAATGATAGATAAATTAGTAAGAAAATTGAGAGAATGTGAGGATAAAAGAGTTGTGTATGCTTATGCTTCTTTTGAATTTAAAGGGTATGTAAATATAAAATTCACAGCTTCTAAATTTGATATTAAAAAGATTTTAAATAATAATTATATATCATCAAATAGCTTAATAAAATCTTTTATTATAGATGAAATAGACTTTGTTTATGATGATAAATATAAAAGATTACTTGATTGGGCATATTGGTTAAAATTATTAAAAAACAATTATATAGGTGTTCCTTGCCCAGAAGCGATTTTTATAGCACAATCAAAACCCAATGATATCTCCGCGGGATCTATTAATGACTTTAATATAAAAAGAAATAGGGTAGTACAAGATTTCGTACTACCCATGTTAAACCCTTAATTATTATTCCAAACAAAATCAGCAGTATTATTACACCACACATCAGAATTTACCCATTCATCACTTTCTTCATCATTAAAGTTAAATTTCATTTGATCGTTTTTATCTTCTTTGTCTTCTTTGAATAATCCATCTAAAATATCATCAAACATTTTCATCCATCCTTTCTATTAAATATTCTAAGTATTTTGGTAATACATAAAGAAATTTTTTCATTATAAAAATCTCCAATCACTATGAATATAATACACTATTTTAAGAAAAATGTAAATATAAAGATATCATCTCAACACATTCTTTTATATTGTATTTATTTGTATCACACATAAAATCAACACATACGGGGTCTTCAAAGGGGTCCTGTATTCCTGTCATATTATCTATATATCCATCGATTGCCTTTTTATACAAACCCTTCACATCTCTTGATATACAAACATCTAATGGTGATTTTATCCAAATTTCTCTATAGTTTTCTATTTCTTTTCTATTTTCATCACGCATTTGTTGATACGGTGTTATTGCGGATACAATTACATTAACACCGTTTCTGTTTAATAATTTACAGATCCATCTTATTCTTTTTATGTTACTAATTCTATCTTCTCTTGTATATCCTATGATTGATAAATTTTTTCTTATATCATCTCCGTCTAATATTTCTACGGGTTTTTTTATATATTTTACCAATTCATTTGATATTGTTGTCTTTCCAGAACACGGCAAACCAAATAACCATATTGTTTTACCAATTTTCATAGAACCATTTTGCTGTTTCATCCAAACCTTTCTCCAAATCAGTAAAATTAAAATCCTTAAATGTATTTAGAAATTTTGTATTATCTACACGAGTATTTCTAACCTCGCCCTTTCTCATAGGTTTATAAACTAATTCTATTTTATTTTTACAATACTTATTCATTGATGTTTCCAAAAAGCTAATAACTTTGTTTATTTCATAATAAGTACCAGATGCCATTTGAAACAAACCACCTTTTTCTGTATCTCTTGTTGCAAATAAATAAAGGGCCTTTACTAGATCTTTAACATAGATAAAATCTCTTGTTTGATAACCATCACCATATACACAAAATTTCTGATTATTAGATAATTTATCCATCATATACTTTGGTATTAAATTCAATTTTTTATGAAAAGAATATGGGCCATAAACATTAGAAAATCTCAATGCAGTAGTATTTAACCCAAAAGACTTATAATAAGCATAACAATAAGCCTCACCGGCCAATTTACTTGCAGAATATGGGGATTCCGGTCTGGCGAACATTTCCTCATGTAGTAATTCATTCTTTTCCCCAAGAACAGATCCAGATGAAGCAAAAATAAATTTTTCAACACCATTTCTAGCCGATGATTCCAAATAATTGAAAACACCATCTACATTATATTTTCTGTCCAATCTTGGATTTTTTACTGATGGTATAACACCGGAATTTGCAGCAAGATGAAAAACAACATCAATATTTTTACATAATTTCATAGATAAAACTTCATCAGTTACGTTACCATTTATAAATGTTATTTTTTTATCTTTTATATATTTATATGTGTCAAACAATAAAGCATCTATAACAGTTATTTTACAATTTTTATCATTCTCTAATATATAATCAATTAAATTAGAACCAATAAAACCAGCACCACCAGTTATTAAGTAATTCATATTAATATTTCCTTTTCATGTTATAGATTAAATCTATTGCGGGTTTAGCATCATCTATACCAAAACCACCACCATTTAAAATATCTTTATAAACAGAAATATGTAAATCTTCAAAAACATCATCAAATCTTATCTTATCATTATCTATTTTTAATTCTCTGTATTTTTTACCCTCTGGAGCGAATTTCTTATTTGTTGATAAAAACCATTCTATCCAAGCATTTTCCATTTTAATAAAACCCACAGCTAAATCTTTTTCATATCTTTCTAAAGAAACCTTTTTTATATCAGTATCAAATAACCATAATAATAAATCAAAAAAATGAATACCGATATTTACCATAATACCACCGGATTTTTCTTCTATTCCTTTCCAAGAATAATCATACCATAATCCTCTTGGTGTTATATAAGTCAGTTTTACGTTATAATGTTTATCTTGTTTAATCTTCTCTTTCAATTTAATTAGTGAAGGATGAAGTCTAAGTTGAAGAATATTATAAACCCTTTTACCTGTTTCTCTTTCTATAACTTTTAATTGATCAAGATTCCAGGGATTTATAGATAATGGCTTTTCACAAATAACATCAGCACCAGATCTAAGACCCAATCTACAATGAGAGTCATGAAGATAATTAGGAGTACAAACAACCAAATAATCTATTCCTTCTCCTTTTTTTCTTAAAAGTTCTAAATGTCTTTCAAATCTTTCTGTTTCTGTGAAAAAGCTGGCTTCTGGAAAATAACTATCTATAATACCAACAGAATCAGATACATCCATAGCGGATACAAGTATATTACCAGTTTCTTTTATAGCCTTCATATGTCTTGGTGCAACATATCCAGCAGCACCTATTAAAGCAAATCTTTTCATTCAATTAACCTCACAGGATTACCAATTACTTTTTGATTTTCTCCAACATTTTTTGTTACAACAGAACCAGCAGCAATAAAACAATTTTTACCAAGTATAACGCCCGGTAATATTGTTACATTACCACCAATAGTTACCCCATCTTCAACAATAACCTTCATCCAATGTTTTCCTCTAGATGGTGGGTATTTATCATTAAGAAATGTTGTATTAGGGCCAATAAAAACATTATTACCAATTTCAACACCAGATGGTATGAAAACAAATGATTGAATTTTACAATTGTTTCCTATTTTCACACCCTTACATATTTCTATAAAATTGCCTATAGAAACATTATTTCCTATTTCACAATCATATATATTAACGAGTTCTTCATTATGTACTTTAAAATTTTCACCTATTTTAGCGTTTTTTATCATAGAAAACTCTTTATATGTTGATATAATTGATTTATTCTTATATCATCCGTGTGTTTTTCTCTTATTTCATTTACAGCGTTTTTTGACATTTCCATAGACAACTCTTTGTTAAATAAAACTTCTTTTGTATTTTTAACTATATCTGTCATATCCTTGTTATATAAAATATAACAATTTGAATCAAATAGAGTTTTTTCGTCTTCATTTATAGAATTTATAAGTGGAATTGAACCACTTGCCATTATTTCAAATGTTTTTGCATAAATATAATCTTTTTCAACAGATGAAAGCATACAAACATACTTTCTTAATATTTCTGGATATTCTTTCAAAACTCTACCATGATTTTTTATTAAATTATTTTTATATAAAGTTTCTATGGCGTTTTTTCTTATTTTATAAGCATTATTACAAGTACCAACAAATCCGACTTTTTTTATTTTTTCATCAAAATTTTCAAGTGGATAAAATTCTTTTGTATCAGCACACCACGGCAACCATATAACAGGAACTCCGATCTTTGTCTTATATTTTTTTGGTATAAATCCTCTATAAAAAACAACATCAAAATCATTGCTTTCGTAAAAATCAAATCTATTTTTTTCAACTATTTTCCAGAAATCAACAGATATTATTACTTTCAAACATGGAATGTTCTTAAAAAATCCATTCAAAAGATTATGTTGTGCGTGACACATCATAACATCTGGTTTATATTTTTCATACAAATCTTTTGACTTATACAAAATCTTATTGTTTTTTTTATCAAAAGCTTCTATTACATTAAATTCATCACATAAAGGCCCTATTTTTTTAATAAAATCAATGTTTATTCTACTATTATAAGGATTTTTATCTTTTTTGGTTATCAGAAGAATTTTCATATTTCACTTTTTATAATATCATATATTTTAAAACATGTAAACATACAAATCATTCGTAATTATTTTTGCTTGTACATCCCTTTATATTTAACCAATCTTTATAATCTCTTATTCTTTCATTTACTTTATCAGCAGTTTCACACATTTCAAGTGATAGATTTTTTTCCTTTGCCCAGTTTACGAAAGCTTTTATATCTTTTGGAAAACATTTTTTCCCAAACCCTCTATGACCATCATAGCCAGGAACATCAACATGGCTATTCCCTATTCTATAATCACTAAGAAACATATTTTTTAATTCATTATAATCAATATCATAATATTTCGCAACATCATATATTTCATTAAGATAAGATATTTTTACAGCAAAAAAACAATTACACATATATTTAACTATTTCAGCAGCTTCCCAAGAAGTCTTATATATTGGAGTATGAGGAAATCTTATTCTAAACAAATCCTCTATTTCTACTAAAACTTCTTCATCACCACCAAAAATCAATCTGGATGAATTTATAAAATCAAGCTTTGCATTTCTTTCTGTTAGAAATTCTGGAAAAAATACAAAATCATGATCAAGATATTCATCTGCAAAATATCTTGTTGTGCCTGGAATTATTGTGCTTCTTAAAATAATTATTTTTCTTTTCTTTGATATTTCAGCAATATTTTTTACAGCATCTTCTATATTCGATAAATCTTGTGAACCATCATCTCTCATAGGTGTTGGTACACCAACGAAAAGAAAATCTGAATCATTAACAACATCCTCTAATTTATCATAAAAATTTTCGTATTTATCATATATTTTAATATCAGCATGAAGAGCAAATCCATGAGCAAGCGCTCTACCAAGAAAACCAAACCCTATTATACCAATTTTTGGCTTATCCATTTATTTCATTAAATTTCCTGTTTTATATAGTTATTTTTTACTATTTCTAAAATTTTTTCTGATGCGTGCCCATCACCAAATAGGCTTGTATCGTGTATATTTGGTTGTTCTTTAAATTCAATATTTTCAATATCATCTAATTCAATTAAAATAGACCATCCTAAATCCAGTATATCCGTCCATTCAGTTTCCTTTCTTAATACATAACAAAATTTCTTTAAAAAAAATGATTCTTTCTGCACACCACCAGAATCAGTTATAACAAAAAAAGAATTTTTTATTAAAGAAATCATATCAATATAATTAACAGGATCTATAAATTCTATATTTTTATATTTAGAAAGACTTATATTACTTTGTTTCTGTATTTTTAATGTATGTGGATGTATTGGTATTAATATCCTTTTCTTTTTACCTAAAATATTTAATTTATCTAATATGTTATTTATCTTTTCAGTTGATTTGATGTTATAGGATCTATGTATAGTGGCTAAAATATAATCATCTTTTATTTTATTATAATCTTCTTTAGAATAATGAATAATAGAATCCAACATTACATCACCAACAAAATATCCATTTAACCCCTCTTCTTTTAAATTGTCATATGATGATTTTGTTGGGCAACATAATATATCAGACATTTGATCAGTTAAAATTCTGTTTATTTCCTCTATCATTTCTATGTTATGTGACCTCAATCCAGATTCTATATGAACCAATTTAATTGGTGTTTTTTTGGATGCAATCGCTCCAGCTATTGTTGAATTTGTATCACCATAAACAAAAACAAAATCCGGGCAGATATATTTTATTTTTTTTAATATTTCCTTTATTGTCAAGGACATTTGTTTGCTATAAGTATAATCACCACTTTTTATTCCAACGTTATATATTTCTTTATCTTTAATTCTAAGAGATTTTATTATGTTATCCGACATATTATCAGAATAGTGTTGCCCGGTGTTTATTATTATATGATTATCATTGATTATAGAATCTATGGCATCAACTTTTATAAATTGCGGTCTTGTTCCAATTATACTAACAATTTTCATTTTTTATCTCTTTTTCTAGGACATTTAAATTTACAAACATCAACTATCGGACAGGGATGTATAACTTGTGGATGTTTTTGATGTATTGCCATTGCATCATCTATCCATCTAACAAACAATTTACCATCTTTATTTAATTTTATCAATTCTTCTTTTGTTTTAACATCACAAGCATTTTCTCTCCATGTAAAATATTTGAATAAATGATCTTTTTTTATAGCAGCCAAAAACCAATATAATCTTGGGTTTTTGCTTGAAGTGTACATATATTTTGTTTTTGGATTTTCCATTTTTGGCCACATTTTGTCTACTATTTTCGGCAATTCATTTTCCATATTTTTCCAAAGATTTGTGTCTATTTTCATATTTGCCACAGCACCAGATGTATAATGATTATCATCGACACCATCTACTAATTTTTGAAGTGTATACTCAGTTGCATATAAAACATCAGAAGATTGTGTAACTATAATATCCACATCATCATCCATCATACCTAATGCGGTTTGATGCCCAAAATTAGATCCCATATTTGTTTCATTTTTTTTATATTTTAAGGTAATGTTTAGTGGTTTTTTAATTTTACTCAGATATGAAAAATCATCATTCGGTGAATTATCATTCACAATTAAAACTTCAAATGGAAAGTTTGTTTTTTGTCGTAGAATAGAATAAATCGTGTTTCTATTGCAATTTTGTTTATTATAAAATGTCAATATTATAGATACTTTCATTTATTCTTTTTCCCTTGTGTTTCTTATATCACCAATTTTTGATTTAGTTTTCATGTACATTTTAGTTCTTATACATTTATATTTACATGTTTCAACTACAGGACATTCATACCAAATTTTTTCATGATTTTGATGTATGCCTATTGCATCATCTACCCATATAGGTATAAAAGATCTTTCTTTATTATAATTTCTTAAAATTGTACCAACAACAGCATCACAAGAATTTTTCATCCAAGGTGTTTTTTCCAATAAATGATCTTTTCTTATCGCACCAAGAAAAAATAATAAAGATTTTGGTTTACCTGGATCAACATATATATCTTGTATTTCTGTTTTATTCCATTCTTCTAATATTTTCTCTACGCTTTCTTTATATGATCCACATATATCATAATCAACACTAAAATTTCTTACTAATGCCAATGAATAATGTTTATTATCTACGTTATTTACTAATCTTTGTAATGTATATTCATTGCCGTATATTATATCACAAGCTTGTATGACAACTATTTTACTATTAGGGTCCATCAATTTTATACCATTTTGTTGTGAAAACGGGAACCCCAATCTACCAACATTTTTATATTTTACTTCAATATCATTTTTTTTAAAAGAAAATGAATTTATAATTTTTTTATATTCAAGTTTATTATCAGATCCATCATTAATAATGATTAATTCAAATGGAAAATCTACTATTTGTTGATCTATAGAACATAAAACATTTTTCAAATGAATTTCACTTTTATTATAAAATGCAAATATAATACTTACTTTTATATCTCTCATGTTTTTTAATATTCCTATATTATTAAATTTATTTTTTTAGTAAATATGACCCACCTATTCCGCAATGTTTATTTCTATATATTGGATAATTTTCAGAATCTAATTTCACTTCTTTTATAAAACTTCTGCTTTCGTTTTCCAATCTTTCATCATTTATTGATATATTACCATATTTTCCATATGATTTTATCTCTTTACCTGTAAAATATCCACCAACAAATTCTACACTAAAACCAGCATTTTTACATATTTTTACAAAATCACTTGGTCTATAAGCAATTGATTTTGGACATTCTGTACTATCTGTGCTTTTTGAAAACGCTTCTTCTGGTGTCATTTTTCCAAAAAGATCTTTGAATTTTTTACTCATAAATCTTTTTTCATACGATACGAATACATGAAAAAAAAGACTATCGCGATTATAAACCATTATCCTAGATGTTTTGTTGGGTTTCAAAACACGATAAAATTCTTTTATTATTTTTTCTGGATGACTTGTATGATGTAAAACACCACCACAATTTATAAAATCAATAGTATTATTATCCAAAGGCAAAACAGGATTATCATCTCTTATATGATAAAGCTCGACATTTTTAAAACCGTGTAGATTTATTCTATGACGCGCTTGTGATAATGCTTTGTGAGATGTATCAAATCCTATTATCATCTTGGATTTTCCTTCTTCAGCCAACCATATTATATCATTAGCCGGTCCACATCCATAATCCATAACAATTTCGCCTTCATGACTATCAAACACACCCATGTATTTCTTAAAAAACGGATAAGCATTAATTCTTTTTTCAATATTCCATTGTCTTGAATCATTAACATTTTGAAATAAATTTTTAACCATTGTTTTTCTGTTCCAAAATTCTTCTATTTCATTCATATATACTCCTTGAACCATAAAATTAAAGATAGCATACCCCACATTCCTCTATCAAAATCATTCAAATTACTTATGTTTTTAACTATTTTGCTCTTATTTATAAATTTATTTTGTTTCATCGATAAAAAAACATCTTTTACGAAATCACTGTTTATCCATTTATTTATGGGTGTCGGAAACCCCATTTTATCTGTTCTATTATAAACCTCTGTTGGTAAATGTTTTTTTCCTATATTTTTTAAGACTCTTTTTAATTCACCATTCTTAAATTTTATATCGGATGGTATTGAAGAAGCCATTTCTACAAAATTATGATCCAATAAAGGAACTCTTGATTCAAGACCAAATGCCATAGATACTCTATCTTCTATATGTAATAATGATGGTAAAAGCGTTTGAAAGTCAAAATTTGTCATTAGATTGAAATAAGATTTATGTTCAATGCATCCATTCAAAAATATATCCTTAAATGTTTCCAACGGATTGTAATCATCAAATTCATTCCAATTTATTATATTCTCAAAGTTTAAAGATCTATCTATCAATCTATAATATCTTTTATACATCGGATCAAACAAACCATCTTTCCAAAAATTCTTTATCATTGGTTTATAATTATATAAATATTTAAGATTTGGTATTATTGATTGATATGTAACAACATAATCACCGTTATTAAGTGTGCCATCTATTGCAGCCTTTATACATTGTTCAAAATATGCAACTAAATATCTGGTATATCCACCAAATATTTCATCACCACCTTGACCACCAACAACAACTTTTCTATATTTTGATGCTTCTTTTGAAACCATATATTGTGAAAAAGAACCAGGCCCTGCTGATGGATAATCAAGATGATATATAAGATTTTGTATATTATTAACGAAATCATCAAATGTTATATCAACTTCAACTAAATCAAAATTATTTTTTTTAGATATTATTCTAGCATATTCGCTTTCATCAAACAAACTACCATAATTAGAATACTTACCAGTAAATCCAATAAAATTTTCTTTGTATTTAGAAGATAAAATTGAAACAATGCCGGAGTCAATACCACCAGAAACATACCCACCTATATCAACATCACTAACTGTATGAATTTTTATAGTGTTTTCTAATAATTCATTCAAATTTTCAAGAAAGTATTTTTCTGTATGATACGAATCAATTATGTAGAGATTTTCCCAATACTTTTGTATTGTTATATTACCGTTTTTAATTATTATATAATTACCGGGCAATAATTCATAAACATTTTTAAATAAAGTTTTTTCTCCCAAAACAGACTGAAACACAAGATAATCTTTCAATCCCTCTTCATTAACATCCACCTCTATAAACGGTAGTAATGATTTTATTTCAGAAGCAAAATAGAATTTATAATCCTTTATTGTATAATAAAACGGTTTTATACCAAACCTATCTCTAGCACAAAATAACGTTTTTTCAATATCATTCCATATTGCAAAAGAAAACATTCCTTTAAAATAATCAAGCATTTTAAAGGAATGTTTTTCATACATCTTTAGTATTACTTCTGTATCACTATCTGTTTTAAAATCATGAAAAAAAAATTTTAGATCCTTATAGTTATATATTTCACCATTATATGTAATATAGTTTTCATTACTTTTCATTGGCTGATGGCCATTATCTATATCAATAATTGATAACCTATTATGACCAATAACAATCGATTCTTCTTTATTTACATAAAAACCGCTATCATCGGGGCCTCTATGTTTTATTAGATCCATCATTATTTTTATATTTTTTTTAGGTTCTAATATTTTATTATAATTTAAATCCAATATACCACATATACCACACATAATTAATCTTTCATATCCAAATGTGTAAATGTTTCTTTGATACCATTTTTCTTATACCATTCAACGGCCTTTTTTATACCATATTCAAGAGTTTTATTAGGAATAAAACCAAAAACCTCTAGTGTTTTTGAAGGATCTATTAATATTGTTTTTTCATCTCCAGGCAATGGTTCCTTTACTTCCACATCACTTTCAATTTCTAAATTTTTACAAACCTCATCATATATATCTTTTATTGCAAAATCTTTACCAGTTGAAATATGATAAACACCCATAATTTCATCATTAATTGACTTCATCACAATATCAACCAAATCATCTATATAGACAAAATCCCTTCTTGTATTGAAAACGAAACAAGGAAGGTTTTTTGTTAATCTATTATAGAACGTTGGGGCTGGTCCGCTTAAATTTCTTGGACCATAAGCATTTGCCAATCTAAAAGTTGTATAATTTAAACCACTCATATCTATATATTGTTCGGCGGCTGTTTTGCTTATAGCGTATGAGCAACTAGGGTTTATTGGATGATTTAGTGTTATCGGTTGTTCCTGTGCTTTTCCATATGTTAATGCTGTTTGAAAATATATAAAATGTTTTACGTTATGTTTAATGCTTTCTTTAACCATATTTATTGTTCCAACAACATTAGTTTTAGCGTCTTCTTTCCAATTTTTTGGATCTTTATAAGATGCAGCGCAGTGTATTACAATATCAGGATTTGTTTCTTCAAAAATACCCCTCATGATTTTTTCTTTATGAATACTTTCTTTATATAATTTTATGTTTTTGCTTGTTATGTTTTCTTTTCTTCCAGTTGATAAATTATCAATAACAAACACATTATTATTTTTCAATAATCTCTCAGCTAAATGACTTCCAATAAAACCAGCACCACCAGTTATAACAATGTTCATTATATAATCTCCTTAAATTACTTTAAAAGTTTTTATTATCATTTACTACAAAAGATATTCCACTTATTTTCATTTTTTTATCTAATCTTGGTGCCATCCATTCTCTATCCCAAGCATCCATTACCTTACCTATATCGATACCTATTCTACCACATCTTTTTGCTTGCATTGGATACGCCTTACCAATTATTCCAGCACCAACAAGAAATATATCGTATGTTTTTGATTTTTCTTCTATTTCATCCATTATATTTTTATATATATCAGAGTGCCATATTTCAGGTGGAGATGTAACCTCAAATTTATTCAATTCACTTGGTAATTTTGTTTCAATTTTATCGGCTTTATATCCATATGATCTTAATTTTTTTGATGCTCCCTCAAATGGAGTAATAAGACATATTTTTTTATCTTTCAAGAAATTTAAAATATTGTGTTTTCCTGTAAACAATAAAAAACCAATATCAGGATTGCAATATCCAATCTCTCTTTCCTTTATTCCAATATAATTATAATAATATCTAAAATTTCTTAGTAAGTTTTCAGTTTTTTTTGATCTTCTTCTTGGCCAATAATCACTACTAAACCAAGCATCAAAATTGCTTATAAAATCTGATTCATTTGATGAATCTCTCAATACGTCCATTATTTCAGGAATTTTGTTTATTCGTATTCCCTGTCTAACCAATTTTTTATAAAATTCCCACTCATCACCCTTTTTAAAATTTTCATACGTTTCATTAAAATCTACACCACTTTTTTTCCATTTTATCCAATTATCTATAAGCTTCAGTTCTCCATCACCAAATCTAACCAAAGAAAATGGTGTTTTATTTTTTAATGAATTTTTAATACTTTCAGAAATATATCCCGCTCTTGTTACATTTGTTCCTTGCATAAACGTTTTATGATTCATATTAATCCCCATGTTTTATTAAAACTTTAAATAATTTTCCATACCAGCATTTTTTAGCATTTTTTCCAGCTTTTTTATTTTATCTGAATTGAAATAAGAGAGAACGTCTTCTTTATTTCTTTTTGTTATGTTTGAAAACATTTCAAAATAGTCAACTTCCATAAATTCACATAAATCCTTACATGTTTTTTCTTCTAAATATGTTATTTGACTAGATTTTATATTAAAAGCACCAACTTTTTCTATGTTTTCAACAACACCCTCTTTTCTACCTATCATCTCTTCATAATAAATTTTTATTTGATTTTTATGTTTTCTCCACTTACCAAAATTATCTTTTGACTTTTTTTCAGATTTTAATGTTTCTTCAATAATTTTTTTAACCTTTAGATCCGTTACTGGTTCATATTCATTTTTTGATTTATTTCTTGTTAATCTAGAAATTGCTTTCTTAAAATGATTTTTTCTGAATAAATGTATTATTTTAATATTATTTTCTTTAATATATTTATCAACATTCCAATAATAACACTGATCATATATTAGTTTAAGATAAACATTTTCATCTTTTTCACCAAGATATTTCAAAAATGATGGTATATTATATCCCCTTTCCATATTCATCCATCTATACATGTATTCACCATTTCTCTTTTTAATATTTCCTCTTATCATAAAAAGCTCATCATAGCATGTAATTTGGGGATGTGAGTTCATACAATTTTGTAATAAAGTTGAACCTGTTCTTTTATCACACAAAATAAATCCTTTAAACATTAATTTTTTCTCCTTATATTTCACTTATCAAAGCTTTAACTGAATTTTGTTTTCCGTTAATAACATTTAATGTATTTTTCATTCTAATTTTACTGGAATGATATTTTTGAATAAAATTGAAGGCGTTTTCTCTTATTTTTGATGTATTCGTTTTTGACCATTTTTTCCATAATTCTTTTACAACAAATGGATCTTTATAACTATCAAACAATATTTGTAAACTATCCGGTAATATCTTTTCCTGCCATTTAAACTTTCTACTTATCATAAAAGCACCGCATCCAAGATACTGAAATGGTCTTACATCAATATACCCACCAATATTATATCCAGTACATAACCCCAAAATACACTTTGAAGAAACTGATAACTCCGGTGTTACTGATCTTAAATCTTTGGAAGATTTTGTTTGTATTATATGAATATTCATAACTCTGGACAATCTTTTAATAAAATCTGATCTATCTGAATGTGAAATAACCGATCCTGTAAAAACAGGATATTCAAAACTGTAAGAAGGATTGAAATTCGCCATTTTTTTCAATGTTAATGAAGAATATGGCCAAAAAAATGTAGGCACTTTCCAATAAAACTGAAATTTTTCTAAATTTTCAAGCTGTGAAACAAAAGCAATATCAAAAATATCACTTATATTTCCATTATATCTTGGTTCATTTTTTGCATCTTGTAATGTATGAACCATCCTTATTCTTCTTTTTTTGAAATCACTAAATATTTCTTTTATCTGATTAATATCTTTATGTCCATGAAAAGTTAAATGAGTAAATATAATAGATGGATTGAAATTTAAAACCAAAGTTTTGATGTTCTGTAAAGAATTTGATTTCCAATCTATTCCTATTACATCATGACCGTTTAGTTTCAATCCCTCATATGTAGTTTTAACAAACCAACTATAAGCTTTTGTTATATCTTTACCAGTATTACCAAGTATAACAATTCTCATTGTATTTTTTCCAATATATCCCTAAACATATTTCTATATCTTTCTGATTGAATTTTCCAAGTCCAATCTTCTTCTATTGTTTTTCTTGCATTCATTCCCATTTCTATCATTTTATCTCTATTGTTTCTAAACCAATTAATTTTTTCAACATATGCGTTTATATTTTTATCAACTAAAAATCCATTATAACCATCTATTATAAATTCAGGCATATTACCTATTCTATTGCTTATTATTGGTCTACCACAAGCAGCTGCTTCAAGAGCGGGATTTGGTGTACCATCTTCATCACTAGCAACTATAAAAACATCCATTTTTTGATAAACATCAACCATTTTATTATGATCTATTCTGTTTCTATAATTATTTAAATGAAGAAAACTTTCAGCATTAGACTCTTTTATTGCTGGTTTTATATACTGATTTTGACCTTTTCTGGGAGACAACTTACCAACATGACCAACAATTATATTTTCTCGCTGTTCTGGTATTGAATTTTTTATATAAAAAAGATTTTCATCTACACCATTTGGTAAATAATATACATTATCAAATCCCATAGATTTTAATTCATTTACTAACATAATAGAATTAGCATGAACATGACCAGCCAATTTCATTTTAGATTTTATCAAATTTTTGGTTCTATGTGCTGTAACACCTGTTATTCTTCTATTTTTTTCTATATGGCTTATTTTATCTATATAACTATAACCAAACGTAAAATATAAATCATGAGAACTTCTGTCTATGCCTGTTCTTCTTCCGTCCTCTAAAAAATTAAAAATATCAAAATCAAATTCATCAGAAAGATACTTAACTATATATTTTGATTTAATAGACCAAGCCCATCCATTAACATCTGTTATCAACATAATTTTTGGCTTTCCGCTTCTTTTTTTTCTAATTGGTTCTTTTTTTATGTTGATTTTTTTGTCTTTATTTATTTTATGAATGGTTGATTTTGTTTCCGTTTCCGTTTCAAGTCTTTCTTGTCTTATTCTGTTAATTGTATTTCTTTTTATTTCTTTCTTAGTTTCTATTAATCGTCTTTCATCCAATTTACCATTATAGTTTCTATTAACTCTAACAGAAGGCATATTATCATCCTTTAATTTTAAAAGATTTTCCAATCTATTAATTTTAGAAGAAAGGCTTTTTGCTTCTCTCTTATTTGCCTTTCTTCCCTCAATATATTTTTTCTCGACCTCTATTTCATATTGAAGTCTGTTTATTTCTGACTGAATATCGTCTATTATTTTCATTTTATTTACCCCATTTTATATGAGGAATAACAACAGAATGTAGCTTACTTAAATCTAAATCTTTTAAATTTTCTATTATATATACTGATTCATCCTTTATCGTTCTCGTTGATTTGAATCCAAGATTTTTAAGTTTATCAACAACAGGATTATAATAAAAACCATCTGTAGATTCTGATCTAGGTGTTTCTATATGTATTTTTCTTGCTTTTATTCCAAATTTATCAGCTATATCAATTACTTCATCAGCTAAATTGTTAATTGAATATACTTCATCAAGTTGATTCCATGTTCTATATTCACCATCATTTGGTTTATTTTCTATAGCCAATATTAAACATTGAACAGCATCTGTTAAAGAAATAAAACCTCTACTATGATCACCTTTACCAAAAATTGTTAAAGGATGTCCTATTATTGCTTGTACTATAAATCTGTTAAAAGCCGTACCAAAACTTTCATCTGTATCTAATCTTGTATTTAATCCAGTTTCTTCTATTTCCGGTGTCCAAGCACCATAAACAACACCTTGCATTATATCTGTTGCTTTTAATCCATAAAATCTACAAGCACAATCAATAAAATATGTTGATGCAACTTTCGAGCAATGATAATAAGAACCGGGTCTTCTTGGATATATTACATTTTTAATTGTTTTTCCAACATATTCAAAATCAAAAAAACCTTCAGGTATTCTTATACCAACACTTGGATCATATTCCCCCATACTTCCTATTGAAATATAATGAATATTAGGGTTTGTTTCTTCTATTGCATGAATAATATTTAAGGTTCCTAAAACGTTACCAAATGTTGTTTCATAGGAATTTTTTCTTGATTTATGAGAAAATGGCGCTGAAGGTTGTTGGGCTAGATTTACTATTGTTTCTGGTTCAAATTTTTTAATAATTTCTTTCAATAAATCATAACTATCATATCCTTCAATATTTATTTCAAAAGAATCATAATCACCAAATTCCTTCATTTTTAATATTCTTTCTTTTGGATGTTCTATCGGGATTGCTGAAAAAGAACCCATTTCATGCTCAACGAAAAATCTTCGTCTAAAATCATCTATACCAATAACCTTATACCCTTTCTTTAATAATCTTAAAGTTAAAGAATGACCTATATATCCATCGCTCCCGCAGATTAAAACGGTTTTACTCATAATATTAATACCTCCAAATTCATTAACTATAGTTATTCTTATTAGTACATCCTTTTATATCATACCAATCTTTATATTCTCTTATTCTTTCATTTACTTTATCAGCCGATTCACACATATCAAGTGATAAATCTTTTTCTTTTGCCCAATTTATAAAAGCTTTTACATCTTTTGGAAAACATTTCCCCCCATAAGCCCGAAGCCCATCATGACCGGGGACATCAACATGACTATTCCCTATTCTATAATCACTAAGAAACATATTTTTCAATTCATTATAATCTATATTATAATATTTTGCTACATCATATATTTCGTTTAGATATGATATTTTAACAGCAAAAAAACAATTACACATATATTTAACTATTTCAGCAGCTTCCCAAGAAGTTTTATATATTGGTGTATGGGTAAATCTTTTTCTAAACAACTTTTCTATTTCTGATAGTACTTCCTTATTATTACCACCAAAAATTAACCTTGAAGAATTTATAAAATCAAATTTAGATGATCTTTCTGTTAAAAATTCTGGAAAAAATATAAAATCATGATTTGAATATTTTTCGGCAAAAACTCTTGTTGTTCCGGGTAATACAGTACTTCTAATAACTATAATTTTTCTTTCTTTTGATTCTTTTTCTATGCTTTCTATAGCATCTTTTATATTTGATATATCTTGTGATCCATCTTCTTTCATGGGTGTTGGAACACTAACAAAAATAAAATCAGAATTGTTTACAACTTCTTCTAATGTATTATAATAATTTTCATACTTATCATATATCAAAACATCAGCATGTAAAGAAAATCCGTGAGCAAGAGCTTTACCTAAAAATCCAAACCCAACAATACCAATAGTATAATCATACATAAAAATATTATCCTTTTAATACAAGCATTTCAACAGCATCAGATTGTTTTTTTCCTTTTGATGCCATAGAAGCTTTTTTATATTCTTTATATTCTCTTTTAAATTTATCTTTAGGATAAAAATCATAAGATTCTTTAAAATCATAATAGCTCAAAACCCAATTACTTTTACAATTATTTAAAATATTAGCAAGTTTTTTATGATCATTTATACCAAAATCATGAAACGCATAAAGATTTTCAGTTCCATAATATGGTGGATCTAAATACATCCATGTTTCTTGATCATCCACCATTGGAATAAAATCCTCATAAGATTGATTAAAAACTTTTATTTTTTGTAATTTTGATTGTATTTTAGGATTATTCAATCTTTTCTTGAATGAATAGTATTTTGATTTATATTTGGTGGGATCTAAAAAAATCATTTTAGCTTTTTCTGACATTATACCAGAAAATGTTTGTGTCACAACATATATATATTTTGCAGCAAGATCAAAATCTTGAAATTCAAATGACCCTTTATTCTTAACATCTAATATATAATTCTTATATTTTTCGAAAATATCAAAATTTTGTGCTTCTACTCTATCCAAATATGATAGAAAAGTATTTGGTGCGCGACAACAATCAAAAACATTAGCCATAAATGGATTATAATCATTATAATATACTTCATCGGCTTCTATATCACTATTTACATAAACCCACATCGCACCACCAAACACTTCAACATATCTTTTCATTCTTTTTGGTAAAAAAGAATAAATCCACTTTGCCTGTCTATACTTACCACCCACATATGCCATCAATTTTCCAGTACCCCCTTACATTTTAGTATATTTTTATAAAATTGGATGAATAATCACTCACTGACGAAGCACCAAAATATATTTCATTTACGATTTCATCAGCCTTTCCTTTATTTTTAACTAAAAATTCTCCAAATTGAAGGGAATGTATAGCGGATTGCCAAAAACCATTACGGCCTCTTTTTTCCAATGGTTCTTTACCATTCAACAAATTTTCAAATCCTCTATCTATATCATTTTGAGAATATTTATAACCAATATCTGACCATAATTTAACAACTATATCTCTAAGTTCTTCATCTGTCATTTTTGATATCTTAGAAAGAGGAAGTTGTGATATACTATATTTCTTTATTATATTAGTTACAGCAAATTTTCCATGTCTTGCTGTTTTGCCTATAATTTCACCACGAACATCAGCATTTTGGCTTATTCTAAAGCTTCTGACATTGATAGACCATCCATTTGATAAATCTATCATTATACCAGTTGAAAATATATTTCTTGGTTTTCTTATTCCCTTAAAACCAACTGGCGTCATGTCTATTTTATCCTTACCAACAACTACAACTTTAGCGTTTCCACCGACCTTTTTCAAAGAAATACCCATCAATGTATTCTTCTCTAATTGATCAGCGATATAAGCATTATATTCTAATAATGAACTAAATGAACCAAAATTTGGATGAAAACTAGAAGAAGCAGCCCATATATCACCAGGATTCCATTTATCATTTGGAAGTTTTATACCCTCCAATGATTTCATCTTGTTAAATTCTTGATAAACCATATTCATTATTCCAGTTCCTCTATAAAAATCATAAGGAGCTTTTTTACTATAAGGTGATTTAAAAAAAGCATTAGTTGATGTTACCACGCTTTTTACCCAATCTGGTTTTCTTTCAGCAAAATCAAAAATTTCATCACCGGATGAATCAAGATTGCAATGTAAACTATATCCCTGTGAAAATTGACTTCTATCCATAACATCACTTTCAATAATATTACTTCTTTTATTTTGTCTTATACCAAAGGCGACACAATGAAGACATTCCTGTAATCTTGTTTCTTTTGAAGCATTACCAGCGGCTTCGTTTAATTCATCTTCATCATTTTCAATAATTGAAAAGCATATTTCTTCAAAATCAACATCATCACTATTAATAAATTGTTTAAATTTCATTATTTTTACCATCCTTTAGTATTTTTCTTTGTATAGCTTTATCTATTTCCTCAGATAGTCTATTTAAACAACTTTTACAAAGCAAAATATTCTTGCCATCGTTTTCTATATTTATATAAACAGAATTTTGTCTTTCACAAAATAAACAAGTTTCATCGCTTTGATAAAAACCATATTCGTCACGCCAATTTTCTTTTATAAAGAACAACATTTTATTTTCTCCTTTATTATTTTTCACCTTCAAGTTCTGGTATTCTAACATCTTTCCCATCAGCTTTCTGTTTTTTATATTCATCATAATAATGATTTGTGTTACCATCCCAATCACACATATCACCGCGTTTATTATTAAAAACTAATTTAAAAGTAGGTGATTTTTGAGGAAAAATTCTAACCAATTCTGCACCACATTTTGAACATACGAGTATTTCTCTGTAGTTCGAATTACTGAATATTATTCGTTCTTCTATGTTACCACATACAGAACATTGATAATCAAAAACCGGCATTATTTTTTCTCCTTTGAATATCCACTTGCGCCCCAACCACCACCTTTTAATATAAAAGATGTTGATGATAAAATTCTTTTCATTTTGACACCACAATATATACATTCTATAAAATCAGCATCAGCTTCTTTTATATTTTTATAATATTCTTCAAATATCTTACCACATTTAGGGCATTGAAATTCATAATAAGGCATAACAAATTCTCCTATACAATTTTTAAATCTTTGATAAATTTATCCATTGATTTTGTTATTAGATCTGGATTTGTTTCATCATTTGTTGGTAATATAAAAGAATTTTTATTATCAAAATTGTATACACCATCTTCTTTAAATAACGAAACATTTTCTCCCCATGAAAAAACTGGTTTGCCTTGTAAATTTGATATAAATGTCCAAACACTAGTTGGACATATAACCATTTTAGAAGTATTTATATAATTTATTATATATTCATACCCATAATCAAAATAATTTATCATTGGTGTTATGGTATTACTCTCAGGAAATTCGGTTTTCATATCACCAATTATAACAGAATCATATTTTTCAATAACATGATTATACACCTTTTCCAGTATTTTTACATCAGCGCTTATATCTGGTATTATTACAATTTTACCCATATTTGTCAAAGGGCATGAATGATTCACTTTTATTTTGGAAAATACTTTATTATATATAGGTATATGTTTTACATTTTTAACATAATTCACCTGATAACTATCTATATCTTTCTTTGTACATTTTTCATTGTTTATAATAATTTGTTTTACATATTTTGATATGCTTCTAAAATTCTTCTGATTTATTCTTTTATTATAATATCCACATTGATCGTATTCATAAACAGATAAATATTTATATATTGGTATTCTATTTTTTTCTGGAATAAAATCATATAAAAAAAGCCTATTATAATGAGAACTTATAAATATATCATCATATTCAACACTTTCATATAACCATCTTGCATATGGTCTGAAATTAACAATTTCCTGTTCCCAATCACCAACATATGGCCCAATAACCAATAAATTCATTAATTCTCCTAATATACGATAACATTACCATTCCAATTTTTAATTATATCGTATTTCTCATCAAAATCTTCTTCCGACATTCTAACTACTTCAACATTATGTAGTATATCATAAAATATAAAATTGTCAAGGAAAAATCTTTTTTTGAGATCGGATAAATTGTTAAAATTAAATAATATTTTATTATTTTTTCTAAAAAAAGACAAAATATTATTATCATTTACGTTATTTTCTACATAATATTTTTTTGTCGTTTTCTTCAATACATCGTTATAAAATCTAATATTATTATCAACAACAAATCTATTGGTATTAGGATACTTTTTTAATATTCTGTTTATTTTATCAACAGTGGGTTCAATAAAATTCATTTTTATCAAGTGAATCTTTTTTATTGACATAAATTCTTCACTATCCCAATTTTTTTCATCTATTTCTATATAATCCTTTCCTATTATAGTTCTTATCATTTCACTTCTCCAATTTTAATCTTAGATTCAATCTTAAAAAACTTATTGAGTTTTTTACTACAAAATTATAAACATCTTTTATATTATACTTTGTTTTTAATTCGTTTATATCACTACAATCTAAATATTCTTTGGGAAAAATAAAATATTTCACATTTTTGCTATATATAGATTGTTTTATAAATTTTTTCAATGATTTATACCCAGCTTCATCATTGTCAACAGATATAATAATATCTTCATCTGTCAATTTCATCAATTTTTCAATAAATTCATCAGTTATACTAGAACCTAAATAAGTTGTACCTTGATTACCTATAACCAAAGCATCCAATAAACCCTCTACGGCTATTATTGACTTTTTTCTATCAAATTTATGTTCATTAAATACAACATTACCTTTCATCAATGTTGGGTTTTTGTATTTTGGTAATATGATATTATTAACCGCACGCCCTTGAAAATAATACATCAAACCATTTTTATCATATAAAGGTAATATTATTCTATTAGAATAATCATTTTGATACGCATAAAAAACTTTAAAATCACTAGGTATTCCTCTAGCAACTTTAAAGTTTTTTAGTATATTCTTTATATTTTCAAGGAAATTTGAATCACCTATTTCATTTTCTGATATACAGTCTTTTAAAACATAGCTATGATCTTCATGTTTTATCTCTTTTATTATTTTTTTTCTTTTCTTCTCTGATAATCTTTGTATTATATCGTCAGAATTATATTGTTCAAGTTGTTTTTTTGATTCACCTACGGTTATATTATTTAAATTACTATATAATTCTAAAAATGATCCAGAAGCATCACAATTAAAACAATGATATATAGGATTTCCATTGTTGTAATCTAAATTGAATCTTCTTTTTCTTTCGTTTTTCTTACTATCTCCACAAAGCGGACATCTAGCAAGAAAATGAGTTCCGTTTTTAGAAACGCTTACATTTTCGCAATTGTTATATACAAATTCACTAACAGTTTCAAGAGATAACATTTTAGATTTCCTCAAATTCTACACAATCAAAATCAAATGGTTTATATAAATATGCCTCTTTTAAAGTAACATTACAAAAATATCCATTTTTACAAGAAACTAAATTGTTTTTTATTTTACAGTTTATGCAATTTTTGCAAAATATCTTACTTTTTTCCGTGCAATGTTTCATTAGCAGAATCTTCTATTTTCTTTCTAATATCAGGTGGAAACAGTTTAAAAAAATTTTTAGCGTCTGAATCTTCCACACCCAAACCTATCATCAAACTTACAGCAACTTCAAAATCCGATCCACCTGTTTCTTTCTTCATTTCGATAAAAACCTTTTTCATGGCTCTTTTCAATGTATTGGAAACGGCTTGTCTTGTGATACCAAGCTCTTTTCCAATTTCAGCTCCAGTCATTCCTTCATAAATCTTTTTTTCTTCAACCCTTTCGGTTTCTTTCATCATATAATCTTTTAAAGCCATAATTAATCCTCCATTATTTTTTATAAAACTATTAATTATTTATAAAAAAACAATATTTTAACTACATTTACTATAACCACAAGTACAGTTAAAACATCCTTCTATTGCAAGCATTTTTCGGCCGCATTTAGGACAAACTTCATCACTTAATTCTCCTTCAAATTTTGTTCCAATATAATATCTATTAAGTAACTGAGCAATAGCATCTGGAATACTCAATATTTGAACAGGTCTTTTATCAGTTGGTTCAAATCTAAACCAACACATCCTATCACTATTTATGCCAATAAGAGTTTTTGTTATATCTTCTACAGGAACCCCTCTTTGCAAAGCAATAGATATAATTCTTCCAAGGGCTTCCGTGAAAGTATTTTGAACTTGACCACTTTTACCTAAATGAATAAAAACTTCTAAAGGTTTATTTTTATAATCAGAAACAGTAACATACATTTTACCATTACCGGTTTCCACTGAATATGTTTTAGAAGACAAAATACTAGGTCTTTCAAATCCATATATTATACCATCTTTTTTATCTTCTGTAAAGGTAACTGGTTGATTTTTCTTAGATCCATCACGATATATCGTGATTCCTTTCAATCTCTTTTGATAAGCATATTTATATATATTTGATACTTCTTCCGTTTCTGTTTCTTTTGGTAAATTTAAAGTTGAAGAAATCGCTGAAGTGCAATATTTTTGTATGTCTGCTTGCATTTCCACTCGATCTCTATATTTTATTTCATGTGCTGTGATAAACACTTCTTTAACTTCTTTAGGAATGCCGTGAAGACCTTTTAATGATCCCATATTATTAGATATCTTTTCAAGAAGCGCATCATTAAACCATTCTTCATTTTTAAACCTTTTTTCAAATATAGAATTAACTATCAATGCTTTTGTACCATCAATATAGTTTTTAGTGAACGTTAAACCAAAAGACGGTTCTATACCATACGAACAATCACATGAAAGAGCAGTTGTACCTGTTGGGGCAACAGTTGTTAATGTATTGTTGCGAAGACCATATTTCCTTACGCGATCCATAACCGTATTAACAAAACTTTCCTTATCAGAATCATCATAACCTATCCATTTAGAAACAATATTTTCCACATCATTTTTAAAATCATCATATTCAAAAAATGGTCCTTTTTCTTCCGCTAATAAAGTGCTTTGATATATACAAGCAAGTGTTATGGTTTTCATAACTTTTGATGCAAAATTTCTACCTTCTTGTTTATCATATCTATAATTAAGAGCAAACATAGCATCAGCAAGTCCCATTATGCCAATACCAACGGGTCTATATTTTAAAACATTCTTCTTAAATCTTTCATCTGGAAACTCCATCTTATCAATAAGATTGTCCATATATTTCATTACAGAACAAGATATATTAAAAAGACCATCCCAATTAAATTCATCAACACCACCAACAAATTTAGATATATTCATAGCACTAAGATTACATGCAAGAAAAGGAAGCAGTGGTTGTTCCAATTTGTTATCCTATAAGCTTTTTATCTTATAGCTCTATCAATTCTTAATTATTGATAGTTCGGCATATCTTTTCATTTTATAATAAAATGTCCCGGCCTCTTGGAAGAATTATATTCTATTAAAAATAGTTTCATCTTCTATGCTCTGCCCCTGATAACTCTTTTACAAGTTATCTTCGGTTCGGATTCCCATCACAGGGTTCCCGCTTAATTCCGGGATTTTAAATTGAGGCAAACTTAATTACCACAAGGATTAGTTGTTTCCACCAGTATCTTACTTTTTAATACATTATACTTATTAATTGTGTCTATAAACAAAACACCAGGATCAGCTGTTTTATGAGCAAATTTAACAATCTCATTCCATATTATTTGTGGGTCAATTTCTCTAACAACACTACCATCATAAGGTGTTCTAAGTTTAAAAGGTGTTCCGTCTTCTAAACATTGCATAAATTCATCAGTAATTGTTACTGATATGTTCATATTACTCAATCTACCATCTTCTTCTTTACATCGAATAAAATCAAGAATATCAGGATGCCATACAGGCATAGAACATAAAATAGCCGCTCTTCTCACTCGTCCACCAGATTTAGTAGTTTCACCAACAGCATCATATAGTTTCATAAATGTTATTGGTCCGCTGCTACGTCCCTCAGCTGGTTTTTCAGGCTCACCCTCAAAAATATGAGATTCTTTTTCTCTAAGATTTCCAATCGGAATACCGACACCGCTACCATATTGAAAGATTTTTCTAGAAACATTTGCAATATCATAAATACTATCCATAGAATCATCTAACCCAATTGCATAACATGCAGAATAGATTTTATGATTTGTACCAGCATTAAGAAAAACTGGTGTATTTGGACGCCATATATTATTAGCCAATAAATCATAAACTTCTTGTACTTCTTTATCATCATTACCAAATTCTTTCGCAACCCGTTCAAATGTATTTTCTACTGTTTCTCCTTGAAATGAATACAAATCATTAAATATCTTTTGAGCATTATTACTTAATTCAACCATTAAATATATCTCCTATAAAATAATCTTTTTTTCTACAATACCTATCGTACAATGTTGAGCACCACCATGAGCAAACACACATAGCTTATATAAACCAAATCCTCTAATTTTTCCCAAAAAGGTTGAGTGATATCCAAATGATATAACACTTCCATTATCTTTTAATATGTTTGGTATATTATCAGCTATAAGCTTAAATTTACTTGAATATCTACCATTATACATTTCCATAGATTTACGATATGAATAAGGTGGATCTAGTATAATGGTATCAAACTTATGGCCTTTCCAGCTTTCAACAAAATCAAAGGCATCCATAACATAATGAGCCTCTATTTCTTCATTTTGTTCAATATCTACTCTTATTTCATCAAGATCTAGTTTTGTTATTCCACAAAATAAATTCAAAACTTTACCATAAGAATTATCTTCAACCCATTGTCTTATTTTAGGGCATTGAAATGTATATCTCTTTAGATTAGTTCTAACAAGTTCTAATATTGGTTCCATATAATCAATCCTTATTAAGTTTGGCCTTTAATGGCATTATTTCAAAATCATAACAATGTCCCTTTAAACTGGAAAAGGATAATGAACCAACTTTTACACCAAGATGATCAGCAATATACTCCATCAATAATGTAATTCCTCCAAGATTCTCCGGCCAAGCAGCAAAAAGATCCCAGCTTCTAAAATACGCATGAGCACATAAATACCATTCATCATTATGTTTTTTCACATGAGTATCTATACCACGCAAACAATTATGAACAGGTATATTATTCGCTATATATGAATTATCATCTTCAACCTCATAATTATAAACATATCCATTATAATATTCTATTTTATTATAATGAATTGGATAATATACATAATTATCATCAGCCCAAAATATATTATGTTTTTTATTTTCTTTTATTTCTATATTATATCCACATCCATTTGACTTTATTACCCTACCGTTTATCATAGAATTTTTTACATTTACTTTTGTAGAAGTAAACGTATACCCGATTTTATTCAGTATTAATAAGAATTTGTCTTTTAAATTTAATGAAGATGTAAAGAAAGATTTTTCATTCGTTTTTCTAACATATCCATCTCCATCAACATAACCATTTAATAATTCAATTAAATAATCTTTACCATAATTTAAAAAAACCATTGGTATGTCTTTATTTCTCGTACCAGATCCAAACAAAGACATATATTTTCTTTTTAAATCCATCGAATAAAAAGACATTCTTATACATGAATCACCCTCATTTGATAATTTTTCATGTGATTCTAATCCATACACACTTTTCATTAATTTTCTTACTTTTTCTATTATTTCATTTTCATGTGATCCTAAATTAAATCTTATACCATTAACATAATCACCCTCAGCTAAAAATAATCCAAATAAATACATTTCATCTTTACTATATTCACATTCTTCTATTATTTTTATTCTTGGAAAAGGTATATAACTTAAATTATTAACATTTTTAGCATCTATCCATTCAGTTTTATATTCATTATACGATTTTTTACACATTTTTCCATGTTTTTCATAGCATGAATATTGTTTACCACAATTTGGCTTACATTTTAATTTTTCTGTTTTGTCATAAGGACAATATACAGATTTAACAATATTTATTGGATGATCAATAGTTAATTTTAAATTTTCATTAAATCCACGCATTCTTATGTTGCAAATATTGCCTTTATATTCTCTTTTATATACTTTTGTTATTTTTTTCCAATTGCTTTTATGTGTAAGAACAATATCACCGATTTTTATATCCACTGCTTTTATATAACCTTTATTAGTTAATATTCTTGTTTCTGGTAAAACACATGGACTTGTTTGTCTTTCTGATTCATCTTTATAAGGCATATCATAAGAAAAAGAACTTTCTGGATAACCTACTGTAATATAACAATGATTATTACCAAACCCCTTTTCTTTATAATGTTTTATAATCCATTCCAATTGACTTGGAACATTTACTCTATATCCATCAAATTTAAAATGATAATCTTCGTTTTTTAAAAGTTCATCATTTTTTCCAGACCACCATTCATCAACAATTCTTAAACGTGGAATTTTATACAATCCACCATTTATCCAAGTAGCATAACGATAATGCTCATTACCTTCAAGATTTTTTCCATCCATAATATAATTTGTAAAATATTCTTCTATTTTTTCATCAGTAGTTACAGGCGGAACACCAGCGGGAAAAGTAGGAGCCAATGGTCTAATTGTTGGCATATGAATAGTTCCCGCAATAAAATCAAATTCCAGCCTTGACGCGCCTTCATAACTACCTGAATGTATTGGATTCATTCTACCATGTTGATTCAATTCATAAAGCATTGAAAAATATACATTATCTAATGTATTTCCCTCAACAAAAACAGATTTAAATTTTCTCATACAGCACCTCTCCCATGATAAACAGTTTCTTTTCCCTCAGTATCAACTTTAACAATAGAATATGTTTGTTGATGTTCATCTACATATTTTATAGCGCTTTCAAAATCTTCAAAAATAACAGAAGTTCCATATCCATAAGGAATTTGAAATTCTTTCTCAAATTCATCCCTATTCCTAATATTCAATACACAATATAAAGGTTTCATCTTAATATCCTTTTAATAAAGTCTTAAAAGTTTATACTCTAATTTATCAAATTCATCCATAAAACCACGCATATCATGTTTTTCAAAAAAATAATACATATTTTTTGGTTCTGGTAAAACATATTTATCATATTTGTGTTTTATAACTTTTTGAATTGTTTGTGGTATGTAATCAAAATCAATCAATACTCTGTTTCTTTTGAAATTTTCTTCTAGATTATTATCTTTTAACCATTTTTCATAACCAATTTCCATAATTTTTTCTACAGTTTTTGGTCCAAGGCCAGGCTTTCTTTTACCTTCTGTTTGTTTCGTCAAACCCCAATCTGTAGGAGTTTTAACATTAAAAATATTATCCTTTGTTTGTCCCATAAGACATTGTTCTACAAGAAATTTTTTAGGATCATCACATTCCTCAAATGCCCTTTTGCTAGGGTTCCATAATTTTATTTTATCTGAACATAATTGTAAATAATCACGATCATTGGAATTAATAATAATCATATCATTATCTATATATTTTGATAAGACACCGATAACATCATCAGCTTCGGCTTTTGGGGCTTTTATTACTTTTAAAGGTAGGTATTCTGATATTTCACTTTTAAGAAGATCCATTTCATAGAAAAATGTATCCCAATCAACCTCTATTTGCTTAGATCTATTTACTGATCTATTTTCTTTATATCTACTATAATAATCTTTTCTCCATGACCCTGCATTATCAACAGCGACAACAATCTCATTTACTGAGTTATCCTTATTCAAAGGCTCCAATAAAGAAGTGGTTACTAGATAACGCCACATAGCGTATTCTGGTAAACCACTTGTTGCATTTACGTCACCTGTAAAAAAACAGCGAAAACATAAATTATTATAATCAAACAAAACAGATTTAGACATCACATAATATCCTTTCTCAAATTATTTTTATTTTACTTTTCTTAATTCACCAGACTTCGTATGTTGAATCCAAAATGGCTTATTATATCTTGTTTTAGCCATATATTGTTGAACATTACTGCCTGGAGCAAAACGAAGTCTTCTTCTACCAAAATTAAAGTTTTGATAAAAATCTTTATCATCAACATTAAAAACAGGTAATCCCATTTTAACACCATTTGCTTTAACATCAGGAACATCTGTATCAAATTCGGTTTGTTGTACAGCGTGATCAGTATCAATTGATGTTGTTCTCTCCATATCACCAGATAATTCACCCATAAAAATCACTCCTTATTTTTCATTATTTCCACTACACCTTTAAATGCCAAATCTGTTACACTTTTTCTTATTCTTTTATAATTCAATCTTTCATTTGAATCCATTTTAAGATATTTCATCAATAAAAACGATTTCATACCTTTATTATCAAGAACATCAACAATTTCTCTAAAATCATCGCTCATGTTTATTTCATCAATATGTAATAAACAATCTAACAAATATGATGCAACAAAATTCGAAAATTCTTCAGGTGTTAGATTTACTTTCATTTTTACCCTTAATTTTATTTAATTTTTTGATAGTATTCATATTTATCAATTCAAAAAATTTTTTCATATTAAAAAACATCAATGTATCTAAATTATCTTCTTTATTAAACTTTATAACTAAGCTTTGTATATCTGAAATATTTGGTATTATTTTTTGAACATAATAATAACATTCTCCACTTATACCAACTATTTCAGTTTTATTCTTTTTACGATATATAAGCATTGGAAATTTATTTGATTTTTTTGCATCATTACAACATTGAATCCAAAAATCTTTTATATTGAAATTTTTAATATCTGTAAAATGTTGCCAAAAAGATGTTTTTGGATAACCAACTTTACATTCTATACTAAAAACTTCCGTAAAAAGGGCGGCTTCTTTTGTTATCGCTCTTATATCACCAGATAAATCCATACATTCTTCATGAATTGTACTTAACGACCCGCTGCCGGGCATCCGCCAAAAGCAGAAGGGTTTTTCTTTTCCAGTTAGCCATTTAGTTAAAAATTTAGATATATCTCTCTCAAAAGCACCGCCCTTACCAGCCATAAGTTAATCCCCCATATTATTTATTTCATTTTCAACATGATCCCAATTTCCACTAAACTTTATAGCCCTATCGTCTATATATGCCTTGGCAATCGGTTTTTTTCCGGTTATCCTATCAAAATAAATATCATGTTTGTTCATCCAATCATGAATATTCTTAACAACTTTATATGGTTCCATATAACCATCATTTATTCTTGCGGATGATACAACTATATAATATTTATCTTTTATATTATTTATAAAATCTCTTACACCATCTATAGGTTCATCATATATCTCGCCATTTCTCCATCCACCTGAATATTTATGTATAACACCATCAAAATCAAAACAAATATTTTTTTTCATGTTCCATCCTTTCTATATTTTATTTATAAATATTATAACATCTTTTTAGTATCATGTAAACAAAAAAAACCCTGATAAAACAAAAATTTATCAGGGTTTTCAATGTTTTTATTATATTATTCTATTCTATTTCTATTTTCTGTCCATTATTTTCTGTTTTATTAAAAATAATAGTTAATACACCATTTTCTAATGAAGCATTTTCACAAGTTAAACCAGCAATACTTAATCTTTCCTTGATTTTTACAATTTTACCACTTTTTCTTTTTATTTCTCCATCAATTTTTAATGAAGAATTTACTGCTTTCACTTTAATATCTTCTTTAGTGAAACCAGGAACATCTAATTCGTAAACAATTTTGCCGTCTTCGTTTTCATAAGAATTATAAAGCGGATATTTCATAAAGACATCAAATAAACTATCAAAACTTGTACTAAAATCATTAGACAAATCAAAAGAATTTCTTACAACTGGATAATTGAACATAGGATTTTCCTCCTTTTATATAGAATTATTTTTTTAATAAAAATATAACCCTTGATATAATAAAGTCAAGTCTATAAATCTTCCAATTCCTTCAACAAATCTTCTTCACTAAATTCGCTATCATCATCTTCTGTTCCAGAATTTTTTTCTTTATTATCTTCATGATAACTTTCATCAAATCCTTCTGGAATATCTTCTTCTTTTTCCTTAGACTCTTTTTTAGTATCTGTTAGATCCGCGCCTTTATAAGTAATCCATTCATCTTCAACAAGCTCCCAAACCATAGAATCCTTCAACGCTTTCTTAATAACAACATCATCCTTATCAAAGGATTTTAAATAATCCTCAAGATCTATTGTTTGATTCATAATTTCATCAATTTCCTTTTCATTACCTAAAGCGTCCGATGTTCTAGAAAATTTTGAGGATGAATAATCAGGCCATACTTGGTTATTTTCATCCTTTTTTGTTGCATAAACCTTCAAAATAAAATTATAACCATTCTTACCGGGATCAAAAATTGTATAACCCCGACCCTCGCTTCTATCAATAATTTCTTCTTTAATAAGTTTTTCTACTTTTTCTGGAAATTCATAAAGTCTAACTGTTTTAGAAACCTTATTTTCTTCATCTTTATCAACATCTCTTGGATCTTCAATAATATAAAAATTAGCAGCAAACTTTGTCTTTCTCTTAAAATTATAAGCCATTTTCTTTTCCGCCTGAGTACCCTGATATAGTTTTGAGGCAACAGAACAAAATGGACAAAAATTCTTAAAATCTTCTGTTTTTGAACACTTAAAGAATGCCCAAGAATCACCAATCTTGAACATATGATAAAAATACTTCACATAAAAATTGCTTTTCTTATCAGGCAAAAATCTACCAATATAAGTTTTAGGATTATCAGCAGTTCCCTTCTCTGGTCGCCAAATTGGTAAACGAGTAAAATCACCTATTTTTTGAGTATTATCCTTTTCTTCAATTTTTTGTTCTTGAAACATTTTAAATTTATCAACATTTATCCATTTTGACATTTTTTATTCTCCTTCTTTTTCAATATATTCTTTTAATAGTTTAATAATAGCATATTCAATCAATATGCTTTTTTCTTCTTCTGTCATATCCAAGGTTAAAGTAGCTGAACCATCATCATTATCAACAATTTCTAAAACTTTCATATATCCCCCTTTCAACAACATTATTGATTATATAATAACACTATTTTAGGACAATGTAAATTCATTTAGTTCTTTTTTTTCATTTTCGTTTTCATTCAATGTATCATCTATCCAAAGCTTTTTACCCTCTGGAACATTGTTTTTCAACATTTCACCTTTTTTCTTATCATCAAGAATTTTACCTTCTTTTTGATTGTCTTTTAATAATTCACCATTATGTTTAACTGACATTTATATCACCTTTATCAAATGTATGATTTTCATTAACAACATAATCATCCATGTTATTATAACCCATATCTCTAGCTGTAAAATATTCACTTACAACTGTTCTATATTTGTCTCTATTAATAGAATTATCAACTTTACTAAATCTAACAGAAGCAAAAGAATTGAAAACATCACCAACTTTTTTCACATCAATATCATCAGTACCAAAGAAAACAACAGAAAAATTCTTTCTCTTTTTTCGTTCTTCTATCATTTCCTTTATTTTTACAGCACCTTCGTTGCCGTGAAATTCGACAGAAGCGTTTTCATAACCATCTGTCATAATTATTAGAAGAGCTGAATGTTTACTATTTTCATCTTTCAATTCTTTAATATTATCAAGAGTATCAATTCCAATAGCAACAGCATCATACAAAGCAGTTGTTCCAGAACAAGCATATTCATCAAAGTCTTTAATATGATTAACATTAATTTCCCTCAAAATAACATCAACTTTTGAATTAAACTCTATCAAAGTAACATAAGTATCTTGTAACTTTGATCTATTTCTTAGCTCTTGAATATTTTCATTCAAATTACTTAATGATTCTTGAGCAATATTTGACATAGAGCCACTATGATCAAGAACAAAAACAACATGATTTACCATTTTATCCCTATCTATTGTATCTATTGTATCAATAAGATCATCAAAAATTTCCATTATTTCCCTTCTTAATAGATTTTGTTGAAAAAATACTAGCCAAAATCAATGAATCAACCCATGTCTTAAAAGTGTATGGAATACCCAAAGCAAAAAGAGTATTCATGGCCCATACCAAAATAAGTAATAACACTAATTCCAGCCGCGCCTTTAAACAAATTATTACTAAAACCCATAATTTTCTCCTTTATTTTTAAATAGTTACTTTACCTGTTGTAAATCCAGAAAAAGGATTTACAAATTCATCATAATCTTTTAATTCACACCAATCCGGTATTTTTCTTATTGGAATATTATTTTCTCTATATCCTTGTTTTATTTCCCCTACTATTAAAGAACTTACTAAATATTTTTTACTAAAATCACAATAAGCAAATTCATATTGATAAGGAACACATTCACCTTCACCATCAAAATGAGTATATCTTATATTAGGGCATTCATTACAATATTGAACACTTTGAACATAAAGTTTCATTTTATCATATTCCTTTCAATCATTAAACATAAACAAACTACAATCATCTTCTTCCCTTGGATCATATTCAAACCAATCATCAGCCGCCTTATCTTCTTTCGAAATTCTATCATCTAGTGAAATTGGATGATTTTTAAAATACTTAAAACCTTTTGATTTTCTATAAATAGCAGATCTTACATGACAAATAAATTTTGCTTCTTCATATTTCATTTTATTAATCCCTTCTTAACAAATAAATCTTCCACAAATCCATTTATTTCTTTCAAAACATCCGTAACGTTTCTATATTGTTCTGAAATATATGGTATTACAGCCATATCATTATCATTTAGCTTCAAATAACCTCTCATTATTAGCCAACAAACAGTAAATTTGTCTATTTTATCCTTTATATAAAGGTTTATTATAGCATGATTTCCTTCACCATTAATTTTACTACACAATCCTCTTAGTGTTGATATTTCAAATTTTTTCATATAAAGAGCCAACAAAGCAACAGATTTTTCCATCTGCTTCTTCTTTATTACCATTTCTCTCTTTTTTATATTCGATCTTCTTATATAAAGATTGAGAATTTTTTCATCAAAAAACTTGTTATAGCTAAATGTTTTATATATTTCAAACCCACATAGAAAATAGTTATATGGATCAATATTACTCCATTTTGTATTAAAATATCTTGTAGCCTTTCTCAAGGATTCTCTGGTTAATGAATTCATTCTTTTATTGAAATGATCTTCAAAATTTTTAGGCATACGAAAGCCCTTTCCTTTTATAGAGGATTGGGCTTTTCTATAATAGTAATAGATTTTTTCTATTTCATACATATTTTACCCCAAATCATCGAAACAATTTTTACATATCATATCCGGTTCTAATCCAACAGAATTATACCAAATAACACCACATTTGTGTCCTCTAATTCTACAAAAAAACTTAGTAAAATTAAACGGTTTGGAAAACAAATATTTCCACCAATAAACACTAAACCAATGCATGTATTTTCCTCTTTTTTATTCTAATAATAACACTAATTCATAAAAAAGTAAATCTCAAGGTAGTTTTTTACCAAATAAATTCAAGTAAGTTTCAACATATTTTTTAAGATTATTATCTTCTTCCCACCATAATTGACTTTTAACTATTTTATAATCCTTTTCCCAAGTTCTTGATCTCATATCAATATCAGATGCAAGCTCTTCTATTTTAGATATCATATATTCTTCTGTACCACACTTTATTGTCATATTACTATAAGGATCAATATCGGAATACACGCCCGGAATACCACAAGCAACATACTCAAGAGCCTTAATATTTGATTTACAACGATTAAAATCACAATTGGACAACGGTGCTATACCAATGTCGGCATCTATTGATTTAATATAATAAGGATATTGGAAAATTTTAACCCATGAATGTATTTTTATTTTATCAGAAAAATTATTTAGCTCCGAAGGGCATGCACCCAAAAGATTCCATTCATATTTATCGACTGTTTTTTTAATAAAATCAATTAATTTTGATCCAAAATCACCACCATCATTACCCTTTAGAGAAAAATGGTTTTCTGAACCAGCCCATATTATTTTTGGTTTTTTTTCTCTTGGTTCATTAAGATGTTTTGGATAAATATCACCCCAAACAAATTTTGCTAAATGATTTGGAATAATAGAAATTTTTTTATTATAATTAGAAAAAGATTTTTTCAAAAATGGTGTTGATACTATTATAGCATCAGACATTTCCATTAATTTTTTAACATTTTCTTCGTTTTTATTATAATAATCACTTGCATAATTCCATTTTGGAATATTAAACAACATATCATCTATTTCATATATTATTGGAATTTTAAAATATTTTCTAACTTCCTTTATTATATGTGAATATAAATGTATGTGATAATCCTCAGCGGCTCTCTGAAACTGAACAAAAGTAAAATTTTTATAAAACATTGGATCGTATATAAAATTACTCAAATATGTGCCACCGGTAGATACTTTGTTATTATGATATAAAAAATGATTTAATAAAAGATATGGATATATAACTCTTATTGTTCCACAACCTTGAATATCCAATTTCTTCACTCATAGTCGCTAATTATGAGCCGTTCTCTTATGAACTGCTGTATATCACTATACAGTTGAGACTATATCTTCACTATTAAAAATAGTGCCCCCCGTTTCCATTCGCTTGAATGTACGAGATAAACTCTAGTCGTTGCACCTTGCTTTTAAAGCCTTGGCTCAGGATTGTCTTAATTTTACAAAATTAAGGGTTTCCCTGAATTAGAGGGGTTTTAATTGAGCAATATTATATTTTACCCAAATATCCTAAAAAATTAACTTTTGCTGGTAATTTAATATTTACCAACTTTTTTGTTCTTGACATCTATACAAATTTCCTCCATCTTTGGATTTAACAACTTTTATCCTATGGTTATAACCATCATAATTCACTAAACTGTTTTTAACATAAACCTTATCACAGTCTTCATCAAACCATACTACATTTATAATTTTACCATTTAATAAAACATACCACGCATTCATCCACCTTATCCTTTCATAGCGTCTAATATAACATCCTCAACACCCATATTTTTCATTTTTTCTTGTAAAAATTGAGAAATAGTTGGTTGATATGGCATCTTACTTGGATACATTTTAATTTCGCTTGGAAGTTTATCACCTTTTTTACTATTACATGGTTTACAAGAAGTAACACAGTTTTCAAAAGTTGATTTACCACCCTTAGCTTTTGGTATCAAGTGGTCAATTGTCAATCTTACATTTGTAGCCCCACAATAAACGCATTTAAAACCATCACGAACCATTACATTTTTCTTGCTAAATGGAACCTTTGTTCTAAATAAAGTTCTTATAAGTTTAATAAGTCTTAAAACAACAGGCACGCGAATAGTTTTATCAATTGTATTGATTATTTTTTCTTGATATTTTATAACTTCCGCTTTTCCTTTAGCAAGAATACACATAGCTTTTTTCCAGCTAACAATATTCAAAAAACTGTAATCTGCATTAAGAATTATAACCCGTTCCATTTTTATACCTTTCTTATTCCTTTATGTTTTTAGCCAAAACTTTTGCAATGTTTGGCCTGTCTTTTAGTTCCCTTAACATTTGTTTATAATCTCGCTCGCATTGTTCCTTTGTATAAACTTCATTATATCCTTTTATATTAATTGTTACTTCATTCAACCCTCTTTCACAAAAAATACAAACATGATCGTTAAGATCTTTATTCTTTAAAATAGATAAATTTGGTGGAAAAAAACCACCACAAGTTACACATTTAGGCATTTTATTATTCTCCTATTTTTTGATTTAACTCATAATAATCAATTATATTTATTTTATATTCATTTGCTTTTTTCATTTTTCCACTATTTGAAAAAACATCATTAGTAACCAAAAAATTCAAATCTTTTGTAACACTATTTAGAACCAAACCACCATTTCTTTTTATTTTTTCTATTAATTCTTTTCTATTAACATCGGCCTTTCCAGTAAGACAAAACTTCAATCCATCAAGATTACCAGTTTCTTGAACAAATTTCATTCCAATTGATTTTAAATATTTCCAAATTTCATAACATTCTATTCTAGAAGCAAGTATTTTGTCAGCCAACAATTCACCAATACCATCAATATCCAAAAGTTCTTCTTTTGTTATATCAAAAAATTTATCAAAATTCTCATTTAGTTCAAAATTATCTGCAATAGATTTTGACATAACAGAACCAATACCTGGAAGTTGAAATGATGTAATCAATCTATCGGGTGTTGTTTCCAATGTTTTTTGAATTTCATTTAAAATAATTTCAGCCTTCTTTTTACCAAAGCCAGGCGTTTTCAAGATATAATTTTCATCAATTTCATACATTTTGTTAACGCTGTCTATATTTAATTTGCGAATTGTACTTAAATCAACATTTTCACTACCCAATGCTCTCAAAAAATATGATATTTTCTTATATACCATACTATCACATTTATCATTTGTACAAATCAAATCTACTCCTTGAATCATCAATGGAGAAGAACAAGATGGGCATGATGGAATAACAAAATCGTCATCAGATTCTTTAATAACATCAACAATATATGGAATAACATCACCAGAACGGGTTATTTTTACAACAGAACCTTTACCAATTTTATTGTTCATAATATATTCGGCATTAAAACCCGTTGCCTTTGATACAGTAACTCCCTGAATATTAACAGGTTCTATGTTTATAACAGGAATAACCCTTCCTGTTCTTGAAGTGCTCCATATAACATTTTTCACAACACAATCAACACCTTCATCATTTACCTTAAACGCTACCTTATTCTTAGGAAAAGAAACATTTTCTCTTTCATAAACAAGTGGAGAAATAACCAAACCATCTATATCATAATAATCTTTATACTTTTCTTTATAATATGATAACATTTTTACAAGTTCATCAATTTTATGTTTTTTTGGATCAAAAATGAAATAATTAGCTACCTCTAAACCTATATCTCCAAGAAAATCAAGCTTTTCTTCTTCGTTATTAAAACTTCTTTCACTATCTATAATTTCATAAAATACGGGAGCAATATATTTCAAATCATGATTTATAGTATCACGATTTAACAAACCAGCAACACCGTTTCTTCTGTTTTTAAATCCAAGAATTTTATAAGCATCACCAAACAACATAGCTTCTGCTCTTAGATGAAGAAATCCTTTATATTCTATTTTTGGGCAAAAAACTTTAGCCTTTTCTGTTATATCTTCACCATAAAAACCATCACCACGCTTTGCAGCAAAAACCATTTCACCATCAATATATTCAACATAAAGACTTATACTATCAAGCTTTTCAGTACAAATAATCGGACCATCAATTTTCTTCAACCAATCTTCTATACTATCAAGCTTTACCTTATTTAGAGAACCTATAACATAAGGCAAACCAACTTTTTCATTTTTTGCTGGATATCCTACTTTATTAAAATATGGATGATCTGGATAAAGTTTTTTAGCTTTTTCTTTTATTACATCATATTTTTCATCACTTACTGGAGAATTACCTTCTCTATAATATTTTTTATCCAGTTCTCTAAGTTTTTCTATAATACTATTCATTATGCTCCCCCATTTTCCAATCTTATACTTTCATAAATTCTATGTATCATATTTTTTATATCAAATGGAATAACAGACATATTATTATTAATAAAATTAAAAGCTTGTTGTCTATTATATTGATTAACAAAATCAAACAAGGTTCCTGATTTATCTTTCATTAAAAATTCAAGCATTGTAATCCAAAAAGAATCATAATCAAATTCTTTTGGAATATCTTTATTTTGAATAACAGGTTCTTTTAACATAAAAACAAATTTCCTTCAATATCAATTTCATCAAGAAAAGGACAACATTTTTCCACACAATCTATATCAATCCAATAAGTATCAGTACTTGAAAGTTTAAAAGCATATCTATCACTATATCTTTCTATTTTTTTTTATTTTTCCTTTGTATCCGACTAATTTTTCCATTCCAATTCCATGTAAAGGAGATATTAAAAAAAATTCTTTATTAGATGTTATTTGTACTTCATCATCTAATTTATATGTTTTTCCTTCAAATTTTATTTCATCTAACATAGAAATAACCCTTCCAATAAATCATCCCAAAGAATTTCTTCTTCTATAATATCATCTGTTGCCCATAAAAAAGAATTTTCATGTACAGCAAAAGCAGTTTCATCACCAAGATAATATTCTTGAAAAGTCATCAAAACATTTACCCATTCATCCATATCATCAACTTTTAAATCCATATATCCTATGCTCTTACATCCAACTTTTATCTTATCACCATCTTTAAGATTCTTTTTCATCTTGATATAATTCTCTCTTATGATAAATATTATCCACTTCTTTATAAAGAACTGATTTGACTATTTTCAATTCACCAACTTTCATATTATCAAGTTGATCATCGTTCATAAGACGATTAACACACATATCAACAACATTTTTTCTATCATCACCATCATTCAATTTTCCATTCAAAGAATAAGATCTAGACGTAGCTTCTACACAATCTGTTATCATTAAAACAGCTGCTTCTAAAGATTGTGGTTTCATACACTTATATCTAAATGCAGTATCAATTTTTGATTGTGATTTTGTATAAAAATGTCTTAATACAGTATCACCATGATGCTGAGAAACCATATCCAATACATTTCTTGGTAAATTTGGTATTTGTAAAAGATATAAAATACTATCACCAACATGGCGTGTTATAACATTATAAGATATCAAAGGATCTAAATCATCATGAATATTTTTTTCACCTTGATTTTCAGAAAAATATTCTGGATTATTCATTTTCCCAATATCATGATACATTGCAGCAACCAAAAGAGAATCAGGATCATCACATTTTAATTTATCCACTATTGAATCACACATATTATAAACTTGCTGACAATGTTTAAATGTTCCAGGTGATTTTTCTTTAAAAAGAGAAAGCAATGGATATTTTGTATCTATAATTTCTTTGAGTTCTTCATTTTCCATAAAAAATGATCCTTTTATAAAAATATTTTATTTATTATAATACACTTGAAGGAAAATGTAAAGATGAAAAAAATTGGTAGCGATGGATGGAATCGAACCATCTTTCAAATGCTTATGAAACATTGACATCTACCAAGAAACATCGCCATATAAGGAAGGAAATTTGATTGGAAGCCGTGACAGGAATTGAGCCTGTTCCTAATCGGGTTGCAGCCGATAGGGTGATCCATCACTCACGGCCATATAAGAAAAGTAATCATAGTAACACCATAAAACCAAGGCAAAACCATGACAGACATAAAAAATAAAAAAGCAAAAAATATTTTAATATTTATTTTAGTTTGTTTTTTCATTTTAATCCTTTATGGAGCGGGCAATGGGATTCAAACCCACACCATTTGATTGGCAACCAAATATGCTATCATTAACACCATGCCCGCTAAAAAATTACGCAATATATCCCTCAGATTTCATATATGACATACAAATTTGAATTTCTTCATCTGTTGGTTCAAAATCTTCTATATATTGATAAGCATTATCAGAAAGTTCAAAAGCTTTTCCTTCCATAATACCCTTATCAACCAATTCATTCAACGTATTGATAACATAAAGAAATGTTTTTTGAATACGGCTAAGCTCTATCTTTTTATCCTTTTCAATATTATTCAAGATATCTTCAAACATTTTATTTTTCCTTTTCTATGGAAGGCGTGTAAAAACGCCTTCCAATTTATTAATATAAAAGAACACCAAAATATTTATCAAGTATTTCATCTTTTTCAACTTCTTCTACTTCTTGGCCAGCAAGTTTAACCATGCTGTATCTTGGAGAAGAAATTGCGTTCAACATTATCTTTTCTGGATCTACTATATCACCACTTAAAACAGATGTAAATATGGCTGGTGTGCATCCAGAAACAATACAAACACCCTTACTATTAAAGATAACTGGAATTTTGTCAACTCTTGCATTAACATTCCAGAAAACAACAGAAGGAATCTTATAACCAGATTCTTCATACTTTCTTTTTATCATATCCAAAGCAGAGTCTTTTGGATAAAAAGTACATGAATCAAATTGCATATCTGATATAATAAGAATAGTATCTGGCATATGTTCTTCTGGAACATTACCTCTCTTTGCTGAATTTAAAACAAGATCAAAAACAGCTTCAATATTTGTGTTCATCCCCCATTCAGCTTTTTCAAGTTGACGACATCTATCATAAAAAGAACCTCTTAAATATTGAAGTTTTGGTTTATTACTAAATGTAACAAAACCATCCTTGAAAATTCCTTCATTTCTTTCGGAAATATAAACACCCAAAGAAACAGAAACATCAATAGGAAAAGGATTTCCACCGCAAAACATTGAACCACTTGTGTCACAAACAGGCAATATCTTCTTTGTGTTATCCTTCAAAAAATTAGGCAAACTATTCCATTGAGATTCAACAGCATCTTTATTTTCATGTCTTCTATATGCTTGATATAGTTGATATGGAAACAAATCACCTGCATGAATCTTCTTTTCACCTGTTTTAACTTTATTGATAAAAGAACCAAATCTTTCACCATCATTGCGTGAAAATGCCTTGCGATACTTATTCATTGCAAGAGATGGAACGTGCTCATAATTGATTCCACTCCAATCTTTCTTACACATTTGTTGCTCTACTACCTTTGACACAGCAACAATCTTTTGACGATATTCCTTTGGTGTCAATCCAAGAAATTTACGAACTTTTTCAGCAAAAGGCCCTTTTCTTGGCAACCATTTAGCAAGCAAACCATTACCTTCTTCCAATCCATTCTTAATAAGAGAAAGAACCTTTGGGCTTCTTAGATGAAAAATATCTTTCCATCTTCCATATTCTGGAATAAGATGAAGGTTTTCATAAAGATGTTCTCTATACTCCATTGTATCATCAAGATATTTGGAACAAACTTCAAAAACTCGTCTTTCACCCATACCACCACGAACATCACGAGCAAAGAAAAGAGTTTTTAATGCTACTAATGGATTTTCAGCCATTGCTTTTGAAAATTTTGCAATAATTTGTTCATCTGTCCATGCACGGCATGAACCAGCAATAGCAAAAAAATCTAAACAAGCATTAAAACTTGAAGAATTTGTTACCATTCCATTTTCTGTAAAAGCATCATTTTTCTTCATTTGTTCCATTAACATTTTATTTACTCTCCTTTAGAGGCTGATTGCCTTTGATTTAGATAACAAGTCTAATTATTTTCTGCTGCATGCAATCATTTTTCTCAAATCTTTTTAAAACAGGATACGTTATACCATTTACTTTTATCAGAAGTAAAATTATATTTTTTGCTGTATGTATCCTTTTATAATTATAGTGTTCGGATTACGTTTTATTGATAGTTCCATTATCATTTTTTATTGCTGTTAGTAATCCTTATAAATCATGTATAATAAACTAAACAATCATATTCATCATCATACTCAAAACCCAACTCCAACATTTCATCATAATCTTCATCACTTAAATCTTCTGGTTTCAAATTGGTAATAATTATATCTAAACCACATTCGATATAATCATCTTCATCGGTATATTTCAATAAAATCTCAAATCCCTTTGCTAGATCTTTTATCATGCTCATAACATTTTCTCCTTTATTTTCACATTTCATAAAACAAAACAGGATACATTTTTAGTTTGATTTCAAGTCAAAGTTTTTTAATTGCTGTAAGTATCCTTTTAAAATTATATGCGGATTGCAAGAAATACAAAGGTTAGTTTACTTTTCCATTATTGTATTATATTAGTTTTGCTGTATGCAATCCTCTTAAAAATTATGGAAGCCCCATCTAGAATCGAACTAGAATTGTATGGTTCAAAGCCATGTGTTCTACCGTTGAACTATGGGGCCATTATATATCATTTATTATTTAAAGTAAACATTACTTTTTTCTTCTATCAGTTTAATCAAAACATCACCATGACAAGATTTTGGTTTACACCAACAACCAAGAGCCTTGCCTTCTAATTCTTTTAGACGCTCCATCAAATATGGGTTGTTTCTTATATAATATTCATATTTTTTAATAACTTCTTCTCTACTGCCATCAACACCTATCTTATAAGGATTTCCCCATATAGAAGGGCGACCAATATAAATATCACAACATTCTTTAGAAAGATTGACTACTCTAGTTCGTAGTCGTCTTTCCCTCTCTTTCTCTTTTGTAATTTTCTCATTCTCCTTATTTTTTCAGGATCATGTTCTTTAAACTTTCGCTTGTTACCAAATTTTTCAAAATTTTCAAAAATTTCATTATCATCAATTTCTTGATAATAACCATCATAATAATTCATTTCTTCCCCTCTTTTTTTCATGGCGGCAGAGACAGGATTCGAACCTGCAACCGTTTTACCGGCGATTGATTAGCAATCAACTCCAATACCTTTATGGGACTCTGCCGTTAATCTTCAAAAACATATTCAAAATATCTTACTTCATCCATAGGATAAATTCTAATAGTATTATTATCCAACCAAAATGATATAATCTTTTCCATTGAACCAGCAGAATTAGAAGTTTTATCCTTTCCCATAAAAGAATCACCATTTTTCAAATATACATTAATTTTTTACATTTTCACTTAATGGATCTCTTACCATTTTTTACCCTTTCATATAATGACTAAAAATATTGGATCTTTTCCAAACTTTAAAAATTTTTTTATTGTATCTTCTGTACCACCTTTTCTATCTGGTGAAACACAAGCAATCAAAACATCAGCATCTTTTGCAACCAATGTATTTCTTTCATAAAAAGCCTTCATATAATCATATTTAGATGAACCTTTTGGTACTGGATTAGGACGATGAATAATCAATCCACCATTTGCTTCTGTTAGTCCCAAAACAGAAGCAAATTCTTCCGCAAATCTATCACCACCTTTAGGGCAACCACCAGAAACGATTACATCACCCTTTTCATACCATTTCTTAAATTCGTTCCAAACGGCTATTTTATCTTCTCTATCATCCCTTCTTCTCGAACCAACAATACCTATCTTTTTCATTATATCCCCTTTCAAAAAGAATTGTATGAAACGGCGAGAAATTTATTCTATTCTATTATTTCCCGCAAGCCTTACCCACAAGGCGCTCTTTTTGTATCATGGTAGTGGGTTACACATGATTTTTGTTAGAGTATTTACGTTCCATACATTAATTGGTAGCGGGGGGGAGAATCGAACTCCCATGTATGGCTTATGAGACCATCAAGTTGACCGCCTACTTTACCCCGCAATCGTTGGGGTAGGAAACGGGGCACGATCCCGTAACACGAAGGCCACAACTTCGCATGATACCAATTTCAACATTCCTACCATAACTGTTTTTTTAATTGGTGGAGACGGCCGGTATCGAAACCGGCGTCCAGAAATATTCAACTTCGATTTACTACGCTCATAGTTTATTGTTTATTTTTTCCCATAATATCACACACAATAAACAAAGTAAACATTATGGTATCCTTCATTATTTCTATTTATAACGTCGAAGGAAAAACTTTATAAATATATTCCTCTAATCGACGCCCCTTTGGAAAGCGAGGAAATTCTAACCAAGGGACGGAACTAAGCCGCTAGGGCTAGTTCTGTGTAATAATCATCTGCGATTATTTTAAAGTGTATTATGGTATTAACGTGGACATAACACAACCCACGGAGCGCAACCTCTATCTCTTTATCCCTGTCGAATCCATTTCGTCCCCATAATCAATCAACATCTTTTATAATTTTTATCGTTTCTTCACCTGTTTCTTTGTTAAAAAGAGTAACAACTGTTTGCTTTAAAAAAATCTTTTAACATTCATTGCACCACATTCTTCACAAAATGCATGCAATATTGCAACATCATCGGATTCCAAATTCAATTCATATTGAACAGCATTTTTATTGCAATTCATACATTTATCCATTTGTTCTTTCCTTATACCATTCACAATCATTGTTTCTATTTATAACATTAGGCTTACTTAAATAAGCAGACCATTCATGGTAATAATTTCTATTAACAACCTTATTCTCAGGAGCATTACAATTTTCATTACCATTATCATCTGATGTTACATAATATTTGCATTTTGAACAATATAAAAATTCCATTATCTTTTCCTTTTTTTGAGTTTTCTAAGATTTCTTTTTAAACGCTTATTCTCTTTTTCAAGTTTATAAATTTTATCTTCCAATTGATCTATTTTAACAATACCATCTATATCAGTCCAAATTATTTCTCTTTTCATTTTAAACCTTTTTAAAATCCATCCACCATTGTCCGGTTTCATATGAACAAGTAGCCAATGAAATCCATTTACAACCATCTACATATGTTTTTAGATATATATGAAAATGCCCAGAAAACCAATATTTAGGCTTATATTTATCAAAAACAATATCCAACGCAGCACATGATGGATCTGTTATTCTACCATATTTATGATGGTTAAAATTAGCATATTTAAAAAATTTTGTTGGTATAGTATGAGAAACAACTATGTCAATATTAACATTTTCTGGTAATTTATCAATATCTTTTTGGGATATAATTTCTTGTCGCCACCAAGAACTACCCTCTATTCTATATTGTTTATCAGTTGATTCAGCACCACCAACAAACAAAACATTATAACCATCTATATTCATTACAGTGCCAAAAGGACAATAAAACACGCCTTCTTGTAATTCAGTTAGATTTTTGTATTTATCCAAATCGTCCCAATTTTCATGATTACCTGGGCACCAATAAATTTCAGTTAGTTTATCGTTTTGTTTGTTTTTTACACCATATTGATTAAATCTAACAGTTTTGGAAACCAATCCAAATTTATTATGATAATGCGGCCACCAACCCCAATCACCACATTGTAAAACAATATCGGGTTTTTTCTTGTTAATAAGTGTATTTAACGGACCCCAATCACCATGAATATCACCACAAATTATTATATTTTTCATTTTATTTACCTTTTTGAGATAGCGAACTCGGATTTTCGCCGATTAAAAACTATATCTCTTAACACACCGGCCGCCTGGTGCCTGATATAGAGATAAGAAACCCATAGAGGCGCCCGTAGGTTTCTTGATAATAGCCGGCCCGTTGTATCAGGCTACAATAACCACCCGCTATCTCAAAAGTTTAAGATGTCCTGTTATTTCATCAATTTTACTTTCTTCATCCGGCCCTATTGCCAAACAAGTAACAGTAGGCACGCCGCCAAAAATTGTTGTTCCATTATCTGTAATAAGACAATTAACAATGTTTTTTTCGTTGGACTCAAGCTTCAAGTCTATTAACTCTTGAAGCGAATCACAACCAACAATAATTTTTACAAATGAACCATCAAAAAGCCATTTTTTTATCTCTTTTGTAGGATAAAAGTTAATTTCACCTTTTAGTGTTTGTGTCATGAATTGTGTCAAAACACCAACAGAAGCATGGGCAACCTGTCCAGCTATTTTACCTTTGTTCATCTTCAAATCTTTTCTAACAACTATAACTTGTTTCACTTTTTCACCATTTTATAAGTATAATATACTCGCCCTATATAGGTTCTTTATTGGTAGGGGAGAAGGGATTCGAACCCTTATGACTTTCGTAACCGGGTCTAAGCCGGTCCCCTGCTACCACTTCGGGTACTCCCCCAAATCAAGTTTATCATTCATTTTATCCCTATAAAAACATCCTTCTAAAAACGCCCCATTAAGAGCACTAACAATAATCATATATAGATTACCATATCCATTTGGTAATGTAAACATAACCCTTTCATCATAAATTATATCAATTCCAGAATAATTTTTGGAATTTTTGGCTTTATAAGGTTTTGGAATATTAACAATTTCTTGAATATTCATAATCACCACCAACAATGAATTGAATAGTTTTTATCCTTATCAAGAATACCGTTTTCATAAAAATAATTTACAATAGAACAAGTAATAAACCTATCTATATTACCCTCTTCAAGCTGTTCTATTATTTCAATATCTCTTGCATCCATCTTATCTGGATAAAAATTAACAAGATTGCCGTTAGAAATTTCCATATCATCAGCAATGGAATAACTATCACTTTCACCTAGATTAAAAAAATCATTAACATAGTTATTCCAATCTTCCATTTCTATCATATTAAAAGTTTTTTCTTGTGATTTAAGATCTGGAAGTGTTTTTATCAATGTCAAATCCTTCCCACCTATTCTAGTATAATCATTTCCACCATCAACAAATGTTCCGTTTTTACAATCACACTGCTGAAAATCATGACGAAACTTAGAAATAAGAACCTTACCACATTTCAAACATTTTACTTTTGACATGATTTTTTCCTTTATTTAATAAACATAAACATCTTTATGAATCAATCTATCATAATTATCTAAATATTCCACCAAATAATTCACAATATCCATATTCATTTGCTTAACATAATTTGATAAAAATTCATCAGTATATTTGTTACAATATACATCATCACAATCGTTAATAATATGTAAAAGTAACATAATATCCTCTTTAAAATTGGTAGGGGATACGGGTGTCGAACCCGTCCTATCATGCTTTTAAAGCATGTGCCTCTGCCAACGTGGGCTAATCCCCCAAAATTGTTTTTATGGTGGAACCCCTCCGAATCGAACGGAGTTCCCGCGGGTTTCAACCGCGTGTAATGACCACACCTACGCGAGTTCCTTTATTGGTAGGGGATATGGGTGTCGAACCCATCCTATCATGCTCTTGAAGCATGTGCCTCTGCCATCGTGGGCTAATCCCCCAAATCAACATGGCTAATAATTTCAACATCATCAATCATTTCACCAACTTCTTCTTTTATTACAGAAATACGATATTCATGTTTCAGAGGAGTAACCAAAACATCATAGGCATCAAAGCATTCTGGTAAAACAAATTCCATAACAAAATAATCGGGATGATTATAATATTTACCAACTTCGTCAGCTTCATTTAAACAAACATCACCATCATAAATAAATGGTCTGAATGCAACAAATTGTCCACGACAAACATCTGGAAAAGAGACAAATGCTTTTTCAACTTCAAAATATTTATGATTATGAAAATGAAAATGAAAATCAACCCTATAATAACATTCAAACACATCTACTTTGGAAAAAATTTCATCCAAAGGAACGTTTGAATTATGATTATAACGAATTAAATGAATTTTATATGACATTTTGATTATTCTTTCTCTTAAAAATTTTTAATTAAGAATCTATAAATTTTTTTGATATCTTTATAATTGATTTAGTATCCTTACAAAAATCTTTCCATTTTATTCTTAATATACTCCATCCTTCTCTCATAGCATAATCATCTTTTCTTTTATCTCTTTCTTTATATTCTTTAAATCTAATATATTGATCTCCATCTATTTCAATTGCTCTTTTTTTATGTGGCCAAGCAAAATCAAAAGACCATATACTTATAGGATACTCTTTTTGGTACTCTTTATCAAAAAACTCATTTTCAATAACTTTAGCAAAAAATATTTCTGGATAAGATGGTTTATTATTCCATCTTGATTTACCTATATTCCATGCTCTTCCTTCTTTATGAGCCCTTTTCATACCTTCAGAAATCTTCTTTTTATGTTCCTCTGATAATTTCTCTCTTTTACCCCAAACAACATTTTTCAAAGATTTAGATAAATTATTAAGTCTTTCGTCTGTCTCTTTTGTAAGACCTCTTGACCAACCTTCTTTACCCAAACATGGTTTAAAAGAATCACCTTCTTCTGTATGCGATCTCCATATATGACTACATATACCCATGCCGGAAAATTCTTTTTTACAAATCGGGCAAATATACATTCCCGTATTTGGATTTAACCATTTTTCATCTCTTTTAATAGACATAGTTTTATATCTCCCTATATCTATTTATAAAAAATTAATAAAAAAATCACAGTTAAATCTTTTACCTTTTTTATAAGATATATCTATATCAAAAGCTCCATCGGCTGGATTCGGACCAGCATCTTTGTATTTAACAGATACATGCTCTACCAGTTAAGCTACGATGGAATATTTTACAGACAGGCCGCTTCCCAATTAGCGTACCCCGGAACAATCTATTTATTTTCCTCTACGTCCACCACCACGACCACCACCGCCGCGGCTTCTATTACCACCAGTACCACTTCCATCGCGCTTAGGAACACCTTGATTTGTTGATTTTGGGCCTGTTCCTTTAGGTCCAGTTCCATCTTTTCTAGGCATTATACTATATCTCCTTATAAATGTAAATTTTTTTATTTTTGTTGTGAGCATTCCGCCACCCTCATTCGGAATCATTTTACCCATTATATAAAGCCCGGGCTGGGTTAGTGGTACGTGGTTTATAACCAATACGTGGCGAGAGCCGACCCCCCATGATTTGCCTTCTCGACTGAATGATCTTTTCACTCGATTTCTCGGTATCCACACTCACAACAAAATTTTTGGTGGTGAGTAAAGGATTCGAACCTCTATCCTTCGGTTATCGGCCGAAGATCCTACCAATTGGAAGAACCCACCATTTTTAAATCAATTCTGCTTTTACATCAAAAACAGCATTATCCATTCCAATAAATTTAAAAGGATCATCTAAAGCATTTTGTCTATCAAATTCCATCATTTGTTCCGGTGTTGATCCTTCTGGATTTAATTCTGGATCTAAATCATATTCAATAGTACAAGTTATAATAATTCTTGCTTTTTTCATTATATTTCCTCCTTTTAAAGAGCGACCCTGGACGGATTTGAACCGACGATCTCTTGGCTGACAACCAAGCGCATTAAGCCAGACTATGCTACAGGGCCAAAACTGTTTTTTCGGTGTGTTGGAATTTAACCAACATTAGCGAGTTAACCCGCGTCTCGCTAGGTTGTGGGGTCCGTTTTGTACCGGACCGCGGCTCGTTTTAATCCACGAAACCTACATGAATCACTCATGCTATCACCGAAATTGTCTTGATATCGTTGTCTACTAACTGCATAGTATGCATCGGCGTCCCTTCTTACTATGGATTTCGAACATCGGAGAATCTCACCCCTGGCTGACGATATCAAAATTGGTAGGCCGGGCGGGGATCGAACCCGCGATGAGCAAAGCTCGCTGGATTAAAAGTCCAGTACCATACCACTAGGTGACCGACCTAAATTAATTCATTTTTGGTGGGGTAAAAGGGATTCGAACCCTTAAAATCCATATTAAGAGTATGGTATGATACCAATTTCATCATCACCCCAAAACTGGTAGGGGATAAGGGAATCGAACCCTTCTATATCGGTTTGTAGGACCGACGCCTACCCCAGTTTGCTTATCCCCTATATTATCAAATATCGAAAAAATGTAAACTTCAGTAATTCTTTATTATCAAATGTTTATTATCTATCTCACTACCAACCCTTCCACCATAAATCTTAAAAGCATACTTTTTATCATAAAAACCAAATATATATCCATCATATATTTCTTTTATAAGAGAAGAATCCCCTATAATCATCAAACATTTACTTTTTGTTTTTTTAAAACAATTCGCTAATTTTATATGATTTTCTCTATCGAAAGAACAATATCCATAATCTGTAAATGTACTATCATAGGGTGGGTCTATGAAAAAAAAGATACTTTCATCATTATATTTCTCAAAAATCTTTTCAAAAGATGAAAGATATATTTCAGTCCTCTTTAATAGAGATTCATATCTAATATCTTCTAAAATCGAAACATCATAACTTTTATACTTACCAAAAGGTATATTAAACTTACCACTTTTGTTGTATCTCAACATACCACGAAAACAAGTTTTTCTTTGATAGAAGAAAACAGCGGCTTTTTCTATATCATCTTTTGGTAAAAATTCATCTCTTATGTAATAATAAAAATCTTCTTCATTTTTCCATTTTTTAACTATTTCATGTATTTTTAATATATTTCCCAAATTTATTTGTTTATAAAAATTTATCAAATCTTCGTGGACATCTGATATTACGTTTTTACCACTAAAATTCATATCAAAAAAAACCGAACCACCACCTATAAACGGTTCAACAAAAACTTCAAATTTTGGATAAAATTCTTTAAAATTCTTTATTTCTCTATATTTACCACCAGACCATTTAACAATTGGTTTCATTTATATAAAATTCTCCTATTTCCATCATAAAATCTTCCCAATCTTTTTTAGAAACATTAATATTAAGAATGTTAAAAAAGTCAGAATAACCATATAAAAAACCACTGCTCTTTAAAGGTTCTTTAACTGAAAAAACATCAAAAGATGTGCTAAATCTAAATGATAAAATTCCACCTTTTACATTTTTATATCTTTTTCTCAAATATGATAAAATCTTATTTACTTTTTCAAATGTAACTTTTGATTTTTCTGTATCAAGATTTAAATTCGACTTATCTTCAAAATAATACACAATACCATTAATTTCAAATATTGTATCTATTTGAACAGAATATCCTATTTCTTTTTTTATATCATTTTTATCAACTTCTACTTTTGATATTGACAAACAATCATGGACGAAACAATTTACAGATTTTTCTAATACATTACCAATTTTAATGTTAAATGATTGTGGCGGCAATCCTTTTTTATACTCATTGGGGAATATTAATTCCCTCAAAGAACCGCTTTCTTTAGCAGAAGAACCAATAATATCATTTTCGAAAATTTGAAAAACAATACTTTTAAATGTTTTAAACATTTTTATCACTTTCTGTTAAAAAATGAAAAAATTTGGCGCCCCCACAGGGAATCGAACCCCGATCAGTGGTTTCAAGTTTGTGTTGATTTCTCAACTCCTTGGACTATCCCTTTACCATATCTAAAAGACTTAGGTAGCTACCGTCTAGTCTCTACACCTTTTTTTGGAAAAACATAAGATTTTTCATAAATACTTATGTAAAATCCAAAAACTTGGCTCGGGATTATCATGGAGGATATTATGAATAATTGTCTAAATTGTGGTAAAGAAACCACAAACCCAAAAATTCTGTTTCAACAATTTAATAGCTTTATGTCCTAACCATCATTGGGAATTAGACAATGGTTTAATATCCCCTTTAGACTTCCCCGAATTTGATAGCTTACACTCATAGTCTTTCGACTATGAGGCCCGTTTATACAGAAGACCACTGCTCTATCCGTTGAGCTACAGGGGCAAAATCTCATATTTGAAAATATTATATCAAAGAACATAAAAAATGTAAATCATAATCTAAAAATTGGAGCCCCTAATGGGATTCGAACCCACATAAAAATCCTTGGTTCGTAGCCAAGTGCTTGATCCATTCAGCTATAGGGGCAAAACTGGCGGAAAGGACAGGATTCGAACCTGCAACGGAGTTTACCCGCGACAACTTTCCAAGCTGCTTGCCAACCATTGGCCACCTTTCCATAATAGTTTTCAGATTACATCTTTCCCCCCATAGGCGGGGGCATTGGAGTCGAACCAAATGTATCCGAATTTTTTTGCTGTTAGCAATCTAATAAAAATGGAGGAAGGGACAGGATTCGAACCTGCAACCGTTTTACCGGCGATAGTTTTCAAGACTACTTGCCAACCATTGGCCACCCTTCCAAAATTTGGGACGGGGCTTCTTCATGTAACAACCCCTGCAGTGTTATGTTACACTACTTAGTTTTTTCACCCCGCAGCTAAAAATGGTGGATTCGCAGGGAATCGAACCCTGTGGCGGATACCGTGCAAAGGTTTCCCGTAACCCCATTACCGAACCCATAATTTTTTCATTTTTCTAATTCTATATTATCTATCCGAGATGGATCAAATTTTCTTTTTTCATTACTTTTTGAAGAAATAAAACCACCACTTTTAGTAAAAATACCAAGTTTTGACAAAATAATTGATTTATCAGACGATTTATGATAAATTCCAGAATATTTTGCACCACTTTTCGTGGTTATAATTACTTTTTTACCTTCAAAATTTTGTCCCTCAAATAAATAATTATCAATTTTCTCATTTATGTTCATTTTACTTTTCCTTTGGTAGGGATGGTGGGAGTCGAACCCACATCTTCGTGGTCCCAAGCCACGCGGCTTACCATCAAGCCTTCATCCCTATATCTTTACTTAAAATCAATATGTTTGATTTTAGTAATAATTCTTTCACCGCTTCTTGCCAAAAAGGGAACTTTTGGAATACCAACCAAACCTTCAGCAGTGAAACTACCCCATTGAGAATTAAAACCATTTTTCACTACATCAATAGCATCGTAAATATTACCAATCAAAATAATAGGAACAACCGGAATATCATATCTTTCACCAATCTTTACAACATCTTCTCTTTTCAACCACCAGTTACCGATTTTTATATCAAAAAGAACAAATTGCTCCTCTTTATTGTATTTTCCACCGGCTTGAATTTTTCCACCGTATCCTTCACCATAGAAACAAACATCAGCAAATTCACCTTCCCTGATAAAATGACTTCTAAACTCAGGAAGCAATGGAAAAAACTTGTTTTGAAGATATTGAACCAATTTTGATGGCATTTGGGCTTTATCTGTTTTACCACCAAATGTCAAATTTCCGTCTTGAAACATAACACGAATATTTGTTCCATCAACCTTTTCAGTCCAAATCCAATCATTGTTTCTAAGATAGTGAAATTCGGGTTTTGTCCAATCACCATAGATGATTTTACCCTTTCTTTCACCTTCTCTATATCTCTTAAAAATTGTTTGAATCTTATGATATTCTTTCAAAACACACCCCCAATTATTAATTGGTTTAATATTCCTTTATATCAATCATTTCATCACATTTACCACTAGAAATCTTTTCATACCATTCTTGGAAATCAAGACCCTTTCCTTCAATTTCCCACTTCAAGCAATTATAAAGAGTAACAATCAATTTATTAGAGATTTTAAAATTGTTAAAATTAGTATCAGTATATTCGGTATAACCACCATTTCGTGTATTAAAATGAGGGTTACAACCATACATTTCATCCAAATAAAATGTACCCTTTTTGACTTCCATTGTAAAACACCTTTCTAAAATGGAGCGGGTAAACGGATTCGAACCGATTCCTATAGCTTGGAAGGCTAATATGCTACCATTAACACCATACCCGCTAAAATTGGTAGCCCTGGGTGGAGTTGAACCACATCGTCGCCCGCTTATAAGGCAGGTGCTCTAACCGTTGAGCTACAGGGCCAAAATTGTTGGCGGGCAATGATTACCGCCATTATCCACCGGGTAACGCAGGTGACACGCTGAAACTTTCCTATTTTATGCTTTTCAGCAATGGGAGAGGATGAGCGAAACAGCGACTGCCTACCATAAAAATTGGTGATCCCGAGGGGATTCGAACCGGTAATTACAACCTTGAAAGGGTTGTGACATAATAACCATTAGTCCACGGGATCGATTCTAAAAATGGAGCCCCCACAGGGAATCGAACCCCAATATTTTGTTTACGAGACAAATGTTCTACCATTGAACTATAGGGGCTTAATAACTTTTACCACTTTTATAAAATGGAGCGGGCAAACGGATTCGAACCGATTCCTATAGCTTGGAAGGCTAATATGCTACCATTAACACCATACCCGCTAAAATTGGTGATCCCGAGGGGATTCGAACCCCTGTCAAAAGGTTGAAAGCCTTTTATCCTAACCTTTGGAAGACGAGATCATTCTAAAAATGGAGCCCCCACGGGGAATCGAACCCCAATATTTTGTTTACAAGACAAATGTTCTACCATTAAACTATAGGGGCTTAATAACTTTTACCACTTTTCTTACATTCTGTACAAAAGAAAAATCCTTCTTTTTCTAATATCCAAATATATTTCACATCCACATTTTATACAATATTACCATAATTTTGTAAAATCGTCAACCAATCTTTTCTCATGATAGTTGCTCTATCTACTGGAATTTCATTATCGGAATTTTGAATTTCCAAACTTGTTTCATTTTACTTCTCTTTTTGGCTTTGCTGGCGGGCCAGGATTCCCACACCCCGGCCACCCTGTGCAGGACACATTTTCTCGATTAACCAGAGACTCCACTGCTGCTGTTACCGGATCTGACAGGACTACCCGTTCAGCACTAAAGAGCTTGGTATGTCCGCATACAACCGGCGCTGGCACGCCGCCGCCGGCAAGTCACTACATCCAATGGTCATTCCGCGCTTCCGGTAGCAATTCGTCTTTTTTCCACTTGAAAGACAACGAAAGTTGGTTATCAACGGGCTTTCGTTCCGGTTTGAACGTCACCAAAAATCCGTCTTTCTGATATGCGATGAACTGAAGCGGGCATGTTTCCGAATGAATGCCATTCAAAGCTGTCTTTTTCAGCGCGGTTCCATTCAAGGAACAATAGCACCCGAACCAGTAATTTGGGGGGGCTACCATCAATGGGCATTCTTTGCAGTGTGTTATCATTTTTCACCTCCCACCCACATATATTTCACATCCACATTTTATACAATATTACCATAATTTTGTAAAATCGTCAACCAA
>Ga0265294_10000433_pt1 | contig 55879 bp, 52 predicted proteins | sample MunlanPumphouse3_FD_192504 | JGI IMG/M metagenome (GOLD analysis project Ga0265294, IMG submission 192504) | Groundwater microbial communities from a municipal landfill in Southern Ontario, Canada - Pumphouse #3 | ecosystem: Environmental > Aquatic > Deep subsurface > Groundwater | place... | reverse complement strand
ATGTAATTGCATGCCCAGACGGCATAGAATTAAATGCCCATTCATTTGTAAATGGGAAAAAACCAGTTTGACCCAATGCTTCTAAAAATATTGGTCTCATGCGCCCTATAGAAATTTTAAGTATTTTACCAATTATCCCCGCTATAAAAACGGAACAAAAGACAGAAAATGATGCAATTACCCATTTGTTATTAAAAATCTTTCCACGATTTTCCCATAAATTACGAAAAGTATATTCTTTTAGATTTTTTATTTGGCTGATAATCTTTTTGGTATTAAAAACTAAAGCTATTGCCAATGCAAAAAATGCTAATCTGATCCATATTTTAGAAGCAAAGACAACATCAAACACCTTGGACCATATGCCATCAAAACGCCGTATAAAAACAAAAAGAGGAACATCCAGCCAAAACACCCCTATTAGACACAAAGCCATTACAACAATGGTCGAAATAAGGATTAATTTCCATTTAAGTTTATTATTTTTATTTAGAAACATTTTCCAGTAATTTTTTATATGCCTTTTTATCGGTCAAAAGTTCTATTGATACAGCCAATGCAACAGCATCTTCGTCTTCACCAGATTTTATATTTGGGCACCCTTTTCTGATGGCGCTTGCATCTGCAGATTCATCGCCATTAAAGTTTATAGCATTAAAGTCCCCATTAAGAATATTCACAAAGAACGCATTTTGTTGAATGTCATTTCTGATATTAGACAAGCAAACTAACGGGAAAACCCCACGTTCATCAATCATAGTGCCACGACCGCTTTTAATGCTGCGACTTCCTATTTCAAGCGCAGCCCCATTTGATAATTCTGTTTTTTTAACCAATTTTGCATTTGCTGCTGTCGGTGTTCCAACCAATACACCACGGGCATTATCATTAAAGGCAAGCGCAATTGCTTCGGCTGTTCCCTGGGTCTGATTAGACAGTAAAACCACAACGGGTACATCTGTTATGGCGGCCCCTCCTGGGATTACTTCCAGTTCTTCCTTTCCCCCATCATCAATACGCATAATTGGTACTGCACCTAAAAATAATCCGGACAACTTCGCAGCTGCACGCTCATCACCGCCATGTGCAATTCGCATATCTAAAATTATTCCTGATGCTTCTGTGTATTTATGTAATGCTTCGTTTATTATAGCAACTGAATTTTCAGACACATTATAAACTACGATTTCAAGAATTTTTATTTTCTGGTCTGGGGTAGCCTGTCTCCAGATTATATCTGCATCTGCCATAATAACACTTGCACGACGCAAAACTATTTTCTTGGTTCCTGCTGGTGTTGCAACTTTTAGCTTTAATGTTCCAGAATTTAATCCTTCGAATGTTGCCGCTAATTCAGAATCAGACATACTTTTAATATCTTTTCCGTTTATCCCAACAATTAAATCGCTCTCTTTTATTCCAGATTCATCTGCTTGGGAATCTCTTACTACGCCCTCGACACGCCAATTACCCAACTGGTCACGCTTACCCTGCAACCCCGCACTGGTTAAAATTTTACCATCATCAATTTTTATTGATGTAACATAACGTCCATTTTTATCCAAAGAATGTATAATTGTATCAACAGCCACAGAGCCAAAAATATCCCCAGACTGTTCAGCAATCTTTGGGTCTGATTCACGTATCTTTAACAATAACGCTGTTGTAATTTCCCCCAACCCCTTCCAGTCGTTATCCGACGGACGTGGCCAATTTCCAATCATATCACCAGCATGAACAATTACTATACGACTATCAGTTGTAGCAATTTTAACACCTGGGGATAAAGTCTCTAAAGACTCTATGGCGGTTCTGATATCTTTCCCCGCAAAATCTGCATCTGATAACTTTTCAAAAACCTCTGCAAAAAATGCGGAAGTTTCATGTACTTTGATGCCGTCTATCACTGATATTTCTGGGTCAAAAAAATCAGATGCCGATGCAATAAAGGGCAAAAAACAAAATGCAACTATTAAAAATAACTTTCTCATTTTTTCTCCTTCCCTTTATTGTCCTTAATTATCCTTTCTTAAATCAAAGTGATACAGAACAACATTAGAAATGTAAACGGATGTCAGTGTCCCCATAATTATAGCAAAAATCATGGACAGAGAAAAGTCCTGCAAAGCAGAACCACTAAATAAATACAAGGCAATCATACCAAGCAACGTAGTTGTGCTGGTCAAAACTGTTCTACGCAACATTTCATTTACGGATAAATCTATTAACTCGCCTTGTGGCATTTTATGATAACGTTTTGCGTTTTCTTCTATTCGGTCATAGTTCACAACTTTATCATTTATAGAATATCCTATACCCATTAAAATAACCGCAATAGATGTTTGATTAAATTCCATTCCAATAACGCTGAAAAATCCAAACATCAAGATAAAGTCCAAAACCAGTGAGATCAAAGACCCAACAGCATATCCGCCCTTATACCTTATCCAAACATAAAGGCTCATCAACAAGAACGAAAACAATACAGCCAATATACCACCACGAATAAGTTCCCCACCTATTTTTGGACCAACAATTTGAACCTGATTATAAGAGACACGATCGCCAAAGATATTTTTTATATCTGCAACTGCCTTGTTTTGCATGTCTTCGCTGGCGCCCTTTTCCAGACCTATGCGGACCAAAACATTTCCGCCTGATACAGATTGCAACTCTGGCTTGAACGCGGCCAAATCTTTACGCATTTTATCAATTGTATAATCAGATGCTTTTGATGAAACCTCCATAGAAATTCCACCTGCAAAATCAATACCATAATTTAAACCACGAAAACCGAGTGATAAAATTGATATCAAAACCAACGCGCCCGAAATCCAATACGATAATTTACGATATTTCATAAAATGCAATTGCATAACTAAATCCTTTATTTTTCAAAACCAACTTTTCTATTTTTTCCTTTCATCTGAAAATCTATCAGCATCTTTGATAACGGGATACAGGTAAACAAAGTCGTAATAATACCAATAGACAAAGTTACTGCAAAACCACGAATTGGCCCTGCACCGAATTGGAATAAAACCAATGCGCAAATAAGCGTGGTTAAATTCGCATCAATAACTGTTTTAAGTGCACGATCAAATCCGATATCAACTGCACGTAATGGGGATGCCCCTGTACGCAGTTCATCACGAATTCGTTCAAACGGCAGAATATTCGCATCAACTGCCATACCCAATGTTAATGTTATCCCGGCAATTCCCGGCAACGTCAAGGTTGCACCCAGCAATGCAGATATTCCAACTATCGTCATCAAATTAACCAATAAAACAACATCGGCATTAATTCCAAACCCACGATAAATCAGCAACATAAATAGCATAATAAATGCGGCGCCAATTATACTGCCCAGTTTCCCGGCCGCAATTGTGTCCGCACCCAAACCGGCACCAACCGAGCGTTCTTCTATAACGCGTAATGGCGCTGGCAATGCACCACTGCGTAAAAGAACGGCCAAATCTTTCGCTTCTTGCAAAGTAAATCCACCGGAAATTTGACCACGACCACCTGGGATTGGTTCACGAATATTTGGGGCAGACAAAACCTTGCCATCCAAAACAATTGCAAATCTTTCACCAACATGTTCTGTTGTTAAACGCGCAAACTTACGCGCGCCTGTTGAATCAAATACCGTTGTAACAACAGGCATATTATTTTGTTGATCCAAATCAGCCTTGGAATCAGTTAATGATTCCCCGGAAACCTCTACGCGCGAATAAACAGGCACAACCTGACTCGGCATATTCATCAATGGCAAAAATTCTGTTCCGCTGGGCGCATGACCATGTGCCATTTGATCGGCCGAAATATCTTCATTTACCAAATGAAAAGTCATTTTTGCTGTTTGACCAATTAATTCTTTTATACGTTCTGGATTATCAACACCAGGCAATTGAACCAATATGTATTTTCCGCCCTGTGATTGAATTGACGGCTCTTTTGTTCCCAGCGCATCAATACGACGACGAACAATTTCAATACTGCGCGATAACGCATCTTCTATAATTTGAGCACGTTGTTTTTCAGAATATGATAATGTTACTTTGCTGCCATCTACATTTATATCCACACCTTCGCCCAATTCACTGCGCAGACGACCGCGCGCTTTGGAAATATCGTCCTTGCTACGAACAACCAAAGATACTGTGCCATTTATATTACGCAAATCTGAAAAACGAATAACACCCTTATCACGATTGATCATTGCTGTACGCGCTTCGTCATACAATTGAACAGACTTTTCATGCAACATTGTATCTGTATCAACTTCTAACAATAATTGCGCGCCACCTTTCAGATCCAATCCCAAAGATATTGGCTGTATCCAAGATGGGAAATGTTTTGCTGAATTTGGAAACATTGTTGGTACAGCCAACAATACACCGAATACAGCAACCAGTATTATTACGATTTTTTTCAGCATAACAAAAGCCTTGATTTAAAATTTATTTTTCTATATTTGCAACTGCGTTTTTTGAAACTTCTATGACTACGCCTTTGGCAACTTCAAGCTCTATGGTTTTTTCACCAATTTTTTTAATTGTACCATATATACCTGCGGCTAAAATACGATTACCAACCTTTAAGCCGTCTACCATTTTTTGATATTCTTTCATACGGCGCTTGTTTGGCATAATCATAAAGAAATAAATAATTCCGAAAATAATAGCACAATAAATAACCATGCCCCAAACATCATTTTTTGGCGCTGGTGGCATTACGGTGTTCATAACATCTGTATTCATATAAGTTTTCTCCTTGGTTTATGAACGATTTATAGTAAAAATTTAGGGTTTTGTAAATAGAAATTTAGCGGTTATCAGATTCTTTCAAACCAACCATCTAATTCGGCGAAAGAAATCAATTTATAAACTGGACGACCATGATTGCATTCCCCGCCCCTTTCGGTCTGTTCAATATCGCGTAATAAGGAATCCATTGATTCTTGGGTTAATCTTTGCCCTGCCCGCACCGAATGATGACACGCATAATTCGCCAGTTTCAAATGCAGTTTTTCATTCAGCTGGGACGAATGCCCGTTTGACAAAACCTCGGCCGCGATATTTTTTAATAATGCTGCCCAATCTAAATCCCAATCTGCCGGCTTTTCATTAATTGCTATAGAATCTTCGCCAAATTCAGACAAGACCAACCCGCTTTCTTGCAATTCTTCTAATACTTCTAAAACAGCTGATACTTCTTCGGGCTTTAATTTAATAACCATTGGAACCAATAAACTTTGCGTTTTAATTTTATGAGTTCTTAATTTTTCATATGTAATTCTTTCATGTGCTGCATGCTGATCAGTTATTATCAATCCTTTTTCGCTTTCTGATAAAATATACTTGTTACCAATCTGACCAATTACCCGACCCAATGGAAAAGACGAAGATTGAAGGCAATTATTTTCATTTTTTTGTGGCTGGATCTTTTCTTTTCCCATTTCACGAACAAGAAAAAAATCGTCGTTATGATTAAACATTTGTTGATGATTTAATATAGGCGTTGGAATTTCACCCTGGGGCACAAATTCGGCCATTGGTACAGCCAAAGCATTTCGCAATGTTTTAATTATAAATCCACGAACATGGGCCGGTTCTAGAAAATGAACCTCGGTCTTGGACGGGGATACATTCACATCAACTTCGCGTGGGGATATATTCAGATATAACGCACATAACGGAAATTCACGTGCATGCATAACGTCCATATAGGCTGCACGTAATGCGCCAATTAAAACTTTATCTTTTACAGGGCGGCCATTTACAAATAAATATTGATCTATGGATGATGCTTTCCTAAATGTTGGTTCTGATGAAAACCCATAAATTTTTAAGCCATTACTTTCATGATTTATTTCCAACATACGGCCTTCTGCTTCATCACCAATAACCGCAATAACTCTTTCAATCAAAGGTTGTCCCTTTGAAAAGCGCCATTTATTATTTAGTGTAAATCCAACATCTGGTCGCGCCATGGCCAAGCGTTTTACAACCTCTGTCACGGACATCATTTCAGCACGATCACTGCGTAAAAATTTTAATCTGGCCGGTGTTTTTGCAAACAAATTTTCAACGCGAATACGTGTTCCTGATTCCCAAGAACTTGGTTTAATTTCGCCGGTCGTGGCATTTAACACTAAACCATTTGTGTCAATTGTCATATCGCTGACACTGGCAATTGATGGTAATGCTTCGCCGCGAAAACCCATAAAGTTTATATTTAACAAATCGTCCGACGGTAATTTGCTGGTGGCATGGCGTTTTATACTGTTTGCTAAATCTGTTCTGTCCATCCCCCGTCCGTTATCAATAACAGATATAAGGGTTCTGCCCCCATCAATAACATCAACAACTATTTGATCCGCGCCGGCATCCAGCGCATTTTCAACCAGTTCTTTTACAACGCTGGCTGGACGTTCGACCACCTCGCCTGCGGCGATTTGATTTATTAAAAAATCAGGTAATATGCGAACTGACATTTTATTTAAACTTTACCTCTATTATTTCATACTCTTTTTCGCCACTTGGGGTATGAACCAAACAAGTATCCCCAACACATTTTCCAATAAAGGATCGTCCAACTGGACTGGTGCAAGCAATAACAGCTTTGCCATCAGCCTCTACATCAGACAAAATTTTGCATTGCATTAAATTACCATCTGAATCTTCGGCAACAACAGATGCACCAAATGTAATACGATTTCCGGACAACGTATCTAAATCAATAATCATTGCTTGTTTAATATAGTCTTCTAGAAACTTTATTCTTGAATCTATAATACGTTGTTTTTCTTTGGCGCCTGTATAATCCGCATTTTCGGACAAGTCCCCCAAAGACCGGGCCCATTGAACAACTTTGATAATTTCTGGTCGATCAACTTCACGCAAATGCTTTAACTCGGCATTTAATGCTTCGAACCCCTGCTTTGATATTGGCTTTTTTTCCATAGATTTTCCTTTTAATGCGGATTATAATTAAAAAATTATGAGAATAAAGCCAAAAATTTTAACAGTATTCCTATCTAAACGATTTTTATCTGGGCTGGGCCTGGTTTTGTTGATTATATCGGGAATTATATTTGCTATAACTTTTGTAGAAAAACTGCCCCGCGAAGGGACTGCACTTGCTGCAGCAAATGTTTCTTTTTTTAGTTTACTGGAATACATCCCTATATTTCTACCCATTGCCGTATTTATGGGAACCCTGCTTACGTCTTATAATTTAACAAAATCTTCCGAATCGGTAATTATTTCTGGGGCTGGATTATCACCATGGCAAAAAATTAAACCTTTTTTATTTACTGCCTTTTTTATCGGGATGTTTACTACGTGTGTTGTAAATCCATACGCAGTCAAAAAAAATTCCATAAATATAGACATAGATAATTTTAATCTTTCAGATAATGCAATATGGGTTCACGAGTCTGGGAAAGACGGATCGTTCATTATGCGCGCCAAAGTTGTAAAACAAGCAAAGAATGGTAATCTTATTTTTTCTAATGTTTCAGTATTATTACAAGATGTTAATTTAAAATTTTTACAACGGGTTGAAACCAAAGAACTTGTAATGTCAGACGGTGAAATTTCTGCAAAATCTGCCCGTGTCTTTGGCACAGATGGTATACCATCACAAATGGAAAGTTGGTCTCATTTTTCCCAGGCAACACCAAAAAACTTTCTTGAAAAACATCTTAAGCCTGACCAAGTATCATTTTGGCGACTGCCAAAAATGATAAGAAACATGCAACAAATAGGTCTGCCTGTTCGTGCACATTTAACCCAGTTTTGGACGCTGCTATTTTTACCATTAACACTGATCGCAATGACAACCCTTGGGACTGCATTTTCGCAAACTCGCGAACGCAGAAATTTTTCTTTTGGGATGAAATTTAGCATGGGAATTATGGTATGTTTTGTATTATATTTTGTTATGAATGTATTCAGTGCATTGGGCACCAGCGGCGCACTACCAACGATTCTGGCCGCGGGATTACCACCACTTATTATAACTACTTTCGCAGCAATGTGGATTGTATCATTCGAGGCAATATAAAATGAGAAAAAACAAAAAAACTAATTTTAAAAAATGGTTATTGATTATATTAATCGCGACATTATTGGTTTTAATGATAATATCATTTCCACCCATACGTAATGTCACCGAAGTCGTTTTAAAATGAATCATATTGAAATATTCTTGGAAATGTTGGCAGCTGAAAAAGGTCGCAGTGCTAAAACACTAGAAGCATATGGTCGCGATCTGCGCATGGCAAGCGAAGCCATTGGGGCCCTGTCATCTGCAAATAAATCCCAGCTGCAAAAGTATCTGGCCAATCTGCATGAAACGCCCGCATCTATTGCCAGAAAGACCAGTGCATTACGTGGTTTTTACAAATTTTTAGCGACTGAAAAAATAATTCGTGACAATCCGTCAGATGGGCTGGAACTGCCAAAAAAACAAAAGAAATTACCAAAGTTTTTAACCGAGCACGAAATAGAGTTATTGATTTCTAATGCTGGCGACACCAGAAATTCTGTACGTCTGCGGGCAATGATGGAATTATTATATGCTTCGGGGCTGCGTGTTTCCGAGTTGTGCGAACTTCCCATGGCCGCTATACTTGGCGATAAATTATTGATTCACGGCAAAGGTGCAAAAGAACGAATGGTTCCTATGCATTCCGGTGCCCAAGCAGCATTGGAAAAATGGCTAGAAATACGCGGAGGGGAAAAATCTAAATATATTTTCCCATCTGTGTCTAAAACTGGGCATATTACACGTGATGGGTTTTGCAAAATTCTAAAAAAATGCGCGGTTTTATCCGGCATTTCGCCCAGCCGTGTCAGTCCGCACGTTTTAAGGCATTCGTTTGCATCACACCTGCTTGCAAATGGGGCAAATTTACGCGCAATCCAAATGATGTTGGGACACGAGGACATAGCAACAACACAAATTTATACCCACGTAATGCCAGAAAAGTTAAAAGAAGCCGTATTTGTTCATCATCCAATGGCAAAGAAAGATAAAAAATGATTAAAAAATGTGATTTTAAAGGTTGTACCAAGGCGGGCGTATGTCGCGCCCCTAAATCACGCAACCTGAACGAATATTACTGGTTCTGCAAAGAGCATGCTGCAGAATACAATAAAAATTGGAATTATTATGCTGGGATGAGCAATGATGAAATTGAACAAGATTGGGAACGCGAAACATTTGGAATTTCCGACAAAGATCGTGCAGCCGCAGAAGCAGCAAATGCAGAATATATAGATTTTCTGCGCAATTTTTTAAATGGCCGCAGCGCATTTGATACAACATCTGCACGTAAACGCCCTGTCCGTGCGCCTGCTGCAGTGTCAAACGCATTAAAAGTCTTTGACCTGCCCCCAACCGCAAATTGGCGTGAAATATCGGCAAAATATCGCACACTTGCAAAAACATGTCATCCAGATACTGCAAAAAATAAAAGCGCTGCAGCATCAGAATTTACAAAAATTTCTGCTGCTTATGATGATTTAAAAAAATGGTTTAAAAAATAATCTGTATAAATATTTATTAAAAAACCGGCTTTCGCCGGCTTTTTTTATTTAACAATCATATCCTGACCATACGATGCGACTTTTTTGCCATTGATATAACAATTTATATCTGTGTTAGCATTAAAGTCTGCTATGGCTTGTTGCCGTGCATCTTCAAGCTTTGTATCTGCATTTTCCTTGATAGCATTACCAGCAAGAAGTCCACCGGCTAAACCACCAAGCCCTGCACCAGCAATAGCGCCTATTTTACCACCAGTACTAGACATATTTAACAAACCACTACTGCCAGATTTTTTACCAGTGCCTCTCTTTGCTTGTAGTTCGCTTATTTTGTTATTACATTTTGCTAATGCTTCGGTTGCATCTGGGTTATCTGGATCATCAACAGCTACACATGCTTGTAATCCACTATATCCTTTACCCCCTGCTTTAAAACAGCTTTGACAGTCTGCATATAAAGCAGTATCTGCAGCGGACAGCTTGCTACTTTTTGTAGTAGCGTTCCCCAAAGCATTCCCTGCCAAGGTTCCACCCAAACCGCCGACTGCCACACCAGCAATTGTTGCGCCACCAATCCGAAGGGTTTTTTGCAACCCGGACAATTTTTCTACACATCCGCCTGTTGATGCTGTTTCGCCTTTGCCGCAGAAATTAACATCTGATGCAACTGCACGTTCAACTTTTTCCAACTCGCTTGTTGTCAAACCCAAACATTGCATAGATGTACCCTTTGGGTAATACATATATTTATCACTACCCAGCGCATCGTTTACCTTGGAATTGTTGGAACGGATCGTTACCTTGACCGCACAGAACCCGTCAAACGGATTACTGGTTGCAGTAACATCGCTGAACCCATCATATTCATCGGATGAATCCAAGTCAGACAAAGCCGCCCAAATATAATTTTTACCGGTTGAACCCTTGGCATTGCTATTTTCACATGCATTCTTAAGATCATTTGCTTCGCGTTCTAATACAGAATTAGCACGTTTGCTGATATCTGACAATAAACCATCAAATATACTACGTTCTTGTGTAGCACAAGTTTTAACCTTAGGTGCTAATTTTTTAGTAGTATCAACAGCATTTCCAGATTCATCAACTTGATCTATATAAGTTTCCGATACACGGCAAACCTTATCTGCAGAATCACTATTTGCAGCATCTAGCCATGCATTACGAACATTGCTTGACGTTCCCCAAGAATCTGCACTGGTCCCGGTTGTTGCCTTGGCATACTGAACATCAAAGTAATCTATACAATCTGTATATTTTTTAATCTTTAACATACACAAGTTACGTGCCAAAACTTCATCAAATCCACCAGCATATAAATTGCTGCTTATTGCTGAACCCTCAGAAAAAGAAACACTGCTATTTTTCTTTGCCTCTATACTGGTAATAAAGCAACGCGAGAAATCTGTTCCACATTCACTTTCTACACATTTTTCAGCCTGAGCCTGGCAACTGCTACGCATTTGAGCAACTGCTGCTTCGTTAAATGCTTTTTGTAAATCTGAATCCAATCCGACAATTGCGCCCATTAAGTCCTCGGTCCATACCGCTGCCCAAACGTCACCATCTTCGCCCGTATCTTTATTACGGAATACATCTTTACAATATTGATTATTTTCAATCAAATTTTCACATTGGCCTGTAATATCAGAACCAGCTTTATTTTTTATACTGACAGTATTGCCATCTTTAGCCAAACCATAGCAACGGGCCTTGGATCCTTCACCACAAGCATTCACGGCACAATCTGTCATTGCATCTTTACATTGTTCTACGGATTTCTTAGTTGCTAATGCAGCCCATTCTTTTATCTTGGACTGTGCCATTTTCCAACGAGCACCAACGCCATTATACATAATATCTTGGTAAACTTCTTGAATATTAAAGCTGTCGGTTAAATCAACTTCTTTCGCCGGCGTACCATTTGTGACCATAAAGCACCACTCATTAGAACCAACAGTATCACGGCATTGTTCTTTGATGTAATTTTTAACATTATCACCATCCCATGCCATATTATTAAGCCACATTGTCAGCATATCTGCATTTATACGCAATGTAGTTTCGCCAGATGTGGCGATATTAACCATTTCAGATGCATCTATGTCAGAAAACCCATCCAAAGAAATACATTTTTGTGGGGATTTCTTACAAGCATTTTGTATACAAGCGTCCGCAATTTTATTACATGTTTTAACACTGTTAGCGGCTGCCCAGTTTTTACCCTCTTTAATGGCCAAGTCTATACGACTGTCGGCGGCAACCCCAATATCGCCCAACGCTGGTGAAAATGTTCTTTTGGTCAAAAGAGATTCCCCATCACACATGGTGCGGTTTGCCGACAACAAATCATTAGATGTCGTTACAGAATTTCCAAATATTGCTTTAACTGCTTCGGCTGGACATTGCGCCAAATATTCTTGGCACATAATACGAGATTTATTAAATTGTTTTAAATTATAGCAAAGTTCAAAATGTTCACCACAAACGTTATCCTGACGCAAACAAGAATCATATCTGTCGATACAACGTCCCGATGTCAAACGATCTGGCAATGGATTTGCACAAGTTGCAAGCAAGCCAGCATTTGTTGATGTCGTGCTGGACGATGTGCTGGACGACGCGCTGTATGACAACGTCGGCATGCGTGCAGTCGTACTTGGACGCGACGAAGCCGTCGTCATATAAGTTACAGCCCCAGCTGACATTGAACAGATTTCTGATACCAAAGGTAGCACTAAACCAACAATAATTGCTTTTTTTATTCTCATATTCCCACCATTTCTTTATCATATTTTATCATAGAAAGAAAATAATAAAAAGAGAAAAGTTAAAAAAGGACATATTAAAATAAAAAAAAATTATTTGTTTCTTTTTCTACTTTTTTTCCAAAAGTTCTTGCACCGCTACGGCAAAATCTGGAGCACCACTTAAAAAACTGCCAGAGACTAGAAAATCCGCGCCAGCCGCCCAACATTTTTTCGCCGTTTCCGGATTTATTCCGCCATCAACAGAAATTTTAAATTTTAATCCATGTTTGCGTCTGGTATTAGCAAGAGAAGCAATTCTTGATATTGACTCTTCTATAAACTCTTGTCCTGATTCTCCTGGGATAACTGACATTACCATTACTTCATCAACACCCCTTAAAACTGGGGCTATAACTTCTAACGAAGATTCTGGATGTAACGCAATTCCAGAACGTTTTCCCGCAGATTGTATTTCTTTTAACGCACGAATTACACCATTTGTTCCGGTTGAAACAATAATTGTGTCCGCACCACATTCAATCGCTTCTTTCGTCCAAGTCGCCTGGTTTTCCGTCATTAAATGAACGTGTAAATGAGCCGCGGTATGCGCACGTATGAATCGAAGTTCATCAATTCCACTGGCAATTCTTTCAACATAAAATCCATCCATTATATCAACATGAATCATACTGATATCTGCAGATTCAAATCTGGCATAAGTGTCTGAACTTCGCATGTCCCAACATAAAGTACTGGGCATAATCGGAATAATTTTTTTACGACGTGGATAAAATCTCCAATTCAATGGTGCTGCTAAAAAGTTAAAAAATTTTTCCCATTTTTTTCTGCGTTCTAAATATCCTTTGACCCTTTCAGATTCAGTATTCCATACAAATTCTGCCAATGAATTAACTATACCGAACGAGCCCATATTTTTAACCGGCATACCAAATTCTTTTTTTAAAAACTTTTCTAATCCGTTAGTACCAGAGCCACCACCACTTACATACAGTCGTTCTGGATTATATTTTTCTATTCCTGTGCTTAAAACATCACCAACCTGACATATAATTTCAGAAAAAACACTGCTTGCTATTTCGTTCACATCAAATCTGGTTATATCATATTTAGAATCCGCCGGAGTAAATCTATCCATATCAGATTGTTCCAGATTCATGCTGGAAATTTTTAATCTTTCTGCTTCTATAATTGGTAAATTAAAAGTATTAGCAATTGCCCTTGTAATATCAATCCCGCCCATTGGTATTTTTTTAATCAACATCGGCCCACGCGCGGTCCACATAGAAACGCTGGTAAATTCTGCGCCAAAATCTATGAATACAGAATTTTCTGATGCTTTGCGCGCAGACAATCCCAGCAAAAACATCGGATCGAAAAAACCTTCGGACTCTAGATGTGCAGCATGCAACGCAGATTTTGCGCGCATTAAACCCTTGTTCAAATAAGCAATTACATTAAACACCGAATGCAATGCATGATCAATATGCCCCAGCGGGTTAGAAAGATTTCGCGCACCCCCTAAATCATAACGTAAAGGCATTATATGTAATACAGAAATATCATCTTGGGTAACATCTGATATTTGTTCTAGAATATCATTTGGTGTAATTTTTCGTTCTGTTTCCCATACGCTTTTTCTTGAAAAAATTTCTGATTTAATTTCTCCGAAATTTCCCGTAACAAACGCCTTGTCGAATCTGGCCCCTATTTGTTCTTCTAAATTATCCACCGCCGTCTTGACCGCATACACAATATCCCTGGATTCAACATATATATTTGATGAAACTTTAAGCCGTCCAAAACAAACCCGTGCAGCGACCGCGTGCACCCCGCCCGAACCTATATCTAAACACAAAAAAGAGCCTTCTGTTAAATTCATATTTGTTTATAATTTCACCAATGGTCTTGATAAATCCCGCATATCCAGCAATTTTATCTGTCTGTCCAAAATCATATTTTGTTTGTTAGTTTTATCAATTTTTTTTATAGCTTCTTCAAAATTTTCTTCGGGCAACATAATTTTAATTCCGTTTAATAAAAAAATGTTCCAGCGTCTATCTTCTATAAATTCCATTCTGTCAATGCGACTGAAAAGCCCAGGGGTGTGCTTTACTATGTTTATTATTTTTGATATATCTTTTGGAACCTTACCTGAAAAAATCAGAGTATTTTCCGGTCTTGTTGGTAACGCTCTATTAATTGGGACCCCATTATTGTCCAAAGGATAATATTTTTCCCCATCTGTCCAACCCGCGACAACAACCCGCATATCGGCACGAACATTAATTTCGCCATTTGGCAAGCGTCGAATTGCAACCCCGGAAAGATCGGGATCTTCAGAAACCTTTGCCAGAATATCGTCCAAATCAATATGTTTGGTTCCAGGGGTGATGCCCAAACGCTCAATTATATCGGCCGTTTCACCATTACTGGAATAAACTGTAAGTTTTTTTATATCTGATAATGTTCCGCCCAACCCCAATAATACTATACTGACGCGAACCGCTACATAAATTACAAGTATGACGGTAAGACTGGATATCAACCAAAATACAAATCTGTTTTTCATTGAATTAAATTATATCATAAAAGAGAAAAAATTTATCGTTTAATTTGCGCGCAACAAATAACCACGACGCATCATACATTTACGATACGCCCCAACTGATCTGGAGCTGGAATTAGGAGGAACCGACATCAAAGAACGCTGCCCGATGTCTTTATTTTCATTGGATTGAAAAGTCACCCATAAGCCATCCCAATCTGGCATCAAACTGGATTGATTTGGGCTGATAAGCTTGGCTAATCTAGATCTGGGTTCATAAGGGGAACGTGTTATTCCCAAACAATTTTTATGATCACGAACAAATTGTTCGGTCGTAACCATATCATTTTCCCAATTTAAAACCGTCGCATCGTCAATGGATCCACGATTAGCAGATGAACATCCCACCAAAAGCGCAAACGATAAAGCAACAAGGACAAAAGTTCTTTTCATAATTTAGATTATAACTGAAAAATTAAATTTTTAGCAATATAAATTTCCCTTATAACTTATTCCTTATAATTTCTCCTTTTACGCTTGCGAAAGCTGGCTTTTTAATTCTATAATGCAAACACAGGAAGGAGCAATAAATGACCGCGGAAGAAAGATATATCCGTATAGCCGGATTTTATGAGGCTTTGAAAATTTTATCCGCCGCAATACGTACCCAAAAAGGTGGTATCGCAGCTGAAAATTATACGGGGCGCTTTTTTGCGGCAGATGTTCTGGAAATGCTGAATGCGTACGGCGAAAAAATAAATCCCACCGACGCCAAATTAAAAGCATTGATAAAAAAATATCAAACCGAATTTCAGGGTGCAAAAAATTTGATTACCCCCAGTAATAAACCAATCTATGAAATGACACTCGAAGAATTTGAACGTGTTATGAATATATAAGGGACCAAAATGAGAAAATTATATTTGCTTTTGATTTTATTTGTTGGTGCATGCCAACAATTTCAAAGTCGAAATCAACAACAATATGACACTGTCCAAGTGGTTGAAAACATTGTAGTGGACGAACATTCTGTTCCGATCTTTCCACGCAAGGCTGCTTTAACAACAGATACCGCACAAAAATTTGCAATTGATTTGCCAAAACGATGCAAAGTTGATTGGGACAACCAAAGTATATTATCTGTTCTGCCAACAACGCCCGTTGAAATTGTTCGTTTGAACAAGGGCGATAATCTTCCAGATTTTGCTGTAGAAAATTTTTCTTTCCAGAAAAAAAATGTACCAGCTGTTTTGGAAAAATTACTTGATGGAACAAAAATTAAAATTGTTGCCAGTGAGAAATTACCTGACTTAATCAGTGGTGAGATTACATCTGGAACACTAGAAGACGCCGTAGAACTAATTTGTAAACTTGGTAAAACTTACTATACCTATGACGACGACACCAGAGAGCTTCGTATTTCCAGTCGTGGAAAATGGCTGATGAAAATGCCTAAAGATCAATACGTAATCATGGCATTAATTGATGCAATGCATGGTGCTGACTTGCGTAATTTAATAACTAACTGGGAAGATAAAACCTTGGCGTTCGAAGGGAATTATCAAATCGAAAAGAAAGTTCGTGATATCGTTTCCGATATCGGAAATAAAAAATTCTTGGTTGCATGGGATATGGATGTATACCGTGTATATCCACGTACCGACAATCCAATTGTTTGGATGAATATGCTGCCCGCATTTGGGGAAAAGAATGTCAAAATGTCTATCCCTGGCGTTGTTGGCAGATTGCTGGTTGTATCCCCAGAAATAAACACAAAAACATTACAAACATTTTTATCCGACCAAGCAAATGTAGTTTTAATTTCCCAGGGAACATTTGTAATACCAAACGGCTGGCAAAGCAGATTTGATATTGGTCAATGCTCACGCGAAGACAGATTGGAAACTGATTTAATCGTTGGCGCAACTGGTAAATATGGAAAATACGCCGATATGAAAAAAGTAGATGCGAAAATTGCACTGCGTACAACCGCTGGGGAACTGGCCAGTTTTAACGTTCCAACAAAACTGGGTGATAATTATGTAATTATCGGCATCCCAACACACAGCTTTGTAACAACATCTGAAACATTAATAAACCCATTTGCAGAATTGGTGATATTCATGAGCCCACGTGTTATTTCAATCGTAGACTCTGCGGACGATGAACCGGCCGCTGAACTTTCCGGAGATAAACTGCGCGAGTATTTGGATGAATAATATTATTGAATTTTTTAAAACAGCGGAACATTTACATTATGAAAAACGCACAACCAGAATGTCCGATGGGGAACAACAATCTGTGGCTGCACATTGTTTTATGCTGTCATTGATGGCGATAACATTTGTTCCAAAAGCATCCGTAACACTTAATATGGAACGCGTTTTAAAACTTTGTGCTGCGCACGACTTGCCAGAAAGTAAATCTCATGATATTCCAGCGCATAAAACATTAAATGATGATGCGGCACGTGAAAAAAAAGAAAAAGACGAAACTGAAATAATGAATGAATTTACAAAATTGCTGAATAATTCAGAGTTTGAAACTTTATGGCAAGAATACGAGGAACAAAAAACACCAGAATCAAAATTTGTAAAAATGCTTGATAGATTAGATGTATGTTTCCAAACATTATTTTCAAAGACGTTGGATCATATTGGTTCTTATGATAATGGGGTTTATTGGAAATGGTATTTCAGCAAGTCTTATCGTGATATGTTTGCTTCAGAACCGGCTTTATTGCAAGTTTTTGATGAAATTCAAAAAAGGTTAGAGCACAGAATAAAAACAGAATTAAATATAAACCCTGATGATTTTAAGGAATAAAAATGTTTAGTCGTCTTGAAAAGAAAATTGCATTCAGATATTTAAGGGCCAAAGGGCGTGGTTTCGGCAGCGTGGTTTCTTGGGTATCTTTGCTGGGAATTGCACTGGGCGTTGCAACACTTATCGTCGTTATGTCCGTAATGAGCGGTTTTCACGACACCCTGCTTTCGCGTATTGTTGGTATGAACGGACACGTTGTTGTTTATCACCAAGACGGCGCAATTCAGGACTTTGATTATCTGATTGGAAAGATGAAAGACAATAAAATTGTCGCTGCTAATACCACTGATATTATTCCGGTTCTAGAAGGGCAAGTAATGGTGTCTGCGGACGGGAAGAATTCTGGCGCAATGGTTCGCGGAATCAGGATGTCTGATTTGGAAAGAAAATTCCAAGCCGGCACAAAAATTTATGGAACACCACTGGCAAAGATCAATAACGGACAATTGGCAATGGGTGCATCGCTTGCCAGAAACTTGAATCTCACCAGAAATGATAATGCTACACTTATCAGCGCAAATGGCGGCACTGCGACTGCATTTGGAACAATCCCACGGATACAGTCTTATCCGGTTGCTACAACATTCTTTGCGGGTATGTATGAATATGATTCTGGATATATCTTTATGCCATTAGAAACTGCACAAAAATTCTTGAACTCTCCTGATGGCGTTTCACATATCGATTTATTTTTAAAAAATCCTGAAAAAACAACGGATGTTCGCGACGCTTTGTCCGCCAGTCTGCCAACCGGATTTGTGGTTCGTGATTGGCGTGATTTAAATCGTGGCTTTGTTGGTGCGTTGCAGGTTGAATCAAACGTAATGTTTTTAATTTTACTGCTTATCGTAATCGTTGCTGCATTTAATATCGTATCCAGCCTGGTTATGTTGGTCAAAGACAAATCGCGCGATATTGCGGTTCTGCGTACATTTGGTGTTTCACGCCACAGCATGATGAAAATATTTATTTTATGCGGCAGCAGTATTGGAATGCTGGGCGCTACAACGGGAACTGTATTGGGCGTTCTGGTCGCAAAATACATTGAACCAATACGCCAGTTTATACAATGGATGACTGGACGTGATTTATTCCCAGCAGAATTATATTTTTTATCTGAATTACCATCCAGACTAGAATTTTGGAATGTGTTTGGAATTGCATTTGTTGCAATTGCACTGGCATTTTTAGCGACCCTTTACCCTGCGTGGAAAGCCGCTAAAACCGATCCGGTAGAAGTTTTAAGGAATGAATAAAATGGCAGCATCAATATTAAAATCTATATCATCTGTAAAAAAGCGCGCATGTATAATGTCGGTTGTTGGTATTAAAAAATCTTTTATAGAGGCTGGCCAACCATTAAACATTTTACGTGGTGGCGGATTTGAATTAATGCGCGGGGAAATTGTTGCACTGGTTGGACCATCGGGTTGCGGTAAATCTACTTTATTACAATGCGTTGGATTACTTGAAAAGCCCAGCGGGGGACAAATTACAATTGCGGGTACACCAGTTAATAAAATGAACGAAGATCAGCGAACAACAATTCGTCGTAAAAAACTGGGGTTTGTTTATCAACGTCATAATTTGCTGGAAGAGTTTACTGCGCTTGAAAACGTAATGTTGCCCATGCTGGCAAATGATATGGACGAAGATGCCGCGCGCATCCGTGCAAAAAAATTATTAAAAGCTGCAAATGTTTTACACCGTAGTGATCACAGACCATCTGAAATGTCCGGTGGGGAACAACAACGCACCGCGGTTGCACGCGCATTAGCAAACGAACCAGAAATCGTTCTGGCAGATGAACCAACAGGATCGCTGGATCCCGCGCATGCTTCAAATGTTTTTGATTTATTATTATCACTGACGAAAAAAACACATATGTCTATGTTATTCGTAACACACGATATGAGCCTGGCAAAACGCGCTGACAGAATTATTACTATCAAAGATGGAATTGTCGGATGAAACCATTAAAAGATCCCACCAGATATCTTATCGCTACGAAAGATAAATTTCTTAAATGCTTTAACGCAAAACCAGATATAAATGAATCACTGAAAATCAGCGTTATCCCAAATGCCACTATTTCTTTACACAATGCAAACATTAAACTTTGTTCACAAAAAGTTAGGCATGTAAAGAACAGCAAAAAAATAAATAAAAACACACCTTATGTTGATGAAGATATTATTTTACTAGGGTATGGCGAGGATTTTATTGGGCACTTTCTTGCGAACAGTTTTTCACGCGCATGGCCCATATTAGATAAAAAATATAAAAATCATACTTTTGTTATTGTCACCAATGGCCCTCTGGCACCAAATGGGAAAGAGTTTTATAAATTAATGGGAATTAAAAAACTTTTATTTGTTAATACTCCCGTCAGATTCAAAAATGTTTTAGTTCCTGATTCTTCTTTTAATTATACAAAATTATATGCGAATAAAAAATTCAGTGAAACATTTAAAAAGATTGCAGACGCTGTAAAGCCAGATCCAAAGTCACCAAAAAAGATTTATCTGTCCCGGACAAAATTTACAAACAATATGGTTTTGGGCGAAGATCAAATAGAAAAAATATTCAAAAAAGCCGGTTTTAAGATTATACATCCACAAATTCCAACCAAGACTGGCTGGGATGTTATGCCGCTTCAAAAACAAATACAATTAATGAAAGGTGCGGATGTAATTGCTGGGGTCGAAGGCACCGGATTGCATCTGTCGTTGTTTGCCAAAGATGGAATTGATTTAATTTGTCTGCACAGATATAACAATCCATTGGTAATGCAAATTATGATTGATAAGTTAAAAAATATAAATTCTTATTATATTGATACTTCTATTGATCCATATTCAAAAAAGAAAAATACTTGTCCCGCATGCATAATCGGAATAAATAAAAACCTGCAAAGATTTTTCAAAGATTACGGCTTTATTTATAATACAGATAGCAAAGCAGATAAAAAAGAAATGGATAAATTTTTAAAAATTTACAAAGAAAAAAAACGAGTTATACCAAAATGGTTGGGAAATATTATTTTAACTTTCATCTCTTCGCGTAATATGCGCCATTCATTAAGACATAAACTGGGATTAAAATAATCAATCTTTGATGCGCGCCAGATCATCATACGCTTTATATTTTTGATCACTGGTTTCATAGTATTCGTACGGCTCAAAATCCTTGCTGTACCTACCAAATAATTCTGATGCTTTTTGAACGGATGCTTCCACCATTCTTTGTAACTGTTCGCCTGAATATTCAATTAATTTTATGTTATTATTTTGCAATTGCAAAAACTGGATTATACGTGCACCGCGCATAAAAGCCTCTAACGGTAATTGCGGCATATTCCCCTGCTCTAGCTGTGATTTATTTGGAGCTTTGCCTGTTTTAATATCCATAACCACACTATCCCAAACACGATCAGCAATTGCACGAACCGTACGCCCAACTATTTTTGTTTCCATTTCAATTTCTGATTTCCCACCAATCGAATCTTTTAACATTTTTTGGATTTCTGATTCCATTTCAACAAATCGTTTATGCCAAAAATGAAACAACACACTGCCATCTGGTAAAATTTCCCGGGCTTTTTCATCCATTAACTGAACCAGACTTTTTATTTCATTTGAATTTCTCGCGACATGTTCTATTACACCGTGAACCAATGTTCCAAAATCTTTGGCGCTTGCGGTTATCCACCAATCATCTTTGGGTCGCAAACCCAAAATATGATTCGCATAAAACGCATATGGGTTATGTATTAATAATTCCAGCTTTGTTACATACACAGGCCTTCTGTCTGCCGGCGGTGTTGGACTTGAATAGTCAAGCGGATTTGGTGCAACCATATCAAAACCACGAACTATGTTTAGAATTTTATCTGCTTTTTTAGCATCTAAATCTTTATTTCTTAATGCAACTTCTATTCTTGATAAGAATCTAGACTCTGTCGTTTGTGTTCCGCCCGCTGTCTTTGAACGCAACCAATAAACGTCCAAGCCATTTGATAAATTTATAAAATCCAATGCCATCAATGATACTTTGCGTTCTGGTGGCGGCAAACCAATCTGCTGTGCAATGCGGCGTGGCAACCATGGATTTTCATATCCAATGGCTGGGAACATACCTTCGTTCAATCCGGTTAAAATAACAACGTCTGCAGTTTGCATACGCGATTCTATGGTTCCTAAAACACGAATTTTCGATTCAGAATTTAAAACGGGCCGAATATGCACTGATGATAAAACGTCCATAATAATTGCCCGTAAATCGGACAAGCTTAGAATGATTCCATGCTTGCATAAAATGTCTGATATTTCTTTTATCTTTTCAATTATTGGCAAATCATCTTCGGCAAAATCTAAATTAAAACCATTGATAAAATTAAATGCGTTTTCAATTTTTAACTCGCCCAATTCATCAAATTTATTTAATACATTACGACCAAACAAAGTCATTGTCCCAGATGTTCCACCCGAAAAATCAGCCACCAAATCGCGATGCGCAAACGCTTCTTTTAAACGTTGATTTCCGGCCGCATCGGGCGTAATAACCAAAACAGACTTGTTATTATTTATCGCACGAGACGCTATTTCCGCGGTTGCCATGGCCTCTTCTGATTCGCGTGCACAATCTATACGGGTAAAGGGTATAAATTGAATATCCATGGGTGATTGATTATTATCAAAAGCCGAGTTAAAAAAATCTATATTTGATTTACCAACATTAATTTCAATTACTTTGTCTGGGCTAATTCCAATTTTTTGTAAAAATTTATATTCTGAATAATATGGATTACAAATATCTATATCTTTAATTTTCGTGCCTGTAATCTTTCCAGGTAAAATTATTTTACCATTTGGCAACAATGCAATATACTCCATCAAATCCGATGTAGCCGGAACAGATGCCGTACTGCCACATACTATAACCTGTCCCGAAAATTCGCGACCAATCCAATCACGAATATCCATATTTCGTTTTGCAGACTCTGTAATTTTATCTGGAAAAATTGATGGTAAAACACTGTCTGCCAACGATAAAAATTTTGCCTTTTTTTGAAAATGCGTTGCGAATTTTTCATCAACTAATGATTCCCAATCTATTTTGGTTTTATTGTTTTCGTCCTGCTCGTTTTCAATATAATCTTGCATACGGATTAAATCGCGCGCGATTGGTAAAACAGATGAAAAAGACCGGCTTTCGGCAGCAGATAACAATTTTGAAAGAACCAGCATACGTTCTATATTTGAAACAACATCATCCCCGGTAATTATTTCTTCTTCGTCTTCTGGACTTTCCCCAAGCGCGACTAATTTGGGCAATAAAACAGCATTTCCTGATTTAAAGGTTATAAACTCCTCAACAACGCGTATCGCACGCCTGCTGGGTAAAAATATTACATCGTTTGAAAAATCATGATCAGATAAAAAAGACCACAATACCTCGGTCAGTTTTGTGGGATTAGACGCACAAAATATATTTTTCTTATTTAATGCCAATTATTTTCCTGATCCCTTCTATGCCAAAACCTTTTTCTGCAGACGTTTCTAAAACCTCTGTAGACGCAGCCGGATGGGGGTTTGATAATATTTCTGATTTTATATCTGCGATTTTTGATTTATTTGACTTGTCAACTTTGGTTAAAACAATTTGATAACGAATTGCATTAAAATCACAAAAATCCATAATTTCTAAATCTGACTTTTTTAATTCATGACGCGCATCAATTAAAATAAAAAGAATTTTTAATTGATCGCGATCAAGCAAATATTCTTCCAGTCTTGCCAGCCATCTTTCGGTTTCAACTTTGGATATTTTTGCATAGCCATAACCCGGTAAATCCATAACCGCAACCCTGTCATCAAAATTAAACAAGTTTAATGATTGTGTTCGTCCCGGTGTTTTTGATGTGCGCGCAATAACACTGCCCGCGATTGCATTTATCAGGGACGATTTTCCAACATTACTGCGCCCAATAAAAGCGTATTCGGGAAAATGAGTCCTGGGCAAAGATTTAACCGTTTCAAAACTTCCTACAAATTTTATCATTTTTTACTCTTATTGATTCATATCTGGATTACTGGGCGATTTATCTATAACAATCGAGCTTATATTTATATCATCTGGTTGATTCAATGAAAACATAGCAGCATTTGCAATATTTTCTGTACTGGTCATCCACGGCTGATTATGCGAAATATTTTTATCCCATCCGCTAGATTCAAAAATATTTGTATCAAATCCACATGGATGAATTTGAATTACCTTTATCTTTGTATTTTTTAAATCTTCTTTTAATGCCTCTGCATAACCACGCAACCCCCATTTAGACGCGCTATAAGTTCTGGCTTCTGGGTCAGCTATGGGAAATCTTCCGCTGATTGAATTAGTAAAGAAAATTGTTCCATGATTTAATTCTTTCATTCTTGGTAAAAACATACTGGTCATTTGAATAGCACCAATTATATTAACTTGAAGCGTCGAGGCTATCTTTTCTGGATTTGTTTTTTCTAAATTGTCATCTGTCCAAACCCCGGCATTATTTATCAAAATATCAATATCGCCAATTTCTTGTTTTACTTTTTTACAATCTTCTAAATTCGTAATATCACAAATAATATATTTACAGCCTATTTCTGATGCAACCAATTTTAATTTGGCTTCGCTGCGAGATAAAATTGTAACCGAGGCGCCCATATCATGCATTTTTTTTGCAAGCGCTTTATCCAACCCCTCGGATCCACCAGTTATAAGAACTTTTTTATTTTCTATATTATTCATCTTTTTCCCCTAGTAACTTTTTATATGCTTCTTTTTTTGATATTCCACTGCGGGCGGCAATTTCTGCCGCGGCTGATTTTGTTGGACCAGATACAACATCACGAACTATCTTGGAAATTTCATCATCACTCATTTTTACATCTGGCGCTGGTTCAATAACAATAACAATTTCGCCGCGCCAATCATCACGGCTTTTTAATTCCGCTGGATATCCGATAACAGTTTCTTCGTGAATTTTTGTAATTTCACGAACAACCGCAACGCGCCTTTCCGGCATTATTCGTGCCATGGTTTCCAATGTATCTTGCACCCTGTTCGGGCTTTCGTAATAAACAAGTGTATGTCTGATTTTATTATCTTCGCGTAAATGTTTCTCATCTTTAAAAAACCCGCAAAAAGTAAACTTGTCCGTTGGAAATCCAGAAAGTGCCAGCGCACTGATTACAGCCGTAGGTCCTGGAACAACAAAAACATCCAAGCCCTGTCTGCGACACTCACGAACAATGCGAAAGCCTGGATCACTGATCGTAGGCATTCCTGAATCAGACACCAACGCTATGGCGGCGCCTGGGATTGTCCCCTCTAAAACTTGGGCACCATCAACACTACGGCGGCCAGCAATCATATCTGTGATTTTTTCGGTCATTTCGCGTTCATTATGATCATGCAACGCAATTCTATGTGTTTTAATATCAAAATGAGATGCCAATTTCCCAAATACCCTGGTATCTTCGGCGGCAATTAAATCCACATCTCGCAAAACTTCGACTGCCCGCGTGGACATATCACCCAAATTACCAACAGGGGTGCCAATAATATAAAGACCTGATTGCATTTTGGCTCCTTTTGTTTTATTATTACATTGAATTTAGGGATTTTCAATGTTTATAAAAAAATTAAAAAACTCTTTGTATATGTGCTTTGCGCTTGGGGCTTTGTCCTCCTGTACTGGGACACAACCCGTTCAAATCAGAGATGCAACTAATTTGGATACTCCAAATTTTGAATCAATGGGCCAAAAAAACATTGCTGTTTTATTACCTGCATCTGATTTGGGGACATCTGTTAAAACCAGTGTTCAAATGGCATTTATCCAAAGCAGAGTAGATAATATCGATGTAAGATTTACAGATTTATCCGGTTCTGCGATTGAAAAAACACAACAAATAGAGTCTGCTTTGGCAAATAAACCCGACTTGATAATCGGTCCCATTTTTTCCGAAGATGTTGATTTATTACACGAACACGTAGGCTCTGATATCCCTGTTTTATCGTTCAGCTCTAATGCCAGTGTTCTTGGGAATGGCATTTTAACAATGTCTTTGATACCAACACAAAGTGTGGAAACAATTATCCGCAGAATGACAATCGATGGCAAAAAGCAAGCTGTATTCATTGTTCCGGATAATACAGCTGGATATATTATGGGTAATACCGCACTGGATGCTGCAAACATTTATGGACTGGATGTTGCCGGATTTTATTATTATACCCCCGGAAATATGGACAATATGAAAAGCACAGCTGAAAAAGCAGCCATATTTAATGCAAGAAATGATGCAAATACCCGGGCCAAAGAAATCTTGTCGGACATATTAATGAACCAAACAATTTCAGAGTCAGATAAAGAATTTGTAAACACACAACTAGAAGACAGAAAAAAATCAGACACCATTGGTAATGTTTCATATGATTCTATTCTATTCTTGGGGAACGCAACTGATTCCAAAGCATTGGGTTCGTTCATGCGTTATTTTGATGTACCATCAAAAAAGGTTAAGTTCTATGGAACCGCAATGTGGGATAACACAGAAATGTTTCGTGATATAACAATGTCTGGTGCTTATTTTGCCACACTGCCACCAATTTCACCAGAATTTGCAGATGCATATCGTACCATTATTGATAAAGAACCAGAAAGAATCAGTACAATGGGATATGATGCTGCTATGCTTGCTAAAAAAGCATTATCTTCGGGACGTAATGCAAATGAATTTTTAACCGACCCATCTGGATTTCATGGTTTGGACGGACTGATCAGATTACAGCCAAATGGAATGTCAGAAAGAGCATTGCAAATAATGGCATTAGACGGCAGTGGAACACCAAAAGTAAAAGAACTGGCAACGACTAATTTTATAAAACCGTTGTACCAAGCCACCAAACAAAACAGTTCTAAACCTTTTGAAATAAAAATTTCTGATGGGGTAAACCCAATGGATTATTTAAAATTACCAGAAAGTATGCGCGGGAAATACCATGCTAAAACTTACAGAGAAAAAGGTATAGATGAATCAGAAATCACGCCACAAACCGAAGAAGTGACCATACTTCCCGAAGACAGTTCTGAACCTGTAATAGATCCAGAATTTCAACCAGTGGAAATGAACCCTGTCAGCAGAACATTAGTTGATGAAGTAGAAGTCAGATAAAAAAGATTAAATATTGACAAGCTTCTTATTTGGGCTACTATATTAATTAACAATTAATATAAGGTAAACAAATGCCAAATATTGAACCAAAAGAAGAAAAATATACAGGGACTTTAGAAATACAATTTCCTGATAATCACCATTTAAAAAAAACACGGGTTTGTATGAACGACGTTTGGCCGGGATCTGACAGTATTATTATAAAATCAAAAACATTATATTATTTTGAATTAAAAGAACTTTTTATAAAAACGGTTTCAAAAGAAATACAAAAAATTGATACTTCAAAAATATCTCCAGAATTTTTAAAGGGGTCTTGTTCCAGCGATTTTTGTGATATGCCAACTTTAAGACTTTCTTCGTCTCACGACAATATACTTTTTTTAAATCCTTATGATTTCGAACCACAAAAAATTATAACCATAATCCCAAAGGTAAGCACTTGTTACGGCTTTATTCAATATTGTGATTTTCGTGATAAAAAAACTGGATGCATGGGATGTATAAATCCATATATGATTTCAGTTAAAAAAATAGCGACCGAAATGGCCGCAAATATAAAATAGAAAAACCTAGCCCAGAATTTCTTGCAGCTCTTTCATATCATCTGGCAATTTAGTTTTTAATTTTATAATTTCACCAGTTATTGGATGTTTTAATTCCAGAACCTCAGCATGCAACATTTGCCCATGATGTGTTTTTATAAAATCTAATAATTCTGGATTTTTTACACTGCCCAATCGCGCACTTCCACGTCCATATAATGGATCACATACCAATGGGAATCCATGTGCAGATAAATGTACACGTATCTGATGTGTGCGCCCAGTAAACAAAGTACAACGCAATTTAGAAATTCCAACGTCAGACCATGCACCTATGACCTCGACACTGGTTTCTGCATGTTTTCCCCCGACTTTTAACATTGTCATTTTTTGACGATTTTTTGCACTACGCCCGATGTTGCCACTGATATCAGCCTCGGTCCAATTGGGAATACCCCAAACAAAAGCAATATATTTGCGTGATAAATCATGTCTGGCAAATGTTTTAATAAGCACGCGATATGCCGCATCAGATTTTGCAAAAATTACGATTCCGCTGGTATCTTTGTCCAAACGATGCACAACTCCTGGACGCATTGGGCCGCCCTGGACGGACAAATTGGTATGCGATAAAACACGCTGAACCAAAGTATCTGTTTCACGACCCGCGCCAGGATACATAGCAACAGCACGTGGTTTATTTATAACAATAATATCATCGTCTTCGAACAAGACATCTATTTCAAATTTGATTTTTTTATTTATGGGGAGTAATTGATTATGTTCTTTTTCTGGGATTATAACTTCTACCTTGTCCCCCAGTTTAATTTTTTCAGAGAATTTTATTTCATCTGTATCTGGAATTCTTTTAATAATAAATTTCTGTATTTCACTGCGTGAAAATTCTGGCATATTATATACCAAAAATTTATCCATCCGCAAACTGACGTCAGACTCTTTCGCAATAAATATTCTTGTATTACTCATTCCAGTTTTTCCCCTTGACGCAATCACTTAATAAAATTTCTATTTCACGTCCATCCCCGGCTATCTGACAAGTCATTATGCCGGTTGTTTTAGATTGAGAATCTTTTTCATTCGCTTCGCGCCATGCAAATCGAATTTGTTTCGGACGTTGCACACAACTGATGTTCATGTTTGCCTTTTTATCCTTGCTTGAAAAATTACTGGGGGAAATCCAAGCCCTGGCTGTTTCAGCCTGTCCTATGCATGGAAATCCATCTAGAAAATAAATCTCCATCCCTTTACTGCCCAATGATTTATCGCGCACAAAAGAAACATCAAATTGGCTATAGCGTAATCCTGTAACCCTTTCCCAGTCTGTACTGGTAGAAAATATACTTACCGCGCTTATTGCTGCATATGCGGACATACAAATTATTGAAAACAAAATAGTTAAAAAGATTTTTTTCATATTAAATACCTTTTGCATATTAATCATTTAACTCTACTGAAACTTTTGCTATTTTTTCTGGGACATTATGAACCTGAACCGAAAAATTTGTTTTTTCCCCGGCATCTAATAATGGTGCTGGTGGCGCAAACTTTTGTGTTGATATTTCTGTATCATTATCATCTTTTATTACAATCATTAAATCTGGTATACCGTGTAATTTTTCTGACTTATTTTCAATCTGGCCTGAAACAATTAAAACATCGCCAACCGATTGTGCAGAGTCCATATAAACAGATAAAGCGTTTTGCTTTCCAAGTGGGAACCATAAAATCATGGCGGCCAAAGATAAAGCAGCCAGTAATAAACCAAAAAGTATAATGAGAAAACCAATATTTTTGATTTTTTTTGAATGATCGGTGCCCGCCAAACACAACCACATACAGCACATTCGTATGTATGATTATTATCATTACGAACAGAATAATTTACTTTGCAAAAAGGGCACGTTATTTTCATTTTCTTTTTTATTTTTATATTATTTTATCCAGAATTAGTCTAAATTCAAGTTATTATATTTCGCTGTTACACTGGTTTGAATTTCACTTAATGCCTTGACATAATCAGAAATAGTAGCATTGCTGTTTGCGGCAATTGCCCTTATTATTGTTTCCGTCTTGGTTCTTATAGTTTGTGATTCATTAGTAATTGCGGTTTTTAATATCTGATTTAGTTCAGCACAGTAAACATCTGAAAAAGATGCTTTATCTGTTGTTAAATCCCAATAATATGAAGAATTTGATGGATCTTCTATACGGTCTGTTACAACAATCTTTGGAGAAACAGATCCAGTATATCCAATAGTCGCTGTTGTTGTTGTAATTTTTCCTCTTGTAATATCTATCGTGCTACTAACTTTTAAAATTGCTGGCTCGGCACTGCCATTAATAGTTAATCCGTTCAAAGTCAAATCCCCAACCCATATCTCTCTTGCTTCTAATTTTGAAACTGTACCTGTATCAGTTAATGATAAACTTCCGCTTATTTCTGCGCTTCTTGAATCTGATGTTAATGCTCCGATTACTAGCGTTTCCCCGGAAACATTTAATTCTGCAGACAATTCCGCACGTGGTGTAATCTGAACCGTTTCTACATTAATTAAACCCGATTTTAAAATTTCTGTAAAATTCGCCCCATACGTATCAATTGTTGAAACATCTTCTATACTGTTATCTCCGATTAGCAAGTCTGTTGACATTGATGCATCAAGAGAATTTTTTGAAGGAAGCCTCCATAAAAAATCCCCACCTGACAAAATTGTATTTGTATTTTCTACGACAGAATTGTTACTGAACGTTGCATCAAAAATATTTGTTCTAGAATGCCACGTACCAAATACTCCATGTGCTTGGTTATTATCTATGAACCCTGATGATTCCCCACCCAGTTCAGCTATTTCGCGTGTACGAATTGGCGATATCTCTGCAGAATCATATATAACCATACCAGACAACACCGTACGCCCGCTGATACTCCTAGATTTTATTATGCGTGCTTGAAATTTTTCATGATCTTTTGGAATGTTTCCGTATTCTGATAAATCACTAATTTTAACCTTGATAACTACACGACCAGACGGCTCTAATAATTTGAGTTTATGAGCAGTCATATATCTTTCCAAGGCTTCTTTAGTCTCGCTGATATCGCGCGCAATACGAACATTTTCAGCACGATGCGTACGACTATTTAACTCGCGCATAACAAATGGAACAACAGCAACTGTAATTGCCAACGACAGCAGAATTTCTAACATCATTCCGCCGTATTCATTTTTAAAAAATTTTCTTTTGTTTTTCATTTATTTTATAAATTACTTAATCTTTCCACCCGCTTGTCATCAGCGGAGAAAAATCTTCACTATCTGGCGTTGCCAGCGCTTCTCCAAATTCTTCATCGCTTGTTTTTTTCAAAATCAATTCTGAAAATCCCGGCCCTGTTGTTGATGGAAACCTCCAGCTACCTATTGTGATTGATTCGCCAGAACTAGAATATAATAAATCACTGGAAATTGTTATTCCATAACCTGCCTGGAAAATTAAATTGTCCGCATATAAATATGGCGTAGCAACCGCCTGGGTACGAATTCCAGCAAACCCAGTAATTGTCCGTGCGCTTTCTGATTTTACAACCATATCACGCTGAACATGTACCGGTCCATTTATATTGACCGAGTCCGCAATTATATCCCCCTTGGTTGCCCATGTAGCACTGGACATTGTCCCAACATGTTTTAATTTATCTGCTGTAATTTTTCTAAAACCATTAACGTCGCCATTTACTGTTATAGACCCAAATATGGCCTTGGACGCATCAATTGTCATCCCCTCTGGGAAAAAGATTTCGTTTGTTATAACTTTTGAAGAATTAACAAACCAGGCTTTTGCGCCTGTTGCATTTATAGTTTGCGCCGTTATTTTCCCAACCCCAGATATACTGTTCTTTGCCATATCCAAATCTCGCCGCATAGTATTTAATTCTTTATCATCCAGATATGTTCTGTGTAAATATTTATATACATCGTCTTCACCCAAAATATCAGAAACCCTGAAAATTAAATCACCTTCTGTAAATAATTCCGATGAAATACTCCACCCGCTTTGGCTGACGGCTTCACCGCCAGATTGCACCATTGCGGCATCAACACCTATATTTTGAACGATATTCGCAACCCTTACTTTTTTTATATCAACCGGCTTAAAAGCAAGATATGCATTTATTGATATTCCCCCCGAACCCTCGCGTTTTTCAATAAACCCAGCATATGGTTTTAGCAAACGATTATCTCCTGTGCCAATATTAACAACCTCTTCCTCATCAAATTCTACCTGGGCATTTGATGGCCAATCTGCCTGATTTTTACGAACATATGCCATAACTGGATCTTGCCATGCAATAATACGTTTTGATTCAGATACATCCGCGACTTTGCGACTCATATCCATTACACTATTATAGGCAAAGGGCATTATTGCACCAACAATTGCAATTGCCAGCAGGGTTTCCATTAACCCTGAACCTTTTTGCTCTTTATAAAAATATTTTTTATCAATGCAATTATCCACAATCACTGTTTCCATCTATCAAACATTGTTTAATATCTATACGGCGTTCCAGTCGTTGCCAAAATACAAACTGGCAAATAATATTTTGTATTACTGATTTTGAATTATAAGTTGATGATGATGAAAGTGATGAAATTATACTTCTACAAGTAACAACTTCCCCATCATCCAAGTCCGGATTTTTAAGAATTTGAAAATTATCATTATCTATGGTGTCTACTAAAATGTCAGGAAGCACGGAGACTCCGGCCGGCCTGATATCCATAATTATAGCACTATCGTCGCCAGATAATAACGCACTGGATATTTGATCTCGTAAGGTTATAAATGCCGTGGTTATAGATTCTGTTTCTACTCCGCTTTTACTGAAATAAGTTAACTCATCTTGATCAATAAAAACGTCTTGCCCGCGCGAAGCGTTTATAAAACCATTTACTTCTAAATATTCTGTATCTATAGAAACATTGTTTAAGATAACATCACTGTGGACATCCCAATCATACATACCATAAAATCCTGTATGCCCAGCAGACATAGATAAAGAATTTAGCGAAGCACTGTTTGCATAAATGGTTCCTGGCAATCCATATTTAAATAATGTTTGAGCATACAATGCAGTTGCTTTTAGATCGCCACGATAAATGCTTAATGGGTTGTCATCCTTCCCCTTTTGAAATACCGCACGCTTTGTGGACAACACACCTATATCGTTTTTAAATTTTCTATCCCCGCCGGAACCAGTAATAGAAAGTGTATCAAAATTAGCAACGTCAAATTCTGCATTTCTTGTGGTCAACGAAACAACATTTTTTATAGAAAAATTTCCCATGTTTAAATTAGTATGAAATTTTGCCCGGGCCAGATTCTCTGCTTTTCTACGAACAAGTTCCGAAAAATCATCATCTGAAGGGATTAAAATGTAAACAGCCGAAACATCCGGCTTGATTTTAAAATCTTTCAGATTCTTTTCCCAACCACCGATCCCATGTAAAATTCCATCTGCATCAGCGATGGCGGCGTCCGGCCCAATGCGCGTAAGCAGCTCCCTTTTTTTAAGTTCCGATAAATTTCCGCCACGCAAAACTATCACACTTAAAATTTCAGATTCTTTTTTTCCCGTAAAAAGAGATATTTCCTGGTTTGCACTGGTTTGTGTAACAAATCCCAAAGGTAGACCAAACGGTTCCAATAAATCGGTAAAATCATCATCTTTAAAGTGTTGCTGACCATAAGCAAGATTGTCTTTGCTTGCTTTTATAAATTCACGTGCAGCATATGCAGCACTGTTTGCTTGGCGTGCAATTGCGCTTAATTCGGAATCGTTTTTCTTTGATGATAATTTTTGTGCCACAAAGGGCATAAAAAACATTACCAGGGCAATCGCAAGCAAAGCTTGTAATAAAAAATTTCCACGGGCTTCGCTTTGCAAGGTGCATCCCTCCTACACACTGTGATAATAGCCATAAAAAAAAATTATTGCAATTGATTTTCACTCGTTGTAATATATTTATTATCGTAAAGCAATTTGATGATTTGCTAGCGATTTATTTCCACTTATAGAAAAGAAAAAATATGCAAAATAATAATAATAAAAAACAAATGTCTGTTGGACTTATGATTCAACGTTGTCATCGTCTGCGTCAGAAACGCAAACAATATATGGATCAGGCACGTCAAACGCCTGACGCAATTGAGCGCGAACGTCTTTTACAAATGGCGGAACACTATGGACGTGTTGTAAGTGACGAACAATCTAAAATAGATACTTCACGTGGGCCGAACGAAAAATGTGCCACGCCTTCTGAATCAAACGAAGAAAAATTAGACGAAGAAGACAATGGATTTCCAGACTTTATTTCTCAATTATAAGGTGATGATATGCTAGATATAAAATTCATTCGTGAAAACCCGGATAAAGTAAAATGGGCTTGCCAGGTCAAGGGTTTTGATGATAACACCGATATTATCTTGGAATTGGACGCGCGCGTTCGTGCGTTGAAAACCAGCACTCAAACTGAAACTGCTGAAAAAAATAAAATATCTGCCGAAATTGCCAAGGCTGACGCCGACGCACGTAAATCACTGGTTGCTAATTCCAAAGAAATCAGCGAAAAGATCGCCAATGAATTAAAAGAATTGTCTGAAAAAGAGGCGGCTTTAAACGAATTACTTTTATCTGTTCCACAGATACCAGATGTCGCATCCCCTGTTGGCCCAGACGAAGAATCAAATGTTGTAACAAAAACATTTGGCGAAAAAAGAAATTTTGATTTTACACCAAAACCACATTATGAAATATTGGATATAAATAATTGGTGGATGCCTGAAAAAATTGCTGAAATTTGCGGCACCAGAACATATTGTTTAAAAGGCGAAGCAGCGGAATTAGATCTGGCAATACAAACATTTGTAATACAAAAATTAATCGCTAAAGGATTTACATTCATCCAAGTTCCCGCAATTACAAAAATTCCTGCAATTTTTAATGCTGGGCATTTCTTGGGCAGCGATCCAGCCGTTATGAAAAATGATGTTTTTGTGCTGAATGATACTGACAGATGTTTAGCCGGTACCGCAGAAATCGCGCTTAATTCATTACATCAAAATGAAATACTGGATGAAAAACAATTGCCAATTATGTATGCTGGATATTCACCATGTTATCGCAAAGAAGCAGGTGCAGCTGGCAAAGACACACGTGGACTAATTCGTTTTTATCAATTTCATAAAGTGGAACAATTTATTTTCTGCAAGCCCGAAGAATCTGAAAAAATGCATCAATTATTGTTGGATAACTTGTGCGAAATTTTAACAGACTTGGAATTGCCATGGCATATATTATCAACATCTACGGGAGATATGGGATTCAATAAAATAAAAATGGATGATGTAGAAACATGGTTCCCCAGCGAAGGTCGCTATCGCGAACTGGGCAGTTGTTCATCTATTGGCGAATTTCAAGCGCGCAGAACCAATACCCGCTATCGCGAAAACAGTACTAATGAGGTCAAATTTTGTGCGACATTAAACAATACAGGCATTGCTCTGCCACGTGCGATTGTGCCAGTTATTGAAAACCATCAAAACGCAGATGGATCAGTGAACATTCCAAAAGCACTGCAACCATTAATGGGTGGGCGCAAAAAAATCGGTGGGTAAAAAAACTCGAAAACAATTATAAATCCAGCAAATGCTGGATTTATTTTTTTAACTACTTGAAAACTCATATTTTTTGATGTACGATGCTTCGCGCAATAAAATAAACCAAAAGAAAGTTAAAAATGAAAATTCGTAATATCGCGATTATCGCACACGTTGACCATGGCAAAACAACATTGGTTAATAATATGTTAAAACAAGCCGGCACATTCCGTGAAAACGAACGTGTCGCGGACCGTGTAATGGACAGCGGGGATTTGGAACGCGAACGTGGAATTACTATTTCTGCAAAACCAACCAGTATTTTATGGAAAAATTATAAAATCAATATCGTTGATACACCCGGACACGCCGACTTTGGCGGCGAAGTTGAACGTATTTTAAGCATGGTTGATGGTGTTGTTTTATTGGTCGATTCATCCGAAGGCCCATTGCCACAAACTAAATTTGTATTATCCAAGGCTTTGAAATTGGGCCTGCGTCCTATTGTTTGTATAAACAAAGTTGACCGAGGCGATGCGCGTCCCGAAGAAGTACTCAGTGAAACATTTGATTTATTTGATAAATTGGGTGCGACGGATTCACAATTAGATTTTCCATATCTTTATGCTGTTGGTCGTGATGGTTGGGCCGTACGCGAATTAAACGACGAGCGCAAAGATTTAACCCCATTATTCCAATTGATTATTGATCATGTTCCTGCGCCTGATTGCGGCACATCTGGAAAATGTGAAGTCAATGCACCATTTCGTATGCTGGCAACCACACTTGAGGCGGATCCATATGTCGGCAGAATTTTAACTGGAAAAATAGAATCTGGAACTGTGCGTGTTGGACAGGCTGTAAAAGCTATTAATATGCAGGGCGAGTTTGTTGAAAATGCCAAAATTACAAAAATCATTGAACATCGTGGTATAGAAAAAGTATCACTGGAAACAGCCAGCGCGGGTGACATCGTCGTTGTTGCCGGGTTTAGCAAAGCAACCGTTGCCGATACATTATGCGATCCATCTGTAAATGATCCAATACCTGCACTGCCAATTGATCCACCAACACTGACCATGACATTCTTTGTAAACACCAGCCCACTGGCCGGAAAAAGCGGTGGCAAAAAATTAACCAGCCGTATGATTGGCGAAAGATTATTCAAAGAAGCAGAAACAAATATTGCGCTGCGCGTTGTACAAAGCGCTAATAACGAAGCGTTCGAAGTATCCGGTCGTGGTGAATTACAATTGGGGATTTTAATTGAAACCATGCGCCGCGAAGGATTCGAACTGTCTGTATCCCGCCCACGCGTTGTGTTTCAAAAAGATAAAAACGATAATAGTTTAGAACCAATCGAAGATGTCGTTATTGATGTTGATGATGAATTTTCTGGGGTTGTTATTGAAAAAATGACCAAACGCAAAGGAATGATTTCTGAAATGAAACCATCGGGTGTGGATAAAACTCGTATTACTTTTTCTGCGCCATCACGTGGTTTAATTGGTTATTTATCAGAATTTAGAACTGATACCCGTGGTACTGGGATTATGAATCGTATATTTGATAAATATGATTTTTATCGTGGCGATATCGAAGCATACAGACCAGGAGTATTGGTATCTATGGAAAATGGCGCTACTGCAACTTATGCCTTGTTTAATTTGCAACCCCGCGGAACATTGTTTATTGAACCACAAACATTGGTTTATAATGGTATGATTATCGGCGAACATACCAAAGAAAATGATTTAGAAGTAAATCCGATAAAAGGTAAAGAATTAACAAATATGCGCAGTGTAACGGCCGATGAAAAATTATTCTTGGCGCCACCACGAAAAATTACACTGGAAGAAGCCCTGTCTTATATCCAAGACGATGAATTGGTAGAGGTTACACCACAAATCATCAGACTTCGCAAAAAAGAACTGGATTCAAATACAAGAAAGAAAACCAGAAAGAATTAAAAAAACCGGCTTTTTGCCGGTTTTTTTATAAAATTATCGGATTTGCTTTTGCTATTGCATCTATATCTTTCCAAGTCTTTAATTCATTTTCCATATCAGATAATTTAATCATATTTGGTCCATCACATGGGGCAACATCTGGATTATCATGTACTTCTACGAACACCGCTGAAACGCCAACCGACAATGCCGCACGTGCAATAACTGGTGCCAGACGTCTGTCACCGCCACTGGTGCAACCACTGCTGGCTGGTTGTTGAATCCCGTGCGTTGCATCAATTACAACTGGTGCATCTAATGCAGACATCCATGGGATACTGCGCATATCAACAACATAATTATTATAACCAAAACTGGTTCCACGTTCACACAGTAATATTTTATCATTTCCTGAATCGTACATTTTGCCCAATGTAGCTTTCATATCCTGTGGCGCGGACCATTGTGGTTTTTTTACATTAACAGGCTTGCCTGTTTTTGCAGCAGCAACTAACAAATCCGTTTGACGTGCCAAAAAGGCCGGTATTTGCAACATATCAACATGTGGTGCAACAATCTCTGCCTGCTCAGGCAAATGAATATCCGTAATACAAGCACAACCAAATTTTTTACGGATTTCATCAAATACCTTCATTGCACAATCTAAACCTGCACCACGCTTTGATGTTATTGATGTTCTATTTGCTTTATCAAAACTGGTTTTGAATACAAATGGAATTCCCAATTTATCTGTTACCTTTATTAAACTTTCTGCCATAAACATTGTATGATCCAGTGTTTCCATTGCGCATGGACCAGCAATCAAAACAAATGGCAAATCATTTCCAAATATAATCTTGTCTGAAATTTTTACATGTTTCATTTTATGTATTTCCTCATTTCTTCTAAATCTTCTGCAGTATTCACATCAGCAGGAGCTTGTGTATTTATTCTGGTATCTTCTAAAATACCGGCAAAAACACTCATGCCGTTTTCCAAAAATCTTAGTTGTTCCAGGCTTTCTAATTTTTCTAATTCACCAACTGGTAATTTAACAAATTTACGCAAAGACTTTAAATTATACGCATACATTCCAATGTGCCAAAAAGCCTTGTCTGTGCATCCTACCTTGCGGTTAAATGGAATTGGACTGCGTGAAAAATATAAACAACGACCCGTTGATTGAACCATAGCAACCTTTACAATAGATGGATTCATAATCATATTTTCATCGTCTATTGGCTGAACAACCGTTGCTAAATCTGCGCCTGTCTTTTCCAATATTTGCGCAAGACGACTGCTTATTTTTGGATTAACATTTACATCATCGCCCTGAAAATTTATAACAAAATCGTATTTATCGCCATTTGGGTCTATGGTTTCCAGCGCCTGCGCAATACGATCCGTGCCAGATGGACAATTCGGATCTGTTATTATAAATTTTGCACCAAATGATTGTGCAAGAGCTGCTAACTTTTCACCATCCAATGCGATAAACACATCATCTTTTCCAAATTCAGCTGACACATTTTCATAAACACGTTGCAATAAAGTTTTACCATTTATATCTTGTATAAACTTTTCTGGTAATCTTTCTGATGCCATTCTACAAGGTATTATTACGCATGTTTTCATAACCCGTTTTCCTTTTTTATATATTCAACCAAATCTTTTAAATTAAAAAATTCTGGTGTTTTTAAATCTATTGGATTATCAATTGTAAATTCACTGCGATAACGAATTGGTCTTATTCCGGCGCGAATTGCTGCACGTAAATTATATGGTCTGTCATCAACCAATATTGTTTCGGATGGATTCCAATTATTTTCATTCATATATTTTATCATATGACTTTCTTTTGCTTCTTTTCCTTCCCCGTGTGGGGCAACGCGTATATCAATTGGCAAACCATCAAACAAAGATTTTAATACTGCTTTTTTTCTTTCGGGCGTACCGGTCGCAGACATTATGGTTTGGTTTATTCCCATATCATGCAAGCTGATAATAGCGGGCTTTGTATCTGGATATAATGGACGATCATCAAAAAATTCAGATGTTATAAAATCATGATTTAATTGTTCCGCAAATTCTGGATGCGTTAATAATTCCAGACTTCCAAACTCTGGGCTTGAAATTGGCAAGGCTTTTGGTAAATCACTAAAACTGGATATATCAAATTTATTCCGCCAATTTTGATGTCCCGTTAAAAATTTATAGTATGCATGATTTAAATCTGCCAGAACACCATCAACATCCCAGAATATATTTTTAATTTTCATTTTATTCTGCATCTTCTTCTTTTTCTTCTGGGCCAGTTGTCATTTCTTCGGCCAAGCCTGCGGACTTTGACATAATTTTATCCAACAGCTCTTTTTGCACTTCTGTATTATCTTTCAACCATTTTCGTGCGTTTGCTTCTCCTTGGCCAATACGTTCTGAGTTATATGAATAAAACGAGCCTGCTTTTTCAATCAAATTCATTTTTACGCCCATATCCAAGATTTCTGATTCGCGAGAAATCCCCTCGCCATACATAATTTTAAATTCAACTGTACGGAAAGGTGGGGCAACTTTATTTTTAACAACTTTGACCCGGGTTTCATTTCCAACAACATCTTCTTTATCCTTGATTGCGCCAATACGACGAATATCCAAGCGAACAGATGCATAGAATTTCAAAGCATTACCACCAGATGTGGTTTCTGGACTGCCAAACATAACGCCAATTTTCATACGAATCTGATTAATAAATATCAGCAAAGTATTGCTGCGCGAAACACTGCCCGCCAATTTCTTTAATGCCTGGGACATCAAACGTGCAGTTGTTCCCATAAAATGATCTTCAAAGTTTCCTTCTAATTCCGCCTTTGGGATCAATGCCGCAACAGAATCCACAACAACAACATCAACGGCTCCGCTGGAAATAAGAGTGTTTGCAATTTCCAATCCTTCTTCGCCCGAAGATGGTTGGGAAACTATAAGATTTGAAACATCAACGCCCAATTTTTTAGCATATGATGGATCCAAAGCATTTTCTGCATCAATATATGCACATGTTCCGCCCTTCTTTTGCGCTTCGGCAACAGCATGCAATGCCAATGTTGTTTTTCCAGAACTTTCTGGTCCATAAATTTCAACAATTCTGCCACGTGGGTATCCACCGATCCCCAGCGCAATATCCAACCCCAATGAACCTGTTGAAATTGCATCGATGTTTTGCTGGGACCCGTCACCCATTTTCATAATGGCTTCTTTACCAAATTGCTTTTGAATTTGGGCCAATGCCGATTCTAATGCTGGGTTTTTTGCTGATGTCTGGGTGTCTTTTACTGCTTCTTTTTTTGCCATAAAAATCTCCTTGAATTATCAAAGAAATACTAACGATTAAAGCAGGATTTAGCAATAATTATTTTTTCTCTGGCAACATCATTACAAAAGCCGATAACACGGCCACAATCGCCGCAATTATCAAAACAAAATTGGTTGATCCAGTAAGAGCAATTACACCTGCACATATCATCGGAGTTATAAATTTTGGAACATTATCCCCTGTATTAAATATCCCGATAAAACGTGATGCCTCTGAATTATTAACAGAATCAAAGAACAAAAGATCGCGTAACGATTCTATCATCGCAAACGCAAAATTCCATGCTACAAAAAGCACCAATAATGTATAGCCATTTACAAAAACAGATAACGTTACCAATGTCGCAAAAATAAGAAAGCCCGCAGAAATACAAACCTTTTTCCCAAATTTTTTGGAAATAACCGGCATTATTGCCGCCATTAAAATATAGGGCAAAGTACATGCAGCCAAAACATATCCCAGCACTTCCTTTGAAAAGCCATTTTCTTCCACAATAATTATGGGCATATAAATACTCATTATAATTGATACCGCATAATATCCACAATTTATAAGATACGCTTTTCGTAACCCGGAGTTTTTAAAATAAACACGAATATTGTTTATAATACTATGAAGCGTTCTGCGTGGAATTAATTTTTTAATGGGCATATCTTCTGACACCAATTTATAACTGCTAAAATACATCAATCCAATAAGCATAATTGCACTTGCCACAAAATATGCAGATCTGTTTCCATAGTTTTCTGCAAAAAACATCGCAATAATTGGGGCGATCGTAGAACCTATATTCAACCACATATAATACCGACCACTAAGTTTATCCATACCGGTCTTTTTAGAAAAATCAGATAAGAATAATGGAATGCACCCACCAATAAGCAACCAGGGTAGCCAAGAAAGCTGATCCAAAACAATAAACGTTATCGGCTTTATTGAAAAAGCCATCATAAATGCAAATATCCCAGCAATAAGCATAGAAGAATAAAATATTCTTGTTTTAGTAAATCGCTTAAAAAATTCACTGGTGGTCAAGGTTAATAACATTACCAAACCATAAGAAAGCGAGGTATAAACACCAACGATAGAACTGCTGTGGAAAATATCCATTAAAACCAGGGCATAAACCGAATTTACAACCGCATTACCAAAACCATAAAACAAACCAAGGTTTGCAAACGAAAACCCATTTACCGATTTCTTCATCGAAAGATATTTTTCTGATGCCAAAACAAAGCCCCTTTTTCGCCAGGCATTGTATCATATTTTAATAAAAATTACAAAGGTATGGGGTGGTATTATTTGCCCAAACATAATTTACCGAACACAGAATCTGCAATTTCGCTTGCGCCAATAACACCCAATATTTGACCGATTTCATCTGCGCTGTGGCGAACATGTTCGGCAAACAAATCCATATTTTTTATTTGTTTTTCTGCGTTTGATAATTCTTTTTCGGCAGCAATCAGATGCGCCTTTGCTCTTTCATTCACGGCAATATCAGATTCCGCGCCATCCAGCATTGCATGCATTTTTTCTTTTATTAATTTCAATAAATTATCTATCCCATCGCCGGTCAATGCGGAAACTAATGTGCAATTTGCAAAGTGCAAAGTGCAATCTTCATCCAATAAATCCGATTTATTTACAATATTAATCCAATTATCTTTTAATTGAACTTTGCTATTTGCGCTTTGAACATTTAATACTAAATCTGCATTTTGAATTTCTGCGTTTGCGCGCGCAATTCCGATTTTTTCAATTTCATCATTTGTTTCACGAAGTCCGGCTGTATCGGAAATTCGCACCAAGTATCCGTCCATATCAATATCCGCGGAAACAACATCACGCGTGGTGCCCGGAATATCACTGACTATCGCGCGTCCTGATCCAACCAAGCGATTAAATAATGATGATTTGCCAGCATTCACAGGACCAACAATTGCAATGTTAAAACCGCCCTGGATTGCGCGCACAGCCGTGCTGCGCGAAATTGCATTTGAAATTTGGGCGTGTAATTTTTGTGTTTGCGCCAACAATTTTTCGCCAATGTTTTCCGGTAATTCATCAGATGGATAATCCAACATAGCGGCAGCATAAGCAGAAATTTCAACCATTTGTGTGCGCCAGTTTTCCAACTTTGCACTATCGCCACCAGACATAGATTTTAACGCCAATATTCGCTGACGATCTGTGCGTGCATCCAGCAAAGCGCTTAACCCATCTGCCTCTGCTAAATCCATTTTATTATTATCAAACGCACGGCGTGAAAATTCCCCGGGCTTTGCCATGCGCGCACCGAGTGCCGTCAATGTTGCAAACAGTTTTTGTAAAACCGCCGCGCTGCCATGAATATGAAACTCTATAACATCTTCGCCGGTAAAAGAATTTGGCGCGGGAAAATAAATCGCAATTGCTTTATCTATCAAGCCGCCGTTTTCATCCACCAAATCTGTTAGATATGCATAACGATTTTTAATTTCAGATTTAATATTTGTAATTTTATTAAACAGCTTTTGTAAATTATTCCCACTGACGCGCACAACTGCAACGCCCGCTTTGCCTCGCCCCGAAGATAATGCAAAAATTGTATCTTTCATTTATTTGCAAATCCCTTTCAGTGCCAATCTGACCAATGCACCAACGTCCAGGGCTGGGTTTTCGCGAATCAGTTTTTGCGAAAGTTCCGCAACGTCTGTGCGTCTATATCCCAATGATTCCAGCGCAGCCAATAAATCGCCCAGTGCATTATTTATGCCGCCATCAGCGCCCTGTATTTTGAAATCTGCGCATTTGCTTTTTAATTCTACAATTATTTTTTCAGCAACTTTTTTACCAACCCCTGGTGCGGCGGTTATTGTTTTAGCGTCCCCGCATTGAATTGCGGTCATTAATATTTCGGGACGAAATGCACCCAGAATACTTATTGCAACCTTTGGTCCAACGCCGCTGACGCCAATTAATTTATTAAACAAATCTTGGCCAGCAATACTTTCAAAACCAAATAAACGAAATGAATCTTCTCGAACAATTGTTTCAATCCATAATGTTGTCATATCGCCAATACATAGATTTGTGGCAGTATAAACCTTGTATCCCACGCCGCCAGCCATAATTATTACATAATCATCGCCAATATAGTCAACAATTCCTTGCAATTTTCCAATCATTTGTTATCCTTTTGACATTCATTATAAAACAAATAATCAAAAGGTCAAATATGAGCGGACATTCCAAATGGCACAATATTATGCATAAAAAGGGCGCGGCCGATGCGGCACGCAGCGGACTGTTTACAAAGCTGGCGCGCGAAATTACCATGGCGGCAAAATTGGGTGACCAAAACCCTGATAATAATCCACGTCTTCGTTTGGCAATATTAAATGCACGAAAAAACTCTATGCCAAATGATAATATCAAGCGGGCAATTGAAAAATCCCAAGGCGCAAATGCAGAAACATATTCATCCGTTAGATATGAAGGCTATGGCCCAGGTAATGTGCCAATTATTGTAGAGGCAATGACCGATAACCCACGCAGAACCGTGCCAGAGGTTCGAAATATCTTTGCAAAAAATGGTGGCAACATGGGCGAAGAAGGCAGTGTTGCATTCTTGTTCACGCGCGCAGGGGTAATTTATTATCCCCTTTCAGCTGCCAAAAGCGAAGATGAAATGACCATGGCAATTATGGAAGCTGGTGCAGATGATTTAGAATCCAGTGATGAAGGTTATATCGTAAAAACAAAACCAGATGATTTCATGCAAGTCCAAAATGCATTAAATGAAAAACTGGGCGAGCCAGAAAAAGCAGAGCTTACTTGGCTGCCGAATATGCCGATGGATTTGGACGATGAAACATACGCAAAATTGGAAAAGCTGGTTGATGCATTGGATGAAAATGATGACGTCCAAAATGTAATCACCGCGGCGGAATAATATGGCAAAAATAATTCTGGGGATTGACCCGGGGCTTTTACATACTGGTTGGGCGATTATTGAATCGGCGGGACAAACGCGCAAATATATAGCCAGTGGTGTAATTTTACCAAAGACCAAAGATCCACTAGAAAAAAGATTGGCAAAAATATTTAACGAAGTTATAAGTGTTTGTGAAACTTATACACCGGATGAATGCGCCATTGAAATTACATTTGTAAATAATAATCCGACCAGCACATTATTATTGGGACATGCACGCGCTGCATCTATTGTCGCCGTTGGAACCAAAGAAATTCCGGTATTTGAAATCCAACCAAATGTTATTAAAAAAGCAATTACCGGATCTGGTCATGCTGATAAAACACAAATCACATCCATGGTAAAGATTCTATTACCAGCCGCAAAACCAAAAACTGCCGACGAAGCGGACGCAATTGCAATTGCATTAGCGCACAGCAATACAACCAGATATTAAATTATTTTCTAATTATTATTTTCCCGACCGCGTCATAACCAAAGTATTTATTTATACATACGCGAAATTCATCCACGCGATACGATAATTCTGTAGACATGGCCGGAAAAGCCGGCTTTATTGAAATATTAATTTTTTTATCTTTTGTTTTTCTTACGCCGACCAGCTTCCCAATTTTGGATAAATCATCGCCCAAAATTTCATCCCATCTGGCCGCTAAATCAGCATCTGATGCGCGCGCACCAAATATTTTTAAAAGTCCACCAAATACCCCGCCCAAACTTTGGGGTCTTGAAATTCTGCCATTAAAATTCGGTTTAATTCCCATATGTTTTCGGCATCAAGATATACATCTCCCCTTGGGAATGTTGACCATGAGCATACTTATACGCTTCGTCACCACTGCCAAAGAATATATCCGCACGTATCCATCCACGAATTGCGCTGCCGGTATCTTGGGCGATCATCAGTCTTTGGAATTTACGACCATCAACCGACAAATTCGTGTTTATAAATACGGGTAATCCCAATGTATATAAACTGTCATCCATTGCAACACTACGAATCTTAGATAATGGGGTTCCTAGTTTCCCAATTACATTATGCGATTTAGCAACCTGGAAATATACATATCTGGGATTTTTATAAATTATTTCTCGTGCCAATGATTCATGCTTTCTTAAATAACTCCATACAGCCTCGGACGAATATCCCCCAGATGGTTTGATGCCCTTGCGTTTTAATTGATCACCTATGGATTTAAACGGCAAATCATTTACGCCGGCAAAATTTAATTTAACCAAGCTGCCATCTTCCAGCTTTAACATTCCACTGCCCTGGATTTGAATATTTTGAACATCAACTATATTTGCCCAATATAAAACCCGCCCAATTTTATTTTCTACAATTCTTTCTTTGCTGACACCTTTATAATTTCGTCCGTCTGTCGGAACATTCATTAAAGGCTCATTACATTGGGCCGTCTTCTTTTTACATGCGGCGATAACGGGCGAATAATATCCTGTATATGTCCCCTCTCCTTTGCCAGAATTATCATAAACTTTATATGGTTGAAAATTATTTTCAAACCATGTTCTGGCGGCATTAGCGCTTATAGATTCGCGGGGTAACATTCGACACTTGTCTTCTAATAATTTACGACTGGGAATTACGCGCCCAGAATATTGAATTCTGGCTTTGCATGTATTTCTAAAGGCCTGCAAAGCATATCTGTGATCATCATTATACCAACCAGGCACAGAATTAAACGATGTCTTCTTAAGATTTGAGGGTATAGAGGCACTGCCACCACCAGAAGACCCGGAACCAGTTAAATCCCCACAACCCGACAAAAGAGTCATTCCCATAAACAAAAACAGCCAGTATTTTCTCATATTTTATCCTTGGTACTTGAAAAACTTCATATCTATGTTATATTATCATAAAACGGCAGCCGAAAAAAGGAGCAATCACCATGGCCAAATTTCAACTTATATCACAATTTTTAAAAGATTTTTCTTTTGAATCTCCGAACGTACCTGAACTTTTCTTTAAACAAGAAAATGGCCAGGCAAAAATGGATATCAATTTAGATATTCAAATCAAAGGTACTGAAAATAATATTTATATGGTCGACTTACTGGTTAAACTACACAGCAAGCTAGAACAAGGCGATAAATCTATATTTTTAATTGAATCAACTTATTCTGGTCTGGTCCAGGTTGAAAAATCTGAAGACGAAGCAGATTTGAAAAAAACATTATTAATCGAAGTCCCTGGTTTATTATTCCCCAGCATCCGCGCAATCATCTTGCGTATGACGGGCGAATCTGGATTTCCTCCATTTGCAATGCAACCAATTGATTTCGAAAAGTTGTACGAAGAAAAAAATAAAAAATAAAAAACGCCCAACTGGGCGTTTTTTTAATCGCGACTTTCTGGATATTCGCCATCAATCAGATTTTTACGCACCACATGGTGTTTAATTTTTTGTGTACTGGTTAATGGTAATTCCTTTTTAGTCATTGCAAAATGCGTAACCCATTTATAACTGGCTATCTTTTTATTTGCATTTGCAACTGCTTTTTTCAGTTTATCAAATGTCATATCATCTTCTACTTGGAAAACTCCATAAGCAACCGTTTTGTCTTTGATTGTATGTTCAAACACAGCAACGTTTTTAACGCCTGGGATTTCCATAAACAAAGCCTCTAATTCATTTGGATAAACATTTTTACCAGAATCAAGAACAATAACTTGTTTTTGACGTCCGTGAAAATGCAATTCGCCATTTTTATCCATTGACACCAAATCACCAGTATTGAAAAAGCCCTTGTCATCAAAGACTTCTTTGTTTGCTTCTGGATTATTTAAATAACCACTAAATACTTGATGTCCATGCACCCACAAAAGACCGATGCCTTCGGCGTTTTTAGAACGGATTTCAGCTTCGTTATTTGTTATTGGACCACCAAAAGCAAATGGTTCACGGTGTTTAACGGGCTTTGATATACAAATTGGTCCAACCGTTTCGGTCAATCCATAACCCTGGATAAAGGACAAGCCCAAACGCTCATAGAAAGTTTCCACTTCTGGTTTAACCGCGGCACCACCTGCAACCAATAAACGGGCACGTCCACCAAATACAGCCAAAACAGGTTTTTGAATCTTTTTTACCAAGAAACCCAATCCCAGTTTTTTAAGCAATGGTCCGTATTTCAAAACGAAAGACGCCAACCACCATATTTTCTTCTGTTTCATTCCATCTATGATTTTATTGCGGAAAACTTCCCACAAGCGTGGAACGGCCGGAATAATCTGTGGACGGTATTTTTGAAAGTCATCCAATAAATCTTTTGGATTTATTGTTGGCTGCAAAAGAATATTCCCCCTAAAATGGATTGTTGCAAGTATTTCAACTGCGAAACCAAACACATGGTACATTGGTAAAAAGCCGTAGAAAGTATCGCCTTTTCTTAACCATGCACCCATATCTTCTAATGAATCTGAACACTCAACCAAATTATAATGTGTCAATGGCACAATTTTTGGTTTGCCGGTAGAACCAGAGGTAAATGATAACGTTGCAATGTCTTCTGATTCCACGGCCGCTGGTTTAATACCAGACCCGAGCTTTTCGTCTTTTTTTGTTATGTCATAAAAATTGAAGTCTGCAGCTTTATAAAAAAAGCTTTTTTCGGCCAAAACCAATTTGCACTTGGTTTGTTTGGTCATATTGTCATACTCAAACGGAGTCAGGTTTGTGTCTAACATCAAGACCTGGCCACCCAGATACCAAATCGCAAACAGCGACACTGGAAATTCTGGGATATTGTGGGACAAGATCCCAACAACGTCATCCTTTTTCACGCCCATTTCCGAAAGAGTTGTTGCGCGTTTTTTCACCATTTCATTAAATTCTGAATAAGTTACTTTCTCACGCGTTAAAAACAGATCGTTCGGTACTTCCGATACAACTGTTTCCAAAAACTGATACATGTTCATTTTAAAATTCCCTGTTGTTTTTATATTGGACGATGATTATTATAGACTTGTAAAGGCCAAATGGCAAGAAAAACGCAAAGGTTTTTTAATGAAGCTGTTATCTTTGAATATTAATTCTATCCGCGCCCATATGGACAGTTTTTTAAAAATTGTCGAAAGCGGCGAATATGACACAATATTGGTTCAAGAACTAAAGGTAGAAGACCATATCTTTCCGCATATTATTTTTGAGCACTTGGGTTATAATATAAAGATTTACGGACAAAAATCATGGAATGGTGTTGCCGTATTTTCCAAGCATTCTATCGAAGATACAACGCGCGGACTGCCTGGGTACGCTGATATAAATGCGCGTATGATTGAATGCGTTATTGATGGTCGTGTCAGATTAATAAATGTTTATATGCCAAACGGCGAAAGTATAGATAGTCCAAAATTTCCGTATAAAATTGAATGGATGCAGCATTTCACCAGACACATTGAACCATTATTGAACAGCGAAGAACCCATTCTGATTGGTGGGGATTTTAATGTCGCCATAAAAGACGAAGATATTTGGAACCCAAAACAATACGAAGGCAGCAGTATATCTGCCCCAGCGGCACGTAAAATTATGCAAACATGGCTGGATGCAGGCTGGACAGATTGTTATCGTAAATTTAATCCAGATACTGAAAATCCATGGACATGGATTGAATATCGTGGTGGCAGTATTCAAAAAAATCATGGATTGCGATTAGATTATTGGCTGGCGAATCATACTGCACAAAAATTAGTTTCGCATTGTGATATAGACAAGAGACCAAGATTAGACGAAAAACCCACCGACCATTGTGGATTATTCTTGGACTTTTAATTTACGCCCATCATCAAATTCAGTTAAATAAATATGAATTGTGTTTTTCGGCAAAAATTCTTTTGCAATTTCTGGCCATTCAATCAATGTAATATCATTTGCAATTGCATGTTGCAGACCAATTTCTTCCAGTTCAGAAATATCTGAAATTCTGTATAAATCAAAATGGGATATCCCATCATAATTTTGCACCAATGTAAATGTTGGGCTGGGGACAACCGTGTCTGCACCACGCAGGGTTTGAATTATCGCGCGCGCTATTTCTGATTTCCCCATTCCCAAATCGCCATGTAATGCAACAACGGCTGGTGCACGCAAAGTTTTCGCAAATTCAGCCGCCCATTTTCTTGTTTCATTTAAATCTTTTAAAATGATTTCCATATCCTACTCCAACAATAATAAATCTTCTTCCATTTTTCTCATTATATCACGAACTACGCTTGCTTCTTCAAATTCTAGATTTTCAGCATACTTTAACATCTTTTTACGCAGTACTTTAATTTCTTTTTCCAATCCCGCGCGGTCCTGGACTCCACCAGCCTTGGTGTAAACAAATTGTCGTTTTTTATCTGTTTTTTCTTCCCTGTCTGTTACTTCTGAAAATATGGATTTAACAATAGTTTTTGGTGTTATGCCATGCACAGCGTTATAAGCCATTTGCTTTTCGCGTCTGCGCACAGTTTCGTCCATAGCATCTTTCATACTGTGTGTAATGGTATCTGCATATAAAATTACACGACCATTCTCGTTGCGCGCGGCGCGACCAATTGTTTGAATAAGTGAGCGCGTAGAACGCAAAAATCCTTCTTTATCAGCATCCATAATTGCAACCAATTCGCATTCTGGAACATCCAATCCTTCGCGCAGTAAATTAATCCCGACCAAGACATCAAATTTACCCATGCGCAATTCACGTAATAATTCAATACGTTCCAATGTTTCAATATCACTGTGTAAATATTTTGCACGGACGCCATGCTCGGTTAAATAATCTGTTAACTGTTCCGCCATCTTTTTAGTCAAGGTTGTTATCAAAACGCGACCGGATGCATTTTTAACCTCATGCAATAAATCATCAATTTGGTTTTTAGTTGGGCGAACATCAACCATTGGATCCAATAATCCTGTTGGGCGAATTACTTGCTCGGCCACTATACCACCTGCTTGTTCCAATTCCCAATCTGCGGGCGTTGCAGAAACAAAAACTGTCTGTGGACGCATCGCATCCCATTCTTCAAATTTAAGTGGACGATTATCCGCGCACGAAGGTAAACGAAATCCATATTGGGATAATGTGCTTTTACGCGCGGCATCCCCCTTGGACATTGCGCCAATTTGTGGAACAGAAACATGCGATTCATCAACAAATAAAATTGCATCTTTTGGCAAATATTCAAACAAAGTTGGTGGCGGTTCGCCCGGTTTACGTCCTGATAAATATCTGGAATAATTTTCAATACCGCGACAGGTTCCAGTTGCCTCCATCATTTCAATGTCAAAGTTTGTACGTTCCCGCAATCTTTGCTCTTCGACATATTTCATGTTTTTATGAAAATATTCCAAGCGTGCTTCTAAATCTTTTCTGATTTCACCAATCGCTTGTCTTATTGTTGGTTGGGGCGTTGCATAATGAGTATTTGGATAAATCGCAACCCTATCCAGCTTTCTTTGTTTTGCTCCAGTTAAAATATCAAATTCCCAAATGTCTTCTATTTCATCACCGAAAAAAGACAACTTCCATCCGCGGTCTGTTGCGTGTGATGGGAAAACATCAATCATATCACCACGAACGCGAAATTCTCCACGATCGAAACCAATATCATTTCGCTTATACTGAATATCTACCAAAGCACGCATTACTTCCCTGCTGCTAATTTTATCGCCACTACGAAAAATCTGTTTCATGCCCGCATATTGCGCAGGGCTGCCCATGCCATAAATACTGGACACTGACGATACAACGATAACGTCGCGCTCTTCCAACATAGCGCGTGTTGCAGAATGACGCATGCGATCCAATTGATCATTGATAGATGCATCTTTGTCTATGTATGTATCCGTTGTTGGCATATAAGCCTCGGGCTGATAATAATCATAATAAGAAACAAAATATTCAACACAGTTCTTTGGAAAAAATGATTTCATTTCTGTATATAGTTGCGCTGCTAAAATTTTGTTCGGCGCCATAATCATTGTGGGTCGCCCAAGCTCCGCAATTACATTTGCCATGGTAAATGTTTTACCTGTACCGGTCGCGCCCAACAAAACCTGACTGAGCCTGCCTTCTGTTAAACCAGCCACTAATTCAGAAATCGCCTGGGGTTGGTCCCCAGACGGCTGATAGTCAGATTCAAGATTAAAAACTTTTTTATTCACCATTTAAATATAATTCATTATAATGAAAATGCAAGGGAGAGAAGAATATGAAAGCACGTCATCGTCGTAAACTATTTCTAAGTATTTTATCGGTATTTTTAATGCTGTTTTTAGCGGTTATTATTGTTCCACCCATGCTAGATTTAAAATACTTGCGCCCAAATTTCGAGCAAACTATAAAATCACAAACAGGGATTAATGCAAAAATAAACGGCAGAATAAATATCAGCCTGCTGCGCAATGCACATATTGTTGTTCATGATGTTCGTATTCCAAATGGAACTATAGATTCTATTGTTTTCACAATCCCATTAATGAAAATATTTGATATAAACCGTGCAGAAACCACCGGGAAAATTTATATAGATGGTGCAAACATTACAATCTATGAATTAACCAAATCAAAATTTGACAGCACCATAGAAATATCGGATTCCAACATAAATTTTATGGGCAGAAATTTCAAAGTTCTAGATGCAATTTTGAAAAACGGAAACATAAACGCATGGATTCGTGAAAAACAGCATAAATATCTGCTGGAAACAAATGGTGATCAATTTTTAATTACTAATAAAAACGAAGGGCTAAAGATTGACGGCACACTAACACCAAATGGCGGCGCAACAGCTAATATGTCCATAGATACGGATGATATAAATTCTTGGTTTGAATTTTTCGAGCCAGACATTAACAGGCCAGTATCATTAAGCATGAAGGTTGATTGGAACGGGAAATATGGATTTAATTTTTCTGACATAAATGGAACCATTGGTAATGATAAATTCAATGGCAGTATAATTTTACCAGGCGACGACTCATTTAATAAAATAGATTTATCTTCTGACAATATGTATTTTGACCTGTCCTTTTTGCTATCAAAAAAATCCTTATTAAAAAACACCCGTCTTGATTTAAACCTACATGGAAATATAAAGTTTTCCGATACTTATTATTCAGACGTTAAATTAAACGCATTTGGAACCGATGATAGAATCACTATAGAGAACCTGGATTTCAAAAACGAAAAGATTGGTGGAAATATAAATGGTAATATTTTGGGAACCGGTGCACAAAATTTAAATATCAGATTTTCCAAAAACGACGCCAACGTTTATTGTTTGTTCAGTGGAACACCCGAAAGATGGCGCTGTGACGAATATGAATATAATGATAAAAATCTCTCTGCAAATGGGACCTTGGTTTCAGATGATGGCTCGTTTAAAATAACTTTGTCTTCAAAAAATAAGATGCCAGAAAATTTCGACTTTGTGTCTTCTTTAAATTTCTTGGGAACGGATGGAACAATTGTTTTTAAATTTGCAGATATGGGCGGCGAAATAAAAATTATAAACAAACACCAAATTATAAAATATGATTTTGTAAAAGATAAAAACTTAGATTGGTTGAATAAAAAAACTTTTAATTTCTTGCCGGAATCTATGCGCGCCGAAAACGGTTTTATGAAATGGCAAAACAACAGTTTTTCATTTATGCCAAACGGACAAAAATGGAATTTAAGACTGGAAGACGATAAATTTATTCTGTCTGGTAATAATGAGCTAGAGCTGCTGCACGCATTCAATCCTGACGTTGATATGCCTTTTATAAACAAATTCCCTTATGAAATTTCTGGAAAATATTCTGCCTCGTCTATCAAAGATTTAGAAATTCGAATGGCCGGACATGTGTTCAATGGGGTTGCTGATGGCGCAAACATTACGCTAAAAACAGACAGTCTAAATCTTGATCTGTTGGCAAATAAACACTATTTTGATAACTATGATGAAATGCAGTTTTTGTCTGGTGCACCTGTTTTAGCACCATTTAAAATCAAAGGGCTCGGAATTTCTTTGACTGCATCTGATATTATTTGGCGCAATGAGATGTATGATAATTTTGTCTATTCATTACATGACGGAACCCAAGATTTTTCAATAACAGATGACGCCCGCGGCAGTTTATTGGTATCATTAAAAGGGCTTGGCGGTAACGAATATGGCGTTCTGATAAAATTAAACCGATTTGCCTTTGTCGGATCTTTGTTGAACACGAATTCTCCTCTTAATATATCAGATTCTGTTATAACCGGTGGGGCCGAATTGAAAACCAACGGAAAAATAGCCTATGATTTTTGGAAAAATATGAAGGGCAGTGTTGAGCTCAGTTTTGATGGCGGGATTCTTAATGGTATAGGAACCGATGCTTTCTATGCCAAAATATCTGATATTACAAATACCAGCGCCGAAGATGCGATTGCTAATGCAATCAGCGGTGGAAAAACGAAAGTTAAAACTTTACGCATAGTTGGTAAATACAATCATGGAAAATTTGAAACAACTCAAAAGTTATCATTAAAAGCCAGACATACCGACATATATGGAAATTTACAACTAGAAGAAGGCAAACTGTCCGCACAGCTTGATATCTTTATGCATGGCGCATCTGTCCAAGAAAAACCAATATCATTAAAAGTATTGCCAAATGGTGAACACAGATATTCTTTGGCTGAAATTATGCGAACTATTGATATACCATATATGGAAGAATTTATCAGAACCCATAATCAGTTTTAGTTATTGGGCATAAAGCGCTTGGCTTTTATCCCACGAGTATTAAAAACCAAAAGTGTATCTGGGCCTATTAAATCAGCACATGGCCCAAAAAATATTTTTTTAAGCTTGTCTATAAAACCATGACAGATTTCGCATTTATAGGGCGCATATAAGGCAGTCCCATATTTTACCAATTTATTTAAATTATATTTGTCTGCATTTACTTCAAGCATATATAGCTGGTATGGGGTCAAGCACATTGTCCGTGAAATACGTTCTATTTTTTCGTAACACAACATATTCATTCTCTCTTTGTATATAATTATAAAGCCCGCGGCATGCCGCGGGCAACAGGGATGTATTCTTATATTACTTATCAGCTCTTTTTTCTAAACTGAACATGAACATCGCGAAGTTGTTGTTCTGTTGGCACACTGGGCGACCCCATCATTAAATCTTGGCCACGTTGATTTGCTGGGAATAACGTTACCTCTCTTAAATTAGGTTCCCCCAACAACAAACATATTATTCTCTCTATCCCCAGGGCCAAACCGCCGTGTGGTGGCGCACCATATTGAAATGCTTTATAAAGGCCGCCGAATTTTTCACGAACAACGTCTTCACCATATCCGGCAACTTTGAACAACTTTAACATCATATCTGGATTATAATTACGAAGTGATCCCCCACCAATTTCCCAACCATTTAAAATAATATCATATTGTGATGCCTTTAATTTTAAAGGATCGGATAAATCAATATTTTCTGTATTCAGTGGCGCGCAAAACGGATTGTGTCCGAACGCAACCCCGGTTGTCGAGTTTTCGTCTTCTTCAAACATTGGAAAATCAACAACCCAACACAAACGAAATTCATTTGGGTTTATCAGGTTTAAATCATCGCCCAGCTTAATCCGCAGTTTACCTGCTGCTTTGGCTGCCGCATTTTCCGTGTCGCATACAAAAAATAAAGTTGATCCATTACCGGCAATCTTTTTTAATTTTTCAATTCTATCCGCGTCCAGTTTTTTTGACACTGGCCCCTTTGGTTCATCAGCAAAAACAATGTATGCCAGACCACCAAGTCCCAGTTCTTCTTTAGCAAACCCTTCCATTTTATCAAACCAAGAACGTGGTTTATCCGATGATGCTGGCGCTGGAATTGCACGGACAACTGAACCATTTTTAACGGCCTCGGCAAAAATGCCGAAATCACTGCCTGCGAAAATTTCCGACACATCAGATATTTCAATAGGATTACGTAAATCTGGGCGATCTATGCCATATTTCAGCATTGCCACGTCATATGGAATTTGTGGAATTTCTGGATGTAATTTTGCATTTGGCGCAAATTCTTTTATCAATGGAACAACTATGTTTTCCGCAACTTCTTGAACATGTTCTCGTTCTACAAAAGACATTTCTAAATCAAGTTGATAAAATTCCAACATACGATCGCTGCGCAAATCTTCATCGCGCATACATGGTGCAATTTGAAAATAGCGGTCAAACCCAGAAACCTGAATCATTTGTTTCCATTGTTGTGGTGCCTGGGGCAACGCATAAACCATTCCATGATGCAAACGACTGGGCACGATAAAATCACGCGCGCCTTCTGGTGAAGAGTTCCCCAAAAGCGGTGTTTGAAATTCGGAAAATCCCATATCCCACATTTTATCGCGCATT
>Ga0265294_10000431_pt1 | contig 56088 bp, 61 predicted proteins | sample MunlanPumphouse3_FD_192504 | JGI IMG/M metagenome (GOLD analysis project Ga0265294, IMG submission 192504) | Groundwater microbial communities from a municipal landfill in Southern Ontario, Canada - Pumphouse #3 | ecosystem: Environmental > Aquatic > Deep subsurface > Groundwater | place... | reverse complement strand
AAGAAGAAAGGAACAAATTTGCCGAGCTGTATCCGATCCTTTTTAGATTGTGTTAGAATGGAAAGTATAAAATCGTTCTGATGTATTTGAAGTGGGTTTTTCAGGGACGACTATTTACTCTCATTAAAAGAAAGAAGCCAATATCTCCATGGAATAGAGTAGTGGATCACCCTGTTATTCGAGCCTCCCTCTTGTGTCTGGCTATCCAGGTGTGTAACTTCACGATCGGCAAGGTCTCGTGTGAAACCAAAATAAAAAATATCATTCAGCCCTAAAGGATTGTCCCATGCTATCGTAGTTCCACCCTGTATCCTCCCGGTGGACTTTGATCCCGCATCATCTACGCTAAATGTGACTCTGAAAGGAATTGCCTGTGAATAATCTATGAGAATATCAGAATAACCCAGTTTATTTGAGGGTGTGATCTGCATGAGTGCTTTTGCAGTCGGTACTCTTCTTAAATTCTCAAGTCCCTGTTCGATATCCCTCAGGTTTAAAAGCTCATCTTTTTCAAGAGGCATGGCATTGAGCAAAGAGGTTTTGTTTTGTTCATTGGTATGTTTCAGTTGATTTACTTTACCCGGTATAAGGGTATAAACCAATTTACCGCCAGAGAGATCTTGGGGCGCAACTAATACCCTGGTAGTGACATACCCATCTTCAATGATACCGTTTTGCATCGCAGTAAAAATCGCATTGATCCCCTGTATCCCTACACATTCCCCTTCCTTCGCATAGGAGAGCTTACTGAGTACCTCTTTGAGTACATAGGTAAAATCACCGGCACCTTCTCCCTTAAGTGAAATGTTTTCTGGCTTGATATGAAAACAGGGCTTTTCACCTTTTGGGATAGAAGCCAACTGTTTTGCAGTACCTTTCAGCTTCAACATGACATCTTCGGATTTCGGTTGGATATCCTCAACAGCAGCAGCTCTCTCCTCTGCCTTTTGTAACTGGAATGTTACCGCATCTTCAGTAGCCGAGGCACCGAACAGACAATACGGTATTATTAGCAATATGAATGTAAACTTAGTTTTCAAAATTCCCCTCTTCCCTTGAGTACTATAAGAAATATTTGGTAGTATGATTCGAATTAATCAAAATAAGTGTACTTAAGATTAAGTTAATGTTTGATGAAAAATTTAAAAAAATATTGAATAATAAATATATGCAGGATAAAGTTTTTTAGAAAAATAGAATATGTCTAAATAATTATATTGTTATAAATGTAAATGTGCATCTGGTACGAGTCAGCCCATATAGTCACACTATTTAAAGGATAGTTTTAAGGGAATAACTTTTGAAATAAACATAATAAAACCGCTTATATAAGATCTTCAAAGCCCCGAGGAAAACCACATACAAACATCGGAAGAGTAAAATAAAAACTGTCAGTGGAATTGTCAGTAAAAACGCCAATTATCTACTGACATTTAATTTTAAAATCGCTGCAAAGCCCATATTTTAGGGCATTGTAGCATTTTAATCTTCTCTTCAAGTCCCCGAGGATCATTACAAACTTTTGTATAAAACAATAGTGGTTTGTGGTGACAATTTGTATTTAATGCCCTAAGATAGGGACTTTAATTCGCTCTCATAACCCGAAGGTCATTGGTTCAAATCCTTTTTCCGCAACCAATTTCATCCCATCCATTAAAAAATTAGGTCGATATTTTCAAATTTCATTGACAATATCTTTCATTTGGACTATAATGCCGTCCACATAAGCATTACAGCCTTATGATAAACAACTGATTGGGGTATCGCCAAGCGGTAAGGCCTCGGTTTCTGGTGCCGATATTCGGGGGTTCGAATCCCTCTACCCCATCCATTCAGAGGATTAATCTCCTTGTTTTTTAACTGTCGCGGGATAGAGCAGTCTGGTAGCTCGTCGGGCTCATAACCCGAAGGTCGTTGGTTCAAATCCTTCTCCCGCAACCAATCTTAAAAAAACAATTTCTCCAACAAACTTAACATGCAAAATCGTTCATTCAAATTGAACCCTCTGAAAAATACCGTCATTCCGGACTTACACCCCAAGGGCATTTCCTGCCGGCATCCGGAATCCATAGGCTTCTAATGTCCTTAAATTCGTAGATCCTGAATCAAGTTCAGAATGACGAGGATAATTATTCAGAGGGTTCAATTGTAAGTGCAGTTTCATCTCGGTTATATATATGCCTATGGAATAGCTCACTTTATCATGAGACCTTTATTTTTCTTCTTCAATGAGCTGTTCCGACTCATCATATGGCTTATTCTCTGCTATTGCCTTCATAATCAGTGCAATAAGTGTTTCCGTATCATGAAGATCCAGATCAATGATGACAGGTTCTTTCCCAAATTTCTCTTTATGTTCTTCTATCGGTATTTTAAGTATCATTTTTTTGCTTGTTTGAGTGCTTCGCGTTCTCTATCCATCCGATGGGTCATAGACAATGATTCACTGTCGATAAGACGATATCTACGGAAGCAACCCAAATATACAAACTCCCCTTTTGTTGTAGTCATTCGATTCTAGCATATTTATTATTAGTCTATGTCAATATTTCCGACATTTCTATTCTAGAAGCATCAGTGAAAAACATATGTATCGATGGGAAATGCACTTCCTCAGGAACGTTGTGATCGCCTATGAGCGGGCAGAGAGTTCAAGATCGATCGCTTCTCTGAGTTCATCCAGGCTTTTATCCAGGCTGCTGTCGCTGCCGAGCTTGCCAAGGTTCATACTTACCTTGTCTACAAATTGGACGTCAAAACCGCTTTTTGAGTATGCTACCTGTGCATAGACCGTCGTATAACTGTTTCTGTCCCTGTTTTGATATCTGTATGCATGGTATTGATGGTTTTTGAGTCTTTTTTTGAAATAGAGTCTTTGTATAGCGCATTTTTCCGAAGGGGTATACTCTATCCACCCATCTTTCTGTGCACCTTTTTGTATTGCGCTGAGTATTTTATCTTCCTGTACTGTCATAGGTGACGCCGCATATCCGTTTGATCCTATCAAAAAGCCTACTATCGTTGCAAGCATGAGTAGTTTTTTCATCATTATTCTCCTGAATGGTTATTTATTTTGGTTTAATAAAAAATGATATTCGGTTAGGAAAGGAGAAATATCGGGGGTTTGAATATCGTGTTGAGATAGAGAAGGTTGCTACGGGGTATCACCAAGGAAAAGCCTGCAAAAGCATCGGTATCTCTGAAATCAGAGGTTAAGATATTTACGATGAAATCAACAGATGTCTTTAACTCTTTCTCTTCCAGTAAAATCTCAACCTGTGTTTCTGATGCAGAATCAACAGACTGAGGCGAAGAGATATCAAATGAGATCAGACCCACCATAATGACAAGGATCGATAAAAGATAATATCTGCTTCGCTTCATAAGCAGGATACTACCAAAAGGGCTAAAATATGTCAATTAAAGCGGGGCCCTGGATCCCCCCTACTTCTCCCCGCCGTGCACCATCTCTGAGATGATGCCCTTTTCCTCTCTATTTTCTACGATGACCACACCGATGATGTGCAGAGGGACGAAGATAAGTACCGCGTTATAGACCAGTTCGTGAAGCTCTTTGAGCGTATGCGCGCCCTCTTCGGTCAGGCCAAGCGCTTCATGAAAATGAAGGATCAACCCGCTTACAGCCATAAAGACCAATATCCCGTAGATCACGATGTAGCCCAGTTTTACGACCTTTTTATGAAGCGTCTCCTCTTTGAGGTTTTGGTAGTTGCGTTTTCCGCTATCGGTAAAGAAGAGCAAGATCCTCCAGACCAGCAGTGCCGCCAGTGCATACCCCAGAAGGATATGCCACTCCCACATCGGCGCACGGATGGTTGTGGCAAGTGCTTTTGCCTGCTCTACGGTTACAGTAAGGTCCATTTCGGCAAGCTTCTGACTGAGCAGTTCGCTGTTGGTTCTCCAGCTTAAAAACGTTTTTCTCAAAAACACCGTCCCCAACAGTCCCAATACCACTGCCGCATGCACCCAGTGCCAGATCCTGAAATCCAAACGCCATTTTTTCATTATCCTCTCCTCACGTTGAAATGCTTATCTATCTTCATCACCCATTATAGTAGAATTTCCTGACTAACTGCTTTTTACAATGATTGATCACTCACCTGAACGGCATCGTCAAGCGGTACAGAAGATAGATTTCATTGATTGACATTCCATGAAAGCAATGCCCATTCCGTAAAACTTTGATCCTGCTTCTTATGATAAACATTGTTAAAGTAGCTTTTCAGCGCTTCTTCTTCAAATGGAGTGAGTTCCCCAAGGCTCCATTTTACTTTCTTGATAAAACTTTCGCTATCGTTACTCTTAAATTTATTGTTTGCGGATCGTATAAAATCCACTTTGGCATAGATACCCATCTGATGAAGGGTATTGACAAGATAGATATAGTCGGGTCTGGGTATGACTTTACGTTGAATATGCTCCAGTATCTCCTCATCGACAAAACTCCCACCAACATTGAAGGTAAGATAGACTTTCTGTTTTGCTTTGGATACTACTTTTTCCAATGCCTCTTTTATCTCTTTGACCTCCAGAGACCTTGAAGCGATCACGATATCAGCTTGCGGTATATCACTCCACTCCTCTTCCCATGAACGGTTCAACGGAATAATATTTTCCACTCCCTGGGCACGGCACTCTTCAGCAAGGCACTCCAGCATTCCCTTGGAATAATCAAGCGCAAAAACACGCTTGAGCTTTTTTGCCATAGGAATAGAGAGGGTCCCCGGCCCGCAACCGATATCAAGCAGCGTCTCTGCACCCCTCAGATCGATCGCCTCTATCAGTCTCTTGATATAGTCACTCTCTTTCATCGATGCAAAATAGTTTTTCGATTTTTCATCCCAATCTGCTACACTTTTGCCCTGAAACGTTGAGTTTTCCATTTGTCGCTTATAGTGTTTTGAAAAATCTATTTCTGAAAGATTTGTTTTTTCTATTCCCATATCATCTCCTTAAAAAGCTTTTTAAAACGCATAGCTATCAGCGCATAAAAGTATCTGGCCAAAGCACACAAATAGTTCATTTTTCATGGCTGCCTCCACTTGGCCCTTGTCGGGAAAAAAACCGGGATCTGGGGAAACCCTTTGAACCTGAAGTCGCGTATTAAGTTTTGTACTTCCTGTGAGACAAGAAATTCCAACAGTAGCCTGGCGTTGCGGTGGCGTTCTTCACCGATCCTTTCGATGGTCCCGGTAGCCGCCAGATAGGGTCTGTGCAGCGCTTCCGCATCGATCAGATACCCTTTGATATCCGGATCGGAGTGTTTTTTCATGAGATAAGGGATCACGCCAAAGAGCGTATAGGCTTTCCGGGATGCCACATCCTTGAGAAAACCGTGCTTTTTTTGCGTCAGAACGACTTTTGGATAAAAATCATATCGGCTGCTTACTTCATGAAAAACTTCGAAGGTCCCTCCGCTCAGGTGTATCATGAAGGTACTGTTGGAATCCGCGATCTTCTTCAGTGCAGCCTCTATGGTATCGGTATCACTGATTTTTGCAGGGTTGGATCTCTCCGAGAGAAGCATCTGGGAATTGTGTATCCACGGGGTCAACCCTTCGATCATGCCGCTTGAAGCGAGATTGGAGATCGTATCGCTGGAGTGCATCGTGATGAAGTCTACGGGGTGTTTTTGCGCATAGGCGTTGAGGACGCCTTTTGGCCCCGTGACGACCAGCTCGGTTGGTATCCCGTATTTTTTTTCAAACGCCTCGGAGATCTCCTCCCACAAACCGCTCATCGTGATACCCCCGATCACCGCAACACGCAGCGGTTTCGTATCGGCGTGGAGATGCAGTAAAAGAAAGAGGGTAAAAAAGAGAACGATCTTTTTCATCAGAACTTATACTCCATTGTCACAAAGAACTCCCTCCCCGGCATAGGGAACGCACTGTCATAGGCATAATACTTATCCGTAATATTCTTGATACCGAACTCGGCAGTCAGATCTTCCCAAGGGGTATAGACCACTTTGGCATCCAGCGTGGTAAATGTCGGGTTTATGACGTAAGTACGATCCATTTTTTGCTCATAGGCCCCTTTTCTCATTTTGACATTTCCGTATAGCGAGAGGTTTGGGGTCAGCTCTTTTTGGACATAGGCAAAGAGCTGGTGTTTTGGCACATCGGTCAGTTTTGCATCATTGTCGCTTTTGTTTACCAGGGAGAGATAGGTATAGTTCCCCCCCTGCCTGGAAGCTGTCACCTTTATAATTCAGATCCAGCTCTATACCGCGGTGTTCAAACTCGCCGATATTCTGGTTTTGGAAGAGATCATCTTTCGTATCTCCGGGTGTGCCGCTGTCGCTGAGCAGAACATTCTGAATCGCATCATCCACCCGGGCAATGAAACCGGTAATGCCTATCTGTGTATTGTCTATCTTTTTATCATAGCTCAGTTCAAAATGGGTGGATTTCTCGGACTCCAGATCCGGGTTCGGTTCTGCCGACCCCAGTCTTCTGCTGTATCTGTCCTTCATCGACGTCAGGTAGGTTTTTCTGGCGATACTCGCCCTGTAGATGCTGCTTGCATCTGCTTTATAGACCAGTGCGATCTGCGGGTTGTAGGTGTCCTGTGTCCCCAGCGGGATTCCTGCTGTCGCCGAGTCCTCATCATAGGCATACTCACCCTCTTTTCGGTCATAGCTGATGCCGCCAAGAAGCTCCAGTTGATCAGAAAGCCTGTAGGCATCCTCCACCCCGAACGAGAGGGTACGGTCTTCATACTTTTCGATCATCGTCGTAGTAGAATCTGTTTTATCGATATCATAGCCGCGGTGCACATCGGTTTTGTAATTCGCAGATAAGGTTACCATATGTTTTCCGATCTCCGTTCCGTAGGAGAGACGTGCGCCGTAGCTGTAGTCATTGTATTTGCTTTTAAATGCATATTTCTTGCTGAACGTATTATAGTTCTCATCATCATAAGAGTATAAAGAGTTCTTGAACTTGTCATAATAGAGCACCGCTTTTAGATAGCTGTGATCGAAGGTTTTCTGTCCATTGAGGTAAATGGTCTCCTTGTCCCAGTACGGCCAGTCCCAGTATTTCTCTTTGCTAAACTCCGTATCTGTCGCAGGCGGCTGCTGTTTCTCCCCTTTTTGGTTGATATACCCCAATGCCAGTTCTGTATTTTCGTCGATAAAATAGCCTGCCTTCAGGTTCACCTTCTGATCCTCTGTTTCGGAACGCAGACGGTCGCCTGAAGGCTGATAGGCGGTCGGTTCAAAGTCATCACTCAGCCTGAAGTGGTCCTGCTTGGCATAGTTCGCACCCAGCTGGATATAGTAGTTCTCCTGCAGTGTTCCGACATTTAATGCGCTTACCTGCTTTGCAAAGCCGGCGTCACTGTCAAACACGACATGGCTTCGGATGGAGCCTTCCAGCGCTTTGGTTGGCTTTTTGGAGATCACATTGATCACCCCGCCCATCGTATTGGCACCATAGGCGACAGAGGAGTACCCTTTTGATACATCGATTTCTGCGATATCGGTCGTCAGGAAACGTCCGTAGTCAAAGTTGCCGTCATAGGGGACATAGACAGGAACCCCATCGATAAAAAAGCCTATTCTTCTTGCATCAAAGCCCCTGATATAGAGCGTGGATTCTGCTCTCCCTCCCTGGGTATCCTGAGTGACCCCGCTGACATTGTCCAGTGCTTCACTGACAGTTACGGCACTGTCCCGCTGTATCGTTTCCTCTGTCGTCGTCTGCTCAAAGACCTTCTCTTCATTCAGCTCGCTGGCAACGTTGATCTTCCCAAGTTCAAATACCTCTGCATGGAGGTTTGGCACCAAAACAGCGGCAACCGCTCCCGACAGGATGATCTTTTTCATAGCAACTCCCTTATATAGACTCATGATATATTGTGATATATAACGATGGTCAAAAAAAACAAATTTTTCGAAAGGATTATATCACTGTATACTTAAATATATAGCGTATTTAAATCAAAAATATTGCTGATCTATTTACTACACTTCTACGCTGAGAGCCTGCGTAAGAACTTTAATTTTTTAGGAAGCGGAGACTTCAGTCCCGCCAAAAATTGGCATTTTAGGCAATTTTTACACCCAAAACAGCACTACTGATTAACGTATTAGGCAAAATGCCTTAGTCCGGGGCTAAAGCCTCCGGTTCCATGAGTTTTATCACAACAAACCGAAAAAGCTTCTCTCTTTCGACAGGCTCAGGGTGAACGGGAGTTTCGGATCACTTCAGAAAGCTCAGCAGCTTTTGTGAAACCCTGCTGAGCGTGTTGTGGGTTTTGAACTTTGCCCGCAGCAGCCAGGAGTGCTCCAGCGCCTCTTTTTGCGCTTTGAGTTCGCGGATCACATCTTCGGCTTCACACTGCTGCATGGTCTGCGGTGAGATATATCGCGGATAGAGCAGATAGACAGCGGCCACCAATGCATCGACATCAAGCTTCCGCGTCCTTCTGCTGCACTGCTCTCTATCCGTCGTCAGCCCCCAACCCGCATAAAACGGCATCCCGTAGGTATAGACACTCTTTCCGTAGACCAGGGCTTCAAACCCTGTCAGGGAGGTCATTGTATGGACTTCATCGACGGCGGCAAGCATGCTTCCCATCCCGATATCGGTGATCACTTCATCGCAGTACTGCAGCGCTTCCTCTTCGGGGATGTTCCCTACGCGGTTTCCGCTCAGCACGTCGGGATGCGGCTTGAAGATGATATACCTGTCGGGATAATGCTTCTTCACCGTCTGCAGCAGTTCCAGGTTTGTCATGCCGTTGGCCCCGTACTTTATCGATGCATCATCCTCGACCTGCCCTGCGACCAGTGCTACCGTTTTCCATTGAGAGGAGAAATCGACGGTTCTGTCGCTGTCGGCATTGTATTTGGAGATCTTGTTGAGGATGATCTGCTTTTTGAGCCGTTTGGCTCTCTCTATCAGCTGCGGATCGTTCGCAAAGTCATAGCTGCCCAGTATCTCTTCAAGGTCGCTGGGCTGCGTGGGGTCAAAGTAGATCCCCTGTTTGTCGATGACCTGGGAGTACGGCTGTGTCAGGTCCGAGCCCAAAGCCACAGAACGGATAAACCCGTCCTCTACACGGTAGATGGGTATCTTATGTTCCGCGGCAAAGGCTTCCACGTCGGGAAAGTTTTTTCTCCCCCAGAAGTAGATATGAGCGTGCTCATCCAGCCCTTTTCTCCGTGCCAGTTTCAGGTGCGAAGAGAAGAGAGGGTTGATGAAGTGCATCTTCTGCGGCGCATACTCCCTGAAAAAAGGTTTGACAAACCCGTGTTTCCAACGGGAAAATCCGAAAAAGTAAGCGTGTATATGATGGTTAGAAATGGTGGCCTCCTTGGTTGGCGGTAGTGTTGCGATCTGTCATGATATTTAAAAGAGCAAAGCTCTGCCTCCTGCGCTTTAGTACAAAAACCCAAAGAGCCAGAGGGGGATTTTATTGTCATACCCTATTTCGATATTGTCCGCGGCAATATATCCATTTTTATTGCCTTGGAGAAACTCTTCTTTTTTTGAGGATAATCCCTCAGTGATTCCTGATAAAAAGGTAACATCAGTTCTTTTCATACAACCATCTTTTATAGGACGGGAACTCTTGGCGAAGTATTTGCGCCGATATTTTTTGTACTATCGGTAAATGCATAATGCCCTACTATAAAATGTGTTTTTCAATGACATCTATTATATTATAAAACATACTTTATACAGTTTGTTTCCTCATCACGATCGTCTCTATTTACCCAAGGGCATTTTATGCGGGTACCCGGGGATCTGCTTTTCCACGCTATATTAATAATGATATCTACACTGTGCTACCACAACCAGGTCATCAATGATCTTGTAAACCAATCTATGTTCGGCGGTGATCCTTCTTGAAAAATAGCCTTGGTAATTTTCTTTTAGTCTTTCAGGTTTTCCCAAACCATTTGAATCTGTCGGATTTCTTTTGATATCCTCCAAAAGCAGATTGATGCGTTTGAGTATTTTTTTATCATGGTGTATCCAGTACTGATAGTCTTCCCATGCTCTATCGGCGAAACCTACGACCATATACTAAATATCTCTTTTGGTAAACTCTAAGCTTTCTATCTGCTCTACAGCATCATTTAGCCTGTCTCTATTGGTTTTTGATGACAATAGATACATCGTTTCTTTCATGGCGCTATACTCTTCATATGATATAAGTACGACCGACTTTTCATCTTTCGTAGTGATGATATACTCATCAAAGTCATCACACACTTTATTGATGATATCTCTTAGATTATTTCTGGCTTGTGAATAAAAAAGTGCCTTCATCAAAACTCCTTTTGACAATATATTGTCATTTTAGCGAGTTTGATATTTTTTGTCAAACACATTTTGTTCATCCTCAGGCTTGCCCCCAAGGGGATTTCCTTCGGGTACCCGAGGATCTACTTTTCTACTCTATTTTGAAGAGCATCATAAACTTTGTTGTTTTCCCTTTTCCCTACACTGAGAATATATACCACTATGCTTTTTCTTGTACTTCATACGCTAACCTGTAACCGATATTTCGTAGTTTTATTTTATATACATTTTCATATCCACTTAGTTTATCTTTCAAAACAACAGGATTTTCAAGCCGTTCTTTTAACTTTTTATGAAACTGTAATTTTATAGAGTGATCGTGACTTTTCCACTCTTTTAAAGCTTTTGGATGAAACTCAAGAGAGTAAGTCATCTAACGCTACCTTGACAGGTTTTTCATTATCATGCAGTCTTGTTTGTACTGTTTTAGCCAATTGATACTCATCTATCAGATCTATCATTTTTTCATAGAGTTCACTAGGCACCAGGTAAGCACTTGGAACATTATGGTTGAGTATAGCGATCGCCTCATTGCCTGCCTGGCTTAAGAGTTGTGTAGGTGATTTTTTAAGTTCTGTGATACTCGCTGTATATCTCGCCAAAATAGGTTTCATATTTAGCTCCTTATTAAGTATGAAATATTATACTATTTTTCATACTTTTTTATCAAACACATTTTGTTCGTCATCCTCGGGCTTGCCCCTGGGGTCCCCCACCCCGTCATTCCGGATCAAATTGGGAATGACATAACAAACAAGCCTTTAAACCATTTCCATTAATACCTCAGGATGATTGTTTACAACATTCAAAAGGACCCTGGCAGGACCTTCAGGATGACGTCTACCCTGTTCCCAGTTTCTAAGCGTGTGAACACTTATATTCATTAAAGTGGCAAACTTTTCTTGAGTAAGAGAAAGCTTGGCTCTTATATCTTTTGGATTTGGCTCCTCAATAAAAAACTTTCTACTCGGCTCTTTTTGCCCATTCATGATCTCTTTTGCTTCTTTAGCACTTGACATTAGTCTTTCAAAATTTTTTTCATCCATCACTGATCTCCAAAATAAGTATACCCTTTTATATTTTATAAGTCAATGGCTTAGTTCTCTTATATTCTGTCTTCTCATCTTGACGATCGTCTCTATCGTATCAAAGATATTGCTTGGTTTATTTGTGTAGGGGTTATGGTAGCGGGTGTAGAGGATGTATGCCGCGGCAAACACCTCTTCGACGGTCAGATTTTGTTTGCGGCGTTCGCAGGTTGACCTGTCATCGGTGATCCCCCACCCTGCATAGAACGGCATTCCGAAGCAGACACACTCGCACCCTGCCAAAAGCGCTTCAAATCCCATGCCCGATGTTTTGGTATAGACTTTGTCAAAGTATTTTAAGAGCGAGACGGGATTGACATTTTCTTCGATGATGGTACACCGCTTTTTTGCCGACTCGATGTCTATATCGGACTTCTTCTTGCCGCTGAGTACGTCCGGGTGGATCTTCAGATAGACTCTAGCACCAGGGTTCTCCTCTATCGCAGCAGTGATCATCTCATCGGTCGTATACCCATCCGGCATCCCATACGCCAACGAAGCATCCCCCGCTGTCTGTGCGATGATGAGGACGCGATACACGTCATCCTGAACTCGCCCTTGCCCGTCATCCCGGACTCGATCCGGGATCTCCCCCGCCAATCCGTACTTGATACAAAATCCCTCATCCACATCCGGCGCACTGTTATACTTGGAAATATTGTGCTGCTTTATCAGCGCTATCGCTCTTCTGGCATCAGCCATCAAAGCCGTATCTGCAGCAAAGTCATAGCTGTTTAGAAGCTCCTCCAGTCTGGAAGGCACTGTAGCGTCGTAGTAGATCCCCACATCATCCTCTACGATGCTGAAGGAGGGAGACCCCTCCACTCCCAGACCGACGGAACGGATAAAGCCGTCTTCCAAAAGCACAAAAGAGGTACCGTGCTTTTTGGCGAGTTCTATTGCCTTAGCACCTGACTTTTTCCGACCCCAGCCGTAAAAGACACCTTTTTTTCCAAGAAGCTTATCTACAAATGTATAATGCTTGATATTAAAAAAACTAGTCGTATTTTGAATTAGTTTTCTTGAAGTACTATATAACATAAATTAAAGAATAATATACTAACTAACAAAATTTTATTTTATTCCTCTTATTAGTTTTAATTCTTCGATAGCATTAGAAATAGAATCAAACGACTTTACCTTTGCTAATTCTGAATCATCCAGTTCCCACCATTTTAATTCTAATAAATCTTTTATCCTATCTTTATCAAAACGATACCGAATTATTTGATTATAGCCTATGACTATTGCATAATCAGGTATACTTTTTGTGATTACACTATTTGCACCAATAATTACACCATTGCCTATATTAATTGTTGAATTAGGTTTAGAGTTATGACTAATTATTACATTTTGACCTATCCACACATCAGAGCCTATATTTATTTTTGTAGAAGAAATATATTTTTGAGGCATTATAGCCTCATATAATTTTGAATTAGGAAATTTAGTTAAATTGTCATATTGAAAGGTATGAGTTGATAACCAATCAGTAGGATGTGCACTTACCCCGATATGTACATTTTCTGCTATTGCACAAAATGATCCAATGCTAACATTTTTATAAATTTTTGAAAAAGGTCTAATATAAGTATATTTTCCAATTTGACAATTATCTTCAATTACTACGTTATTATAAATTTTGCATGGAGATTGTATTTGTGCTGATTCTGAAATTTCTTTCAACTAAGCTTTCCTTTTAAGTATTTTAATATCTTTTTAAGTATTTTAATATCTTTAAAAAACAATTGTGGATCTCTTTTTAACTTTCTTAGCTTTCTTTGAAAAGATGTTAGTTCACTACCTTGTTTGTTAATTTTCTTTTTTGCAGTTACTTTTTTATCATCAACTAAAGCAGCGGCACCTTCTCTCCACCAGCTATCTTGTAAATAATTTGTATAATTTAAGTTTGTAATTTTATTATAATTTATTTGATCTATTAAATACCTTTTAGCACGCCCACCAAATAAATCAACAAAAAATACATTTTTAAATATAGATGCGTCTCCCCTACCAGGTTGCTTTAGAAACTCAATATAGTTTCTTATGGCACGGTTAGCAGAAAAATTAATCATATTCATATTACCATTAATAATCTTTAAATACTCAATAGAAAAATCTAAAATTCCCTTATGTAAATCTTTCGCTAATTCCTTTCTTTTTGTTTCTTCAAGATCAACAAATTGAGGTTTTCCATTATTAAAATTAATAAATGTATCCTCATTAGGTAAAAATAAAAATTCAAACATTCCAATATTTTTACAATAAGGATGATATGAAATTTTATTATCTTCAAAGTTTGCTAAATAACCTTTTAAAACATTCCCCGCAGATGAAAGCTTTTTAGCTCCCTCAAAAGTCATAAAATAATAACCCGAAATTTTTCTATTTAACAGTTTTTGTAAATTTTCTTGCAAAGAACCATTATGACCTATGTCCACTATAGCTATCTTTTTCTTCGAATCCAAACCTTTTTCTTTTAAATATGTTAAAAGTTCATTACGTTCTTTTTCTGCAGTATTTAAAATTTCTGTTTCCAAATTCAATAATAATTGCTTAAACTTATCAAGATGCGATTCTTTTTTAATATTAATTTTAGTATTAACTTCAAAACCAGCATTAATAATTTTTTGCTTTATCACTTCCGTTATATCTAAATCAAACCTATTTTTTAATATATTATCTAATTTATCTTCAGAAAATGAAAGTTTCACACTGTTTAAAATATCATCTCTATTAAATAAACTAGGTGTCATATATGATCTACGAGAAGCCAATAAATATTCTGAATCAGGTAACGAATTATTAACTCGTTTTAACTCATCGTAAACTTGTTTAACAATTTTCCCATCTCGTGCCAAAAAATAAACTTTTTCTATTTTATCTTTTTCGAATTCTTCAGTTAACCATTTTGCAAAACCTAAGACAATAGTTCCACCAGCGGAATAACCTAGATTGTAAATATTTTTATTAAATCGTGATTTTTGCATTGCTTCTGGATTATCAAAAAACTTATTTGCTATGGTTCCATAAGTTATTGATTCTGAAATACACATTGTTTTAACTAATTTTTGATGTACTTTATTATGCTCAAATATCTCAAATGGCTGTAATATTCTTGCTGCTTCCCACCCTTTTTGTTTTGCCATAATATAATCAGAATAATAATTATCTCCTATATGCATTATTAGATTATCTGAATATATAGATGAAATTTCTGAAAATAAATTTCCTGTTTTTTTCAATGTTCTAGTCTCTGATGATACAAAAAGATTCGATACATATTTATTATCATACCCTGCTTTTTTAAGAAGTAACTCAATAAAGTCTTTTTCAAGATACATATCCGAGGTAAAAATGATTTTTTTATTCAAATTAACAGCATGTTGGAACAATTCTTGTCCTATTTTTCTAGGAGTAGAAATTCTTTTTTCAAATTCAAGTTCCAATTTTTTTAATTTTAATTCCTCTTCTTTTGAAATTCCAGTCAATAATCTTAATTCTCTATATGCTTCAGATAAGGTATATTCTTCATAACCTTTATTTTTTGCATTGTTATGTGCTCTTTTAGCAGCTTTTTTTCTTATATTAATAAAACCACCGTATATCATTGGCTCAATATTAAAAGACCTTAATAAAGTATTTGCTTCTTCTTCAATTAATTTAAATACATGTGAATGATGGTATACCTGTCTTGAAATCAAAGTATCAAACACATCAAAAGAAATAATATCTACATTGTTCATTTTTTCTTTTATTGTTTGAATATTTTGAAATTTTGAGTCATGCTTATGACTTAAAAAATTCTTTAAATTTTCAAAACTCTCTTTTTCTCTCATTGATTTAATATATAGATTTTTCATCTCACCTATACTTTCTTCATATATGTTTGTATAGAAATTATCTAAAAATTCTTTTTTAGATAAAGTCGAAAATTGTTTATACTTTTTTTCTAAAAAGTTACTGAACCACTTAGAATCATATAAATGATAATTCATATTGACATTATAATTAAACAGTAAAAACTTCAATATTTTCATTTTTTCTTTATTTGACTTAGGTTCAAATATACATTGTTTTAAAGTATTAATATCAGTATTTCCTTTATTATCAGAAATATATTTAAAACAATCACCATAAGATAGAAGAATTTTATCCCAAAAATATGCTTGTAGCGCAACTGATGAGGATACTGCAATTACTCCATCAATAAAAGGTAATAAATATTGTGATCCCCATTTTAATTTATCTAAATCATTAATAATAATTAAATTGGGAAATTTTTTCTTAAGTTCTGGATAGTTTTTTTCTGTAATAACATTAGTTTCAGCACCATGTTGAGTGATAATAACTCCAACATTACTTGGAATAGTTTTCAAGACATCAATCATTAATTCATATTGAGTAGAAATGTTAGAATTTTTTGGGACATTACCTGAAAATGCAAAATAGTTTGATACTTGCAAAGGTAATAATAAAACTTTTTCAAAATTTTTTCTGATTGTTTGATCAAAAGGTGTTTGTTGAATTATTGTATTCTTATAATAATTTTGTATCTCTAAAATATTTTCTTTTTCTTCTGTATTTAATTTTAAATTCTCAATGATATCTGGTAAAACTTTATTAATATAAGAATTTTTATATATTCCAGATGGGTCTAACGTACCCATTTCAGGATATGGTTCTCTAGAAAACATACCTAGCATAGAATTTAAGATCAATGCTTTTGGAAATAAAGATTTTAAAAAAGGTGCTGCAGACTCATAGACGATAATTACGTCAGGTTTATAATCACCTAAAGTCTTATTAACAAGCTTATTCATTTTTTCATTTATCTTTAAATTACTACATCTACCATCAAACCAATATAGTGAAGCAGTATGATAATCATTAAAGATATTCTTTAGATCTTTTTGTTTAATTGTAAATAGTTCTACATTAGATAAATCAAACCTTGCTTTTCCTTCTTTCGCAATCATTTCTGAAGTCAATAATGACACTTCAATTTTCCCACTTCTATTAAGTGTTTTAAATTCATGTTGTAAATGATTTTTAATACTTCCTAGTCTAAATAATGGATTATCTAATTCCATCCACGGTTCAAGCCAATATAGTACCTTTAACATTTATAAATCCCTTAAAATATTTTTAAATCCATCTAATCGAACCATATTACTCCCATCACTTAGCGCACAACTCGGATCAGGATGCACTTCAAAAAAGAACCCATCTACCCCGACAGCTGCCGCTGCCTTCGCAATATACGGTGCGTAATGCGGATTGCCTCCTGATGTCGCTCCTCCACCCGGGCGTTGTGTAGAGTGAGTAACATCCATACATACCGGGTAGCCGAACTCTTTCATATCTACGATCTGGGTGAAGTCCACGACAAGTCGTCCAAGTCCAAGTAACGTACCACGCTCAGTCAGTATGATCTTGTCATTGCCGGCTTCTTTGACTTTTTGTGCAGGATAGAACATATCTTTCCCATCCAAAAACTGTGCTTTTTTGATGTTGACTATCTTGTCTGTTTTTGCAGCTGCTACGAGCAGGTCCGTCTGACGGCAAAGAAATGCAGGGATCTGTAGCATGTCTGCTACTTCTGCTACCGGGGCAGCCTGGTATGATTCATGGATATCTGTCACGATAGGAAGTTCAAACTCTTTTTTGACTTTTTCCAAGATACGCAAACCCTCTTCCAGTCCTGGCCCACGAAAACTGCTTAATGAAGTTCTGTTAGCCTTGTCAAATGAAGATTTGAAGATATAGGTGATATCCAGCGCTTCGCTGATCTTCTTTACCTCTTCTGCAACCTGCATCACAAGCGCTTCACTCTCTATAGCACACGGCCCGGCCAAAAGAAACTTCTTCTCTTTCAGTTTCTGATATAGCTCATCATTATTTATCACATTTCACCCTTTGTATATTGTTTGATTATCGTATCCAGTAGATTTTGTTCTTTTAAGATCAAGTCCGCAAAATCTCTTAATGCCCCATGACCACCCAATGATGGCGACACATAATCTACATGCTCCTTAATATAGGTTCTCGCATCCTGCGGTGTGGCACTCAAACCGCATCTTGTCAGGATAGGAAGGTCAATGATATCATCACCCATGTATGCAATATGTTCGTCATCCAGCGCATAGTCCGCTTTTATCTTTTCATACTGCACCAGCTTGTCAGACGATCCATGATAATGAAAGTCAAGCTTTAGCTCTTCACATCGGTTTTTTACCACTTGAGAATCACGCCCCGTGATCGCTCCCACGATAAACCCGGATTTTTTCAGGTGTGCGATGATCTGCCCGTCTTTGACATTGAAGCGTTTGATCTCCATACCGGAATTATCATAGATGATACCCCCATCCGTCAAAACGCCGTCGACATCAAAGGCGATAAGCTTGATCGATCCTGTCTTATGCTTTATCGACATTGCATCAACTCCTTTACTCTCTCCAAATCCTCTAACGTATCCACACCGACAGGTTCATACTCAGTTTCAACCATTTTGATACTAAATCCGTTTTCCAAAACACGTAGCTGCTCAAGCTTTTCAAGTTTTTCCAAGTAGGTCTGCTCCAAATTCGCATACATCTTTAAAAAAGAGGTTGAGTACCCGTATATCCCTATATGTTTATAAAACCTTAGAGGTACCGGGATAGTTTCGTGATGGTTTAGCAATGCTTCCCAGTCATCTCTGTGATGAGGAATGATAGAACGTGAAAAGTAGAGTGCATACGATCTGTTGTCCACCGTGACCTTGACAGCATTTGGAGACTTTAACTCAGAGGTAGATAGGATCTTGTGCATTGCACTCACCATCTCTTCATCGGACGCCTGCATCTGCACAGCCAACGCATCAATGAGTTTGGGGTCTATAAGGGGTTCATCCCCTTGTACGTTGATGACACAGTCACAATCGATCTTTTCTATCGCCTCGGCAAGCCTGTCGGTACCGGATTCATGCACAGTGCTTGTCATGATGATCTTATCGGTAAAGGTACTGCACACATCTTTGACCTCTTCTGCATCCGTTGCGATATAGACATCGTCGATCTTCGTCGCTTTTCTCGCAGCTTCATAGACATGCTGTATCATCGGTTTCCCGCAGATATCCAACAGAACTTTCCCCGGCAGCCTGGAAGAACCAAGTCGCGCAGGAATGATCACTACGGTCCTCATGCAATACGTCCTGTATCATAGAGTTGAATGACACCAACCAGGTTATTGCCCTCGGTTACAAGAAGTTCATTGATCTTGTTTTGGAGCATATAGTGTTCTGCATCCGCTGCCATACTGTCGGCATCGATCGTTTTGGGGTCTTTGCTCATCACCTCACTTGCGATAAGATCAAAACGTGATTTATCGGTTCTCTCCAATGCACGTCTCAGGTCGCCATCTGTGATAATACCTTCTATATTCTCTTCATTCATGACAATACACAGCCCAAGCCTTCCATTTGTCATTGTTGTAATAATCTCCTGAAATGAACTTGCAGGATGAATAATAGGCAGTCTTTGTGACGACATGATATCTTTGACCCTTGTCAAAAGCTTTCGTCCAAGGCTGCCGCCGGGATGATAGAGTGCGAACTCTTCAGGCTGAAAATCTCTCATGTGCATCAACGCAACAGCCAGCGCATCCCCCATCGCCAAGGTTGCAGTAGTAGATGCTGTAGGGGCCAACTGTAAAGGACATGCTTCTTCTTCTACCGAAATATTTAAAAAACAGTCACTTGCCTTCGCCAATGTAGAAGAAGCATTACCTGCCATTCCAATCAGCTGAATACCCATACGCTGTACAATAGGAATGATTCGGACGATCTCTTCACTTTCACCGGAATTGGAAATTGCCAGCAAGATATCCTCTTTGGTCAACATCCCCAGATCACCGTGGATCGCTTCAGCGGGATGCATAAAGAAACTTGGCGTACCTGTACTTGCCAGGGTAGCTGAGATCTTGACACCGATATGCCCTGATTTTCCCATACCTGTGACAACTAACCGGCCTTTGGAGTTGATGATCATATCCACTGAATCTTCAAAGTTGCCATTTAAATGTTGTGAGAGATTTTTGATGGCTGCTGCCTCTATGTCAAAAACTTTTTTTGCCATTTGCGTAGGTGTCATTTTTTCTTTTTCCATATAATGATTCATTGTTATCCTGTTATTATTCTACTGTTACACTTTTTGCCAAGTTTCTTGGCATATCCACATCGTGTTGATTAAGTAATTGATTGTTTTCGATGATCCCGTTGTGTACGATATAGGTATATCTTCCGTTGTGCGGGTGGGCATTGGCTTCTGTCGGTTTGCCGTGGGTAGCCCAGCGTGTATGCCCGATGCCCAGTGAAAAGCCCTCGATCATTAAAGAGTTGCTCTTTTCTACCAAGTTGTGAAGTTTGCCTACTGCCTTGTAGGTATAGAAATGTCCTTGATGTAGCAGCGCAATGCCTGCTGAATCATATCCCCGATACTCGAGTTCCTGAAGACCGCTTAGAAGTATCTCTTTTGTTTTCTTTTTACCGATATGACCTACGATACCACACATATACTCATTGTCTCCTCTTCCCGCCCTCGGAATTATTGTAAATGGAATTATAATGGATATTCTCTTTTAGTGAGGTTGATAAATTGTTACATTTCCGTTACATTTTATATTTTGCCAAAGTATAAGAAAAACATTATTTATACCATTCAACTCCATTATCTCTGCAAAATAAGTCCTTTTGTACCCTCATCATTCAGCTATTTTTAGAAGCTGTGGATGTATATAAAAATATCGTAAAATATGGAGACAGTACTGAAGCAGAAATTTTTAAACAACTTTTTTGATAAAATATATAAACTTAATATATTTATTTTAATTATATTTTATCATAAAATATACACAGTAGGAAGTGGGAGAGATAAGTAAATCATTGAAAAAACTGTGATAAAAAAAGTGTTTTGGCTCCGAAAAAGGAGCCTTGTCGCCTACTCTTTGTGGTCTCTGATGATCGCGCCGAGCATCGATACGATACCATAGAGAAGAAGCGTCATAAACAGGAGCGTAATGAAGCTCTTCGGTTTGTCAGGATAGGTATAGCCGTCAGGCAGATTCGGCTGAGTGAGTATACTCAACGTTTTCGCCTCCTGCAGTACAGCAAGCTTTTTCGTCTCAAGCTGGATCAGGGCATTTTTATAGACCTCGATGTCAAACTCCAGCTGGAGTTTGAGCTTTTCATACCCGAAGAGTACCTTGTTGAGCCTGTCATCCGAAGTTCCCGTAAGCGATTTTCTCTCTTTGGTGATCGAGCGGCTGATCTCCTCTATCTCTTTTTGAAGTGCTTTGAGCTCATAGGTATCCTCTTTGAGATAGGAAGACATCGTTGCATACTCTATCTTCTTTTGCATCAAAGTGGCTTCCAGCTGTGCGATGATACCGCCGGAGGTCGTCGCTTCGGCATTGGGATCGAGCAGAAGGTGTCGGTTCTGATAGGCTTCCAGCTTTTGGGAAGAACCCTCCATCTTCTGCTTGGCTTTTTCATACTCCGTTTCGATAAACTCCAGCTGTTTACGCGCTTTTCGTCGGTTGAGCTCATTGATCTGCCCTTCAACCTGCTCCACAAGGAATGCCAGGATCTCCCGGGCTTTTGCCCTCTCCACATGAGCGAATGCGATGTTGAGTATACCGGAGGTTTCATCATAGGCGATGAGCAGATGTTTGTTGTAAAACTCCAACACCTCCTCTTGCGTGGCATCAGAGGATAATCTGCTGATAAAGTCAAGCGCACTGCTCTTGTAGTGTTCTGTGAGGTGGAACTTCCGGTCAACCGCCTGATAGACATCAAGCGATTTGAGGTAGGCTTCGACGATCATGCTGTCCTGAAGCTGGGAAGATGCGCCCACACCCAGCAGCGACAATCCGAGGTTGTCCGCAGGCGCGCTGCTCTGCAGGTCCTTGACGATCAGCGCGGTTTTTGACTCATAGAGTTCAGACTTGATCAAAAGGACATAAAAAGCGCTCAGGAGAAAAAATGCCATGAAAAGGAACCTGATCTTGAACTTTGCATAGCGTGCGTTGAGGATGCTTCGGGTCACATAGTCGTTTTTGATCTGGAGATACTCTTTGTCCACTCTCTCCCGCATCCCTGAGAGACCATGTTTTTTGAGACGTGCGAAGTTTTTACGGAATGTTCTGTGTTCTTCGTCTTTTTTTGTCTTCTCAAACCAGTAAAGCTCTATCAGTTTTTTTATCATGCTCTGTCTCTTTATCTATTTATTTGGTTGTATGTCTCGATCGCATCTTCGATCCTGTCGCAGTAGTGCAGCTGGCCGTTGTGTACGACGATCCCCACATCGCACATCTCTTTAAGCACCGGCATCGAGTGGCTGACCAGGAGGATATGACAGTTCTCTATCTTTTTGCGCAGTGCTTTTTTGGACTTTTCCTGAAAGTTTTTATCTCCCACGGAGAGGGTCTCATCGATGATGAGATAATCAAAGTCAAAGGAGAGGCTCATCCCGAAACTGAGCCGTGACTTCATCCCGCTCGAGTAGGTCTTGATCGGCATATCAAAATAGTCCCCCAACTCGGAGAACGCTTTGACCGACTCAATGACACTTTTGATCTCATACTCGCTTTTCCCGTAGATACGGCTGACAAACTGCACATTCTGCCGTCCGGTCATTGACCCCTGAAAACCGCCTGCGAGCCCCATCGGCCAGGAAAAGCTGTTGGGAGAGGAGATGTACCCTGAGTTGGGGAAGTCAATGCCTCCCAGCATACGAAGAAGCGTGGATTTGCCCGCACCGTTACGCCCCAGGATACCGACATTGACCCCTGAGGGGATCGTGAAGGTCACATTGTCCAGAATGTACTTTCTTTCATGCTTGGTCTGGTAGTACTTGGTGACGTTTCTCAGTTCGATCATGTGGAGAGGATCCTTTGCTCCCCTTTGACATAGAAGTAGAGCCCGATATAGAGGGGGATCAACGTCCAGTAGAGCATATACTCATAATCCACATACTTCGTATCGAGCGCGGCAAAGTAGAAACCGTGTATCATCTCCATGAAATGCACCAGCGGGTTGTAGAGGATGAGCTCCCTGAGGACCGGAGGCAAAGAGTCAACGGTATACATCAGGGCGGAGACGAACAGCAGCGGGGTCATAATGACATTGATGATCTTTCCAAAGGTCTCATAGAAATGTGCGAAGACCGCACTCATCAACCCGACACCGAAGCCAAAAAGGATCAACCAGACCACTGCCACCATGACCATGTTGAAGTCCTCAACCGCAATATCGAACCCAAAATAGAGTCCGATCACGATAAAGACCAGGGTCGCCATGGTACTTACGAGGATCTCAAGCAGCACCCTTGCGACAAGTGTATCAAAGGGTTTGACCTGCTTGTAGGCAAAGAGAGCCGAATTGGCACCAAATGCATCAATCGAACGGTTGACAATATCTTTCCATAAAAAAAACGCCAGAAACCCGCTGGCAAGAAATACCGGAAAGTCCACACCCGGCATCGCATTTTCGGCAATCGCCGCCTTCAGCCCCGCAAAGACAAGTACCATCAGCATCGCATCAAAGATCGCCCAGAAATAACCCAGCTTCTTTGTACCGAAGCGCGTCTGCACCTCACGCAAAAAGAGTGCGGTGATGACCGACTTGAAGATACTGAAGGAGCTTCTTCTTACCATAAATCCAGGCTACCTAAAATGATTTGAGCACGACCGCTGCACCCACGGCGACCTGATAGATGATCTGAGTAAGGTCTTTTGCCAAAAGCAGGTTCTTGGTATCGGTCTTGCCCAGAACGAGGATCGAGTCACCCGGTTGGACCGCTGCGCTGCTGTATTTCTCAACTTTCCCGTTGGATCTGATCAGAAGTACCTCTGAAGTGTCCGCTCTTTCTGTGTACCCTCCGCAAGCGTCGATGTAGTAACCTAAACCTTCGCCGCTTTTGTAGGTAAGCGTGTTGGGAATGTTGACCTCACCCTGGATCGTGACAAGGTTGCTTTTTCTGGGGATATAGATCCTGTCACCATCCTCAAGCAGTGTATTGCGAAGGTCTTCCTGTGCTGAAAGGATGATCTGCCCTTTGAACTCTACTGCCTTGGCACGTTTGATAAACTCCATCACCAGCTCTGCCTCTTTGTTGCGTATGAGCGCCTCTTCGGGTGTGGATGAACCTGAGGTAAAGACTTTGGCCTCCAGGTCTTTGAGGTTTGTCTCAAGCAGCTCTTTCTGTCTTTGTGCGACCGACTCTCTGAATAGCTGGATACTCTGTATGTGGGAGAGCGGCGTGTAGCTGAGCTGGTTGAGCAGACTGTAGAGCGATGTCCCTTTCGGGACAGAGATGTGTTTCACGCCTGAGTGCTCCCCTTCGATGGCTATACTGAAACTCTGAAGATGGCTGTTGCTCGTAAAGATGATCTTCTCTCCGCTCTTTACCGCCACATTAGCGGCCTGATCCAATGTGTAATCCTGGCTGACCTCTTTCATCCCGAGACGCTTGATATGCGTAAAGCGATTGACCCCGGGTTTGGGCAGCGCGTACTTCATCAGCCTGTTTACCGTGTCACGCTTCTCTTTGAGCTCGAAGATATAAGGCCGGCTGACATCCCCGTCCACTTCCACATAATGCTTCATCGGCTGCACCAGGATCGTATCTCCGTCTCTGAACGGGAAACTCTCCCTGTACCCATCGAGCAGGAACGCATAAAGATCGACCTTTTTCACCAGCCGGTTGTTGCGCAGGATATGAATATTCCTGTAGCTTCCTTCCCCCGAAACGATGCCGCCCGCCTTGTCCAGAAACTGAAGCACGGAATCCGTGGATACCCCGTCATAAAGCCCTACCTTTTTTACCGAACCCGAAACATAGACTGAAAGCTGCTGATAATCCCTGACGTTGGCATAGACAAATACATTGTCATTGAAAGTCTTCTGAAGGCTATTTTCCAATGTAGGCTGCAGTTCGGCGTTTTTGATCCCTTCGAGAGGCACAACACCTACCTGGGGGATAAAGATATTGCCCCTGCCGTCGATCGTGACATCGCCCTGGAACTCGCGCGCGCCCCAGATGTTGATATGGATGATATCCCCTACTTTCAGCACATACTCGGGATTCTCACGAAACTGGGACTTGTTCGTAAAGTGTCCATGAAAAAGCTGTTCTCCGAAATAGACTTTGTGCTTGTTGATACTCTCCAGCTTGCTTTGGTCTTTTATGACTTCCGGTTCGACCTCGATCGCCAAACCGAGTGTCAAGAACGCTGCCAGCAATAACAGATATCGGATAGTTCTACTCATGGTTTGCCTTCTGTTGATATGCGTATGCGATGGATTCCAGGCTATAGGCGTTCTCTGTATCGCTGTGAGCCGAATACGGTTGAGGCTGATGTGTACAGCCTGTTATAAATAAAAGTGAAATAAATAAATAAAATCGAAACTTGGTCATCTCTTCCTTACCCTTGGTATTGAATGGTGAAATTATAGCATAGTCTATTTAGACAATGTTCTGCTGATCTGTGAACTCTTTTGGCATAAGGCCGTAGAAACTGCCGTTGAGTTGCGTATGCTCAATAAGATAGCCTCTAAACTTCCCATAAAGGTCAGGATCGGGTGCTTTATGGTGATACCAGAACCGGTGTAGGCTGGTTCCCTTGTTGGTCAATCCTTCGATATCATAGACCGCATTTCCCAGCGTCAGTGTCGGGATACCGTACCCGATAGCAGTCAGTCCGACGGTACTGTTGATCGTGACCGTCCCTATCGCATGTTGAAGGCATGTGGGAAGATAGACATCGTGAAATACCAGTATACGCTCTTTAACACCCAGCGACTCCGCTTGCTCCATGATGAAATCGTGGTAGTTTTTGCGCCCTCTGTCCACCGGATGGTGTTTAAATACAATGTAATGGTTCTTTGGCGCATGGTGCGCAAAAGACTCAAGCACCTCTATAATGAACTTCTCGATCGAACCGTAGTGCGAGTGCTGCAATATCTGAAAGTCATTGTGCGTCTGCAACGGAACAAAATAGTATTTTTTTGAAAGCGCATGCGTGATCAGCTTTTCATAGTCTCTTTCAGCGACTTTATAGAGTCCTTTCCTCCAGACATCCCTTATCCCGTAAAAGAACTCTTTCAGTGCCGAAAAGTCACGATGATGCAGATACTGGGGGTATTTGTACCAAAATAGATTGGAGAGCAGATAGTAGAGTACAGCACTTTTCACCATTTTGTATTTACTCTGTTTCGCATGTGCAGGCGTTGCACTATTGCTTTTCTCAAGGTTCAGGTAAAAGTTCGCTTCTCTGGGGAGAGTGCTGAAGCCATTGACACCGAACTTCTCCATCGTGATATAGTGCGGTCTCACATACCCCTCTTCAAAGACATACACATCGATAGCATTTTCATACGCTATCTTTCTGGTGATTTTTTGATAATAGCGGCAATCTCCAAAGAGAAAGATCTTGTCGATCTTTTTGGCAGCCAAAAAATCCTTTATGAACTCCGGCCACCCACTGGGTGACTCCTTGAAAGGGATATAGTTGTCTTTGTTGGAGTAGAAGTAGTCACCGAAGTTAAAACCGATCTTATAGGTAGTGGCACCCTCTTTTCTGAAAAGTGTGTCAAGATGCTTAAAAAAAGGCCCCATCGGACCTTGTAAAAACAGTATATTTTTATCTTTAAGATCCCCTATCTTGTTCATCATACTCCTTGCAGCTTTCCCCTCTAATAGACTTGAATATGTAAAACAGAATTTTATCATTATTCTCTTTTATCATTGTTTGGATTGCCTCAAAATATGAGAAAAAAACTCGATTTGAAACTTTGTCTCTATACAATACAAGTGGGGAAATCTCTTTAGTAGTATTAATATTATATTATGATAATATATAATCTATAATTAATATAAAAAGAGGAGGGAAGTAAGATGTTTCGGATAAAACTATTCATCATTTTAATGACAACGCTATATGCTTCAATAGGCGTATATGCTGATGAGGCCAACAGGCGTATACTCTTCAGTGGTTTGAGTTTTCATGAAAAAGATTTAGATAACGGAACTAAATTGAATGAATACAATTTGGGACTGGGATATGAGCAAGACTATTTTACAGAGTATGGGAAGTTCTATAGTACCTATCATACTATGGCACTCAATGACTCGAACAGAAATTTCCAGATCTATGCTGCCGGAAGCAGATCGATCCGTTTTGAAAAACCTTTTAATCCCTGGTTTGATATCTCCGTAGGTCTTGCCGGGGTCATAAGCGTCAAGAAAATGCGTCAGGATAATGGAGAGTATCACTATAAACCGATAGCACTTGTGGCTCCTGTAAGTTCTTTTTATATTATACATTGAACTTCTCTTATATTCCCTCTTACTCTTTTACCAGTTATAAGACCATCGGTTTTTTATATGTCTATTTTGGATGGCAGTTTTAGCATATACATGCCAAAGCCTCCTAAAACTCATCTGCCACAGATTTTTCAAAATAGCCGTTGGCATAGAGCCACTTGTAGATATCTGCCGCGATCGGTCCGGCGGTACTTCCCCCGTGCCCGCCATGCTCCACGAGTACCGTGACGACATACTGGGGATCTTTATAGGGCGCATAGGTGGTGATCCATGCATGGGACCTGTGGTAATACTCCAGTTCTTCCTCTTTGAGACGCTTCATCGTGGACTGGGGGATAGAAGTGACCTGCGAGGTACCGGTCTTTCCCGCTACGACGACAGGGAGTTTGCTTAATGTACTGTATCCCGTACCTTTTCGTGTGTTGCACACCTCATACATCCCCTCCCTGATCGTCTGCAGATAGCGTTGGTGCAAAGTAACCGGTTTGCCCTCTTTTTCTACCTTTTTGCCGTCAATCACCTGCGCCAGTTTCGGCGTCACAAGCTTCCCGGTAGCAAGCAGAGAGGTATAGCGTGCTACCTGCAACGGTGTAACAAGGTCATACCCCTGTCCTATCGAAGCGATCACAGTCTCTCCCATATACCAGGGCTGCTTATAACGTTTTTGCTTCCACTCTTTGTCAGGCATGACACCTGCATACTCCTTGGGCAGATCGATGCCTGTCTTGACACCAAGGCCAAACTCTTTGATGTATTTTGACATGGCATTAATCCCCACTTTGAGGCTCTTGTTGTAGAAGTAGACATCACAACTCTCTCTGATCGCCTTCTTGAGATCGACCTTTCCGTGTCCCCAGCGCGACCAGCATCTGAACTTGTGTTTGCTTTTTCCCAGGGTGATATGCCCGGAACAATACTCTTCGGTATCCAGGATACCCTCTTTGGCTTTGGAAAAAGCCAGTGCCATCCCCATCTTGATCGTAGAGCCTGGAGGATAGGCGCCGTGTATCACCTTGTTAGTGAAAGGATTGTCCACATTTTCCTGAAGCTCACGCCACTCTTTATGGCTGATCCCCCCCACAAAAAGATTGGGATCAAAAGAGGGGTAGCTGACGGCGGCAAGGACCTCCCCGTTTGTACGCATCACAACTGCCACACCGGCATCCTCGCCAAAACGGTCGTGTATCATTTTCTGAAGATTGATATCGATATTGAGCTGGATGTTCCTATTGTCTTTTGGCGGAACTTTTTCGATCACATCGATCGCTTTGTTGGTCGCTGTCACTTTGCTGACAAGATGCCCCAGCTCACCCTGCAGTACATCGTTGTATTGCCGTTCAAGACCGCTCTTTCCGACCTTTCCTATCTCTTTGACCACAGAATCTTTATCATTCTCTTTCTGGTTTGATTTGCCGGTATAGCCGACGATATGGGCAGAGTAGACGCCATAGGGGTAGTAACGCTTTGTCTCCGCTTCAATCCTGATCTCCGGGTGCATGCTCAATGAAGGGTAGGCTCCCATCATATCAGGGTAATGGATAAAATCCACCACCTTGATATACTCATGGTTATAGGGGGAATCATGCTTGTCATAGACTTTCATCATCACCGTTTTGTTAAGATCAGGGAAGATATCTACGATCCTGTCGACAACCTCTTCCAGCTTTTCGGGTTGTCTTTTCAGGTGAGGGAGGATAGAGACCGAAAAACCCATCTGGTTCATCGCCAGTAGGTTGCCGTGTCTGTCGGTGATCTCTCCTCTTACCGGTTTGAGGAACTGTTTGCGCTCAATATTTTCCTGGGCCAACTCCTCGTAGTAGTAGTTTGATTTGATACTGAGGTGATAGAGCCTAGCTACCATAATAGCCCATACGGCGACAAAGAGGAGAAGGATAAATTTATATTTCATAATATCACCACTATTAACAGGTCAATCACCAGCGAATAAAGCAGTATATTATCCAGCATGATCGTCGTTTCCTGGAAGATAAAATCATAGACCATCAGTGAACCGAGATAGAAGAAATCCAACAGTATCACCGTAATGATCGGGGTACATACCTTGCATTGTCTAAAATGCAACAGCGACTGAAAAAAAAGTACATAGATCACCAGCGATGAAATGATCGTCAAAAAAAAGGGCAGCGAGAGGTTGATCTCCAGATTGACAAAGTAGACCAGCGCCATAAAGATATAGGATTTCTGCTCTTTTTCGATCCCAAGGATCAGAAGGTACCCCATCACCCCGATCAGGAGAGGCAAAAAGACATAGATAGAGATCAGCATCGGGTAGAAAATGATAAAAATAACCGCAAGTATCCATAGCAGATAGGGAAGTTTGAACGTGCGGGTGTACTTAGCCATCATTCTCCCATTCTGAAAGTTTGTAGATCAATGCCACCTCGTTGCATACCGGGAAGTGGATACATTTGATACAGTCCGCCCATATTTTATGTTCGGGGATCACCTCTTTGCTGATCTCTTTGAAACCGAGTTTCTGAAAAAAGCCGGGAAGATAGGTCAAGACCAGTACATCCTCCTCTACTTCGAGCATTTTTGCCTCGTCAAGTGTAAACTCAACCATTTTCTGTCCGATATGTTTTCCCCTGTAGGCTTCATCGACGATAAGGCTTCTTATCTCAGCCAATCTTCTGGAGTGAATATGCAGTGCAGTATACCCTACGACCTTTTCGCCCTCTTTGGCGAGTACATAGGAGCGGATATTGGTGGCGACTTCATCTTCGCTTCGATAGAGGATCGTACCCTCTTTCACCTCTTTTACCACCAGCGCCTGCATTTGGGGGATATCACTGAGTTTTGCTTTGACCAGTTCGATCATGATTCATCTCCGGATTCTTTGATATCAAAGATCGTTGTTAGTATCTCTTTGTGGACTCTCTCCTGTCCGTTTTTTTTGAGGTTGGAGATAGTAATGGCTCCGGGAAACTCTTTTTTGAGTTTGCTTCTCTCTTTCTGGTTAAGTTTGTCGATCTTCGTAAATACCGTCAGATAGCGCTGATCGGGACGGATAAACTCGGAGATATACGCTTCTACATCATCATCGATTTTCGCATGGGGGTGTCTCGCATCCCTCAGATGGATAAAGAGACGTATCGATACCCTCTCGTTGATGAACTCTACAAGGTTTTTCTGCCACACCTCTTTGAGTGACTTGGAAACCTTCGCATAGCCGAACCCTGGAAGGTCGACAAAACGTACCGGATAGCGCTCCTCTCCATATTTATAAAGCGTCTCAAAGAAGTTGATCAACTGTGTCTTTCCCGGGGTGGCAGAACTTTTCGCCAGATTCTTGCGGCCGGTTAGGAGGTTCAGCGTCGAACTTTTGCCAACATTGGAACGTCCCAGAAAAACGACTTCGCTCATATCTTCGGGAAGAGCGTCATGGATACTTTGTGCTGATTTTATAAATTCTGCTTCGATGATTCTTGGTGCTTCCACAGGCTAATGATCCTTTTTTATTTTATCTCTTCTGTTTCAAAAATGAACTTTACCGGTTCTTTTTTGCTTCCGGCCACATTCGCTAAACCTGAAACAAGATCAAGTTCTATATGCTCTCCGTTGATGTGGCGCTTGTTGATGACATCATCTATTGCGGCTTTGCCTCTGAGTATATACTTCGACTCCAGCGGTTCATAAGTTACTTTGTCGGCACTGCCTTTGTAGAAGCGCTCCTCTTTTTTGAACTCAAAACGTACACTGCCGCTGGCATCATATCTTTTCGTCTGGTTGTTCTCGTCAAAATAGACAACCACATGATCTCCGTGTATCCAGCTTTCGTTTTGCACTATCTTTACATTACCGATAAAATGTACTTCTTTTTTCGCCTCTTCGGCTTTCATCGCATCTGACCTGATCTCTACTTTATCCGCAAAAAGCAAAACCGACAAAAGAAAAAAAAGCATATACCTTAGCCTAAACATGAGCCACCTTTCAAGTTTCGTTATTATACATTATTTTTCCAAGGTGTAGAGTACTGCTTTGACCCTTTGGGCAGTCGCACTCTTTTCCTTCATATCATATACCAGATCTGTCCCTGTGATGATATTTTTGTTCAAATGTGCTTCAAAAGAGGAATCTATCGTTAAAACCTGGCTCTTTTTATTGTAACTCGCCCTCTGTGCCATGTAGTCAAACCCCTCTTTCTGATTGAGCGTCACGTTGCCTTCAAGTTTGAGGTAGTCCCCCCGGTAGACAGCCTGCTCTGCACGTAAAAAGTTGATCCTGTCCGTATGGTAGACGATCTCATACAGTTTCAACTCTTTCTCGGCATATTCGCCATAACGGCTGTGCGCCAGCCCTAGTATCCTTTGGGTGTCTACTTCTATCAGCCGTGTATCCCCAAAAGCCAATTCCCTGGTGTTCCCGCTTTTTTCCCTGGATACCGGTTCTACTTTGATCAAGAAAAAACTCGTCACCACCAGAGCGATGAGAGCCGTAATGATATACTCCAGTCTTACACCCATAGCTGCAGATACTTCTCTTCTAGCCCTTCCTGTATGATCAGGCGCTCGATCATCTCGCGTACGGCACCATCACCGCCTTTTTTAGTGAGTACCACATCCGCTTCTTTGTCTACATATCGTGAAGCATCGCTCGGCACAAAAGAGAGCTGGACTGCGTTGAGCATTCTCAGGTCATTGAGGTCATCACCGATTGCAGCGACATTTTCCATCTTCAGGTCCAGTTTTTCCAGCAAAGACTCCAGGACCGCTCTTTTGTCTTTCACCCCTTGATAGAAATGTTCAATATGCAGCTCTTTGGCGCGTCTTTCGACGATTTTGGAGCTTCTGCCGGTAATGATCGCTACCTGTTTTCCCAATTTTCGCCATGAGGCAATCGCAAGACCGTCCTTTACATTGAAAGACTTGATCTCATCTCCCTCTTCACTGTAGGTGATACGGCTGTCTGTCATCGTGCCGTCAACATCTAAAACGATCAGTTCGATACTCATAGCACACCTTTGGTACTTGGGATGCCGGCATTTACATTGATCGTCACGGCCCGGCGCAGCGCAACAGCCAATGCTTTAAAGGCTGCTTCGATAATATGGTGTTTGTTTTTGCCGCGGTTGTAGATCAGGTGCAGCGTCAGCGGCAGGTTGAAAGTAAAAGCTCTGAAAAACTCCTCTACAAGCTCCACATCAAAGTTGCCGACCTTGCCGCCTATAGGCAGTTCAAAAACCAGGAATCCCCTGTTCGAGATATCCAGGTCACAGGTGATGCTCGCCTCATCCATCACCACAGTTGCATTGCCGTAGCGTTCAATGCTCTGCACCGGATAGATCGCCTTATGCAGCGCCTGGCCGATCGCGATACCCACATCTTCCACCGAGTGATGGTCATCAATATGCGTATCTCCCGTACACTTCACCTCAAGGTCGATATGGGAGTGTTTTGCAAATGCTTCAAGCATGTGATCAAAAAAACCGACCCCCGTATCTATCTTCGCTTCACCTTTACCGTATAGGTTCAATCTGACACTGATCTGTGTCTCTTTTGTCTCTCTGTTTACTTCGACCATTATTACTCCTCATACTGCAGGACTATTGCCTGATGATAAATGCATCTTCAAGATGGAAGGATGCGATAAAGTCCCTCGCTTCCTCTTCGGACCTGAATCCCATCAACCAGACCCTGTACAGCGGCGCACCATCGACGTTTTCAAAACGTTTAACAATCGGACGGTAGCGTCTGTCCAGCGACCCGTATCTATGCTTGTAGATTTGTGCTCCCTGATAGCGCCTGAATGCGCCCACCTGAACACCGAAATCGCTGATCATTACACGTTCCTGGGTATTGGTTCTCTGCTGATGGACAATCATCTCCTGAGGTGTGACCTTGCCGGCAAATCCAACCACCTGTATCTCTACACGGGCGATCCCCGTGCGGTCGAGCCCAAGCTTCTTCCCCGCTTCATAGCTGCAGTCGATGATACGCCCTTTCACAAACGGACCCCGGTCATTGATACGCACGATGGTGCTTTTGCCGTTGTCAAGGTTTTTTACCCTTACCATCGTATCCATCGGCCAGGTTTTATGCGCAGCGGTTTGCCCGTGCATATCATAGCGTTCGCCGTTACTTGTCTGTTTCCCGTGGAAGTTGGGGCCATACCAGCTGGAGATCCCCTTCATCCTGTCTCCGACTTCCACAAAAGTCGGATGATAACGTTTTCCAAGCACCGTATAGGAACGCATCGTTGCCTTATGACGTGCTTTGCTGGTATATTTGGTTGCTTCATAGCTGCCGCTTCTTTGGGAACATCCCGTAAAGAGGAAGATGAGTGAGAGCAAAACAACAATAGAAAAAAAAGAGATGATTTTTCGCATAGCAGTCCCGCTCTCAATATAGTAGTTCTTATTATCTCTTTATTTCACTTTATCCTAGCTTTTCCGTTCCGAAAATGCTCTCTTATTGTGACTGTCCACGTACCAATGATTCGAATTTCTCCTCCGTGACGGGGATGATCAGAAGACGCTCTGGCAGAAGGTTACTCTCCCGGAGATGGTTGGCGGCTCTGATCTCGGGGATACTCGTGCGATACTTCTCGGCAATCTTTTTGAGCGTCTCTCCCTCACTCACAATATGGGATACAAAGTGCTCCTTGCGATCAGCCACTTCCGCGGCTTCTTCCGGAACAGGATTATAGTGAAGATAGAAGCGTATCAGTTTTTCGTAGGGAATAGCAATCTTGTAGCTTCCCGGTCCGCCGGGTACCCTCCCCTTTTTGTACTGACTGTTCAGGCTAGCCAGCACTTCGGACTCCATCTTGAGCAATAAGGCGATATCCCGAAGATCCGTGCCTCCCTTGACCTCGACCTGAACGATCCCGCTCTCTTGGGATGTATTTATATTCCCAAAATCGATCGTTTCGCTCTCTCCTATCATCGCGACCAAAAGAAAACGTTTGATATATTCCCTTGTCTCCTTAGGCAGGTATTTTGCCCTTTCGTCTATCAGGGTGGAGAGCTCGTCAGAACCCGCTTTCCTTATGGCCTGGGAAACTCTCCCCTCCCCGCAGTTATAGGCCATGACAGCCAGATACCACTTTCCGAATTTACGGTAGAGTCTTTGGAGGTGAAGTACTGCTGCTTCGGTTGTATTGACCGGGTCACACCGCTCATCGTAACTGTGGCAGACGGTAAGGTTGTACTCTGTGGCGGTCGAGGGCATAAACTGCCATAGGCCTTTTGCCTTTTTTGGGGATTGTATATCGGTATGAAAGCCTGATTCGATCATTGGCAGATAGGCCAAAAGATCGGAGAGTCCGGCCTCTATCAGCTGCCGTTGTACCATTGGCAGCAAAAACTCTCCTCTTTGCTGTGAACGTTTGTAGAGCCGCTTGAACTGTATATCATGATGTTGTACAAACGTTTCAAAAACCCGGTCATAGGCATACGATGCATCGATATCAAATTCAGAAAGCACATAGGCATAAGAGGGGTATTTTTGCGGGATTGTCTCACCGGACAAAGAGAGCGTTCCCGACAAAAAACAGAGAAGAAACCATACTGCACTTTTCATGTTACAAATCAAAGAGCTGCATACAGTTGTCTGTCGTGAATTTTTCTATCTCCTCCCTGCTGATACCCGAAAGTTCTGCCATCTTGTCGGCAACCAGTGTCGTATAGGCAGGTTCGTTTCTCTCTCCGCGATGCGGATGAGGCGTCAGATAGGGTGCATCCGTCTCGATGAGAAGTTTATCGGTCGGGATTTTGGGATAGACATGGATCAGTTTGCGTGCATTTTTGAAGGTAAGTACGCCGCCGATTCCATAATAGAAGTTTTTCTCTGCCAGTTTCAGCAGCTGTTCATCGGCATTGTAACAGTGGAGTACCCCGCCTCTCTCTCCGGCATACTTTTCAAGGAGCTCCAGCGAATCAGCACCCGCATCACGGATATGCACGATGAGCGGTTTGTCGAGCTCTTTGGCCCATTTGATCTGATCGATAAAGACCTCCTTTTGGAGCATTTTTTCCGCTCCAATCGCTTCCTCGGACTCAGGCAGGCGGTAGTAGTCCAGTCCGCACTCTCCGATCGCGACGCATTTTGGGTGGTTTACATAGGGTTCCAGCACAGCCCTGTCATACGCTGCGGCATCATAGGGGTGTACTCCAACGGCGAAATAGACATCTTCATACTTTTCAGAAATCTCCACTGCCCTTGGCAGGCTTTTGGGATCGGCACCGGGTATGATAAACTTTTCCACGCCCTTTGCCTTCGCATTGGCAATCACGCTGTCCAGGTCTTCATTGTATCGTTTATCATCCAGGTGACAGTGGGTGTCAATGATCATAGATGCTCCAAAAAATTAAAATTTGATGTTATTTTATCAAAATAATGTTAGCGCAAAGAAAATTAGGGTAGAATGTTTCAGATGAAAGATGAGGTTAGAGATCATCATTCGTGTTTTATGTGTTACGTTAGACTATGCTGGACCCCGAAAGACTCCCCCTATTTTGATTCAACTAATAATATAACAAAGGTATAACAATGGCAGAACTAGTCCATGGCACAGTAAAATGGTTTAACGACGAAAAAGGTTACGGATTCTTAGCACAAGACAATGGTGGTCAAGATGTGTTCGTACACTTCCGCCAGGTAAATAACACAAGCGGCGGACGTGTATCGCTTCAGGAAGGTCAAGCTGTTACTTTCGAGATCGGCGAAGGACAAAAAGGTCCACAAGCAGAGAATGTAACACCTCTTTAATCTGTTACCGGCCGGTTAAGCCGGCTGACTCTTCTTTTCCTCTTCTTCAAACTCCCCTTTTATCAATCCCGCTTCATGTAGAAACTGCGAAGGTTTATAATCGGTTTTTTTCATCTTATCATATTTTGCCAGTGAGAGATAAAGCTTGTCTTTGGCACGTGTTACCGCCACATAGAACAATCTTCGTTCCTCTTCTATCGAACTCATCATTCTTCTGTTGGGAAAACGTCCGTCCACCAGGTCAACAACATACACTTCAGGGAATTCAAGCCCTTTACTGGCGTGTACCGTAAGGAGATTTACCCCCTCGCCTTCACTCAGTTCATTGCCTCCCAGTACCATCGCGTTGACAAACCGGCCGAGCTCTTTGTACTGTCTGGCCAGCTCCAAAAGCAGTCTTGCCTTGCGTTCTATTCGTTCTTTGGCCTGCGTCTTTTTGTCCGGATCGATCTCACCGGACTTAAGCCTTGCCCTTTGGTTGGAAAGGATATTGACGACCTTGTCATAGAGCTTTGAGCGCATCGCATGGCCCAGTATCTGTGCGGGGTTTTCCATTGCCTTAACCTCCAGGATATAACGGTAAAACTCCCGGAAAAACGTTACCCCGTCCTGCGTGAGCTTCGGATGCTTCAGCAGCGGGTGTGCCATGATCTCCTTCTCCAGCCCCATATGGGCGAACCGTGATGCACTTCCGATCTCCATATCATCATCAAAAAGCCCCAGTTGTACATTTTTGTTGGGCTTGAAGTTTGGCAGTTCCAAGATGCGCGGATGCAGAACCCCTTGCATGAGACTCCCCTCGCCAAAGTGGATGAAACACTGGAAGATCTCTTTGGAGAGCGCAGAACCGACACCCGAGGCATACTCAAAGATGTGGATGAACGCCATCATGTCCTTGGGATTGACCTGCAGAGAGAGCAGATCCAGCAGGAACTTCACCTCTTTGGTCTCAAAGAAGCTCGTACCTCCCTTCCGTTTGCAGGCAATACCGTACTCGCGCAGGCTCGCCTCTATCCCGTCCGCACTCGAGTTGTTACGAAAAATCACTGCGATCTGGTCATTGGGGACATGTGTTGTCTTGATAGAGTGTGCAATCGACTGGTACTGTTCAAAAAGATCGTTGTAGATCAGAAGTCTGGGCGGATGGGTTTTCCCCTGGCGCCCTACTTCCAGCTTCTTGGGATAGATCCTCTCATTGCGCTCTATTACACGGTTTGCCAGTGAGAGGATCGGTGCAGTAGAACGGTAATTGGTCTTGAGCGTATAGACCTGTGCATCCTGATAGCGCTTGGAAAAGGTAGCGATATTTTCGATATTCGCCCCGTTGAAGGCATAGATACTCTGATCATAATCCCCCACACAAAAGAGTGATTTGGGTTTGAGCTCATCGATCAGTGCGCTCTGAAGCGTATTGGTATCCTGATACTCATCGACCAGTACCTCTTCAAAACCGAGATCATGCGTCTGAAGGTGCGTCCTCATACGCAGGAGAAGATCGTTAAAGGAGGCAAAACCGTACTCCACTTTCTCTCTTTCAAACTCTTCGGTGATATCCACATAGGCATCCATCAGCGTCTCGTGCTCGGGATATTTTTCCAAAAACCATGCATCAAAACTCTCCAGAGAGGCATTCTGGTAAAGACTGTACATCTCATAAAGATAGGTTGCGGAAAAAGGCTGCGTCGAGATCGGCATACGTGCGAAGTTCCGCTTCTCATAGATACTTCTGAAGAGTGTCTTCAGCTCTCCCGGCTGCTTGAGGGCAAGAAGGGGATAGATCTGCTTGAGCCAGCGGTAGCTTACCGCATGAAAGGTACCCGATTCGATTTTAGAGACGACATTGGCGGGGAAATACTGCCCCAGACGGGAGAGCATCTCGCCGGCCGCCTTATTGGTAAAGGTAAGCAGGAGTATTTTGGAGGGATCGACACCGGATCTGAGAAGGTGCCCGATCCGTCCTACGATCGTGGAGGTTTTGCCTGTCCCCGCAGAGGCAATGATGAGATTGTGTCCCAGCGGTGCAGTTGCAGCACTGAGCTGCTCATCATTGAGTGTACTAAGCGGCATCGAGTGTTACTTGTGGCCGAGGATATAGTATGTAGGTTTACCTTCTACTTTTTCCAGAGCAATGCTGTGTTTGTCCGCCCAGTGTTCTACCATCTCCGTAAATGCAGCAAGATTATCTGCACTTGGATCTTCGTCACACTTGATCTTAAAATAGTCTTTTGAGTTGGACATCGCAATATACCCCTTCGCTACCGCCAGGGCATCGCTAAAAGTAACCAGGTGTTTCGAGATATGTTCAAAATCACCCGTATTGGCAATAATCCTTCTGATCTGTTCTATAGTATGTTCGTTTTGGGAGTACCCCAGTTGTCCAAGCAGTGCTTCAGGCGTCAATTCTAAATGCATTTTTCTATGGTTCCTTTCAAAATTTAAGAAACGCATTGTAGCAAAAATTAGATTACAACAACGCCTTTTTCAGGACTAGAATAGTCTATCCGGAGACTTGAGCTTGGCAATCAGTTCTTTATAATGTTCAACGTTCTGAAAAGCCTTTTCATAGCGCCATCTCAGGACAAACTCTATGATATTGTTCTTGCGTTCAGGCTGCAGGGCTTCCGCTTTGCCGAAATATCCCAGGGAGATGTTTTTTGCTTTTTTCTTGCCATTTTTATCCGACTCGTAGGTAATGGCAATGATCTGGATATATTTCCCTTCGCGTACCTCTCCGAAATCCTCCTCTTTGAGTCCGATCCCGCTTAGGTTCATTGCCTTGTAGATAAAGATTTTGTCAAAATCCGGTGATTTTTCATAGATACCGAGGATCATGTAGAGTGCTTTGAGACGTTTGATATTTTCAGTGCGTACACTCTCCGTCATCTCCGTCTCTGCAGGAGTATCCTGCCTTAGTTCAGGGGGTTGTTGATCTGAAGCGGTATCCCTCTTCACCTCTTTAGCGGCGTTTTTTTCCCGCTTTTTCTCCTCCAGCTTGCTGCTCAGTGCTTTGAGCCTGTCCAGACTATTTGACATATATTCCCTCCCATAGGATATATTTTAGTTCACAGTTTCTTTATACCATATATTAACTAATATTTTACTCATATTACTTAATAAAGAGATTAAATGATAGTTATAAATATAAATTTTTTTGATATTTACAAACGGACAAGATGCCATCTAAAACCATAAAAAGAAATTGGGAAAGGGTTTAACCAAGTTTTGGCTATAATTCCGCAAATTTACATGGAAGAAAACGTATGGATTATTTGGAAATCAAAGGGGGGAGACCGCTCTCCGGAGAAGTAACGATCAGCGGAGCCAAAAATGCGGCCCTGCCGATTATCGCAGCTACAATTCTCAGCGAAGAAGAAGTGACCCTGACCAATCTGCCCAATGTGGTAGACATCAGAACCTTGCTCAAGCTCTTGACGATGCTTGGCGGTACTGTAGAGCATCACGGCAACATCGCCAGGATCAACAACCGTACGATCTCCTCAACAAAAGCAGTCTACGAAATCGTCTCAAAAATGAGAGCTTCTATTTTGGTGCTCGGCCCGCTTCTGGCACGCTTTGGCGAGTGTGAAGTCTCTTTGCCTGGTGGATGTGCGATCGGACAGCGTCCGATAGATCTTCACCTGAAGGCCCTGGAAGCGATGGGGGCGAAGATAGAGATCAGAGGCGGATATGTCCATGCAGAAGCGCCAAACGGGCTGAAGGGTGCAAAGATCATTTTCGACAAGGTCACGGTCGGAGGGACGGAAAATATCCTCATGGCTGCGGCCCTGGCACACGGCACTACGAAGATCATCAATGCCGCAAGAGAACCTGAGGTTGAACAGCTCTGTGAAATGATCGCGAAAGCCGGAGTAAAAATAGAAGGGATCGGAAGCGATGAACTGACGATCGAGGGGACAGGAGGAAAACTTCTGGAGTTTGAAGAGACCGAAGTGATCCCTGACCGCATCGAGGCGGGAACCTACCTCTGTGCCGCTGCAATCACCCGCTCCTCTATCACACTCAATAAGGTCAATCCCGAGCATCTGACAGCTTCTATTGATAAACTGGAAGCAATGGGATGCAGTTTTGACATCAATAATGACCGTATCACGATCTATCCCGCCGAAGAGTTAAGGCCTGTGAATCTGACAACCCTGGAGTATCCGGGCTTCCCTACGGATATGCAGGCGCAGTTCATGGCGCTTACCGTATTTGCCAAGGGTGAAAGCATCATTGAAGAGCGTCTCTTCGAGAACCGCTTCATGCATGTAAGTGAGTTGAATCGTCTGGGTGCCGATATCTGGCTCAAAGGCAACATCGCAGCAGTCAGAGGAGTCGAACGCCTGAACGGTGCGGAGGTGATGGCAACAGACCTCAGGGCAAGTTCCGCGCTTGTACTTGCGGCCCTGGTGGCAGAGGGTACGACAAACATACACCGGATCTATCACCTTGACAGGGGATATGATGACCTGGAAGGAAAACTTTCCGCTTTAGGTGCAGAGATCACAAGAAAAAAAGCGGAGAAATAGTTCACGTTTCAGCACTACCGTATAGCGACTATTCTTGTCGCTATATTCTCTTTTTAAATATGGCAAGAGACCATACCGCTTCAATGATGGGCTGTAAATCAACCGAATGAAGATAAGGATCATAGCGATCTTAAATCACTCTTATCCTCTCTTCCCCCTTTAGTTTTCCAAAGGTCCGCCTCGCAGGACATCAAGCACATTTGTCGCATAGGAGCCTTTCGGCAGCGTAAAACTCAACTCATAGTGCGCTTTCTCTTCGACATATTTCCCCTTGACATCCGTGACCTGTATCCATGCGTACCTTCTCGCGCCGTAAAGGTTCATCTCTTCATCGAACTGAGACTCGATCACTCTGGCTACGCCTGAAGCCCTTTTTGTCTTGTTTCCGGGTACCAAACCTGTCGGAGCGATGTCTTTGCTCACAAAACGTTCAGCCTCTTCCTGCAGATTCTCCGCTTCAAACAACCGTCCGTAGGGATAGTGCATCATCACATCCCCCTGCAGCAGTTTATAGAACTGGGGTTGCTGCTTGGTCCCCTTCAGTGATCCTCCGGGAAGCTGCATCAACGCTTCTGTCTCCTCTTCGCTGAATTTTTCCAGCAGAAGGTTCAGCTCCATGCGCTTGGAGAGCCACCGGTTAAAAAGATAGGATTGGTAGGAGCCGATCAGAAACTCGCGTGTTTTCCTGTCCCGGATCTTCAGTTGTCCCTCCAGGATCTTTTTGCCGTCGATCCAGTTGGTCCCATCCGTGCCGAAACGCTGGTTTCCGAAGTAATTTGGCACGCCGTTGGTTTTGATCCACTTCAGTCCGGAGTCCAGCTTGTCCTTCTGCAACCCCAGTACCTTTTTGAGACGTATCTGAAAACGGTTGCCTTTGAGGTGCCCTACCCTGATCTTGTTGTTGTGCCTGATCATCTCAAGGATCTTGATCTGGGGATGTTCAAACGCGGCGATCTTCTCTTCGAACTTAGCGGGCAGGGAGATCGACTGAATCGTCATCGCATGTTTGTCTTTGAGTCCCGCATATCCGATCTCCTTGCGCTTAATGCCCAAAAAACCGGAAAAGATATCGATCATCTCCCAGGTAGTCAGCTCCTTTTTGCGTACCTTAACAACAAGATGTTCCCCCTCGCCCGTAAATTCATAGAGCGGTATCTCTTCGACGGTAAAGTCTCTGGGGGATGAGTTGAAGACAAATTCATTCTGGATATTCAGTGGATATAGCAATTTCATGATACTCTTTTTGGTCAATATTACGAAATGATAGCCTAACCTACCTCACAAGCCGTTTTGCATCTCTTCACTCTCTGCTCTTTTCGACAAATATTTCGGTGTAATCCTTTTAAATTATTTTTTATGATAATAGTTATTGAAATTATTTTATTTAGGTTTTTTTAATAATTAAATGATTAGTATAACGATTATCGAAATATAATAGATTTAAAAAACAGATAATAAAGGAAAAAGCATGAAAAAAACTCTACTCAGTATAAGTGCCTCGGCACTTTTGTCCCCGCTGATCTATGCGGAAACGCTCAAACTCCCAACGATCAATGTGATTGAGGAGAGTGAAGCCCTTCTCTCTCATATTCCCGGCTCTTCTACACTGATATCAAAAGAAAAACTCGAAGAGACCAAACCCCTCTCGCTTCAGGATGCACTGAAAAAAACACCGGGTGTTCATGCAGTGGAGACGGACGGATATGGATTTTACCCTCGTATTACGATTCGCGGTATTGGTTCGGACATGAGCAAAAAAGTTCTGCTTCTTGAAGATGGAGCCCCTATAGCACTTGGGCCGTATACCGATCCTGCTGCTTACTATCATCCGCCTGTAGAGCGTATGGAGCGGATAGAGATCCTCAAAGGAAGCGGATCTGTCGCACATGGCCCATCCAACATCGGCGGGGTTGTCAACTATGTAACCAAACAGCCTCAGGATGGGGCAAATATCGTCATGTCAGCAGGAAACTTCGGATATAAAAGTCTGCTTGGAGAGTATGGAGTCGTCGAAGACACCTATAGTTTCAGTATCAGCGCTTTAAAAAAAAGCGGCGACGGATGGCGGGATATGCCATTTGATGCACAGGATGCCGTCATCAAGGGTGCAGTCGTACTCAATGACAATCATACACTTGGTATCAAGCTGACACACTATGAGCATGATGCGTCACACACCTACCTGGGACTTACTCAAAAAGAGTACGAAGAGGATTATAAACAGAACAGAGCAAAACATGACAAGATGTTTCTTAAGAGAGACAGTGTAGACCTCACTCACGAGTATTTTAGCGATGGCGGTTTCGGGCTGAAAACACTTGCGTACTACAACAAAGCTTCAAGAGACTGGTGGAGACAGAACAACACATTCAATGCTCTAACCGGCTACAACGAGATGGGTGCCGATTCAGACGGAAGGCTCAGAGAGTTTGAAGTAATGGGGATCGACTCGCGCGCATTTTTCGAGTATCAGTTTTGGGGTATCGAAAACAGTGCCGAAGCCGGGGTAAAACTTCACAAAGAGACGATGGGCAACAAGCGTGGGCGTACGGCAGACCCCTATACCTATGCGATCGACACCTCTTATACCTCAGGAAACTACCTGAACGGTGTACGTGAAGATGACAGAAGAAAAGCCCAGGCTGTGACGCTTTTTGCACAAAATACTTTTTACCTTACTGATGCGACGACGATCACTCCGGGATTTAGAGTGGAGACCTATGAGCAGAAGCGGGAGATAAACTCCTGGAACGGTGACCCCACGCAACGTTCGACCAAAACCGACAATACAGAGTTTATCCCTGGAATCGGCATGACACATGAATTTTCCGGGGAGGCAACAGTGTTTGCCGGTGTCCACAAAGGGTTTGCACCTCCGAGAGTGGCAGATGCCATCAATACCGATGGAGATGCGATCGAGCTGGAAGCTGAACGCAGTACTAACTATGAGCTTGGGCTTCGGGGAAAGATCAAAAGGGCAGAATATGAGATCACCTATTTCCGACTGGACTTTGAAAACCAGATCGCACAATCTTCTGATTCGGGAGGACAACTGACCAATGCGGGAGAAACCCTCAACCAGGGTTTGGAGCTTAGCGGTGCGGTTGAGTTGGGAGCAGGATTTGGCATGGGCGGAAACTATACTTACCTTCATACTGCAGAGATCAAAAGCAACAATGAAGGAAGAGCAGGAAACCGTATGAGCTATACACCAAAACATCTGCTCAACCTCACAGCAGGCTATAAGGAAGAGTCCTGGGGTGCAGGTATAGGATATGCGTATGTGAGCGAACAGTTTTCTGATTTTGACGAGACTGTCGCCGGTTCGGATAATGGGAAAAAAGGGATCATCCCCTCTTATGGCCTATGGGATATTAACGGATGGTACAGGATCAACAAAAATGCGAAGATCGATTTTGCGGTTAAAAACCTGACAGATGAAAAATATATCGCTTCACGTGCACCGGGCGGGATCAATCCGGGGATGGGCTTGAATGCGCAAGTGGGATTGAAGATTTCGTTTTAATATGCGATGACTCCACCTTCGTCTCTACCCTTTACCCCTGACTTTCAACTTGAGTCGACAGAAGAAGAGTCTCAAAATATCACATTCGGCTTCTTTCGAGGGTAAAAATCTGCTACAATGTGCAAAAATGGAGCACCAATTATGAAAATCACAAAAGATGTCCTGGTTTGTCTGGAGTATCGTATCACGGATGAAGAGGGAGAATGCCTGAACCCCGACGATAGCGAGCTTATCTATCTGCATGGCGGTTACGATCATGTATTTTCGGCACTTGAAACATGTCTTGAGGGGAAAGAGGAAGGTGATCTCTTTAAAGCGACCTTCACTCCCGATGAGGCATTTGGCCTCTACCGGGATGATCTGCTCGTAAAGGTTCCCCTGAACGAACTGCCCGAAGATATTTTTGTGGGCATGGAGATGGAGGCAGACGAGGAAAATGAGGAGGAGAAGCGTATCTATCTGGTGACAGAGATCGAAGAGGAGTACGCCCTCCTGGATGCGAACCATCCCTTTGCAGGACTTACACTCACCTTTGAAGGAGAAGTGACCGAACTTCAGGAACTGAGCGAGGAAGCGATCGAAGAGATACTTGCCCACGTGCATTAAGCAAAGCATATTTACACCTTCTGGATTCCGGATACCCGCTTAATAAATGCCCATAGCGTGCAAGTCCGGAATGGGAGGAGAGGAGATTCTTCTCAGTTTACGCCTGCCGCACCGTGTATCCGAAGCGTGCGAAGAGAGGGTTGTGGTCTGAGATCGTATCTTCCTCGATCACCTCGTACTCCAGCAGCTCCAAACCTCTGAAAAAGATAAAATCTAGATGATGCCCCATAAATGACTTGATCTTGTCACCCTGGGAAAAAGGTACCCTCTGCAACCCCAGGCCCTCGCACAAAAGGTAGAGTTTTTTCATGCGTACCTTGTTCCAGGTATTAAAATCCCCTGCAATGATCATGGGGCCCTTATGGTCCCTGACCTTCACAAGAAAACGTTCCATTTCTCTGCGATAGTGTCTGTTTTCGCGAAAATTGATCGCATGGACGTTGAGTATCAGCAGCTCCCTGCCGTCACTTAATGGATAATAGCTGACAAGAAGGCTCTTATGGGGCCCAAAGAGGCTCTCCCTTCCTTCGGAGAGATAGGCATTGGCTCGATTTGACGCAACGAGGCTTGCGGTCAGTACCCCGTAAAAACCGCCGTTTACCTCAATATTGGCTGCGGCATCATAGGTGCAGTGTTCGAGGGCAAACCTCTTCTGGTCGCTGAATGCCGCCTCCTGCATGATACAGATATCGATCGATTTTTCCTGATGCAGGGTATGGAGATAGTGTTTGAAGTGAAAGTGTTTTTTGTTCTGCTTGTAGACATTCCAGCATAATACCCCGAACGTGTCTGGAAGCATGGTTTTGCACTCTATCTCACAGGAGCGGTGATGAAGTTGGGAAGGCTTAAACATAGTAACACCCACAGAAAAACCGTAATCTACCGGTCTTTCTTTTTATTGTACCCAAAACTGCGTTCTATTTAAACCACGCCAGAAGCTTTTGGATAAAGCTTTTTTTCATATGTTGTTTTTGATCGGTTTCAAGCCTGTTTTGAAACTCCTGCGCCTCTTTTAGGTGTCTGTCCAATACCTTCTGTGCCTTCTCTATCTCTACAGGTTCAAAACGTTCCAATCGGAATTTACTGGGCATCCAACACCTTCTCTATCTCTTCCATCGCATCCTGGTTTTTCAGCCTGAACTTGATCTCGATACGCCTGGAAGCCTCTTTGTCCTCTTTACCGTCAATCACGACAGGGTCAAGGTAGGCGCGTCCCGAAGCGATCATCAGCGGTTTGATATTGTGTTTCTCGGCGAACTCAAGCGAAAGCAGGAAGTTCATCACGGCAAATGCACGTTTCTGCGAAAGGTCAAGGTTATAGAGGTATCCCCCGTCACTGTCGGTATGCCCTTCGATGATCACCCTGTCCAGGTAAGGTTTGATCTGAGGACTGGTCACAAGGGTCCCCACATACTCCTCAAAGGCTTTTTTGAGTTCAGCCTCAGCCTCTTGTTTCAGCATATAGCTCCCCCTGTCAAAGAGGACATTGGACGCCAGCTTCAGTGAGCCGCTCTTGTCGATATTGACCTTGTCGCCCAGCTCCTCTTTGAGTGCGGCGATCACCTTGAGTTTGATCCCCGTCAGGGACTTGATCCTGGCTTTCTGCTCCTGAAGCTTTGCCACCAGCGCATCATACTTTGTCTCTTTTTCATCCAGGGCATTCAGCAAAGCCAGAATCTTTTCATCTTTTTGCGTGGCATTTCTATCCGCTTCGCTGAGCTGGCCGGAGAGGATCAGTACTTTCCCCTCATACTCTTCCAAACGTTTTCTCTGTTTTTTGAGATCATCCTCTTTCTGGGAGAGAAGGTTCTGTACGATAACGATCTTGTCATTGAGGCTGTCTTTTTGCGTATTTGCCTCAAGGAGCATCCGGTTGAGCTTCCTGATCTCCTCTGCACTCAGCTGCAGCTTTTTGTTCTGTGCCAGGATCTGAGCCTGCTGTTCTTTGAGCATATTCTCTTTCTCTTTAAGATTCTTGGAAACCAGGCTGAGCTTCTCTTCTTTGTCGTCGAGATTGCCCTTGAGAATCATCGATTTTGAGACGATTGCACCGATAAGCAGTATAAAGACAAAGAGCAAACCTGCCATCAGGTCGGCATAGGAGATCCAGAAGTTCGATCCTTCATCTGTCGCTTTCTTTCTGAACACTGCTTTTTACTCCTTATCATCAATTGGCAAATTTTTCAAAATGCGTTGGTTCTGCTCACTGATTACCCGTCCGAAATCAGAAAGTTTTTCAATCGCTTTCCCCATTTCAGTGTCAATCTTTTCAAAAGTGTGGTCTACCGTACCATCAAAACGTTCAAGGGATTTTTGAAGGATCTGTGCACTCTCGTTAAATGCTTCAATATTCTCTTTCATCGTAAATTCTGCAGTGACATTCTCGTCTATAATATGTATCTTCTCCAGAGTCTTATTCAAATGGTCAACGGCGTACAGCATATGGGTTGTAACCTCAGTAAAGCCTTTCGTGCTCTCTTCCAGGACTTTGGTGAAGTTTTTCAGATATTGTTCATTAAGATCTTTGATAAAGTTCATATTGAATGTTTCATGGAGGGTCCGGATCAAAGCCTGGTCTTTGAGTTCGCTCTGCATATGTCTGTGCTTGATAAGCTCACTCTCTTTCCACACGCGTCCCTCATAGAGTTTTTCGAGGTCAAAGATATTTTTATCGACTTTGGCATTGCCTCTTTTTTCAAAATAGGTCCAGAGAAGCGAAAGGAAAATACCGTAAATCGATGCATAAAAGGCTGTACCGATCCCTGAAAGCAGTATGGAGATCTCCTGGTCAAGTGCGGTGAGGTCCTGCACGGTAAAGTCCGGCATAGAGATCGCAATGGCAATAAATGTCCCCAGTATCCCCAGCATCGGGAAAACTGATGGAGCAACACGGGCAAAGTTGTCATTGAGCATCTCTTTGTAAAACGCTACGATAAAATCATTGATATTTAGGGTAGACTTTGTCTTGTTCATAATCGTCAATGCATTCTCCCTTAATGCAGTCCGCAGCTCTTCTTCCATATAATGGAAATTTCCGCGCATATGGCATGCCGCATAGTTGGCGTTGTGCTTGACAAAACTGCTAAATACAACAAAGATAAATGCAACGATCACCAGCGTATGCAGCTCGACTTTCAAAGGGATAATCTCCGCATACCCCAACCCCAACCCTGTCAAAAACAATAATGGCAGAAAAAGTATCGCTAAAAATTGCATGATACATGAGCTTTTTCTATTTTCCTCTACTTGTAGCATTGAACAATCCTAAAATGTTTATTTTATCGATTATACTTTTTCTTGCTAAATAGTACGATTAAGATCGCCTAAAATTATTCTGGAAAGTTTTTCAGAGTGAAATCATAATGCGGGTTGAAAAGAAAAGCAACACAAGATGAAAGTTTATCCAACTGATACTAGATGCTTATGCCTGAAGGAGCAGTACCTCGCCGAAAGGGACCTCTACCGCTTCGGGCATGATCCACAGCACATCATAATTTGCCTCTTCACTTGGGAATATCCCCTGCCCATCGGTAAAGAAGAGCAGTGCCGTGGGATAGTCGATATTGCGGTCAATATACTCGAAAACAGGACGGAAGTCTGTCCCCCCTCCCCCGCTCACTTCATAGGAGAGCGCTTCGCCCGGAAGATAGGTCTTGTGCGAATGCACTTTCGTATCCGCGGTGATGATATCGATCTCAAAGTTCGGATAGACCTCCATGATCGACTCGACTTCTCCCAAAAAGATCCCCAAAAGTTCCCTGTCCACCGAACCCGAAGTATCGATCGCGATAATGAGGCGAAGCAGGTCGGAACTCAGGCTCGGCAGATAGATACCGCGGTAGAGATACTTCATATTTGGCGGCATGAAGCTGTAACTGCTTTTGGCATAGGAAGCGATAAAGCCTGAAAGCACTTCACGCCAGTCCACCTTGTGCGAAAAGTACTCCGGTACGACAAACTTCAGGTCCTTGGGCAGCGCATCCTGACGCTTCAGCTTGTTAAAGATCTGTTCAAAGTGCTCTTTGAGCTCCTCTTGCAGTGCATCAAGCTCCTGTTGGCTGATCTCCTGCTCCTGTGCGGACTCTGCCTTGCCCTGTTCGTTCTGCGGCTCTTGTGTTTGTTCCTCATTGCTTCCGGATGGCTGCCGGGGAGACTCCTCCTGATCCTGGGCATCGCCGCTGGAGTCATGGTTGGTATCAGGTGCGTACTTCATCTCCTCTTTGAGCTGCGAGTAGATCTCTTCGGCATACATCCCTTCAAACTGCGGCTGGTAATTGACATACTCCGGAGCCTGCAAACCGTTTTTGACCAGCATCGCATTGACCGCGAAGTCACACGCCTCCCGCCAGAGCCATTTATCCCTGCCGCCGCGTCTTTCCATGTGCCCCAGCACCGCATGCATCGCCCCGTTGGAGAGGATGAACTCCACTTCCGAGACAGTCAGCTTGTCGATATACTCTTCATTGATACGTACCGTATTGCCGTCACTTTTAAAGGTAAGCTGATCGGGGTCGGACTCGATCCTGAGTGCGGAAGCGAGTGTCCCGAAATAGGGATGTTCCAGCATCAGTCTGGCTTTGGCTTTGGTCAGTTTCTCTTGATAGGTCATTCTCTGATACGCTCGTCTTTCATGAGTGCTTCCACGGTTTTTTCTGTTCCCTGAACAAGCAAAGGTTTTTTCGTCTCATCCAGCCACCGAATGATCTCCTTGATCTCTGCTTCCTCCATCACCGTACACCCTGCAGTAGGAATCGATTTGATATGGATAAAGATACATGATCCCGCACCTCTGATGGACTTTTCTCCTTCCATGATGCCGTTATGATCCACAACAATGCCGTACTTATAGTAATCCTCGGAGAATTTCATCCTCTCATAACTTTGATAGTCACGCTTGACACGTTTGCTGTCTACGATCTTGTTGTAGTATTTGGAGTTCACATCATCGACACAATGGTGATCCTTCGTATAGATTTCATACGGATAATCGATCTGAAAGGGTGCATACCCGAAGGCCTGTTTGAGTTCAAATATCCCTGCCGGAGACTTCCCGTCCCCCTCTTTTTTGATGAACCTGGCATCCTCCGGGATCCTGTGCAGCCCTCTGCCCCACCCCAGACCGTTTCTTCCCAGCTTGATCTCTATAGATTTTCCTACTTTTTCCCACTTTGTATCGGTGCGCTCATATCTTTGCAGTTTTCCTTCTGAGGCAGACCAGTTTTCCGTCGTCACCACGATGAGCTGCTTACTAACAATATCGTTAGCATTTATAATATTTATTGAAAGAATTATAAAAAGTATGATGCGACTAGTCGCATGAGCCAACTGCTGAAGTTGCCCCAGTGGCAACAATCTCTTATAAATAAAGTTGCCTAAATGGCAAGTTTTTTGTAAGAGACAAAAGTGGACTTTGTTCAAAAGGCGTCCAATAATGTTAAGTGTGATTAATATCTTCATTTCGTTATAATCCTTGTATGGAATATGGAATCATCTCACTGGCAATTCCCTTGCTGACTATTTTTCTGGCTATTATAACAAAAGATGTGATCGTTTCTCTTCTGGGCGGGATCTTTGCAGGATTTCTTGTACTCAACGGCTACAATCCCGCCAAAGCGTTCATCGCACTGTGGGATGGCGTCATCGCGCTCTTTGCCGAGGGCTGGATCGTCAAGACCCTGCTTTTCATGCTCTTCATCGGTGCGATCATACGGCTGCTTACGATCTCCGGTTCGGTAGAACAGTTCGTCGCCTATCTTTCGGAGAAGTCAAAGCGTATCGACTCGCCCGTCGGGGCAATGCTCCTAGCATACTTCATCGGTGTGGTGATCTTCATCGAATCCTCCATCACCTCTCTGGTGGCAGGGACCGTAGCCAAGCCGTTGTGTGACAGGAACGGTGTCAGCCGCGAAAAACTTGCCTATATCTGCGACTCCACCTCCGCACCGGTCTGTTCGCTGATCCCGCTCAATGCCTGGGGCGCTCTGCTTCTGGGGCTGATCATCACCGCGATCGAATCCAAAGTGATAACAGGAGATGCGGTCTCCCTGCTGGTCTATTCGATCCCCTATAACTTCTATTCGATCTTTACGTTATTGATCGTACTTACTGTGATATTTTTAAATATCAATATCGGTCCGATGCGGAATTCCCTTCCAAGAACCTACGGTCTGCCCGACAATCACAAAGAGATCAAACCCTCACTCTACGGTATGCTGCTGCCGATCATTGTCATGGTAGCGATGGTGCCTGTGGGACTCTATATCACCGGTGATGGAGATATCTTCAAAGGGTCGGGTTCCACCTCGGTCTACTATGCGGTCATCACTACCCTGCTCTTTATCTATCTGCTCTTTGTACCCAACAAAACGATCTCTCACAAAAGATATTTTGAAGGGCTCTTTGAAGGGATATCCCATATGCTTCCCGTCACGACCATCCTGGTATTTGCACTGCTGATCGGCAAGGTGATCGGCGACCTGGGTACGGCACAATACCTTGCCTCCATCCTGCATGGGAACATCTCAGCGATCCTCGTACCTCTGCTGATATTTTTGGTTTCATCCATCACTGCATTTTCTACCGGTACGAGCTGGGGGACCTTCTCTATCATGATGCCCATAGCGCTGGCGCTGGGTGCGACACTTGACCTCCATCTCCCGCTGGTGATCGCCGCGGTCATCAGCGGAGGGATCTTCGGAGACCACTCCTCCCCTATCTCGGATACCACCATCATCTCATCCATGGCAGCAGACTGTAACCACATCGACCATGTGCGTACGCAGCTGCCCTATGCTATGATCGGCGGAGTCTTGGCAAGTATCGCTTTTTTGATAGCCGGATGGTTAACGATATAGATCAAGTGAAAATAAATACATTAGTGTACAATAGTACTTTATCCTCTTTAAAAAGAGTGTTTCATAAAGAGGAAATAACGAGCTAAAAAAGGGAGTTTTATGAAAAATGTTTTAATCTCAATCATAGTTTCTATCGCTATTGCTGCTTCGGGATACTTTGTCGGTCAAACGATGTACAATGCAAAAGTTGCCATAAACACTGCCGAAGTAAAGGGACTATCAGAACGGACAGTGAAAGCTGACTTGGTCAATTGGCGTTTAAACTTCAAAGTTGCGTCCAACAGAAAAGAGGACCTCCCCAATCTCTATAGTGATGCGGAAAAGATACAAAAAGAGATCATAGCACTGCTGCTTCAAAGTGGACTACAAAAAGAAGAGATTAATGTCGGTGTCATCAACTACATCCCTATAGCATTTAGAGACAGGGATCAAAAACTGGTAGACCAGCAACATCAGTTAAGTAATAATATTGAGGTACAAACCAAAAAAGTAGCTCTTATCTCATCTGTAAGATCAAGTATCAATAAACTCATTGCAAAGGGGATAGATATCAATAATTTTGAACCTGAATATAGATTTACAAGTTTAAATGACATCAAACCTGATATGTTAAAAGAAGCCACGCAAAATGCACGCATTGCTGCTAATGAATTTGCCCAAAATGCCGGCGTAAAAGTGGGGAGTATCAGAAGTGCGAGACAGGGAAATTTTTTGATACGCGATATAGGTGAAAGTTACAGTGATACAAAAAAAATAGATAAATATGTCAGAGTGGTTACTACAATAACTTTTTATCTCACTGAGTAAATGTTTCTCATCCTTTTAGGGTGATCTGCAACATTACTAGATTTTTAGGAGCAATAGATGTACCTTTTCACTTCAGAAACCGTATCGGCAGGACACCCCGATAAATGTGCCGATATCATCGCAGACAGTATCGTGGATAGACTGCTTCAAAGTGATCCCAAGTCAAAAGTAGCCACAGAAACCTTTCTGAGCGGCAACCATATCATCATCGGCGGAGAGGTAAAGACGACTGCCCACACCAATGAAAAGTTTTATAAAGATATCGCCAGAAAAGCGCTCCATAAAATAGGATATCCTGAAAGCGAAGGATTTAAGCGTGGGGAGACGCTCTATCCCGATGAAGCGGATATCCATGTCTATGTCTCCGAACAGTCGCCGGATATTACCCAGGGTGTAGAGAAAGCGGATGAAGAGATCGGTGCGGGTGACCAGGGGATCATGTTTGGCTATGCGACCAGCGAACGCGATGACTATATGCCCACCGCCCTCGCCTATGCCAGGGAGATACGGGATGTGCTCTATGGCTATGCGCTGGAACACCCTGAGACCTTCGGCGTGGATCTCAAGACACAGGTGACGATGGACTACGGCACCAAAGAGAACTTTGATCACTGCAAGCCCGTGAAGGTTTCACAAATCGTGGTAGCGATCGCGCATAGTGAAAAGGTCACGCAAAAAGAGGTGCAGCAGCTGGTCAGAAAGCTCATCATCGAAAAAGTGAAGTTCAACGAGGGGCATTTTGATGAAGCAAATGTTCTTTTCTATATCAACAACACCGGAAGGTTTGTCCGGCACTCCCCCGTCGCAGACTCGGGCCTTACCGGAAGAAAGGTCGTCTGTGACACCTATGGAGGGTATGCGCCCATCGGGGGAGGCTCACAAAGCTCCAAAGACTACAGCAAGGTAGACCGTTCCGCCCTCTATGCAGCCAGATGGATCGCCAAGCATATCGTTGCAGCCGGATTGGCAGAGAAAGCACTTGTCCAGCTTGCCTATGTCATCGCCGAACCAAGACCGCTCTCTGTAACGGTCGATACGCAGCATACGGCACTGAGCGGTATCAGCGACGAAACGCTCTCCCAGAAGATCCGTGAAGCGTTTCCCCTTACGCCGAAGTGGATCACTCAAAAATTCGGGCTTGACCGTCCGGGTAAAGATCACTTCCTCTATGCGGATGTGGCCGCCAAAGGACAGGTAGGCTATGAGGAGTATCCCTGGGAACAGCTGGATGCACTGGAGTGGTTTGAAGGGCTGAAAAAATAATAATGAGAGGTAAAATGATGGATTTTGAAAAATTTAAAAAAGAGAAGGTCTTTCAAAGAGGCAGGGGCGGCAGCGATCCCCAGCACCTGGAGGATGAAAGGCTCTTTCATGCACTTCTGGAACGTCATAATGAGATCGAACGCAGCACAAAAAAAATAGAGGGCGGGATCGAATCCGTTACCCGCGTGCTCTCCAGGGATCCGGAGCTGGTCAAGATACTGCAGGAGCATGCAGTGGGGATGAAAAAACGTTTTGAAGGCGGACGTGCGATCCGTTCCTGGGACCCGCTGTTTACCCAACTTTTCGATGAAAGGGGTAAGATAAAAATGCGCTGGGAGATGCTCGAAGACGGTATCAAGGTGACACTCAAAGGCGAAGAGGAGGAGATCAGAGCACTGATCGACCTGCACGATGAGACCCTCCATGCGTTTGTCAACCATGGCTTCAAAGCAGCAAAAGAGGAAAGCCCCTACCGTCCATAAACTGAAAGAGAGAACCCTCAAGAGATCAGAGGCTTCAGTCTCACCGAAAATATCGATTCAGTTATTTACATTCTTTCTGTTTTATGTTCACTCTTCGACAGGCTCAGCACGAACAGCAGTTTTTTCGTTTCCATATACAAACGAGAGAACAGGTTTGATCTCCGTCTATCGATAGATCACATATCAGGATTTTAAATGAGGTGAAACCGTAGGCTTGGTATCACCAAACGTTTTATGTAGTATTGGGAGGACCTGTTTGGCAGTACCAAACCTACGCAATGCAGTACGAACGCATTTTTCGTAGGGTGGGAATATCCCACCATAGTGGTGGATTTCATCCACCCTACAGTGAGCACTCTCCTTGAGCTACATCTTTATACGCAACACCTATGAGCGCACATGCACACTTTTTTTGGAGTTCTTTCACAGTCTCACAACATGGGAACAAAAAAAGGTATTATTTGAATGAGATACTATGAAGAAAGCATAGGTCGGGGTACCCTCACCCCGACACCATAGATGATCTCTTCATAAGATGTAGATGTCAGGATAAGGGTATCCCGAACTTTTTAATATTAAAAAATAATAGCGGACTTAAAGTCTTTTCTTCCCTCTATCTCTTACACTTTTATGCTAAAATATACCTCCAAATCATATTTTAGGATCGCCAACTTTATGAAACTGCTCGTCTCAGCCCTTGAACCATCTGCAAACCTCCATCTCAAAGAGGTGCTTAAACATGCAGAGGATATAGAACTGACAGGGATCTTTGACAAGAGCATCACCCAGGGTACGCCGCTGTATGATATCAGCGAAATGGCGATCATGGGAGTTGTCGATGCGATCAGGAAACTCCGGTGGTTCTTCGAGGTGGCCGATGAGATGGTGGCGCTGGCAAAAGATGCCGATAAAGTGCTTCTGATGGACTCCTCCGGATTCAACCTGCCGCTGGCCAAAAAGCTCAAGGCAAAATATCCGCAGAAAGAGATCATCTACTATATCCTTCCGCAGGTATGGGCAAGTCGTCCCAAACGGGTCGAGCAATTGGAAAGGTACTGCGACAGGCTGCTGGGGATACTCCCTTTTGAAGTGGACTACTACCCCCAAAATAAGGCTGAGTATGTAGGGCATCCTCTTCTTGACGAGATCAAGACGAGCTTTGAGGGCAAGAGCGGGACGATCGCCTTTATGCCCGGAAGCCGCAGAGGTGAGATCAGCAGGCTTTTGCCGATATTCAGGGAGGTTAGGAGAAAACTTGCCGACAAGGATGCGCTGTTGATCATCCCGAATAATTTTTCGGAAGAGAGGATCGCAGAGCTCTACGGGGATATTTCGGAGTTTGAGATCAGCAGAGATACCCACAGCGCTTTGGCACGTTCTGAATTTGCCTTTATCTGTTCGGGTACCGCGACACTGGAGGCTGCACTGATCGGCACCCCCTTCACCCTCGCCTATATCGCCAAAAAGATCGACTACTTTATCGGTAAAAAGCTGCTCGGGATCACTCAGGTAGGGCTGGCGAACATCATCCTCACCCGCTACAACGGTACCACCCTGCATAAAGAACTGCTCCAGGAGGATGTCACGGCAGAGAACCTGCTCTCAGAGTATAAAGATACCGACAGGACGATCTTTGCCCAAAAAGCCAAAGAACTCAGAGACTATCTGGCGCATGGCAGCAGCGAGAATGTTGCAAAAATTATCTCTGGTTGTCAGAAAGGATAAATAATGAACAATAATACTATGTATAAACAAAGCGTTTTGAAAAAATGCATACCGACACTCTTCATTCTTCACTCTTCACTCTTCACTTTGTCTCAAAGGGAGACAATATGCTAGTACATATCTGCTGTTCGGTAGACAGCCACTATTTTCTGCAAAAACTGCGCGAGGATTATCCCAATGAAAAGCTCACAGGGTTCTTCTATGACCCCAATATCCATCCCTACAGTGAATACCGCCTGAGGCTGCTCGATGTCAAACGCAGCTGCAAAATGCTCGGTATTGACCTCATAGAGGGGGAATATGATACAGAAGGATGGCTGGAGGCTGTCAGAGGGCTGGAAAAAGAGCCAGAAAAGGGGGCACGCTGTTCGGTCTGCTTTGACAACCGTTTCGAGGTGACGGCAAAACAGGCGGTGCATATGCTCGAAGAGAATTTCACCTCCACCCTGCTGACCAGCCCGAAAAAATCCCTGGTACAGCTCAAACGTGCCGGTGATGCGCTGGCAAACAAATACGGGCTGAAGTTCCATGCGCCTGACTACCGCAAAGCCTCGGGGACACAGGAGCAGAACCAGATGGCCAAAGAAGATGCGCTCTACCGCCAGGACTACTGCGGATGTCTCTTCGGCCTGACGATGCAGAGAGACCAGCAGGATAAACTGGCGGATGAACTCTTCACCCCGCTCTCCAACCAGATACAGCCGGAATCCATCGATGCCAGACTGGAAATGTATGAAAAGCGTCTTGACCTGGAACAGGAAGGAAAAG
>Ga0265294_10000430_pt1 | contig 56113 bp, 94 predicted proteins | sample MunlanPumphouse3_FD_192504 | JGI IMG/M metagenome (GOLD analysis project Ga0265294, IMG submission 192504) | Groundwater microbial communities from a municipal landfill in Southern Ontario, Canada - Pumphouse #3 | ecosystem: Environmental > Aquatic > Deep subsurface > Groundwater | place... | reverse complement strand
TTTCAAGCTGCAAGACTTCCTCTCTTTGCCTATCCAGACCTGGTATCTTGAAATTGTGCCTTTGCTCATAACCTAAGCAGGATTCTTTGGCATAATCGTAGCCTAACGCAGAGCGGAACCGCAAAGCGTCGCGGCCTGCATTGAAGAGCTTCAAGAAATTTGCCTGGACGGTCCTAACTCCTGCATCATAGGCAGATGACAGGAGATATTCTAGGTTGCCACAAAGGTCTGGGAGGTAGGGCCAAAGTCTCAGGATGACAGAAACCCCGGAACCGGATAGCGTTTCCATTGCGGCCAATCGCCGCTTCCAGCTCGGAGCATCGGGTTCGAGGATGCCTAGCATGGCTTGATCTTCAGACGATATGCTGCATTGTACCACCAGAGGCAATCCGTCGATTGCCGCCAAATAGGGATCTTCTGTGAGCAGGGTTGGCCACTTGGTAGTTATGATAGTTGGGTACTCAAAATCTTTCAGGATACCAAGTGTTTTCAGAGTAATCTTATGCGTGCGCTCTGATGGTTGCAACGGATCGCTCGCGTGGCCTATCTGGACAGGATATCTATGATCGATCAGTTGCCTTTCCATGCCTCGCGACTTGTAGAATATATGCTCTATGTAGCGAATGGGCGATGGGACCACATCCGATAGGCTGCCTTTTGCTCTGGACTGCCACCTGGCCATTTGCTGGTTCATGCTGCAATAGAGGCAGTGGCCCTGGCAACCGCGATAAGGATTGATTTTGAGCGGAATTGGACAAAGGAAACGGTCGTCACCATCTACGATAAATGCAGGTCGACGATATGGAATCATTTTATCCGTTAACCGTTAACTACTTATATTAGGCATGTGTGTATGGTATTGGAAGTGAACTAAGATGAGGACAATTGAAACATATACAGGGAAACGGTACAGCGCGGAGACTGTCGGCCAATTCGACGGCCATTTCTGGCACGCCGTTGGCGATAACGTCCATCGGCTAAATATCGCCCTTGGTGCGGCATTTGGCTGCGATTCCCCGCTGGTCGCCACCATGAGGCCGCCAATCGAGTACACCCGTACTAGAGACGGCATCTATCTGGGAGCAGACGGCCAATTGTATGCCGTCAATGCCAACGAGGCGTTTGCTCTATGAGCCGGGGCAAAGTTGCAACCGGAAAGGCTATAGCCTGCCGCCTTCCGAAATTCCCGGAAGACCTTGATAAGGCTTTTAGGGAAAAGGCGAAATCTGCGGGCATGACCCCGGGCCAATATGCCCGGAAAATTCTTTTAATTTGACAGCCGCGCGGTCATATCCTCATAGCCACGTTTTGCGCCTTTGACTTTGGGTTTCCATCGCCCAACGTCTTCGATCTTGCCCATGATGCTGTTTTTACTTTTGCCTTCAACCGTCTGTGACCACGATTTGTCTCCAGAATCGTACTTGAACCCTTCCGATTTCAGAGTATCTTTGTGTGCATACGTGTTCCCTGATATGGTTATGGTTACGGGTTTGGATATGTCCACAGAACCAGACGTTTTCATGATGGTTGAAGAATATTTTGACACGTCATCGCCTGATAAGCTATTCTCAGGAGACGGCCCGCCACCGCCGCCCCCTCCACCACCACCACCTGATCCACCACACATCAATAATCACCTACATAATAAAATGAGATCGCCCCACTCCACCCATTGAAATGAAAAGCCGCATAAGAGATTCGAACTCTTGACAAGAGGATGTTCTGGAAGGTATCTTACAGATCCCCCGCTCTTCCACCTGAGCTAAAGCGGCATGTGGATAGTTTCAAGGCATATCCGCCTTTGCGTGTTTCGCGATTTTGACATTCGATTTCCATTTCAAATGGATCATAACAATGCCAGTCTTTCTGCCAGCACCCATAACGTTTTCCGCTGTGGATACGCTCAGTGCATGGTGGCAGATTCATTATATCAAGCCCAGTAACCTATTCAAATTCAGCAACGGCATATGATTCGTAGCCGCTTCATGTGGCTTGCAGGGGCCGTGCTCGTCTTCGGGAAAATCGCGTAAGGGGGCAGAAAGTTCTGCGAAATTGTCATCATCCTGCCAGAGCATGCAAGACCTCAAAAAGTAGATAAAGTCGTCACAAATACGAGCCGATTCAGGCCCGCAAAGGACTGACCCAGAATTGGCCGGGCTTTCTCACCCTCGCTTATAACAATAACGCTTATAGTATTTAATCTTTATGTAGTGTTGTCCTAAATCGCCCCATTTCGTTCTTTTTCTCCTTGAGGTCTTCTTTTATTCCTTCGGGAGTGCCTTGGTTTTGCACCACCTGACAGGCAATACATATCTTCAGATCGTTTTCTCCATTATAAATCGTTCCTATTGCACCGCATGCTCTGCATTTCGTCTTGTGATATTTCACATCGACCAATACGCCTCGACTGTCTATTATTTCTTCAAATCCGCTGTCTGCCCGCTGCCCGAAGGCACTTTCGCCGGTGCTTCTGGCAGGTCTTGATCCCAGTCGAGCGGCTTGCGGTTTCATTTCTGGCATCTAACCCACCATCCCTCACCAAACACCAATCCCTCATCCTCTTCCAACAACCAATACGCATGTGTCTCCCGCTGCCAATACCAAAAGGCAGCATCGGCACAGTGCCGATCGTGCATCGCTTTTGGCTTGAATATCATATGGCATCCCAGACCCCATATCGACCACATCGACCCCGTACCCTGGTATAGGTCGCATCACCATGTTTGACCAACCGCTTCAGGGAGCTCTGGACGGTGAACGGCGACTGTCCTAGTGCAAGTACGATGTCGCGGGAGGGAAGTGGTCCGAATGTCTTCAGCAAAACATATACTTGGTCTTGGCTCATTTGTGTACCCCATTGTGCATGGAAACCACGATCACATATGCATCCATCACAGCATCCGCTTCAGGGACACTCATGCCGGCCAGGAACAGCGCGCTCCGAAACTTGTGCCAGTCGAAGCCACAATGCTCGGCATCGGTTTGGGACATTGTGAGAATTTTATTCGATGGATCGTACTGCATTTTGCGCCTCCTGATATATCGCTTTCACAGTCCAGACGTCGGCAAGCCACCTCCGCGGATGAATAGGCATCCGGATATGAACGGGCGGCCAAGGGCGAGAGAACCTGATCATTAATGACACCACCCACATACAACATTTCTCACAAAGTCAGACGCTTCTCCGAATGAGATGGCATACGATCTATTAAGATAGTTCACGGACCGTAAGAATCCTATGAGCTTGCTCACGTCGGTGCAAATCAATAAATAATCATGGGCAGCTTGTCGTAGTTCGTCCGGGTGTTGCGGCAACATTGACAGACGCCTTAATATGCTTTCAGCTTCTTTGATTCGGTCGCACGAGTAACCTGCTCGCGCCAACTCATAACGAAATTGGTTTTTATTCATCTGTCATCGCCTATTTCAATGCTACGTTTATATTTGATTATTTGCTCTTTCAGTTGCTGGTTTTCTTGCATCAGGCGATCGATTATAGGCAGCACGTGCAATCTGACCTCTCTTCTATCAAGTTCTTTCATCTCTTCTGATAGATTTTCATATTCAGTTTGAATCAATTCTACCCATCTGGCTGCCCGTTGGGAGGAAACCACTTCGGTATTCAGGATATCGGTGGCCCACGCTGCCCATTGCTTATGCTCTTCAGCCGCGAGTTGTTCTATTGTGATGGCCATCTCAGATTTCTTCAAGGATATCGACCCCACAAGAACCCGACAATGAATACTAATACAGTCCATCCAAACCAATATAATCCAAATTCTGCCTTAACACTCATCTAATCACCTGTATATCATCCTCACTTTTGGCGCCACCAACTGGCATCTTTTCGGGCCGAATCCTGGCAAGTCATCGATAGGTTTCGCGTGGATGCCCCTAGGTACAAAGGCCAACTCATACTCCTTAAGCAAAATTTTCATGCTGTCAGAGCCTATACCGCGAAACATCATGGATGCTGCCGCTACCTCTCTCTCGTTGTTAGCTGGCCGCTGCCTGAAGCCCAGCATATCACCATCCATGAGGTAATCATGAGCTAACTCCAATATGTCTTTCCATTGGTCGTCATTGTCAAAGAAGCCGCTATCATCTCCCTTCCAGAAGATCGGCACCCCGTTTAGCATGCTTCGCTTTCTGAAGGATTTGCATCTGAGATGAGTGCTGCCTATGGCTTGTGATAGCTCCTGGCCACGTAAATACTTGCCAGCACGCAGCTTAGATGCATCCTTGATGGCCTCGTATATGTCGTCTAGGCTGCCTAGAATGACCGTACATCCATTATAACCACTCTCCCTGATAGAAAGTGTCTGATCCATGAGATGGCCAGATAGGACCGATCCCACGAAGTCCTCGGGGCGTTTAAGCTCCACATACAACGCGCGCCGGTTCATCCTCGGAACCGTCAGCAATCCATCCGGAATATCCGCCCATTCAACGGTGACCAATTCGAATAATAGATCTACCATGTTATCAGCACTGACCACAAGCGGATCAAACCTGGGATCGTTGTTAATTGCTAATCGTATCTTCTCTTCTCGGATGCCCTCACCAGGTGCGATCATGGCCTTAATGCGATTATTCAAGCTTATTCACCTGCGGATATGCCGTCATCTCGTCACGTATTATGTCATATTCGGCTTCGGGTATTTCCCAGGTGTCGGTATCGGCCGATCCTGGAAAGTCACCTGTCATGACAAGTTTGAGATAGAATTTCATGAGTCTACCTCTATAGGTTCGCTGCTATCAGATCCATCATAGTCGTTGGGATCATACCGCGTAGGCTTCTTAGGTCGCTTAGGCGCATGGATTGGTAAAGGAGGAGAGCGGATCATGCTAGACCGCCCTCTCGATGATTTTATTTATTACTGTATATTCTGGAGCGAATATCGATATTATAGCATTTCCGCACAACTCGAATACAATTAACGCCACCAACCCACAAACAACAAACGCTATAATCGCTGCCCATAGGGGCGGGAATTTGTCACTTTCATATTTGCATGTTTTGTTTTCCTCTTGGATCACCTTGTAGACGAAACGCGTCGCAATGCCAGCTGCTATTACAGCGCACCCCACAACAACGACATCGATCATTCCACTGATCACCGTTCCATGAACCAAAGTATCATATCCGTATCCGGTAGTATTTCGCAATTCGGCCATGATTTTGCTTGCCAATTCGATCTCTTGTTGATTCATATCATCTCTCCTTTCGCATGCTATCCATCATTTCGTTCATTCTTCATCCCATTTCGGATTATCCTCGAAATGACCACATTCACATTTATACATGCCATTCTCGATATCGATTTTATCCGAGAAGCATCGAGCACACCGCTTCTTAGCAGCCATATCCTCGTATAGCTCTTCAAGTGCCTCAAATATCGTGCCCCCGATGCCTATTGCAAGCGCTTCGGGCATGGAGCCGATTATGGCAGTGATCTGGTCTCCATCTGGATATATATCGATCTTCATGGCTTAGACCACCCCGGTATTATTATAAATATCCAAGAAAGAATAATGAGTGCCCATGCGACAATTAAGAACCATTTATTCACAGCACACATGATCAGCCCTCCTTTTGCATGCCATCCATCGACGGGCGTTTCCCTCGATATACACATTCATCACCCCACGCGAGAACGTTCCCCTCGATGATAGTGGGGTTAGTGAAATCAGCATCGCGTGCTAGCATGTATTGATCCAACTCTAGGCGCGTCTCGAATATCTGGAATTCCCATGTATCCCAATCGGTGTGTTCATACAAAACGAATACCAATTTCCTCATCTATCCTTCTGCATGCTGTCCAGCACATGCTCACAAAACGCCAATGCAGCATCAGGATGGCAAGTGACCTTGTTATGGGGCAACTCACCGCGACGGATGATGGTGATCTCTATAGGTACATCGCATACTTCGGGCGCTTCGCCTTCCAGGATGGCAAGGCGCTCCTCTATCTGCTTTTCGCGACAAATCGTTCTAGCTTCGACATCTCCAGACTCAATCAGGCATTCCGATATTGATCCGTTCAAGTGCCCTATCTCACCGTCGAATTGATCTATCTTTTTCTCGATGGTGGCAAGTCGCTCATAAACATCAGGTGCCAATAGATTTCGGATAGCATCAATGCTTTTCTTACGTTTTATCTGGCATCCTCGTGCCCGATAGCCAATTTGGTGGGTATGCCTGACGACCGTTTCCGGGGTGAGCTTTCGCAGATGCTGCCTGTCCCAACAACCCATATCACGTAATGTCACTGTTAGTTCTCCGACACAGGATACTTGGCCAATTTGCCAGGTGGATTGGTTCCCCGGTCGGACGACTTTCGCATAATCGCCTATCTTCAGTCCATCATCCACCAATCGCAGGGAGCTGGCGGGATAATAGGCCTCATATGAAGCGGAATACTCGCGCTCCTCGTCAGGCAGTTGCTGCACCTGTGTTATGCGAAAACGCCGTCCGGTATTGGTTTCGACTTCTTGCCCGATGTGGAATGGAGGGGGATTGGTCATTGCAAGACCTCCCTTTCTGGATCAAGTCCCAGCTCATCCCGATCATAGCATCCAGACAAATCGGCAGGAAAGCTTTCTCTGTGGGCTTGAACCACGCTTACCTTACGAACCATCGTAGCTTTTTTGCCCTGTGCCCATAGACCAAATCCCTTGTCATATTCTGCCAGTGAGACCTCGGATCGGATCGGTTGATCGCGATCGGACCTATAGACTTCACACCACCCGCCTTCCAGAGTTTCGCCCTTTCTCTGGAAAGTGCCCTCGCGATAGATCAGCTCTTCCCCTTTGGATAGGATGATGCCAGCCTTAAATCCTCGGTATGCTGGATTGGCTTCGGCCTTTCTCATGAACGCCTCTTTGCCTACAACCATCGAGCATTTGATTTCCCCAGATTTCTTATCTTCATAGGGAATCAAGTAGGCTTCATTACAAAACGGATTTAGGTTGCGCGCTTGACAAAGCTTCAGGAACATGAATGTATCTTTGTCGCTAGCGGCCGGGCATAGGAAATTCCTGATATCGTCGAAAGTCATTTCAGCAACTTGGATGTCCCGGACTGCCTGAGAAACGGGCCGCATTTGCCCTCCATTAGACTTTCTCGGTGTAGATGGCATAATTGTCTTATTCTCATGAGATCTGCCCGCATTGGGCTCTTGGGGCATTTCCATCAGGATCTCTCGGATGGCCGTTGATGTTGCCTGCATATCATCGATGCTCGGGGCGGTCACGTTGAGGTTTCCGGCGTCAAGCGTTACCAGGATGTCTCCTGGCATTAGGCATAATCCACCCGCGTCGTTAATCGATACTTCTTTGCCGGCCTTTGCAGCGTATGCTTTTACTGCATCTGCCACTTCTTGTTTTCTAAGTTCTCTTGCCATATCTATAACTCCTTCGCGAGCGTTGCTTGTGCTTCCTCTCGGATTTCAGCCGGGATATCAGTATCCTTCGATTTCATGGCCAACGCTTCAAATGCCTTCCCATCGAGCTTTAGACAAACACCATGCAATTTCGCATACTGGAAGGCCTTTTCAGTATCATACTCGCATCTTTTCACGATCCTGATTCCCACACCATGCGCGGGTTTCTTGTTTCCGTCTTTTGCATATGCCGCTAATGTTAGTTCCCTCAAAAAATCCTCTTCTTTCGCGACCTTAGATAATGCAGCATTTCTTGCAGCATACAGATCCTTGTATCGTTCACTCAAGCGGGCTTCTAGCGCGGTTGTTTCCGCTTTTAGGTCATCATATACTTTTCGCAGATCCCTGACATTCATGATCTGGCTTTCCAATTCTGCTTTTGAAACTTCATCCATTTGCTCATTCCTCCCTTACGATCTGATCCAATACAGCCGGGCTAATCTGGATATAGATCTTTGCCACCTCAGCCAAGGGCACCTTGTCGCATTCCAGCGCTTCGGTTTGCAGCTTGGTCAGCTCTTCACGCCAATATCTCGCGTTTCTGTTAGCAGCGTTGGATTTGCATGTCATTTCATCGAGCGCTTTCTGCAACGCATTGCATTTTTCTTGGGCAACCCGCGCATTCTCGCGCTCTTTGATCATTGAGCGCAGATATTCATCGCGTTCAGATCGCACGAAATCGAGTTGCTGGCAGGATACGCACACATCCGGGTCAATGGGCCCCACGTTCGCTGCGTGGAAGGGAACATAGTGATAATCGTTTGGGCCAAAGTCGACACGCACTATGCCGTTTCTGTATATCTCGATGATCGTTCCTTCCTGCTCTCCCTGGACGCGAACCCGCGCGCCGATTCTACATTTTTTGATGTCCATTTAATCCACCTTCGTGATCATGATCCCATGAGGATATTCTGTCAACCTCATGGCAGTCTTATCTCCTATCCCATTCTTCCGGCACCATTCGATGGGCAGGCTAACTACATAGCTGCCACCGGAAAATTGCACTTTTCGGATGTCGCTTGTTTCCATGTTATTCCTCTATATGATTGATGTAATTTATAGTATTTATAGTTATCTCATAACCAAAAAATAAACAAATTCCCGCGAGCAGGGACCTCTCAGTACTCGCGAGAGATTGCGATGAATAGGATTCGAACCTATGACCCTTTCCGTGCAACTGTTGTACTCAGTACCATGCCGCTTGATTATCATCGCATATGGGTGTGATAGCCAGGCCACCGGAAAGGAGTGCTGGAAACGGCAACCTGGCAATGGCAGCATGAGAATACAGTGAGACCCATGCGTGCCCGGAGGATATGATTCAAATGGACTATACAGCCTTCGCGACCACCTCCTCGCTCCGAATTTGGGAAATTTGATAAGTAACCCCATCCATCCGAGGCTCACCCATAAGCGGGTCCATCATGCGCCTCCACTCATCTTGCAACTCTGCAATGTCAAATGCATAGTAATCGATTCTCCAGTCATGCACTCTGGAGAAAAATGAGATCTGAACATGAATGATGCCCATATTAGGCATCTCCTTTCTTCCCGCCGCGCATGGGGCAGGCCCACCACTCACATAAAACGCATGACATGAAACCAAACTCCGCATCCCGGAGCTTGCAGCCATAGCAGATGCCGTGCTCATCATAGCAGGCATCTAGGTGATCGCCGCAAGATGAGACGGTATGAGTGGACATTTTAGGCCACTCCATGATATTCTCTGAATTCCTCATCATTCACGCGCGGGCAAACGCGCATGTATTCGCATCCTTGGCACAATTCCACATCCCAGTCTTGTCTGGTCGTGCACGGGTTTGCCGCCACGAACGCGTCTTGCAATTCTTTTCTTCTATGCTCTTGCGCTTCATCACATGCCGGATTCATCATATCACTCCTTATCTTCTAGATACCTAGTTGTTTTGGCAGCATATATAGTTTGCGCTACTAGGACAATAATAGTTTTAATCACTACCAACGCTACTAGAAAGGCTTAAATAGTAATCGCGCCTATCGCTATTCATGAGTAAGCTAACCATAAAGATACCAGATGAGCTGGATGCTCATATCGATGAGTTTCTGGTTTATAATGCGCTGGAAATCAGAGACAAGAGCCGCATTATTCTTTTCGCGATAGAAAATCTAATCGCGACAAACGAAATGCCAGTTGAATTTATATCGCGATGCAGAGACGCGAAAGATGCCATTCGCGAGAAGCAAAAGAAACGATATCAAGAGAGGATGCAATGAACACAACGGAACGCGACGAACTCCTAGCGCAAATCGCGAATCTAGGAGAGCGGGCCAGAGAAGCTGAGCACGCAGTGTCTCTACTGGCGGGAGAGGTTGATGCCATGAGAAGGAAAGTGGTGAGGGAGACGAAAGCATGAGTCAGAAGAAAGGCGCAAAGGGCAAGAATCCGGCGCAGATGCCCGCCAAAACCACCAAACAGGAACGGGAACATAATCTCACCCGGAATTGGATGAGATCAAGGAGCATGGTATGAAATTCGACGTGCAAGCCGCGCGGGCCCTGTGCGAAAAATTGTACCTTCCGTGGACATATGATTCGGAGGATTGCATATGCTCGAACAATATCGAACAGGAACTGGGGGATTGTGGTAGCATTATAGGAGAGTGGCAGGAGGTCGTCTGTGAGTTTCTCGGGGAGGGCAGATCGACCGATATCGTAAGGGGAGTCAGTTTGCTGCCCGCTGCACTGGATCGCATCGAGGAGCTGGAAGCGGCCATGGGTGAGATTCGGCCAGGCGATGAGGAGAAGTTGCAAAATCTGGTAGATGCTGTAGAACTAGGAAAAGAGTTTTGGCCGGACGATGATGAATTTGAGTCTGACATAGAATTACTGCGCCGATATCAAGCGATGGCAGCCAAAATGACGGAGGAAATACAATGAATGCCGAAGAGTTAGCTGAGATTAGAGAGGGATCGTGGGGGCGGGCGGGATCGTCCCAGGAATCGATGGTCCGAAAGCTGTTTTATCATATCGACGCCCTGACAGCACAGATTACCATCCTGAAAGCCACTCTTGTATGCGACCGAGCGGCATTGGTTACAATTAATATGCTCGATGGCATATTACCAGAAAGCCTGCCCAAATCCGATGATTGGTGCAATGTGCGAGGCCATTCGGTTGATGATCGGAAACATATGGCCGAGATCCAATTGGCTCAGGAGTATCCTGAGCTTTTCGGAGAGGATGCGCAATGAGTGGAGATTTCATTTTTCATGAATCGACCAAGGAAGAATTGCAAGCCCGAGTGTGGCAGCTAGAACGCGAATTGGCCGACACCAGGGCTTGGTATGATCAGTATACCTACCGGGCGGTGAGTGCGGCATGAATGATGACATCGTACAGAAAGCCGATGCGTTTCTGTTGCATATGGCATACGAAATGCAAGACATCTGCGATTATTGCCAGAGAGACAAGGCTGAAGAGATTGTGCCCGAATTGGTGGCAGAGATCAAACGCCTGCGATCTGAAAACGACCGAGCCGATGCTGAAATCTCCAAATGGCAGCAGACCGCGATAGACCGGACTGCCCAGATAGGATGGATGACATCTTGCCATTGTGGCCGTCTACCAGGTGAGCTGCGATGGTCGTATTGTGACTGGGAAAATCTGATATCACAATCGGTAAGGGATGGGTGGGGTATATGGGCCGCGAAAGAGCTGGATTTGCGGATCAGCCAGGGGTAGGTAGCATATGCGAATCACCTTTTTCGGATATGAAATCATATTTCGCAAAATAGATAAAACCAAGATCGAAAACCAGTACAAATCAATGGAACATGAGATACGGGTCATGAGGTTACGGACATAGGCCGCCTAGCGCCCCGAAATCAAACGATCTCCCTATTTTTAGCATAATTGCCTACAGAAAAGAAAATATGCCCATTTCAGGGCATTGGGTGCGACCTGAGCCAATCCTGGTAGGCTGGATCTGCTTCTATCAGGCCCCGGATATACCTGGACATCTCACCATGGTCCCTGGCCGCCAGGTGTTGCAAGAAGGGCAATTGGCCCTCCCTGGCGACTGAGACGTTGATGTTTTTGTGGGTGGATGGCATATCAAGCCACCTCCAACTTTCCGCCCCAGGGCATCGACCCTGGCGGGCAGATTGCGCCCCGCAGGATGGCTACGACCTTCCCGGGCGTTTGGTCCGCCTCATTCCAGTTACCGTGCCCATCACCATAGGCCGGGATGGTAATGGGAATGTCCGGCCCGTCGTTGCCATCATCCCGATATGCGGGATGGGCACACGGGAGCGCGATCTCGTCTTCCGTCATTGGGCGGTGTTCGATGATATCATTCCGCCCGCATTGCATTTGAGCGTCTGGACCTCCCAGGCAGACGCTCATTCGGGCAACTCCCGGTATGATGGCCCATGCTCGCTGGGCCATGAACTCTGGGATGTGCTCCATCGACTGAGTGAATGGAATAACGACGAATTTTAAATCGTGCATTTTATTTCCTCCATGCCATAGGGTTGGGATCATAATCTCTGTCTCCTCGGCCCGTATATCCCGCCATGCAGCGTCTCTCGCTTTTTGGCTTCCAGCCAGACGATTCTTTCAGGCTCGCTTCTAATGCAGCGATCTCCTCATCATCAGAGGGCAAAACAACATCCTTGAATTCCATCTTCCTCATCCTCATATTTCACTATTACCTACTATGCAGCCCTGCCTATATATACTTTGCGCTATTTGGTTCTGAATGGCACGGAATTATGCTATTTGGTGGGCTTTCAAGTGACCTACTGCGCGAATAGGTAGCGATTAGGTTACTTGCGACCTGCCATGTTGATCTCCTTTTATAGCCTCATGACCGATAGGTTACAAGCTGTATAGATGTTTGTCTATTTGGTAGGAGATCTTCGGTCTAGGAGCCTATGGGATGGTCTCATAGCCACCTGTCCAATCTGGCAGGAATGCTGGCGATTCGGGCTTTGGCGATGGCTACATATTTAGGTTCTTTTTCGATAAGAATATAATGCCGATTCGTGTTAATTGCTGCAACTCCAGTTGTACCCGATCCGGCACAATTGTCCAAAACGGCGTCTCCTTCATTGGTGTAGGTCTTGATGAGATATTCAAAGAGGGCAACGGGCTTTTGGGTAGGATGTGCCTTATCACGGTCGTTTGGAAAATGTAAGATGGATGTCGGATAATTATTATATGTCTGGATATATTCACCTTTCCGCGATGGTCTATTCCCCTGAGATCCGTGCGACTCATCGCGGTTTTTCTTGATAATTTTACATGGTGTCAATCCTTGAGGGAAATATTTCATCGGGTTCTTGCACAAATTCGCTGTATCTCCTTTGCTGAAAACCAATATATCTTCATGCATTTTGATAGGTGCATTTTTAGCATTGAGATGCCCGACACCATTTGATTTTATCCATATCCAGCTATACTTATACAATTCAAAGCAACTTGATATTAGTCTGGTCGTGAATGGCTGCGATGAGGTGAGAACAATCGCGCCGTTGTCGCGAATTATCCTTCGATATTCGTGCCATAGAGGTTCAAATGGTATAATTGAATCCCAACCAAGTGAGACGCCGTTTCCCTTGATTGTGCCATAAGGCAAATCGCATAGAATCATATCTATACTCTTATCTGGAATGCCGGGCATGGCCTCCAGGCAATCGTCCTCGATAATGGTATCAATCATGCTATTATCTCCGAAAAGCAATATAGGAATATCAAAGACAATGCCCATGCTGCTATCAAACCAACCAACGCCGGCGATATCTGATCAATTTCCATCGTTTTCATATCTCCTTTTTATTAGCCCCATCTTATTGTAAACCTTGTAAACCATGAGTTGTAAACCAGGTTTACAGCCTTTCCCATTGCGGCGCTGCATGTTTTTATAAGGTCGATGAGATTTTTACACTCAAATGCTGCTAATATCTTCCATATATGCATCATAGCAGCTCTTGCAAAATCGCATAACGAATTCGCCTTCTCCTATGTCATACAACGCGTTTACTGGCTTCTGGCATTCTTCGCATATTTTATCGTTATCAGGCAACAGTTTCAACCCCTTTACAACCTCGTTACAACTACCATTACCGTTATTAGGCGATGACTTCACAACCTTACAACCTATTTTCTGGGAGTATAAGGAATTATTTTTTCCACCCCCTACAATAGAAGAATTAATTTCCCCCTTACTCTCCTGAGAATTTGGTTGTATAGTATAGTTTTTGTTACTACTGTTAGTGGTTTTAATGGTTGTAAGTATGGTTGTAACCGGGTTGTAAGGAGGTTGTAGGTTATCCTGATAGTCATCTGGTAAAGAAACGAAACCTGATTTATAAAGCACCTCAAGTCCTATCACTGTAGCCTCATAGATCATCTCACCATGTTGCCCCTTGGTTCTAATCAGCAGAGGAGTATTTGCTATAATAGCATCCAGCCCCTTTGATATCGCCTGCTGACTTTTCTTCAACCTCTTGGCAATCGATGCCTGAGTAGCGCCATCTGGGTCTAGCTGCAACGTTATCACAGCTCCAACTATCGCGGTTTGTGCATTGGTCAAATGTGTCTGATGGTTCGCTTTTCGCTTGGTGAATAGTGCCACGGCTGCATCAAAGTCTTCCCTCATGGCATAAATCCAGCCGTCTTCGTCTGTTGGTCGTTGAGTGAATCGCAAAATAGCGAATGCCTCGACCAAATCCCAAAACTTGTTTTGTGTCCTATGGTCATTGATAATTTTCCAGTCTGCTTTTTCAGCGCATGGAATCAAAACCCGGAACGGTTCGTGATCCTTGATCTTTGAAATTATATATCTGGCAACTCCGGTACGCCAGTCTAATGTAAACCGAACTTTCTTTTGTGCCCTGGCTTCTCTGAGATAAGAGCTAACTATTTTAGAGTGCTCTACATCGTCGTCTACATCCAAGCTATACTGCCTATCACTGAGTTGATCATCGGCCACCGACTCCACAGATGAAAGCCACCACGCTATTCTAGCAGCCATCTCCTTTTCTACTGGATTTCGGTCTGTATCTAATGTTAGGTGCTTCTGCCTAGTCTGAAATCGGCCCATCGCCCTTTTCAGGGTATGGATTAGTTCGGGGCTCCACTCAACATCATCCGAGAAGATGATAATACCATCCTTCATAGGTAAGTAGAACGGAATCTTAGCTGTCACCGATGCATCTAGCTTCCAATCGTCGGATATTAGGTGGAATACCGCCCTGGCGCAATCCGTTTTTCCTCCGCCCCTCTCTCCGGTAATTCCCGGCTGAATGCCGGAACTAGTCAATGAGTTTGTAGATGCGATTGAAGCTAAAAGATGCTTGATTACATCAGCATCGCCCATGTGATTTTTTTGTGCCTGTTTAGTTAGAAATTTTATTATATCCCCCTGTCTTAATATATTTTCACCCGCTTTTTTAATACGCGGTTCAACCTCATCAGGAACTTCTTTTTTGCTTTCAAGCATCCTTTCTTGTGTTTGAATCTCCTTTCTAAATTTAGCCCATAATTCGGCCTCTATACCAAACTTCTCAGATATCTTATCCCATTTGCGGTTACTGACCCAAACCGGTTCGTCTGATTTTTCTATTGGCTTCCATTCTGGCGTTCCTCTTGTTTCGCAGTGCCAATTTCCGCTTTCATCGAGCAATGCATGCAAAGAGCCGACTGGTAGCGGCATTTTATACTCTCGGACATACTTCATAAAACCCGCTCCACTGAGCTTTTTTCTATCTGGTCAATGTACCCTCTTTGCCTGGCAACCCTAAGCAATTCCAGATAGCTCTCGCCTCTTAACACCCCCCTTCCTGCCTGATCACATCTAAGCAGCCCTTCTTTTATCGCGATTGCTAGTGCCGGGCCGCCACCTTTCCAGCACCTAAAACAGAACCAAGTATTTTTTGATGTGTTAATCTGAAAGTTCTGCCCTCCATTCGACCCATGAATCGGGTGAGATCCTTTTATGATTTCACCATTTCGTTTTACTTTTCCAGCAGGATATAATATATCTTCAATATTAACATATTCGAATGGGTCACGTTCCCCCGGTTGCTTGACTCTTATAACTCTTGGAGTTTCTTCTTTTTCTGATGCCAGCGCAAACTCAATTTTTCCTTCCAAGATTGCATACAAGTCTTTCCATGCCACTTGTGCAATTGGCACATCATTTTCTACCTTATAGCGGCTGCCGTTTGGGTGCAAAGACCCAGGGCCCACGGCCTGAAACCCCAAAACCTGTACCTCTCCAAGGTGCAGGGGCTTTCCATCATCGTCTTTGACTTCAGCATCATACATGATAATTTTATCACCGGCATCCGAGCAGATATAATACCTATGAAGTCCGCCGCCTCCTGTCCTAACCATGAATGTGTCGGGTAATGCGTCCGAGATGCCTAACGCCTTTAGCCTAATCTCATTGTCAGAATCTATGATGATCAGATCGCCCATGCCGGTACATGTACCCCAGTTATGGCCTTCAGCTAGATAGCCCGCCAGTTTCGGGCTATCATAACGATAATTATTTCCACCAGGCGAATTCCAATTCGTCTCAAAGGGCCGCTTACTTCCTGCCCAAATGGGTACGAACCTGAAATTATCTTGTCGGAGCTGTGGCGGAATTCGTTGGATGGCTTTTAAGATGATGGGATTTTCGACCATGTTTAGTTCTCCTCAAATCTTATCAACCGAACTCCTTCATGTTTTAGGTACTCAATTAAATCCACGTTCTGTTGATCATAGGTAACTATTACCTTCTCGAATTTTCCGTCTCCTCTTAAAATCGATTCGTAAGTTTTCAATTGCCGAAGGACCGCCCCGATGTCTTCTAGTGCTGGTTTCAGTTCTACTAAAACCTGCTTTCTGTCTCCCACCAAATGCTGTGATACTTCATAACCGTCCATGCTACCATGTGCCCTGTTGTCTATCCTATATTTGATTAATATATCTGCATATCCCACAATGAAACTTCCGGACCTGCAAATAACTTCGGTTTCATAGTCGATCTTTTCTGTTATGCTTTCATGAACCTCAATTTCTATTCCTCGTTGCTCTAGTGCATATCTAACGTTTGAAGGCAGATTCGTTTCCAGATCACACACCAGAACCGGATTTCCATTATAATCTTTGCCCATCAGGGCCTTTGCTGTTTTAGGAACGTCTTGTTTTTCAAGGACCGGCTTTTCTCCGAGGATCTTCTCAATTCCGGCTTTGCTAACTGCTTTCATCATAAGCTTATCATGTCGCGTGCCGCGTTGCTTGAAGAATTCATCATGAAATCTGCTCATGTTTTTACCTCTTCTTTTTTGGAAAGTAAAAGGTTATCAACCGCGTTATCCAACGACTTGAAGCCGCCGGTGTCTCTGATCTTATCAAGAACTTCACCGGCCTCATCTGAAATCGCTATGTTTAGGCGTCTCATGGACTTAGTATAAGTAATCTAAGTATTTAAGGTTTCCTAATAACAATTGTTATTTAATCGGACCTAAAAAAGAACCGCCTGCATCATTCAGGCACCTCGTTGGTATAATCCGGGCACATCCACCACTTGCACAAAACCGGCGCAGTCAAACACCCTTTCTTAGCGCATCGATGCTTATTTATAGCATCGCGATCTTTCTCTTCATTGGCCATTCACATCACCTACGCTCCCGCGCCATCGGGAGCATCTTCTCTTTTCGCGATACACAATTCCCCATTCTTGTTACGTCCCAAAACCAACTCTTCCCCATGCTTAATGGCATTCGGTTTTGTCCACCAGGTAGGCAGCAGAATATAGAGCGACGGCCCTAGCCTCTGTGTGTTGTGACAACTTATTTTTAGATCCATGGCAGTAGCATTGTATTCATTTTATATCAATGTTTTGGTTAATGTATAGGGAAACATTTAAATATCAATACTACCCTATAGGATGCTATGCGAAAAATGACAGACAAGATCCCAGCCCCCAAACTCTACCAGCACATGACTCAGGAAGGCAAAATCGTCTATGTGACCATACCAGAGGAAGAATGATGCATTTCGATGATTGCATCCCAGCCGGGTCGTTCCTGGCTGACGTGGCTGAAAAACTGTATGTGACACCGGTGCATGTGCAGATATATATCATCTATAGGTTGGCCAGGCCATGAAAGTTGATGAGATCATTTGTGGTGATGCGTTGGAAGAGATGAAGAAGTTTCCAGCCAATTCCTTTAATCTGATCTTGGTCGATCCACCATATTTCAAGGTAAAAGATGAATCATGGGACCACCAATGGGACACGCCCGCGCGCTTCCTAGATTGGATTGGTGAGCTATGCCGAGAGTGGCAGCGAGTCTTAAAGCCTAATGGGTCGCTGTATGTGTTTGCAAGTCCAAAGATGGCGGTTAGGGTGGAATGTAAGATAGGGGAATATTTTGAGGTACTTAATAATATTAGGTGGGTCAAAGATGCTGGCTGGCATAATAAAACCGAAAAAGAAGCATTAAGATCATATTTAGAGCCGTGGGAAGCCTGTATTTTCGCAGAGCAACACGATGATCGATATGCGGATGCAAGCAAAGCACTTCATAAAGAAGTCTATGCCCCGATTGGCCGATATATCCAACTTGAACGCGAACGAGCGGGCCTAACCAGAAATGGTATTGAAGTTGGTTTAGGGTTCGTGTCTTCCAGCGATCCGACGCGAGGAACTGCCCTATGCTATCGATGGGAAGAAGGAAGCTCTTTGCCGACAAAAGAGACATACCAGAAGCTACAAAAATTTATGAATAAGAATAATGGAAACGAATTTCTCAGAAAAGAATACGAAGATCTCAGAAAAGAATACGAAGATCTCAGAAAAGAATACGAAGAATTGCGCCGACCGTTCTCAGTTAATTCTGGTGTCCATTGCACCGATGTTTGGGACTTCCCAACCGTCCAATATTGCGAAGGAAAGCACCCCTGCCAGAAGCCTATAGAAATGCTTAGGCACATAATCACAGCTTCCAGCAATCCGGGCGATCTGGTCTTGGATTGCTTCGGTGGTTCTTGTGTGGTGGCCGACGCTTGCATTCAGCTAGGGCGGCATTATATAATAATTGAAAAAGAGCAGAAATACATAGATCAAGCCATGAGGAGAATTAGAAACGTGAATCCTGAAATTGCCAGAAAACGCATTGCCGCAATTCCCACCCACCTAGATCGGTGGTCTCAATGACATCCTGCATCAACGCCACCTACTGCGATCGCCTTGAATGCGATCCAGAAGCATGTAAGGATTATGTGCCTAAAGTGCATATTTACAAGTTAGGAGACGATAACCAATGTTTAAAGCCATCATAAAAGCCGAAACGCTCCGAGATGCCTGCGATGCAGTCTCACCGTTTGCGGATGAAGTCAAGTTGGCCCTTTCGACCAACGGTATAGAGCTAAAGATGGTTGACCCGGCCAACGTGGCGATGGTGTCCTTGTCGATCAAGGATGCTGCATTTGAGTATTTCAAAGCAGACTCCTGCGAAATCGGCATAGACCTGGTCCGCCTGCGCGATGTGCTGAGCATGGCCGATAAGGGTGATGCCATCCAGCTAGAGCTAGATGAGGAGAGCCACAAGCTCAAAATCGGTGTCGGGTCATTGTCCTACACCCTGAGCCTGATCGATCCCACCGCCATCCGCAAAGAGCCGCGCATACCCGAGCTGGATCTGCCGGCCCATGTGACGTTGCCCGGCGGCGAGTTACGCAGAGCGATAAAGGCGGCAGAAAAGGTCAGCGATCATGTAGTGTTGGGTGTGACCGAGGAAGGCTTTTACATGGAAGCCAAAGGAGACATTGACTCCCTGAAGCTAAAGATCCCCAGCACTGAGCTACTGGGCATAAAGCCAGGCGAAGCCAGAAGCCTGTTCTCCCTGGACTACCTGCTAGATATGACAAAATCGGCAGCGAAGTCTGGTGAGGCCACGTTGGAGCTTGGGGTGGACTATCCAATTGTGATGAGATTTTCCCTTGGGAAGTCTGTGGATGTGGTCTATATGACAGCTCCGAGGATAGAACAAGAATAAAGTTTAGGATGTAGGTCGATTACATCCTAATAACCTCTTGCCCTTTCGTTTTTCCGCCTTACTCAGTTTCCTAGGCTCCCATTCGCCACAATCACCGGTGTTCTGAGCCATAACCAGTTCCTTGCATGACAAGGCTCCTCGACTCCATTTGCAATGCTGGCAGCGGCCCTTGTAGGTTTCTGTCATCTTTATTCACTCCAATGGGATAATTTTGTTGGCATCGATGCTATTCGTTTTCTGGCGATTTCACAGTATCTGGCATCTTTTTCAATTCCTATAAAATGCCTTCCAGTATTCAAGGCGGCTATGGCAGTGGTACCTGAGCCAATGCACGAATCCAAAACGAGATCACCTTCATTGGTATAAGTCTTGATGAGATATTCAAAGAGGGCAACGGGCTTTTGGGTGGGATGCAGGGCGCTGTTATCATTCTGAAAATGTATTATGGAAGTGGGATAACCTTCATGTGTTTGGGTAAACTTTCCCTGTCGCGACGGCCTATTTCCAATTGTCGTATCCGTTTGGTCTCTGTTTTTGTGTCGTTTTCTGGTCGCCTTTAGTCCTTGTGGATAATAATTCATCAGACCCTGGGAACAATTTGCGATTGTTCCATGACTAAAAACAAGAACGTCCTCGTGTTTTTTTATTGGTGCATTTTTAGCATTTAAGAAATTTGTTCCATTGGTTTTGCTCCATATCCAAGAATACTTAAACATCACCGGGTTACTCATCACCAGCGCACTCGTAAATGGCTGGCTGGCCGTTAGAACTATCGCCCCGCGGTCCTTAATCAGCCTCTTATATTCCTTCCAAAGAGGCTCAAAGGGAATGGTCTGGTCCCACTTGCACGCAGTCGTCCCGTATGGGAGATCTGAAATGATCGCATCAACCGATTTATCTGGTATAGACGGCATAATTTCTAAGCAATCGCCTTCAATTATTGTATCGATCATATAGAATGTCCTCCCATGTAATCAACCAACTGCTACTATTCCCGCTCACATTTGCCCCTGGCGCATCGATGCTCATATTGTGGCTACCTATACCGGTCGCATTCCCTGCCACATACAACGACATATCGCTACCTGCCGCCAATGATAGCAGCAAAAATATGATGAGTAGCCTCATAGGTCGCCCCATATTTTGCTACTAGACCGCGCTATCTGATCCGGCTGCCCGCCCGTGCCAGAGAACTCCTTGTGCGGCCTGACTCCCATCAGCTCTACCAGCCAGTTTGCCTTCAGGTTCCCGGATGTGTCGAAAAGATCACTTGCGAAATGCCAGACATGGCCATCTTTCACCAATGGGGCCTCCATATTCCAGATGCCCGTTTCTGTCAGGCATTCGGAGATGATAGCAGGTTCTAGCGGTTGCTCCTCGTAGGCTATATTTGCGGCCCGGTATGCGGCCTTGAGCGCCTGGCATCTCGGGCAATTTTCAGTAGAATAAATTATATTAGTCATGCTATTGATCTCCCTCATAAATTGCCAATTCGCTATCAATCCATGCAATTCGTTCAGAATAGCAGTCTCTGGCTTCCTTAAGCTGCGCTATCTTCTCATGCACCGGAATCATCCGCGTGGTCTGTTTTGGCGGCAAATCTCGCCTGCTATGAATCGGATGCGTGGCCAATAGCCATTCGTGCCGTTTCTGGATTTCAAGGTCAAAATCGTTCATGCTCTCTCCCATTTGTTACAAATTTTGCCAATCGTGCTCGGGGCCACACCAAAGAGGCGACCAATCTCATAATGCGTCCAATCAAAAACTTCTGCAAGTAGCACGCAACCTGCATAACACTCCCTCGGCACGGTCACGCTGCTGGATTTTCTGCCGATGTGACGTATTTTCGGGGCATTGTTGGTCTTCATGCGGACACCTGGTAAGAATTGCCATATCGTTTTATGCGGCCTGATTTCTGCAATGCCGCCAAATGCAGCAGCACGGGTCGCTTGGTCTGGTGGCACTCCAATTCAATGTCGAATCGTGTACATCCATCATGATTGACCACATACCGCAAAATCTCATCCCGATCGCGTTTGGTATCCTCGGTGTGGCCATTGTGAGGATTTTGTGATCGGTGCTTAAGGCTATCAGGATCTCGCCAGATGTATAGCCCCCTTCCATCGGTGAGAAATTTCATGCATGCCACCTAGGATGCTTATATAACCACACCCACCACAGCGGAACCGCCGCCAGAAGCAATAAGCAAATGGTAATCATCGCGGCAACCTCTTGGTAGCCATCGCGGGCACTTTCCTGGGCGCGCACGCCGCGCAGCAGTATATCTTCCCATTCACCGCGACTCGTGCGTGCCCTAGCGGGCCCCGACCGCATGCCGCGCAGGTGGACATATCAGGCGGAAAACGAGAGGTCTCCTCTAGGATCTTTTCGCATTCCTTGATATGCAGCCATTGCTCGGATTCTTCCTCATTGAGAAGTATCCTCATCTCAATTTCTCCATGCCGCTTAATTTCTCCATCAAATCCCTGCCATCTGGCCTGATGCTGTATATCCAGCCTGCCTTAGACAGCAATCCTGCCTTTCGCATTTCCAGTAAGCAGTTCTTGCAGGTAGTTGGGTTGATTTTTAGCTTATCGGACAGCTGCGTTTGCAGGGCATCCTTTTTAGAAAGCTCTTGCAAGATGGCTATCTTCATCTCCATTTTTGACCTTCGCATGTGTATCTGTTGTGCTGCGTTCGCACTTAAAACTTACGCTTGATAAGGAAAAAATTGGATAAAAAATAAACGCCTTGTGATGTTAAATGATCCCTACCTGAAAAAAGTATCCGTTTTGAATAGTTTCGGGTGATTCCGCATAATTTAGTAGTTTCAATTCATCCAGATAACAGGTAGGATAATAACCGATTGTTGATGGGGCTATCATCGGGCGATATGCTGCTCCGATGAATGCCCCTGCCCAGTAATAAGATGCCGGGCCATGATTACAGTATGATAGACTTGGCGGACTGCCTAGCGATGCATCAATCCTGCCATCGACATAGATCCGGGCAATGCTATTATTTCGGGTCGCCACCAGGAAATGCCATGCCCCGTCGTTGATCGCGGTCGAGCCTATCAATGCGGTGCCCATGATCAGCAGTGTGGCTTTTCCGGACCGTGTTTCAAATCGATATCCGTAGTATCCGTAAGAACTAGACCCGACGTAGATACCAGACGTCGCCAGGAGAACACCGGGGTTGTCGTTGGATGTGGATTTGTACCAACACGATATGGTCAGATCTGTCACTTTGAGCGAATCAACATACGGCAGCGAGAAATAATCCGCCGTTAGATTTGTGCATTTTGCGATTTTACCTAGCGCATATGCAACTCCACCACTCGCGGTGGCATTGTTGGCCTCCACGCTGCTGTCATTGCCATTATCTTGAAAATGCCATAGACCCACGCACCCAGGCGAAGGCCAATTCCAAGTACTCATGTGCGGTACCGCCAGCTCACTGGAATCGACCAGATGAAAATATACGCATCCGCTCCCGGTGTGGTGGCGTGGCCGCTATCATAATCCAGGGTGATGCTGCTTTTTGCGGCTATAGCCGTTGTAGCATCCGATAGAAGAGAATTGCATACTACTTCAGTGCCTTCGGTCGATCCTGCCGCAATCTCTGGTTTAGTGGAAAATATAGTGCTGCCGTCATCGTTTATGTCCCATACGCCCTTGGTTGTGGTGGGGCCAGTGCCGTACATCACTTTAGCAGAAAATACATATCTGTCTTCCAGCCAAACAAATTTTCGGCCCATTGCAGATTGTGCAGCACCTGGCATCATTCCGGGGATTGTCCATATGTCCTCTCTAACGGCACACGCGCAGACTGTCATATCAGTAAATCCAGCCGATAGCGTATTTCCTACGATCGCAAACGTCACTGCATCGGCAGCATAACTGGCCGATACGACTTTCGCGACTTGCCAACCACCTAAATATTTATCCCATGATATTATAGTACCTGCCGGGAACCTCTGATCATACAGATTGGCATTCCCTGTATCGGTGATTGAAAAGGATGTGTCGGAAACCCTGGTCGGGCTACCCGGCATATCATCCCACAACAATTTTTCGCCATCGATGCCATCAATGCCGTCCACGCCTTTTTCACAGAATAGGCTCCAATAGGCGCTCGTGGTGGCAGGATATAGCGGCGGTGCGTTCCCGGTAGTATCCTGGAGAGCGTAGAATCCCCTGCCATCGGAGGATATCACCGCGTCGTTGGCCTGATATGTCGTGCCTGAATCATATGATCCTTGCCAGCTCATGGCCCCGCCAGGCGTGCCCTGTGGGCCGTATAGGCTACCTATCTCCGAGCGCAAAACATAGCGTTGCTGCATGGCAGCCTCCCTAATTTTCTTGGTAGTCGAAGAGGGCAACCGCGCCAGTGAGCACGAGAGCGAGGTTGGCCGTGCCAGCGTCAGTGACCGTGCATCTTACCGCCAGGATCTCATCTGCTGCTAGATAAGCCTGCTCACCCACCGGGATGGTGACTGTCAGGGTATGGCTACCTGCCGTTAGCCTCTCTGCCTTCGTATCGTGGTCGGTGTCATAATCAGCATCATCGTCTCCCGCCAGCACCGCCGCCGTAGCCCCGTCACCATTGGCCGGGAGAGTTGTCTTGATTATTTCAAACAGCAGTTGGTCATTAGTGGTATCCGCAGATGCTATTGTGTAGCTCACTTTCACCGATTTTAGCTTGCATCCCTTCAGGGCCGTGGTCCTAGATGGGATCTTAATCGGCATCCGGTAATAATGAGTAGCTACCGCCGCCGTGTGGGTCAATATGAGGACGTTGCTCGACTCCGATATAGTCCAAGTCCCAGAAATCGCCGTACCGCCCTGGAGGGGAACAATAATCTGTCCATCGGTCTTGTCATTTACTGCCAGCTCGGGCGTTGTTATTTTTCCGTCCGACATATCAATCGATGCCCGGAGAGCCGTGCCGTCGTTGTCATAGAACTCCAAAATGCCAGCATTCAGCCTGATAGATACATCATTATCGCTGCCATCGATTAGACGATAGTAGGGAATGGTGTCATCGGCCTTGAAATACTGAGACTCATAAGTTCCTGTCACTACCTGGAGGGCCTTCCAGACGGCAGCGCCACCTTCAGTTCCTGGCTCATTCGCAACTGACGCCAGGTGCCCGACCGTACAAATGTATGACCCCGAATCCTGGCAGAGATCACCCGCCACATAGCTCTCTCCTGATAGCCACGCGCCACGATCTACGATTATGATGCCTTCTCCTCTCAAAATATATTTAGTATCCATATATAAACCTCAATACCAGTATCGGTTGTTCCAGCAAGCTTGTGAGAATCGAGTTCTGCCATTGTTTGAACTTTCTATCCGAATTTTGAAAGTTTCGTCAGGATCGGACCACGGGATTTTTGAGGGCGCTATGTAGCGGTTGACTACGCCCTTGATCCGGGAAAGCAGAATGTACGGACGCTGCCATACACTCGCTGATGCTGTGGTGCCTGCCAAAATACCATCCCATGAGCAATCTAGCTCCACGATGCCAGTTGGGCCCGCGACTTGTGCCCATGTCCCATCATATTTCCAGACTGTTCCAACAGAGTTGCTGACATAGCAAACCCCACCCGCAGCAGCTATCCCCATCGCACCGCTTCCTCCCAGACCAGTCCAAGAGGTACCGCTCCATCCAGGCATGAAATAGGGTACATCATCCAGCCCCACTATGTATGCGCCAACCGAATTTATCACTATTCGTTTGGCCGAATGCGAATGGTCTGCCCACGTTCCTCCGCTGTTTTGGGTGCTATAAACGTTATCATCTGCCCCGATAACGAATATATATATATTGGATATAGCCGCAATATCGTTAATTCCAGGCGTGGCGATTGATGTCCAATTGTCGCCGCCTGTCCACACTTCGATGCCATCGGCAGACATCGCCACCACCGATCCATCCAACCCCACGGACACTTTAAGCAAATTTTTAGAATTGGATTCTAATATCCATCCACCGGTGGCAGTCCAACTCCATAGGTGCCCGAGATCTGATATTGCATATAGTGATCCATCTGCCGCCACTGCAATGTCCTGGCAATTTCCGAACGTGGGCCCGGCAAACGGCTCAAATGGGTCAGCATCCGCCTTGATCCCTATCGCGACAAGTCCCTTTCCTTCCATATCTGGAATAGGTATAATCTGTGATCCCACCACGAGATCATCATGCGCCACTTCGGACATATCCGATAGATCGATCTCCTCTGCGACCTGTACCGCTCCACCCGTCCCGCCGATCGACTCTATATCGAGTTGCAGCGACACCGCCCCAGCATCACCGGACACCGGGAGAGGACCGTAAAACGGCACCATCAGGTAATCGCCGTTACTCAGACATAGGCGATTGGCTGACCAGGCACCGCCCGATGTCAGGCCATGCAAATCAACCGAGATCTCTGATAGTGGCTTCCCAAAATCCTGATCATAAGTATGCCGGGCCTCTCCTCGCCAACCTAACTCAAAAAGATCAGCTCTCAGCAGCTTGTCACATAGTGCGAGCTCCCGGTCTCTTTTTGTGGTAGAACTCTCGGTTGTAATTCGTACAGAAAGATCCTCGACGTAGCCCCCGGCATAATCCCCGCTACACTGCATGTAGCTGATTGGCGAACGCTCATGGCCATTATTCGTCAGAAGCGCTGAAACCGACGGCAACGGCTCCCACCAAAGAAAATCTATGCCCTGATCCGGCCCACATAACCAGGCCTCCCGGCAGACTATTTCAGCTACCGCTTCATAAAAATTTTGTCCAGTACCCCATTTACGAGGACCGACGAGAGACGCATGTGCAGACGCCACATATCCACTTCTTTCAGCATCGAACGGATAAAATTCAGCATCTACCGGCAGGGTGTTACATGTCCGGAAGAATATCTCTATCTCATCCCTGTCCTTGCTTCGGGCTTTGACCTTATATCGCTTGGGCTGCCTGCCCTTGGATCGGACATCTGCATAGTTGCGGCCCGCGACAGGGATTTCTTCGACAGCCGCCGCGCCACCTGACAGATCGACGCCCTCTTTGTAGACTATAGAAGAAAAATCGTAATCATATATTGCACAGTATCCGTCTGTATATGTGGCCATATATTTAGCTCCTTTTGACCGTTCTCAATAGCGATTTCCAGTCAGAATATCTTACCGACTGCTTGCAGATCGCATCTGCCGATTCTCCAAGTAGCGTCCGCTTCCAGCATCGAATTGTAGTGGATACGTCAAAAGTAGGATGCGCTGCACAATTCGCCCCTGCCCATTCACCATTTTTCATGATCCAGATGCCAATAGTCGTGGCTGATCCATAATTTACGTACCGGGTAATGTCAAGGTTCTGGATTGAATCATTCAACAGATAGTGCTTCGGTTGCATCAGGAAATTGCTGCCACCGCCGACCTGGATGAGAACCATACAAGAAACTGGGGATTGATCGGTAGTAATTGAAATATCCATCGTTACCCTATGGCTCCAATCGTCTTCTTTGACCGCTGCCGGAACGGTGACATTCACAGATCCGCCGCCGCACCAGCCATGAGTATAGTCTCCTAGCTGAAGATCTTCGCCGCTATTGGTGATGGCTTTGCCATATTCGGTTAGGTACTCATTGTAATATGTTCTGTTCAAAGAACTTTTAGAATTGAATGCATCAACCAGATCGTTCTCCCGTCCGCCGATCTCCATTTCATATTTTCCCTTGCTGTCGATATTGGCGCTGGCCACATACAAAGCTCTCTCAGCTTCGCCTTTCAGTCTCAATCTCACTACATCGTAGCATTTTGGATAGTGACCCCAATCCGGAGTCGGAACGATATTAAACGATTCATCCTCCAATCGCAAGGCATACTCAGCATCTATGTAGGGTTTTAGGTTCCCAAGGGCATCCAAATAGCCTTCGTCAGCATCCATAGAATCTTCAACCCATATGCCCTTCCAAGTATGGTCAGACGGAGTATAGACGTGCTGAGAATCCCGATCACCTACCCCCTTCCCGAACAGAGCATGTACTAGCTGATCACTATTATAAGATTGTGTAATTTCATCTATGTTCTCCTCTGGGAGGATGAACTCTGATCCGGTGGGGTCATTCAAAACATCCAGATAGGTGCAGTCAGCAGCCCGTCGGAACCTGGGATTGAGTCCATAGAACTCCGCTAAATCTATCAGAGTGTCTAAGATGCGATCATAATTGAGCTGAAGGTTCCCGGTGAGGAGAGTGTCATCGAGGTCTATATCCCCCATCCGCACGCCTGTATCATAGCAGTTTTCGGCCAGCATCGTTATTTTGGGTCCGAAATTGTGATTTAATGTATCATCAATCCCGCCGTCATCGAGCCTGACCCACAGATCATTAGCATCCGACCAGCAAGAAATCTCGGTCGCCTGAAGCTCTGCGAAGCTATCTACTCTAGGCAGTAATACGCCCTCTGCATAGATATTGGCGTTTCCGATCCTGCTATTCAGGCCTAATCCGGCCAGCGCATAGATCCAGTCTGACCCGTATGCCCACCAATCGTAGTGGATTGTGCCAGACGTTAGCACATTCCCGTTAAACGGTATCATGGAATTTGCCATCGCGAGTAGACCAACGCTACCAGTAACTCCATAGCTATCGGCTACCTGAGACGGCATATCAGACTCAAAAGCGTGACCTAGATAGCGAGCAGATGCCTGGTAGGCATATCTCCCGGTGTACCGTTTTAGCAGCAGATCCTCCTCGCCTTTGCATTGTAGTTCTCTGGTGCCGATATTCTTGATCCGAGGCTTTGCGACATATCCCCGGAACAGAACCCTCCGATCCTCTTTTGCGATCACATGAGCATATCGTCTGATAGGGACGTGGCGACTGCATTGGATATTGAAGTCTGCCGCCCGGTGAGCATCCTTGTACTCCTTTAGGCTCCATGAATCCGCCTCTATCTCAATGGGATCGGCATCAGCATTGGTGATCAGGATTTCCATTATCTCACTCCACTAAGGAAACCTCTCCGGTGGGATCGCGTTGCTTTTTTATCAGATGCGGTTGTAGCGATCGCTTCTATTTTCGCATCCTCCGGAATAAATGTACATCCTCGGAAAATTACATCACCCGATATTAGATTCCTGATATCATCTTCAGTGACACCGGGCCGGAACGTTGCGCCTTCGACGGTCGAGATAGATTTATCTAGTATTTTTGCCATTGGATGCCCTCATGAAAATTGTGATTATTGCTCTGCTCCTGATATCGATGTGCTCGGGATTTGACCTACCAGCTTGCCATGACTACCAGAAAATTGAAGAAGTCCAGAGCCTTGTTGATCGATACCATTTTCGCTATGCGTGGCAGAACGACACTTTTGATTGTGCTGACATGGCCGCCGCCAACTGGCGTTTTTTGAAATCAGAAGGCTATGATCCACTGATAGCCATTTGTGATTATCCTGGCGGTGGCGGACATTGCTATGTGATTTTTCCTCTATCCGATGGATGGGCAGGGCTTGACACCCGAACGGCTCTCCTCCAGGGACGGAGCCTGAACGATAGCCTTGGGCAGGTGGTTACTGATCTGCCAGGGTATCGTCTGCTCAAGACCGACCAGGATCTCTATGAGTACGATCCTCGCGGCCAGCCAAAAATAACCGGTGAAGTCATAGCTAGAAACCCTTCGCTGCCTCCGTTATTTCTTTGATCAGTTGTTGGTGATCCTTCTCCAGCAGCGCAGATACCTCGTCTGCGCTTAGACCAGCTCCATTGATAATAGGCGAATAATTCACGGTGATATTTTTTGCAGATCCTCCGCCTCCGCCAGCCATGTTCATGACGGCCTGGGTGAGGTGAGGCGGCAGGATCATCTCGGTCCCAGCTTCTCCGACTATTGCCAGCTCAGGATGATCGATCAGCCCGCCCCTTGCCCGGAATATCGCGGGAAGCTGGTATGATCCACTTCCGCCACTGGCTGAGAAACTTCCGTTAGAATATGATCCCGTGGTTCTCAGGATATTGCTCGCCTGAGCACCTATTCCCGTTAGCGATGCCCCGCCACCTATCCAAGAGCCACCGCCGTTGATCGAAGTACCGCCCCAATAATCGCCTCCGCCTCGGTTGGCAAGGCCGATAATATTACTTCCGGATGTTGCATAATATTGGCTGCTGCCACCCCCCAACGACACCAACGCGCCGGATAATGATGTTCCCAGCGATGATAGCCCGGTGACCGTCTGCGATGTACTGGTAGCGATTTGTTGCGTGTTGCTCGTGGTTTTCTCGGACTCTCGGAGCTGTTGTTGGTACTGTTCTTGCTTTGCTGCCAATTCGGGCGTAAGAGCCTGAGCCACGACGCCACCCCAACCATCCTCCTCTACCGATCGGTAGGCCGGAGAATTCTTTGTTAAGCCTAGATAGAACGGATCGGTGGTCTTCAAGCTTGGGTCGGGAGCGTTGAATGGCAGGCCTTCGCAGGTGTCGGTTCTGGGATCGTAAGATACAATGTAGCCATTCACCGATTTTCCGACAACGAGAGCCCCATTATCACTTACTGAAATACTGGAAGACGCAGATCTGGCCGATGTTCCGGAAGCTCCGGCGAAATTCTGGCCGCTTGCTTCTGCAAATGCTACCGGGTTTCCATTGGCGTCGTAAACGGTAACATAATTTGAAGACGGTACGCTGCCTGGTGGTGTGAATTTCAGGCTCGGGTCTGGCTGAGCGAATGCTACGCAAGTTCCGGTGTTGTCGTACAGTGCGTTCCAGGCATCTGCTTCGGGTGTGTGCTGCGTAGCGGGATAGAACCCGGTGGTCTGAGCACCTGTTAAACTTTTTTCAGGAATTACATATTCGGTCCCGGCCTCACCGATCAGAGCCAAGCCGCCTTTTGTGACTTTTCCGCCTTCTGCTAACGCCGGGATATTAAACCCAAGTTTTCCAGACAGTAAACCACCAAAATCGCTCGTGGTGGCTGGCTGTGCATTGTTGAATCCTGAAAAAATGGTATTTGCAGATAATGTATAGCTCCCGCCATATGCGGTATTCTGCTTAGTGTCGTATATTCTGGATTGTACCCACTGATTAGCTGCGCTAGATAATTGACCAGCCGAACTATTAAAGCTAATCGCGGCAGATCTCGCAGAAGCGGCAACTTCTAGAAACGCAGGGCTAAGGATTTTCGCGGCATTATCAGTAATAATAAATGTCCCGCCAAGTGCCTTGCCATTATCATCCAATACGGCCAAATTTCCATTTGTGATTTTTACCTGATCTGCAAATTCGGTCTGTAATGTTTGGAGTAGTTGATAATACCATTTCTGATTTATCAGTTCTGGATTCAATTCTTCCAGTGCAACTTTGTAATCCCATGCAGCCGATAAAGCACCAACGTCGCCGCTAGTTGCGGCTTCTGTCATCAGTGTTAGCCAGTTTAATGCATCCGTGCCTTGGTTATTAAGTTCCCATTTCTGGCGTACGCGTTGCTCTTCTTCGAGAGGGATTTGTTTTGTTATAGCAAATATTTTTTCAAACAGATCTTTTTTCCCGGTTAACCATAGCGCAAAGTTGGCCTCGACTTTTCCCATATCAAGCGTTAGCGGTATTCCTGCTGCGGTTTTTACTAGATCTTCCCTGATCTTATCGAGTCCTTTAGCATCAAATTCTACAGGCGACTCTATACGCAGTGCATCTAATTGCTTAATATATTCGGTTAGCTGATCCTTTTCTGTAAACTCAACGACACCATCAGACAATATACCCGCAAGTGCGCTGCTCATCTCAGATTTTACGCCACGCATATATTTCGGCATATCCAAGAATGCAGGCTTAACTGCATCGATCATACCGTTTTCAAGTTCTTTCAAACCCACATCTGTGCTTGAATATAACGATTTGACGACTTCGCCCGCATCATTTACGATCTTTAGATATCCGCCCTGGTCGGTTTTTATTTTGGACTGGATGACAGAATAATTTTGTAAAAGTGCGTGTTCGGTTTCGTCCAAAAGGCGGTCTTTGTAAGCATATAAATAAGCGGGGCCATTCGCATTCGATTGTTGCGAAGACATAAACTGCATTGTCTGAAGGCTATATCCTCCACTACTATGCGATTTGATATAGGCATCATTGGATTTTGCGAATTCCTCACCCGCGGATTTTGCAGCATCTTTCAGATCGCTTTCGACCTTATCCTTGGCCGCCTCGCTTCCAGCTTCCATGCCATCGGTGGTGCCGTCTTTGACCGCATCCTGTATTTTTGGAGTTAGTATCTCATCCGCTCTGTCACTTACTTCTCCAAAAGCGTTGCTTAGGGATTCTACGACATCACCTAACCCGAGTGCCCCCGCTATATCGGATATACCACTCACAAGTGACCTTGATACCAGATCGCCAAATTGACTCGCTATATCTGATAATGCACTTATCACGGTTGGTATGGCCGAAGACAGTCCCGATGAAATTTTTGACCCGATATCGGATATTTTGCTGATCATATCCCCGATCAGTTGATTGGCATCCCCAAACGCTTTGCTTATGCCGGTGACTTCTCCGAACGCCTGAAGATATGCCGATGCGGTTTGCAATGCGTCTATTATGGTTTCAACCACTTCGGAAACTGCTTGGAATCCCGCGACCACGCCAGAACCAATCAAGCTTACAATTGCGCTTATCAACCCAAGCGCAACTGAGAATGGTGTTGTAAGCGCGTTGAGCAGAGATCCCAACGCATTCCCACCTAGCGCACTATTAAGCGCCGTTCCGATCCTGCTCAATGATCCCACTATCGTACTTATTACGGTTGTAAACGTGCTTCCGATCGTACCGGCAATTTCGCTCAATTTGCCAAATGCGCTTGTGCTCGTTATTGCGCCGCCGATGGCCTGACCGAATTGAGTGGCCCCCGTAACGATCCCAGTAAATCCGTTGGTTATTGCTGTAAGGCTTGGAAGTAGAAGATTTCCTATGCTAATTTGCATTTCTTCAATAGCAGAGGACAATTGTGCCTGAGCCCCGCCTAGGTTGGCGTTCATCTGCTTGTTCATTTCGCCAGCAGCACCGCCGCAATTTTCCAGATCGGCTGCGAACTTGTTTATGTCCCCGGAATTTGCGACTAATGCTTGAGCAGCCGATTGGTTTTGTATTCCAAAAATGGCCAATGCTTGGGCGGAGTTCATATGTTTTTCTGCCAGCAGCCCCCATATCTCGGCTTGGGAATGTAGAGTTGGATTGAGCTGATCGGCAGTAATGCCCATCTCTTTTAGCGCATTGGTCTGGTTCTGAGTAGCGGTGGTTCCCGATGCCTGAGTCAATACACCGAGCATGGCGTTGTATTTCGTCCCCGCCTCCGAAGCCTTGAGGCCGTTATTTGCCATGACTTCCAACACGCTCACCGTGTCTTTCATACTAATACCGGCACCGTGTGCAGTTCCGCCTACACCTGCCAACGCTTCGCCCATCTGAGCAACGCCGGTGTTTGATTTTTTGGCGGCAGTTGCTAGAAGGTCCGTGACATTGGTCGCGTCGCTGGCTTTTAGCCCAAAAACCGCGATATCAGTGGTCAGCAATTCGGCTGATCGTGCTAAATCCATTCCACCCGCGCCGGCAAGGTTCAGAGTAGAACCAAGCGCCGAAATGGTTTCATCGGTGGTGTAGCCAGCCGACGCCAGGAAATACAAGCCGTCTGCTGCCTGTGATGCCGAATATGTGGTGGTAGCGCCTGCCTCTCTTGCTGCATTGGATAGCTTATCAAATTCCGCTTGCCCGCCGCCTAAGACAGAAGATACTTTAGACATCGACGATTGGAAGCCAGACGCAACACCAACCGAAGAGGCTGCTAAGCCGATAACAGCTGCACCCGCCACGCCCGCCGCTATCCCCACGGGGCCAAGCGCGCTTGCGACAGAACCAGCTACATTTCCCAGCATCCCAAACTGGCTTGTCATGCCGTTTGTAAAATTTTGGCCTACTGTTTCGCCAATTTTTGCAAAATTTCCCGCTCCAGATGTAAGTTCTTTTTGCAATCCACCCAAGATTGTGTTTCCAGAACCGCCCGCTATGGTAGGAGAGATTACCGGCGCTTTGATGCCGTTTAACATGTTCTGCAAATTTTGGAGGCCCTGCTGAATGGCAGAGCCATTGTAAGTTCCTATCAATTCAAACGCAGATATAATAATCACTCCCTAATCAGGTGGCTTAAGTCCTTTGGCGGCAGATTCGATAGCAGCCTCTTCTTCGCTCATCGGTTGACGGCCAAAAAGTTCGTCAAATGTCGCTGGCGGGTCACTAAACATATTGCCAACCGCGAGCGAAATATTCCAGGCGGCTATTTTGGATAGCTCAACTTTATCGAAAAACTTGTTTTTGCGCTGGATTAACAAAGCTAAAATTTCGTTGTATGTGGTGTCCCAGTATTCAGCGGGCGAAAGCCCTAGTCGGATGACTCCGAGTCGGTAGGCTCTGGCGTTAAAGTCAAGTTCCGTGTCTTCTCCTCGACTTCTGCCATCTGCTTTTCCAGCTTCGCTTCCGCTTCCTTCTTCCTGATCTTTTCCAGTGACTTCAAGTTCTCTAAGCTCTTCTTCCAGAAGGCCAGAGAAGAAGGGTCGTAGGCCATCCTGCAAGCTTCCTGGATTGCGATGCCTAGATCATCCAGGGTTGTACCTCTGTCGGTGTATGCATCAATAAGATCATTGGCTTGATCCTCGGAGAGGGCTTCTTCGTGTGACAATGCCGCCATGACGGCGAATGTCTGGATTTTTGACCTACCCCAATACATTGTAATTATCTGTAGGATGTTAAAGTTTGCATCCTTTCTCATACCGAGTTCAACCAACGCCAGATCTTCAAATATGCTCCGGGCCCTGGCGGTGAATCTAAGTGTTCTGATTTTGTCCATGTTGGCGGTTACGCCTTGTCGAACAGTTTTTGCCATTGAGTATCAACTCCTGTATTGAAAATTCCTGATCAGGTGGCCTTTCCAGGTCGTCAGGATTCGACTTTTCGGGAATGACCCTATGAAAGGCCGGATGCGAAGAAAATATATGCCTTAAATCAATTCTAAATCAGCCGCGAATAAAATTATCCGGCATGATCATAGAGTTTGCCTATCGCTTTCCAAGAAATTGTCTTGCCCACAAGCTCTTTGAGGCTGGTTTTCAGGCTGACCTTCTCCAGGGTAATTACTCCCGATGTCCTAATCAGGCTCACGCCGGAGTCCCAGTAGAACTCTGCGATCAACTCCACCGAGAACCTATCGAATGCAGCGGGCGCAACACCACCCGACATGTGGGTATGGGACAGTTCCCCGAAAATTCCCGAACCATCCTGACCCGCCGCGATCTTGACACCGATTAGAGCCATCGCAGCCTCATCGGCTTGCAAAGCATCTCTGACATCTCGTGCGGTGCTGGATGCGTCTCCTGCGCCGTCGGTGGCGCTATTAATCGTTATGTCTGACCCGGTAACATCGATCGACAGGGACGTGCCGCTTCCGGACACAACGCATTCGATTGATGCAGTTGATACACCGTCATGCGATGGGCCATCACCAATAACTTTCGACGTGAAAGTTAGGTCTTTGTTGCTGCCGTTGGATGTGGTCAGCGAGGCATTAACGGTCGTATAAAACCCGTCTGCGCTGCCCGATGCACTATAAGCAGTGGCCTCATATGCTTCACCATCATCCTCCATACAACCACACTCTACCAGGTTCATGTTTTCGTCTACATTGAACCCTCTGAAGCCCGCCACCTGATCGGAGACGAAGTAGTAATGGTCTGCCGTGACATCGCCCGATGCCTCTTCGGATAGCAGAACCGCGCCGGCTGCATAATCTATCTCGACTGGTGTCACTTCGGTTACACCATCATAGATAGTTATGTCATTCGCTTTGTCCCAGAAGTAATAGGTGGAGCTATCCACCTGATACCATAAGGTAGATCCCACCTGAGACATTGCGGTAGCTGAAGCGGATTGCGAGGCCGCGGTGGTCTGCATGTAGAGGGCGGCTAACTTTCCTGCTATTTTAGCCATGTACCCCCCTACAGGTTGGTAGCATCAGTCAGAGCGCCGGAGAACTTGCCGGATGCGGAAAACGTGACCATATCCTTCTTTGCGGCTTTCCGGCTGAACTTGTCGAGCGTGAAGGTGCCGGTGACACCGATGGCGGTCCCGCTTGCTTTGGTGCCGCTCAAAATCCAGGTGCATGATATGGCAGTCCCTGCCCGGACCTTCGTGACAAGGCCGGTTATGGCACCATCAGCCGCGTCGTAGAATCCATCGAAGCTGATATCCCCACTTGCCATTGTGGCAGTATATTCCTCGCCGGTGCTATCCAGAGTTCCTGTTTCGATCAGGTTCATGTTATCGTTTAGGGTAATCTGGCTGATCTTGATCTGGCTAGACCCATCATACAGTTTACCATCAGTTCCCTTGAGTTTTGTCATTTAAGTACCTCGATTTTGCAAAATCTTTGTCTCAGCTATCGCATCACAGACGACTTATTCCCAAAATTTGAACGATACTGTCAGTACATCCCGCCACTGAGACAATGCAGGATCGTACAGACTATGCCGCATAACACCGAAATCTAATAGATAGATGCTTGCCCCGTCCCAGGTGATATTAATGTCATCAAGCAAAAAATCTTTGACCAGATTGGAAACTTGACGACAATAAGCCTTGCTGTTCTTGGAAATGATGCTTATGTCAACCTGGGCATCAGAAGCGGTTTCCTCGTTGCCCATCTCATGATGCGATTCGGACATCAACTCCGAGACAATAATGCAGGTTTTGTTTGGATATGCAAGCATGGCATCTTCGTTTGTCGATGGATCGCCGGGTGCTACTTGGCCGTCCACTAGTGAATTGATAGAATTGTCTTCCAAGATAACATGTGCTAACACCGGCAGAATATCAATCATCCGTACACTTCCTTTGCGATGCCCGAAGCCCGAAGCTTCATGACTTCGGCACCGGGCCTGATATGTGGCCTGCCCCGTTTGGGGTCTAGCTCCTGAACTGCCCCGTATTCCATGCCGTTCGCAAGCTTGATCTCATATATACTGTCGTCTAATTTCGTGACTTCGCTCGCGGTGTCGATGCTGTTATCCAGGTTGCCGGTGTCTTTTCGGACCAACTGATGTGCATAGTTTTTACCCTCAACCATGATACGGTTAGCGATAATCTCATCTTTCTCATCATATTCTCGTTTCAGCCGCTCGATTTCGGCATTGACGTCGGCCATTTGGACTTTGAAGGAAATTGTCATCAGAAATTGAACGTTTGACTTCCACGGCAATTGATGGACGTTTCTCCAGGGTACATTTCTCCATTGCTGTATGGCTTGTCTATTGGCACCGTTTCTCCGATCAGAGCCATGTGAGACGGCCTGGTGCGCTTGTCACCAATCTCGCTGCGCGTCTTGGTCTTAGCTCCATAATCCCGCGCGTGTGCTGTCGCACCGTAGTTACTTGCCCGGTGGCGTTCGGTTCTGATTATGGTAGCCGTACGGTGCCTGCCAGTGTCTAGGATGCTCTGTAGATGAGGCTGTTTCGCGATGTCTTTGGCAAGCGGCCGTTCGTTCCGGGCTGAATTTGCCCACATGAACCTGACCAATTTCTGCTGATCGGTACTGCTCATGCCTTTGATAAATTCGCCGCCGTGCTCTTTGATGTACTTATCAGCATAATATTTTGTAGAATGTCCAACCGGGCCATGTGCGGCCTCGTATCGCTTAATCGGCTCGCGGTATTCCTGTCGGTTGACTGTGATTGCGGATGATATAGCCGCGCCAATGAGAACTCCCTTGATGATCCCCCAAACGCGGGAATTTTTCTCTACTGACTCTTTCTTATACTCGCGATATTCTGGCTGTATGATAACTTCCTGGTAGGTTTCGAGTGGGTCATAAGGGCCTTCCATCTCGAAGAAGTCCACCGAATCCAGGACATCTATAATCCGGGGGCCGAAAGACTGCAATTCGCTGTGAATATCTTGCTCAGAATGCATGTAACCTCACTAGTGCCTCATAGACAGCACTTCGCTGCATGGATGACATAATTGTAGGCATGGAAGGTTTTATGGGCCGCAAATGGCCTGTTAGGATGTGGGGATAAGTATATATGCTAGTACATCATAGTGTATGCTATGACAACAGTCGAAGCATTCAAGGAATTGATGGAAAAGTACAATGAGAACCGCGCTGTATGGGTGGGAAAGTTTGGATCTGATAACGGATTCGACGCTTGGTTTACAACACAGGTGGCTTAAAATGCCATCTCGTTATCCAATTAAGATGTCCTTTCAGGTATCTTTGAAAATGCAAGTTGATCTAAGCGACTTACCAGAAATCAACGTCGCTGCTGTTTGTCGAAAAGCGTTGCAGGCGGAAATCGACCTGCATAAAGGAGATGAGAAGCAATGCTCCAAGTAGATATTTCAGAAGTACTGCAAATTCTGTTAGAAAATGCAAATAAATTAAAATCTCTGACACTTGATTCACATAGTCCAATTGCCAGTGCGTTTCATAGTGTGTCTCCCGATATCGAGGAATCGATATCACCAACCGGCGAAAAGTCGTTTGTCATGAGATGGGGTTATATAGACCCGGAAGAACATGAGAAATTCGTGCGATGGCTAAAAGGAGATGAGAAGCAATGAGTTTCATAGAATCCGATTGCTCTGATTATTCAGAGTATGAAGAGATGCCAATATATCCAAAAATTTATCATGATGTGGCTATCCACTATCCATGCTCAACTGAAGACCTCTTCCGCGCGGTGCCGTTTGCGCCCGAAGAAATCATAGTTCAAGCCGCATCAATGTTAGGTCAAGGAATGTTATGGTGGCAAGTCGCCACTGTATTCAGGGGGAAATATGGGGTGATCTGACATGAATCAATTCCTAATCGATGGCATCCTATGCCGCGCCGTCTATCGCGATGTAGGGACAGAGCACGGGGAGCGCGGCGGTTGCTATCCATTGCCGAAAGGAGAGGTTACAGAATGTCAGGATTGCCAGCATAGAAAGGCTTGCCCGGTGGATGGTGAGGAGTAATGGGAAGAAAACTTAAGCGGGTGCCAATGAACTTTGATGCACCTCTAAACGAAATATGGAAAGGCTACATCATACCTAAAGAGATGCTAAAGACTTTTCCAGTAACAAGCTGTGAGGATTGCACCGCCCGACATGGAACCGATGAAGATTTCTGTCACGAAGAGGCCACGCCATATTGCATTTACTATAATCCAGTATATCGTGATCAGTGGCATCACGAACCGCCAACCGGTGAAGGCTTCCAGTTATGGGAAACCACTTCGGAAGGCAGCCCGGTTAGCCCGGTATTTACGTCGGCTGAGGAATTGGCCGATTGGTGCACCATTCACGCGACCACGTTCGCCTCATGCAAGGCAACTAAAGAACAATGGTTGAAGATGTTCGGGAAAGGCTGCATTTATCATAAGCAGGGAAACGCGGTGTTTATATGAAACTGAAATCTCGCACAACCTGATAAGGGGCCCGGGATGGACTAGCCCAATTCGACATCCATGCCCATAATCATGCTTATTCCCCTCTTATTTTGTACCTTGCTCGCCAAAAGGCGGTCATCATGAATTATCGCGATCAGTTGCCAGTATGCACTATCGACATTTAGCCTTCCAGATCTGCCATTTCTTCTCATTACAGATCCTGATCAGATTATCGATTTCATATTCTGTCCACGATGGGTCATTTAACGCATCTCGGAAATCAAAATCTTCTGGACGGATGTCATCACCTCATGCGGTCATAAATGTGGTATTATTTCCGGCAAAAATTCGCGGCCAATAGTCGTCAGATAAAAACAAACCGTGATCAGATAACCCAAACGCATCAGATATCATGTGACTAACGGAGTGTGATGCTTGCGGGAGTTGATTAGGAAACACCATAGGTTGCTGGCAAGCCGCGGCGCATTCGGGCGGATCTTCGGCATTCACATGCGCGCATAATACGGTTGTGAGGATAATAACTTTTAAGATAAATGCAGTTAGTTTTTTGTACTCAAAATATGCGTATGCGACCGCCAATAACAAGCAAACTATCAAAAACGTGAATATAAAAATCAATATATCCATAGTATCACTTTACCGTGTACTGCAAGTCCACGACTCGGCCAACCAGCACCATTATCGCAATCAACGCCTGAAATGCAAAAATCCCAGCAGCCGCCCTACCGTACCACGTCATTAGAAAGTCGGTCTTTTTGAAATATGATCGGTTTTCCTTTTTCTGATGGTCGCATTCGATATTACAACGTTCCATTTTAGATTTCAAGGCCAACAATTCGCTTGCGATCCATGAACGGTTTTCTTTATAGTCCTCGAAATTTTGAGCGTTTTTCGTAAATGCGACTTCTAGGCGGTTAATAGCCGCCAATATCTCCGTATACCGTTGATCATCGTCCATGCGACCTCAAAATGGCACAGCGTTCTGATATGGCCCGCTCAGTATCGGTGTCTGCGATGCTACTGACATTGTTGCATTTTTCGCGGCATTGAAGACCACGATGGCTGGATTGAATGTGTAATTCCGCAATGCCCAACAGAGATACAAACTGAATATGCTATATGGTTGCCCATCCGAATAACCCCATGAAGAAGTCTCGTATGCCTGGCAAGCTTGCCAGTACCTGTAGTATGCGGGCCTCGTGCCCGATCCCACCCCGATACGTGGCACCGCCGCCGCTAGTGGTGCTACCTGGTTAGCCGTGCCAGAATAGCAGAAGTCATCTACCAGGTCGCCTACCGTGCCGGGCGGCGGGATTGCAAGATAAGTAGCCATTTCGTCATCTACTAGTAATCCCAGATCGCTACATGCGAAGCACTCATCGTAGCCGTCCAGCTCATCGCCGTTCTGGTCTATCAGTCGGTGTCCATGACTCACCCGGATTATTGCCCAACGATCGCCCTTGACCAAGCCTTGCATGAAGGCACGGAGAACGGCTCTGACGGATGCCAATGTGGTTTCCGCTGGAGTTGATGCTGCCACAATCGATGTGAACCCTCTCGCGGCCAATGTGGCCTGCCATAGGGATACGTTGTTGTCGTGCGGTGGCAGGTAGTTCGGCGGCTCGAATTGCGGGGCTATGATAAGTGCTTTTTTCATGTTTCCTCTATGCGGATGTTTGTCCTCTGGTTGGGAACCAGAACGCCGCGATCATGCCCAGCACGGTAATAAGCGCGGTCGCAATCGAGGCCGCGATGGGCGCATCTGTGACCATAGCAACGGCCAATAGCAATCCTACCAGCCCCATGAATGCCAATGTTATCCAGAAGCCTTCCCCGAATTTAGACAAATCAATTGCCACCTACACCACTTCCTCCGCCCAACCACCTGCTATCAGTCTCTTGGCTCGTTTCTCATTCAGTTCATGTCCGTTTGGCATGGAGCCGATCTTGTAGGTAGCGCCGCCTGACAGTATGCCGTCGAACCACTTGTATGATTTCAGCATCTTGATTTCTTTCATGATCATCTACCTGTCTTGAAAGGCTTCCCACCCATGCTCGGATTCTTTGCCATGTGGCATTCGGGGTTGATCCCATAGGCAGCCATGTAGTCCCACTTGCCAATGGCTTTTCCCCCGTTGCCTGGTATGTACTTCATGACGCCCAAGTCCCCGGTGCTGCCGGTGGGGGTGATTCCAGGCGTTTCGTCTAGCAGCGGAACACAACCACAGCAATCGTCTGGGTTCTCGGCCTCTGATGTGATCCACTGGTCAAGCGCCATGCCTTCAGTTGGGATGCCATCAGGCATAACCAGCACGCGGCAACATTGGTCACACCACACGAAGATCCTTCCGAGGTCTTTGCTGTGACGTATGCCGCTTTTGATCATTTTGTCGGTTATAACAGTGTCCCGCTCACATGCAGGACATTCGATAGTAATGTTTGTCATATTTACTCACCTATACGTGGCCCTCCGGGCGGCTTACGATCCGTCTGTCATGGGGCATTTCAACGATACCAGTCGAATAGATATTCGGAATCTACCCACCCACTACCGTCCCTGGGCTTATATGTGCGGCTCTGGATCTTGTTAGTAGCACGATCAAATAGTAACACCGTTAGTATTGCTCCGTTGGCTCCATCATTGAAATCGGATATCATCTGGTGGACGATATTTCCATTCACACCGGCATCCGATCGCATATAAGATCCGGCCGACCGATGACCGCAGAAAACAAATTTAACATTTTCATATTGTGAAAACAGCAGATCCCACATGTCCTGCCCACTTGGTGACCCAACGGGTGGGCATGCAAAACAGCCAGACCCCATTCGCGTGGTGCCTACCAGATAACCATGTGTGACTATGATAGCAGATTTCTCGGAATACGTCTCAAGCAACGCACCTGCCCACGTCAACACTTCCAGGGACGGCCAACAGGTCAGTATGATGACAATATAGGGGTCATCGCCGATATCGATGAAGTAATAACTGTTCTCGGTCCCCCCTCCTGATTTTGATCCCTGATAGTAACTGCCCGTTAAGAAATCTGCCCCGAAGTATGTATTGAAACTTTCAAGAGGTGCATCATGATTGCCATAACACGGTATAATCTTCAGTCCCGCATCCCGCATGGACTCAAATCCAGTTTGCGCAGACTCGTATTCCCACGGGTCCCCCCAGTTTGTATTATCTCCTAAGCCAATCACGGCCTGGATATGTAGTGCATCTTTTCGATACATGATCCACTTATATGCATCTGCCCACGATGCTGGATCGATGTAATGAGCCAACTGAATATCGGGGAGTAGTACTATAGCGATGTCGGTACCGATCCCCGTATGTCATTCGGTATCGAACGTCCATCCATAGTTTGTTACTAGATCGTAAATCTTTTCATATCCAGTTGAAGGAGCTTCAGATGTTTGGTATACTCCCGATGGATTCGCGTTAGATCCATGAATATTGACCGTGCAAGGTGCCATAATGGTACGATTCTGCCACAAATTATTTACCCACCCATCGACCGTTTCTTGATCCGCATCATTTGAACTTAGGTCGAGCGACGTTAATTTCGTCATATGGGAAATAACACCTTGGATCCCTGCCCCGCACCCTTGTATCCACAGAGTGACAAGTTTTGATGTAAGAATACCAAGATTAAGTACAAGCCCAGGATTATTCTGTATTTTCAGACTTGTTACATTGATACATTTTTGAATATTTCGGATAGAGAGTAATCCATCCGAATCGAACTCAATCGCCGTGATACTTCCCAGACGACCGACCCACGTCATTCGATGCTGTCCGGTGGATTTGAAAAAATTTCCTGGTATCCCATTCCAGATAATATTTGCGGCGCTTGCAACCGCAAGTGACTTCCCAGTATCGTCCCTCCAGAAACCATTCGCGCCGGTAATCTTTGGATCGACTAATGACGCGGTACCATCCCCCTCGATTCCAACCCAGGCGATTTGCCCCAAATTGGAACATCGAATACGTCTAATACAGCTATTAGCGTAATCCGATATGCCAAGGGTTGCGCCGTTGCCATCTGATTGATCTGGGATGTAGGTAATGCTGGAACCAACGCGAGATATAGCGACCTTAGTGGCATCGGTAAAGACATTATCGTACTTGATTGTCTGTGTGCTGGATTGGACATAGAAATTTGTCCCGTCCCATGCCAAATCGGTAGCCGCAATCTCATAAGAAGTATTCCAGGTGAATGATTCTGAGCCTGCCGTGGTCACAACCGCAATCTTGCAGATCCTGGTGGCTTCGCATACATACAGGAAGCCAGAATCGGCATTGGTGGCTATGTAGAGAACGCCTTGTGGACTGGTAAACTGGTTATCTCCAGTTCCTGTTGCTAATATCTGGACAGGAGACCCGTTGTCCGTAACCGCCATGGTGGACTTGGTGATCATCCGTATGCCGTGACCTTCAGTAGAATTTTTTGTGGTGACGTAGCAATGCAACGGATCATTGGCAGCATCTATCATGCCAATGTTTAAAAGTGCGATACTCTGAAGGGTATCATATTGAAAACTGTGTTGCCGCACCCCAGCAGAGTTCCCTGTATATATATTCGTAGCATCGGAGTCTATTGCATACGTCGAATTATTACTAACATAAAACTTATCAAAAAATGTAAGGTCTGAATTCCAAATACTGAAGCGCCGATAGCCTCCAAGATTGGAAGCCATAACAAGCAACTTTCCAGACAGTGGCCCCGCTTGGCTATATCTTATCTGCAACGGCTGATAAAATTGAAACTCCACCGGAACGTCTGTGGTGATCTCCATCTCGTAAAGATCATGATATAGCCGAGGGATCACGCCTCGGACATGTTGAACCCTCGACATGTGACATCAGTCCCTGATAACGCCAAGTTCGATGTAGAATTTCTGCCCATTTGCAGGGGTCGGTGTTCCGTTTGTATATAGCTGGAAATATAGATCCGTGCCAGAACATGTGTATGCCCGGTTGATGCCGTCGACGTTCGCCCAAGCCATCGATCCGGCCCCGCCCGTGACTGTCTGCAACGCAGGAAATTCGATCACCGCTATCGCTTTGCCGCGATCCGCCCACATGCGATCAAAGGCTGCATTATCGGCGATAAACGATGCCGGGCCCGCGCCGTCATAGATAATCATTGTGATAGCGGCGGTCCAGTCCACTTTATCGGTCTTGATGCTAGCGTGAATAATACCGCCCCCCAATCCCGTGAGCCGTGCAGCATTTGCAAACTTGTGTGTGGTCGAACTTTGGGCCACGTCTGCTATGCAATCCTTTGCTGTGTATGCGGTTGTATCGGCTGGCCTGGTGATCTCTGCTGATATTCGTTTATAGCCGCCTTCCAGCACGGTTGCTGATGCATATTCACTCGATCCCAAATCATAGACGCGCGCTTCGAATTGCGTGCCGTCTGCTTCTGCTAATGTTTTTGTTGCCATGAATAATCACCAATGGATGATGTGATAACCCGAATTTCCGGGCCAATTGAAGTCTAAACTGAAAATTACTGGATAGTTTTCAAACTGATCATAGATTATGTGAGTTCTGCCACATACCGGGCAATCGAATGATGATGGATCTCCGCCGCCTGGAAAATGGTAGGTTATAGAATGTCCGTTTGGACAAACAAACACTTCATCTCCCGAGAAGTCCGATGCATCATATTCGGTATCCAATCCGCAAACCGGACAATGCCAAACATTTATCGCAATTTAGACCACCTACCAATGAAATATATGATACCCGGAGTTCCAAGGCGCGCCGGAGTGCAAGTAATAAAATTTTATTCCTTTGTTATAAAGATACTTAACAGCAGATTGAATTGACAATGGCATGGACTGAAACATCGGAGGTTTTTGTTTCATGCAGAACTCTCCATGAATCTGAAATTTCCATAGCTTCCGACCGCGCCATAACAGTACAATGTCTGTGTGCCGCCTACAATCGGGTAGGTGATCATACCGTTTTCGGGCACAAGAAGCGCGGAGGTAGCACTTGCGGCGGCACCAATCTCTAGCCTGACATTGTTTCCTTCCGCGATGCAAACGAACGCTATAGCGGTCGCCGGAACGGTCACGGATTTACTAGAAGTATCGTTAGTAATTCTTACCGCGACGGTTGATCCCATGTCAACAAGTGCCGTTTCCTGAGTCAGTGCGCCAACGCTACTCTCGACTGCTTCAGAAGCCGTTTTTATCGCGGCGCTTGAGGTTTCAATTGCGCTGGTGGCAGAATCTATAGCTGCCAAAAGTTGAAGTTGTCTGGCTCCTCTCTCCATCTAAGATCGCCTCGGAACTTTGCCAGCCAGGAACACGCCGTCTCGGAGCATGACTTTTAGGGCGGGGGTCATTTCGGTTTTGATCGTTCCGCCAAACTTAATCGATTGCCCATCAGCAAGCCTGATAGTACCTTTCTCTGAGATGCCTTCGGAAAACTGCTTTGCAGCGAGCTTTCTAGCAGATTTGCTATGCTTAGGCATGAAAATAAATATCTTGATGCCAACCTCTTCAGGTTCCAATGGTTCGTCAACTATATTCCCCTGATCGGAAAATGGATATTCTTCAGTTGGGGCCTGAATATCGGGCTCCAAGATGGCGGCCCCTTTAGACTTCTTAGAGTTTTTTCTCATTTGTATGTCTCCAAATATTGCAATTATTATAGATCGCGCATTTTCTTCGCCGGATTTCCGGCTATAATGCAATTACCTTCGGGGAAACTCTTCGTGACAATCGCGCCCGCGCCAACTATCGTGTGATCTCCGAGGGTGACACCCGGCAAGATTATGGCATTTGCCCCTATCCAACAATCATTGCCTATAGCCACCTGTTTCGGTGGTGCGTTTACTGCAATATTATCAAAATCATGATTCGAGGTTATAACACAAGAATTTTGAGCAAACCAGCAATTAGATCCAATTTTTATCTTACCAACTGCCTGAAAGAAGCATCCGAAAGATGAGCAGGCCGGGCGACCATCAATGTTCTCGGGATGATCTGCCCGGCAAAGAACATGAAATCCTGGGGTCGGGTTGGTTAGAATCCGCCAAAGAGATCTCCAGAGGAATAAGCCGATTGCATGTTTTATTTTTTGGATCATTATTCGCCTAAAAATAAAAACTTGGTCTATACAACACCAGACCAAGTATCATTGAACCCAAGTGTGTACCAAGCCGTTCCACTACAGATCACTTGGTACATGGCTCCAACTCCACCAGTGGATTCCATTGTCGCATTGCCGTTGACAGTCTCAGCGCCCTCTCCGTCGATAATGATATACTGATCGGTTGGATCGGTTGCCACAACGAATGTAAGCACCCTGCCAGCGTTATCGGCAGCGGTCGGCAATGTCATGGACTGGTTTACCGTAGCATTCCCGATAAAGAAGAAATCGTTATCAGTGTCGGAAATGGTCACGTTTACATCGGTCGCAGTTACCCGATTCTTGGTAGGCCCAACCGTGAATTTCTTAGCAGCATCTATAGAGGTGTCCCCTTTCAGAGTCACCGCTCCGGTGCCAGTAGTGAACGTCTTAGAACCTGATATGGTGGTATCGCCGCTGATGGTATTAGCACCAGACGAGGTGGTGAACGCCCCGGTGGAAGTGCCGAAATTATAAGCCCCGGTTCCCGCACCAACGGTAATGCCCTTGTTGGCCGCAATCACAACAGCGCCCTGGATAGTGTTAGTTCCAGACGGCGTGGTTAACGCACCAGTAGACAGCGTATAGTCTATATCAGCCGCGCCACCGGCGGCCACTACATCGATGCCGGAACCAATGGCGACAGGACCGTTGATAGTAGCCTGTCCGGTCGGGGTCTTGAGTATACCACTTGACAGGGAATAATCAAGATCGGCTGCACCACCAGCCGCGATAATATCTATACCGCTTGCGATTCCAACCGGACCACTGAGAGTGACCGCCCCGGTGCCAGTGCCAAACGTGCTCGCGCCATGCATGAGGATGTCTTTTCCCGACGCGATGGTAACATCACCGTTTAGGGCTACCGCGCCGGTTCCTGATGTGAACGTGCCGGTCCCTTGCATCAAAATATCTTTCCCAATTGCAAGAGTCATGTCGCCAGTTATTCCGACCGCGCCAGGACCGATAGTTACCGCGCCAGTCGGTGTTAGAAATGCACCACTTCCCAGATGGAAATCTGCAGCCGAGTCCCCGCCCGCGAATGTGAGATCTTCACCTGAGTCAATCTCCAGGCCACCCGTATAATCAACAGATACACCACTAAGTTCTACCACGTCTGTGGTAGAATTATACTGAATGTAGCCGTCCTTGTCAGCACCGAAGTACATCTTGGCATTGTCGTTGAACCAGGGTGCACCAGCGTCACCGACTATTTGCCTCCCCCTAAGCTGATCATATACATCCGGCGCGGCTACCACAAACGGCATGAGCAGCATTAGGAGCATGGCGATTATTAGAATTTTTCTCATCTTATACCTCCTAAAAATATAACTACCATCTAGGTAGTTACAGATGTGATCTCATAGATCAATGCGCTCTTACCATTTGCAGTTCCATCCGTCGGGACTACCAGATACTCACAGCACTGCTTCATTACAGTGGTCCACCCTTCCGCCAACTGCCTCTCAGTCTCATTGAGCATGATGTCAGAAGGTGCGTAGTTACCGCCAATCATGGTCTGTTGACCCTCAACAAACACTAGCGCAGAAGTCGTCAAGATGTCGGAACTTGTCTGGTATTTAACATCTATGTATGCGTTCCCATCTGCATCGGTTGGCGGCGTGATCGGGTAGAGATTGAGTTTCCACGCATCCTTCAAGTAGACTCCGAGCTGTTGAGTTACCTGGTTGATAAGATCAAGCTGCTTGAACTCATCCAGCACTTCGGACGGATAGGCCAGGCCGAACTGATAACCTCCCGTCTCTATATCCAAACCAGTTGTACTAACTATCTTGGTGATAGCCTTTGCCACATCGGATTCAGCATCTCCCGTGCCACTCGCACCCCATACATCATCAGCCGCGTGTGTGTTGCCGGTTACTTCTTTGGCCTTCAGTTCCGTGAGGAGCTTCCAAACTCTGGCATTGGTGAAGTAATCCTGGATGAACTTTCGACCATCATTGGCTAGTCGATTGACTGCCATCGCAGTCTGCGCGGAATCCATGATCTTGTATGCCTGCTTGTCCCAGGAATTGGTCATATCCTTATAGGATCGGACATACTTATGCTTGGTGAGATCAGGCATCCCATCGAGAGCTTGATTGATTTGGCCCGGATTACCTTTCACAGTCCATGTCTCAAGCATTTGAGAATCTAGCCTATCTACAGGAAATGCTTTGAGCAGTCCTGCCGGGGCTTTATTTAGGTTTGTGTCGATCACCCTGGCGTTCTGCTTTGCCCGACCTTTTACGAGCTTGTCGAGTACTTCAACGCCAAGAGATCCTGTGTTTGTAGCTGCATAGTTAGTCATCTAAACATACCCCCCAAGGGCGGTATCAAGTACGACATCGATCAGATCACCAGTCGATGCCGTGGCCACGTTGTTTGGACCAGTGTAATGTCCTACCAACGTGGTCGAGTTGTCGGTGGTGACACACACAACGCCGTCCGTTGTTGACAGATAGACAGGACACAAGCTAGTATAGGTGATCCCTGTGAGAGAAGCAACCTTTACGACTTTGCCCGTGCTTGGCAGGTAGAACGGCATGGTCTGACCGGCGGTGAGCAATTTGGCATTGCCCTCATCATCAATCGAAGATTCAGCGGCGATCAGAACATCGTCAGTTACAGCAGTCGATAGAACCATCTGACCAGAACTCATGACATATGCGTATCCCTCATACACATAGATCGCAGCACATGGCAGATTGATTACTCCAGTTTCGTTTACGGCTCCCATTTAAGCCACCTTCCTCATTCCAGCTTCTTCATCAGTTGGCATCAGGCCATTGAGATCGTCATCCTCAGATGCATTCACATGCGGAACGAATGCCTGACCAGCAGGAGTTATCTGTGATGGCTTGGTGAATGCGGCAAGATCGATCTTGTCCGGGTTTTGTGCAATCCAGAGGGCGGCGTTGGCCTTGAATGCAGGCAACATTTCGCTTGCCTTGTCCTTGAATGCTGGAAGCAGCATGTTATCCAGCGTGGACAGAACAAGTGCGTCCTCTGCAGCCTTCTGAGCATTGACTCTGACTTCCTCAGCGGCCTTCAAAGCCGCGATTTCAGCATCTTTGGAAGCGGCATTGGCCTTGAATGTGGCAAAATCTCCGGCCAGAGCATCCAGTTTATTCAGTACGGTAGAAAGATCGATATGATTTTCTACATTGACCTTTGGAGCTTCGACAACTGCCTTAGCATCCGTGGGAGTTTCGTCGGTTGCATTGGTTTTAATTGCCTCTGCGACCGTTGTCTTAGTTTCAGTCATTTCATTAGCCTCATTCACGTTAAATCCGCATGTTCCCAGCGGGCAAGCAGGATCGGCCACAATCGAGAAATGATTACCAAAAAAGTTCTTCTCGATGCGATTATACTCTTTGCCATCATGCCAGGTTTGCTTTTCGGGTAGCATCTCATCATCTGCAAAAAATCCTATGCTACCTCCAAACGCCTCGCCGGATTGTATGCGTGCTAGATCATCGGGATTGAATTTTGAATTGAATAGGACTGCCTCCGCCTCAACTCGCCGCTTGTCTGCATTGAGTTTCACATTGCGGATTTGCCCCAACTTGTTAGTTTTCTGATTCACCAGGCTTGCCAATGGATCACTCGCCAAATGTGGCGGCACAATCGGCACGCCTTCAAACCATCTTACGTCATGGGCAAAGTCCTCATACCGATGCAGGCCACCGTTCCTCACGCCTTCGGCCATGAGGACGGCAGGTATGATAGTTACCTCCTCGGTGGCTTCAATCACCTTGCCGCCAAACGCGGATGCGTTGACTTTTAGCATGCCATGTAATTGACCTCCGGATTTTGCTCTTGATTTGATATGGATTTCGTCAGTCAATTCCTTGAAAATGTGTGGGTGCTCCATGACGTGATCATAGAAAGCCTTCAGGTACTCATAGGTGAGTTCTTGCGCGTTGGCCTTTGGCTTGCGGCCTGCTTTCTCGTATGCGATTGCAGCAGCTTGTTCTTGTGTATATTTTCCAGTGGCCATCAATTCTTTTATATTAGCTTTTATAATATCATCAGAAGAGCCGTCGAGTAGAGGGATGATAACCAACTCCTAGAATTCCAGTTTTCTTTTTATCTCTAATCCGTGTCTGCCATCAGCGGGATGAATGGCCTTAATCACATGATCGCTTCCAGCATAACGGATAATATCGCCCACCTTGCTAGAAGTCTCATCCGTGGTACAATGTGCCGGTCTCTTAACAAAGTAGCCTATCGCCTGGGAATAGTATTCAGTTTCATCCTTGAATTTGATGTCTATCGCCGTTAGCGTTTCGACCAGGACATCAGCCCCACCCGTATCGGTTACTGTAATATGACAATGGCAGTCTAACCCGCTACTGGTTACGGTTGGCTTGGCCGTCAGATTTGCGGTAGTGGTCTTGGTCCCGGCTTGGATAAAGGTTAGCATTTCGCTGCCTATCGTAATAGTTCCGGCACAATCGGCATGGCCTGTAACCGATGACAAAGTGACCTTGCACCGGCCCGTTATGCCAACCGGCCATGTACCGATTGTGGGAGAGGCGATTATGGTGCCATCGAATATAGAGGCGGCGGCCTTAGTAACCAGATAGGCAGCATCTACGAGTTTGGCATGTGGGAACATGTGGCCTCAAAAAGGATCGGTTGTTTCAGAACCCAATTCCGTTAATCTCCATGAATCCGGATAATTATCATGATCTCGGACACGAATCAGGCCATCGGAATCTTGCAATGCTGTGATTGCGCCACTATCCACCAATGGCAATGCATCCAATAGAGCTTCATACGCTTTAGTATATCCCGATTTTCCATCGCGGGAAACAGAATAGCCATCGAAGCTAACACTTTTGCAAAAAATGTCAGGATCTTTTTGCTCGAAGTAGGCGGCTATCAGATACGCCAAGGCTTTCTCGGATTGGCTATCTGTTGCGGTCTTGCCGATCTTTAGCAGATCTGCCGCTAATTGATCGACTGCATAAGCCTTTAACACTGTATATGCGGCCTGAGTCCTACTCGCAGTATCGTAGAGGATGTTAGCGGTTAGGTTAGTGCCCGCCGTGTCCTCTGCCTGGGTTTGGACTGAGAAAGCGGTGAATGACTGGATTGCCAGAACTATATTTGCGTCGGATACTGTCATATCATAGCCCCAGCGGATTATTAGCAGCTTTCTCTGCCATCTCTGCTTGTTCTTCTTTAGTCAAAGGTTGCCATCCCATTTCAGCTATTGCCCTACCAAGCGGTAACATTCCCAACGAGAATGCTTGCACTATGACTTTTTGCTTCTCTATCTTGTTCTCCATCGCGGGGTCCTGATAGACGAACTCCACCGCCCAGTCCTTGTAACCATTGGCTTCCAGGATTTCAGTATATAGGGCTTCAAAAGGCTCTGAGATTATGCGCCTCCAGCCACGGACTACCATCATGACCAGTTCCAACAACGGCGTTCCCGTTGTTGATATAGCCTGACCATTTTGCTCAATAAAGTCCCTGGGGATGAGATGCTGCAAGATTTCAGCCTTTAGGTATTCATCAGGCTTGGTTATATCGCCCACGTTTCCGAGATTTGGGAATATTACTTCATGGTCTTCCCAAAGCATCCCTACATTGTTATTGCCATAGTTTTTGACAAAATCCACGCCAGCGGCATAAGCCTTTTCCCATCGTTTACCAGTGCCAGTCGGAGTTTCTAGGATCTTGCCTTGTGCATCCCGCATTTCCTTAACTTTTACGACACACCGGCCAACGCCCTTATAGTTGACCGACTGCATGAAGGCTTTGCGGACGAACTCCAATTGCATAACGGTGGGTGCTATGCCAGCCAGGTAGCTTTTGCCATCGGGATACCTAGATTTCTTATCTCTGATATGAATTATGCGAGCTGAGGGTAATTGTACCGGAATTTGGCCATCTGTTTGTGTCTGCCAATATTGCATCTGCTTCTTTTCGATATCGTAGGCAATGCCCTTCAGGACCCGGCCAGGTACATACGCCTGAGTATTCAGGGTCGCTGCTGGTTGATCCGCCAACGAATGAGCATCAAGGTATTGCAGCCAGGCCGGGGCATTCCACCCCATGTCAGTTTTCGGGAAACTGTAAGAACCATCGGGCCTATCTGCAACGCCCATCTCAACTAGGCCACTACCAAACCCCATGCAATCGAGGCCGGTCTGTGCCATGAGGGTTTCGGTGCTGTATGATTTATCCAACCGCCAAAGCATCTTTCTGGCTTCGTTTGACTTGTCAGCTAGAGCGTCAGGATCTTCGTTTTCTGGCAAGACGATTTTTATATCTCTGTCATTTAATACTAACATAAATATTTGCATGAGGATTCTATCAACTGATCCAGCTTCTAATACCCTAAGCAAATTGGTAGCATCGAGCCTGAAATCATAAGCATCGCTATCATATGGATAAGCCATCGACGTAGGCGAAATTTGGGCGACATTGGTCTTCAATTCTGGAGCTATTGCCGCCGCAATGGATTGCCTTAGATTTTCAAACATGTAATAACTCCAAAATTAATAAATACCAGAATATCCTTGCGCGCCCACATAAGTTTTTTCGGGTGGAATCCACTGGGAAGGTTCGCTTATGGTCTGCAATCCCGCACAAGCCATTTCTATGCTGTCCGGCCCATCATCAAAATCCGCATTAGGAAAGCCCTTGAACATCATCATTAGCTTTTTATATTTTTGGGACCAATCCGTTCTAAAGCATAGTTGTCCATTGAAGTAATGGGGCTGTAGTGACCTGATCCTATCTTCTTTATTGCTAGTAGACCAAAACATCTCGTATGGCAGGACTACCCCGAGTTCCTTTTGCCGTTCTCTAAGCAAGATCTCAAAGGTACTTTTCTTGCCCTTGTTCCATGCACTCTGAGCATTGCCCAGAGAGTTTGCCTCTATGCGGAATTTGGTATAATTGAATTGGATGTGTTTCTCAAGGATTTTGTCTAATGACTGATCCTGAGTATCCACTTCCAAATCATCGTCCCAAACTAGCCATCTGTTATCAGGCAAAACCAGAATCGTGACAATGCTGGCATAATCATGCCCGCCTTCGGAGGGGTCGTATGCTCCAAACGCTTTGCATTTCGCGAGATTGACCGTTGCAGGATCTACGAGCTTGCCTTCCAGCACTTCCATATTGAAGAGGCTATACTTGCTGTCCGGTGGTCTCTGCTGCCACATGGCCTCCCATTCATAAGGGCCGACCATCGCCTCTTTGCGTCGTAGGGCATCAGTATCATACTTCCATGGCCATAAGGCTTCGCCCGGTTTGCGGGGATCATAGGACGGATCAGGATTCTCTGCTATGGCAGGAAGATTCAAAACCGTCCATTGTTCCGCCTCTAAAGTTTCCTCTCCCTTCTTTAGCAACCTGCCAGCGAGGTCGTCACTATGCCACCGGGTAAGGATAACCACCATTCGAGCATTTTTCTCCGATCTGGTATAGAATGTGGAAACAAACCAATCCCATGCTTTGTCTCTGTAAGTAGGTGATTCTGCTTCCGCCCTGTCCTTGATAGGATCATCTACTATTCCAACGTCGTACCCCATACCGGTTATCGCACCTTCGACACCAGCACACATATAAGTCCCACGATGTCCAACTATCTCAAATATCTCATTGTTCCTGAGATAACTGCCCTGTGCAGTGGTGCGTATATTCTTCTCAGAGAGTGTCGTGCTTGGAAACACTTCACGATATTCCGGGCTAACTATAATCCGTTGCACATCACGATTCATCCGGCTTGCCAGATTCGCACCATAGCTCGTGCCTATAATCTGTATATCTGGATGTTTCCCAAAAGCATATGCTGGAAACATCCTAGAACCAATCTCGGATTTGCCCGCCCTTGGATGGGTAAAAATCATTAGGTTGCTGATCTCACCGGCCAACAATAAATCAAGCTTCTCACAAATTAATTCGTGATGCCAGTTTATGTTATATTTTGGCCTGAGATATTGATAGAAATCAATCAGACTTCTTCTCGCTAGAGCTTTCTGCAGCTCCTTGTAGTTTGGCAGCGAGGGCAATTGCTTCCCGTAGCTCTTCTTTCGTGAGTTTGTCATAGTTGTTGACTGTGGTCATCTGATTCACTTGCGGCTTATCCTCTGGCTTCAATATGCTCAGGGCCTTTGTGGCGGCATCCCAGCATCCTGACGCGTCTCTGAAATCCCTGGAAGACGCAGCTTTCTCCTTCGCCTTGCCAGCGTTGTCGCGACAATCCTCGCAGATCTCTTTCACAAATTCCATGACATCCAGAGCCTCTTTCGCCGCCTTGGTCCCATTGATCTGCCTCATGAACGCATCTGCCATATGATGCTCGTTTCGATGCTTAGTCAATGACTCCCGACTAAGCCCGGTTTTGAGCATGATTGCGTTTATGGGGTCCCCCCGCAAGAGGGCGGCATTTATGCCACATCCGGAGTGTTCTCTGATGTATTTGCATGTTTTGCAGTACATTGTTTCTTCTTCCGTGCGCGATAATGGGCGGCAATCGTGGGTGCCGTGCCAGCTTCGGGGAATCTTCGCGATATTTCCCGGCAGGATACCCCGGCCTCTAGCAGTTGGTTTATGCGATATTGTGGGTAGGAACGAATGTAGAGGCGGGTCTTGGAGCGGCCTGGTTTGGTCATGGGCGGTGGGTCCGGGGGATAAGTATATATGCTTATACTACCTATGGTAGTATTGGAGATGTGTTATGATGAAAATGGCTAAAAAGGTTGTAGTTGCGATTGACGGCAATGATCGGGATGTAATGGGATGGAAGATCGAAGGAAGCCGAACCACCAAGAACGGCTATTACATCCAAGATTCCATTCTCGGAGACTTCTTGGACCGCGAAGGCATAACCGAAATCGAGACTGATAAGGCGGTCGAAATGTGGTCTGCGAAATATGAGACCCCGGAGAGACTCGCTAAGCGGGCCGCCAATAATGCGCGTGGCTCCAAAGTAGCGCAGCATTTCGAAAGCATGAAGAGGGATAACCAATGATCCCTCACCACACATGCATCTGGTGCGATAAAGAATGGCCAATCATCGTAGAGCGGCCAATCAAGTGCCCCGGATGCCAGAGGAAGAACTGGAAAGCCGAGGATATCATAACAGACCTGACCGAATCCGACATCGTAAAAATGGTCGAATATGGGCAGTCTCATAACTTCCCATGTGTCCTTTCTCCTGCATGGGATAAAGATAACGTCGGAGATCTCAGAGAGGATATCTTAACATCGATATCCGATGGTCGGGAATGGGGAAGCCTGATAAGGGACTTCCTTCAATCCTAAGTTACTTTTATATCGCCTTTCGGAGAGTAAGGATTCGTCCCTGGAAGAGATACACCTGCCACCTTAAACGTACTATCCAAAGTTCTTTGCTTCTGCGTAAGATCGTTGTACTTTTTGGATAGTTGCTTCGCGTCTGCACTTGCCTTCGAATACGCGGCGTCCTTCTCGATGCCTTTGTATGTCTTATTGGCAGCACCATATTTGCTTTTTGCCCTCATAGCATCGTCGCTTGCGCGTTTTGCGTCATTCCTGGTCTGCGCAGCATGAGCACCCAATACATATTTAGCGTATTGTGCCTTTTCTTTTGGGAATAGCTCTTTGCTGGCTTTGATATCTGCCAACAGTTTTTCGGGATTTCCTGCCATGTCTAATGCGTCGGATTGTGACGGTATGCCGCCTCCACCTGATCCACCGCCACCGCCGCCCCCTCCACCACCACCACCTGATCCACCACACATTAAGAACACCTCGAATAACTCATATCTTCAGCATGAAAAACAATACCCGGAACCGCCTTAGCCAACCTGCCTTTCTGCCATTCCATTTGAAATTCCTTCGACCATGTGCAGTCTATGCCAGCCATATATTCCTCATAGCTCGTATGCTCAGTAATCTTATGGCCTCGGACATAGTAGGCCCAAGGAACCGCCTTAAAGCCCGGCAGGCCGTCTATCCCACAGCAATCCCGCCAATTCCTAGTGC
>Ga0265294_10000425_pt1 | contig 56248 bp, 50 predicted proteins | sample MunlanPumphouse3_FD_192504 | JGI IMG/M metagenome (GOLD analysis project Ga0265294, IMG submission 192504) | Groundwater microbial communities from a municipal landfill in Southern Ontario, Canada - Pumphouse #3 | ecosystem: Environmental > Aquatic > Deep subsurface > Groundwater | place... | reverse complement strand
CCCAATACGGTAAGCCCGACGAGCCGGATCATTCTGACCGGGAGCTCCGGCAGGTATTCTTAAAAATCCATCTTTAGCTGCAAACAGACCTGTCCCGCTTTCCAGACGTGTTTGGCGCGAATGATCGTCCCAGATTTGATACCATGGGATAACGCTCACTGATGATACGGCAGCACCGCTCTCCAGGTCGCGAAAGTAGAACTCCCGCCCCCCGAAATCGTCCGTGCGACTCACCCAGCTGATCCGGCTTAATGCCACTGGAGTAACAGTCGTTGTTGCTAGCTTACCGGTCACAAGGTCGTTGACCGACCAAAGAAGCAGGTAGAATCCGGCTGGCAATGGATCGAGTATTACATTGACTATGTGAGGGTTAAGATCTCCATCATCGGGAAGTTGATGATGACCAGTACGTAACGGATTAAGCTGACTTAAAACTTGTAACCGTTCTTCCGGTTGGAGCTTATTCCAGTTCGAGTAATAGTTTAAGGCACTGTATGCATAAACCTCATAGAAAACTTCTTTTGCATTCTGATACCACAAGCTAACCGGGAGTGATTGTTCCGGCAATTGAACCTGTGGTACTTCACTTCGGATAACTGGCTTCAAAAGGTTATTCCTCAGGTTGCTGCTCTCCTTTCCATCCATGGTTGAACTCCAGCGCATGGCTTTCTCCAACCATGAAACGGCTTCTCTCCTGTCCTGTTTGTATTTTGAAGTATCCTCCTGATTTGGAATAAACCGTTCCGATCGAGTAGCATGGAATCGCCCCAGCTCCAGGAAGACTCTAGCTTGAAGAGAATCCTGCTCCAATGGCTTAGCCAGGTTGATCAGAGCACAACGGTAGAGGCTATCCACATCGGGATGGCAAGTGTGGTCCCTGACAAATTTCAGCCGCGAAAGATCCGCCATTAATAACGCTGGTCGTGCACTATTAACAACTTCATTATCAGTATTTTTAAACGCCATATGACATTCAAGCCAGTTGGCGTACCACTGTAAAGTTTGCATCCAGGGATTAGCAGAATCGTCCTTTTCTCTCTTCACTGCTCGAATAAACTCATCAGCGGAGCCCAGGAGTGTTTTCTGGCACAAAACGGCGGGTTTTACTCGAAAGATTGGGAACTCATGTAGGTTGGTAGAGAAATCTACAGCCCGTTTCACCAGCACATCATACAGCGTAGGCTGGTTCACTGTATCAGCGAGACTTCCGGTGAACAGGTCACTAAATGAACTGACCGGTGTATTGAGGAGTATTTCAGGATCATTGAGCGATTGAGCATAAAGGCTGAGGATAGTCTGGAAAAACTGTTCCGGGCTCCATTTTTTTAGCATTTCCAAGGATCCAGAAGTTTGTACTAACGATTCCGACTCTGTCGGGTTCTGCATGATTTCCCATCGGTTAACCGAATAATAACGATAATAGAGCTCTGCCAGCATGCTATTTTTTAGTGCTGCCATCACCGGACGGTTATCCGGGAGATACCGATGCATTTCCAGCAAGGCTGCTGTTCTTCCATCTTCACTCAATTCCCGCTGGTATTTCATTTGGTAAATCAGAGCTTTAATTTCGTTTGGCTGATCGGCATGCAATCTAGCAACCCGGTAGATCTGGATTACTTCAGCTTGAGCACTTCGATAAAGTCCCTGATTTTCAAGCGAATCCACCTTCTTCCAAGCTGTTACCAGATCGCCCTCTTCATTCTTCATGGTGGAACCCGTTGAAATCACCAGTAAGGCCATAACGCCTGCCAGCAGGTAGTGTTTAATTCTCATAGTGTGGTTTATCTTTCTTTTACAATAGCCTTGCCAAAGTTAATCATCGTGCAAACAGGTATCAATTTAAGCATTCTGTTAACTTTGTCCTAAAACCTAATTACCATGATCAGATCAATGACCGGCTTTGGGAAAGCGGTCAGAGCTTTCAACAGCCACACAGTAAACGTGGAGATCAAGTGTTTGAACAGCAAACAAGCTGATATTTACCTTAAACTACCAGCTATTTACCGGGAAGGAGAAAACGAAGTACGCAACGAACTTGCGCGAACACTCCTACGCGGGAAGATTGAAGCAAATATTTGGCTTGAGACGGAGGGAGTCGATCGAACAGTCACGCTCAATCAGGCTGTGATACTTGACTATCTGGAGCAGATTAACACACTAGGCCAGACTATCCAGATGCCCGGCAACGACGTTTTATTACCCATTGTGATGCGGCTTCCTGATGTGGTTAAGGTAGAAAAACAGGATTTTGATGAAGAGGAGTGGAAGTTGGTTATGGAAACTATTCGCCAGTGCATCAGCGGCGTTGACCATTTCCGTATCCAGGAGGGAGAAGCCATCGGGCGAGACATCCAGAATCACATAAACGTCATCCTGGAACGCCTCGTCAGCATTCGAGCTATTGAAAAAAACCGCATCGACAGAATCCGCGAAAAAATGAGCATTGCCTTAAAGGAGATTGCCGGGCGGATCAAATTAGATGAGAATCGTTTCGAACAGGAACTGATCTACTACATTGAAAAAATTGACATCAACGAAGAGATGGTCAGGCTTCAGAATCATTGCACCTACTTGATAGAAATTCTGGATTCGGAAGAGACACCTGGCAGGAAGATCGGATTCATCTCGCAGGAGATCGGACGCGAAATCAATACCATTGGGTCAAAAGCCAATGATTCTGACATCCAGCGGCTTGTTGTCGAGATGAAAGATGAGCTAGAGAAGATTAAAGAACAGAGTTTAAACGTTTTATAGTGGATTCAATGTGGCCCGAAGAACTCAAAGTAGTTATTCTCTCCGCACCCTCCGGGTCGGGGAAAACAACCATTGCCCGTCACCTCCTTTCTGCAGAATTGGGTCTTGAATTCTCGGTATCCGCCTGTAGCCGCGATAAACGTCCCCGCGAAACGGATGGAAAAGACTACTATTTTCTTTCGATCGAAGAGTTCAAAAAACAAATTGATGCGGGTGGTTTTATTGAATGGGAAGAGGTCTATCAGGGGCATTTGTATGGCACCCTTCGATCTGAAATTGAGCGCATTCACAGCCTTGGTCACGCCATTCTTTTCGATGTGGATGTCAAAGGCGGAATCAACCTTAAACGGATTTTCGGAAAGCAGGCTTTAGCTCTATTCATCATGCCACCATCGATCCAAGCCCTGGAACAGCGACTGAAAAACAGGGGTACCGACTCGCCGGAGAAGATCAGCCTTAGGTTAGCCAAAGCTGAATATGAGATGACCTTTGCTTCCGGATTTGATGTCACCATTGTGAACGATCAACTGGAGACGGCGCTACGCGAGGCAGAACAGGTGGTCAGAAATTTCTTACATGGCAGTGAATAAGCCCATCGGCCTTTTTTTCGGGTCCTTTAACCCGATTCATAACGGTCATCTGATGATCGCCAACTGGATGGTAGAATATGCTAATCTTGACCAACTATGGTTTATCGTCAGTCCCCTCAGTCCATTTAAATCGAGCACATCTCTTCTGGCTGATAAACAACGCCTGGAGATGGTCAATCAGGCCATCGGAGAAGATGCACGCTTTAGGGCATCTGATGTGGAGTTCAATCTCCCGCTGCCCTCTTATACCATTGACACGCTGAATCACCTAAAATTACAATATCCTGATTATCAATTTGTTTTGATCATGGGATCGGATCAGTTACCCGACTTTCATCGTTGGAAAAATCCTGATCAGATTTTGGAGCATTATCGTTTGCTGGTCTATCCACGATCATACCGTGGCGCAGGGGAGGTTGATGACGGGCAGCGCGACCCGCTATTGGATCATCCTTCGGTGACGTTGGCAAAGGCTCCGATGATAGAGATATCCTCGACATTTATCCGGAATGCCATTCGGGAGGGTCGGGATGTGCGCCATTTTGTACCCCCTACGGTGTGGAATTATCTTAGCCATCTACCCAAGTCAGACCTATGGGGTTAGGGTTGGCCCCTTGATTTTTATGTTGTGGCGTGGCAATCAGTGCTTTCCACTACTCTTTAAAGCGATTAAACCGAATCCCCTTCACCAGCCAGTCGGGTAGGTTCTTCCCAACTGGGCGCTTAGTGAGGTTTACATAGATCCCCAGCTTCTTCAGGATGGGAACCTTGTGGGTTTCAACAAATTCTATGAGGGTACCATCGGGATCTTCGATATAGCTAAAATGGCCTGCTGCCTCACCCATATCGAAGGATTCTCCCATTCGGTTTTGGCTGTCGACAGTGAATGGAAATCCCTGATTTACACACTCTTCCTTAAGGTGATGCATTCCTTGAACATCAAAACAGAGGTGGATAAATCCCAGATCGCCCCATAGTCTGTTTTTAAAAATCATCTCCGGCTTCCGGTCGAGAGCCTGGATCAGTTCAATCTGGGTATCTCCAAACAATCGGCTAAACCCACCAGAACGTTTTTTGCTATGACCAAGGAGTACTCTTCTAAACTGCCCTGTTCCTCCCGGCATCAGGTTCAGGTCATCAAAGTGGCCTATTTGGTCATACTCTACCTGGTCATAACCAAGAATGCCGGAATAGAGCTTCAGTGCCCGATCGATATTGCTAGCGCCAATGATGGCACCAGAAGTACCTCCTCCGTGTTTTCGGTCATTATAAAACCAGGAGCTTCCCTCGATCACTTCAAAGAAATTATTAAACGGGTCTTTCACAAAGAAGTGCTCTTTCCCGGCAGGGTTGCAAGATACATCGCCGATGATCTCAGCTCCGTTTTCCTGCAATTCCTGATAGCTATTTCGGACATTCATCGACTTCACTTTGGCGGCGAAGATCCCCAGGTCGCCGATCTGTACTTCAAAAGATGGAGCCAGTGGGATCCGGCCTTTATACTGCCAAATCTCAAAACCACCGCCTCCCTGCAGATTAACAGCCAGGGCAGCGTGCCGCTTGCGGGGTTCTCCGCCGGTGTAAGGCAGCATCAGTTCAGCCACCGCATCATCCTCAAAAACACGGACATCCATGCCGAAATTGTTTTTGTACCAGATCCATGCCTCTTTCAGGTTCTCGACTCCAATTCCGATCTGTTGAATACCGGTAATATTTTTCTCAGCCATGCAAATAAATTAATTAGGGCAAAGATAAGCACCCGGTTTAAACCAGAAATACCCATGGGCAACTTAAAAGCTCATCCTCATTTGTTATTTTAGCCTGATGATTTCCCCCATGAAACACTTAAAGAACAAAACTATCTGGATTACAGGAGCTTCTGCAGGCATTGGCGAAGCTTTAGCAAAGGCATTGGCAATCGAAGGAGCCAATTTAGTATTAACTGCTCGTCGGGAGGATGAGTTAAATCGGGTGGCTAGTGAGACTGGCTTACCTCAGGAGAAGATTATGATTCTTCCTGCCGATGTCACCCATCTTGATGAAACTGCCAGCCTGACCAATCAAGTAATTCAACGATTTGGGACTATTGACATTTTGGTCAACAATGCTGGCCGGAGCAGTCGTGCGCTTGCGGCAGAAACCCCCATTGAGATTGATCAACAATTGATGAAGCTAAATTACTTTGCACCGGTGGCACTCACCAAAGCCGTTCTACCTCAAATGATTAAACAAGGAAGCGGTCATATTGTAGTGACATCCAGTGTAATGGGGAAATTCGGCACGCCACTTAGATCAGCCTATAGTGCTTCCAAGCATGCCTTACATGGTTTTTTTGATACCCTAAGGGAGGAAGTGAGCGACAAAGGCATTCAAGTTACCATACTATGTCCAGGCTATATCAAGACGGAAGTCTCTATCAATTCCATCACAGCCAACGGTGACAATTACAATAAGATGAGCCGTTATCAGCAAAACGGCACCAGTCCTGAGAAACTAGCCAGACGTGTTGTGAAAGGTATCAAGCGGGGTAAAAGAGAGATCTGGTACGGAGGTATTGAAATTTTGGGACTATACCTACACCGGATCTCTCCTTATCTTTTATATCAGTACCTAAAAACTCAGCACCGAAAGAACGCTTTTCTAGAATAGGTTATCGTTCCCTAACCACAATTTCTTGCCCCACACCGATTGCTTTCTCGTTTGCTTCGATGAGGTGGCTATACCGTGGTGGAATTGATTTTTCCAAACCTTTCCGGACATTCTCTAGGCGAACAATAGGTTTGATTTTCAGGAAGGCGCCCAACACAATCATGTTAAACGTTTTCGATGATTCTGTTTTTGTTGCTGCATCCGCTGCATCAACCCGATACACCTGAATATCTGTGCGCTCCGGGAATCTAGTCAATCCATTCGTATCGTAAATCAGTACACCACCGGGTTTAACGCTCTGTTCAAATTTATCCAGTGACTGTTGGTTAAGCAGGATGGCGGTGTCATATTTCTGCAGAACGGGTGAGCTGATGCGTTCATCGCTCAAAATTACCGTCACGTTTGCGGTACCGCCCCTCATTTCGGGACCATAGGAAGGAAACCAACTCACTTCTTGGTCTTGCATAATCCCAGAATAGGCTAGGATTTTCCCCATCGATAAAACACCCTGTCCGCCGAATCCGGCTATGATGATCTCTTCGGTCATGGTTTTCTTATTTTATTGATTATTAACCAGTTTCCCCTCAACTTTCAGATCGCCCAGTGGATAAAACGGGAACATATTTTCTTCCATCCACTCATTGGCTTTTACAGGCGTCATTTTCCAGCCTGAGTTACAGTTGGATACAATTTCTACGAAAGTCAGACCCTTTTTCTCTTTTTGTGCTTCGAGGGCAATTCGGATAGCTTTTTTAGCTCTTCGAACGTTTCTTGGGGTATGGACTGATTGGCGGGTAACGTACCAGGTACCTGGTAGCTGAGCAACCAGTTCGGTCATTTTTAGTGGGTTACCCATTGTATGCAGATCTCGTCCGTAGGGACTTGTGGAGGTTTTCATGCCTTCCAGGGTTGTTGGGGCCATTTGCCCGCCAGTCATCCCGTATATCCCATTATTAATGAAAACGATCGTGATGTTTTCACCACGATTGCAGGCGTGAATTGTTTCTGCGCTACCGATAGCAGCCAAGTCTCCGTCACCCTGATAGGTAAACACAAATTTATCGGGCCACAGGCGTTTGATTCCGGTAGCCAAAGCTGGAGCGCGACCATGAGCAGCTCCAGACATATCGACATTCATAAAATCGTAGGCTAGAACGGAGCAACCCACTGGTGCAATCCCGATAGTCTCTGATTGGATACCCATTTCATCGATCACTTCCATGAGGATACGGTGAGCGGTACCATGGCCACATCCTGGGCAATAACTCAGGATTTTGTCGGTCATCAGATCGGTTTTTTTGTAAACCAGGTTTTCTGGTTTGATAATATCTTTAATATCCATAACTATTTACTAATGAATTTATTAACCAGAACATTTAATACTTCTTCGGGACTGGGGACCATTCCGCCCATTCGTCCGTAATGCTCTACAGGTGTTGCACAGGCAACAGCCAGGCGTACATCCTCGACCATCTGGCCTGCGCTTTGTTCCACGCTCAGAATGCCTTTCATTTTTGGAGCAAGGTGGGCGATCGGCTTGACAGGAAATGGCCAGAGGGTAATAGGACGGAGAAGGCCAACTTTGATACCCTGTTCACGAGCTAGTTGCATAGCCTTCTGGCATATTCTGGCTGAAGAACCGTAAGCCACAAAAAGGTATTCGGCGTCTTCGGTCATCAGCTCCTCATAGCGAACCTCGTTTTCTGTGATTTTTTGATACTTAGCCTGTAATTTTTGATTATGCTTCTCTTGGCGGGCCGCATCAAGGTCGAGCGAGGTTATAATGTTATGTTCACGATCCGGAGTTTTCCCGGTAATTGTCCAGGAGGGATCGAATTCCGTCAATCTGGGCCGTTGTTCAGCGAGATGAACTTTCTCCATCATTTGGCCAATGAGACCATCAGAGAGGATCAGGGCTGGGTTTCGATACTTGAATGCCAAGTCAAAGCCAGTAAAAACAAAATCGAACATTTCCTGCACAGAAGCAGGAGCCAGCACGATAAGGCGATAATCACCGTGGCCACCTCCTTTGGTTGATTGGAAATAATCGGCCTGTGAAGGCTGAATAGTTCCCAATCCTGGGCCTCCTCTCACCACATTGACTATCAGGCAGGGCAATTCAGCACCTGCGCAATAGGATATACCTTCCTGCATCAGGCTGATACCCGGACTCGAGGAGCTGGTCATGACCCGCTTACCCGTTCCGGCTGCACCGTACACCATATTAATAGAAGCCACTTCACTTTCGGCCTGAAGCACGATCATACCAGTTCTCTTTTCTGGTTGCTCAGCCATGAGGTATTCCATTACCTCCGACTGTGGAGTGATTGGATACCCAAAATAGGCATCACAACCTGCGCGAATGGCTCCCTCGGCGATTGCCTCATTACCCTTCATCAAACGTAATTCCTTCATCATTCAGAATTTTTTTATGATTAATCTGATACTTTAACCCGATAGACGGTGATAACACCATCCGGACACACAACTGCGCAGTTTGCGCAACCTACGCAATCCTGCTGATTCTTCTGAAAGGCATAGTGATAACCTTTATGGTTCACCTCTGCCGACATCGCGATCACATCATTTGGGCAGGCAACCCGGCATACTTCACAGCCTTTGCACCTTTCCACATCGACTACAATCGCTCCTTTTACTTTAGCCATAGTTTCTTATTTACGTTTAACTATTTACTTTAAACTCACACCTCACACCTCACAACCTCCTCTCCCCCTTCCCCCCAAAATCCTTATTAAATCGGATCAGTCGCTCCTCGAGAATTGAAAAGAGGGATGGATGCAGTTGGGAGACACAGGCTCGGATACCATCCGTACGAGTACTTCCTGATATCTCTAGCGAGATCGCGCTGATTCCGTAATAGAGCAGGTTTTCCAGCAGTTCATCTCCGTTCATTCCTGGGTAAGCAAGGGTAAAATAAAAACCGTCAGCAATGGGTTCGTCAAGGTCTGTGTCATAGACAATCTCGAATCCATTCTCCACAAACATCTTTTTCAAGACCTTAGCTCTACGTCCGTACTCCTTGACTCCCTCGACAAAATCGAAGGCCCCATCATTTGCAGCTTTCAACATGGCCGCTAATCCGTATTGTGCAGAATGGCAGACCCCCGAAGAAAGAGCATAAAGTGCCCCATATATCAGGGAGTAGCCAAAGCGGTCGCTGGTGTAATATCGTTTTAAATCGGGATAAACACGGTTAAAGAGCTTATCACTCATCGCAACAAAACCTACCCGTTCACCAGCAAACGAAAAAGCTTTTGAGCTGGAAATCAGCAACAACCAGTGATCACAATAGTGAGCTACGGTTGGTTGGTAAGGAGGCTCACCCGGATGAGAATAGTCCTTTCTGAAGTCCATCCCAAAATATGCCAAGTCCTCCATCACAATCACATCGTACTGATCAGCCAGTCGACCGATGATTTGGAGTTCCTCTTCGGTAAAGCATATCCACGACGGATTGTTTGGATTTGAGTAGAGAAGCGTGGAGATCTTCCCAGTAGCCAGATAAGATTCCAGCTTCGGTGCAAGCTTTTCACCCCGGAAATCATAAATATCAAAAGACTCGAATTCATGGCCCAGGACTCGGCACTGCTGCTTCTGAACCGGAAAACCCGGATCAAGAAACAGCGTTCCCAGTTTGTTACGGTCGGAGCGATTGGCTACCATGAAGGCTGCCATTGCTCCCTGCATGGATCCAACACTGGGAACACAGAACTCTTCGGATATCTCAACGTTCAGAAACAGTTTGATAAAACGCTTGGCCTCTCTTTTGAGTTCAGGGACTCCTTCAATCATCGGATATTTGGAGGCTACCCCTCTCTGAAGAGCAGCAATCTCAGCTTCAATGCCTATATCAGGCGGTTCCAGACCGGGAACACCCATCTCCATCCGGATGTACTTTTCACCGGTTAACTGTTCGATGATATTAACAAGCCTAACTATTTCCCTGATTGAAGCACGCCCTAAGCCGGGAAGCTTTGCCAGTGCAATCTGTTCTCTGACGATCTCTTGGTTAATGGGAGTGTTTTGTACCATGGAGCAAGATAAAACATTTTATTTACCTGCAAAAGGAGAAACATCAAAATCCTGATAGATGATCAAGATCAACTCCATCTAAAGTTCTATAACCCCGCAATAAGTTGGCAGTCAGGCAAGAATGCACCGGAAGAATACCTATCCAGCTCCCTGGTATTAATTTTCGGATGACTGCTGATGGGGCTTCAAGTATGCCGTGTTCCTGTGAAAGTGAAACCAGGTAACTCTCTGGAATTGGTTTCCCCCACCCCAACCCAGTCCATTCGACCAGCTGTCCGAAAACAGTCTGGCCAGCAACCTCCAGCCTGTCTTTCGACAGATGCACAGCACCCCCGAAAATCACTGCCTGATTTCGATGGGAATGGACTGCAACAACGGGACAAGCGACCACCCCAGCTACCTGTTCAAACTGGCAGGAGCCGATCTGCATCTGCATCAGATCGTAAAAAACAAAGTTACCCGGCCGGATCTCATCCACACCACCGAAGTCATCCAGCAGACTGCAGGAGGGCGTGTCTCCGATGGAGATCAGGCAGCGATCCGAATCGGGGATCCAGGACTTTATCATCTTCATACACTCCAGGGATAAAGCCGCGATTGTGTACACCTCCCCGATTGTTCGAGCCTGATAGGTATGTCCGGAATGAGCAATCAACCCTTTGAAATTCAGATTTCTGGAGCCTCTTGCGGCGACAACAATGGCTACGATCTCATCCCGGTCGGCTGGCTCCAGGCCGGTACGGTGATAACCGCTATCGATCTTGATATAGAGATCCACGCGGGAGGTTAAGAGCTGATCGAGCTGCTTCACCGTGTTCAAATCTTCGATAGTAAGGCCAAGGCGGATGCAACCTGAGAGGCGGTTTATCAGATTGATTTCGTGCAAATTGACTGGGAAAGCCACAGTAATATCATTCCAGCCATCGCTTGCAAAATAATCGGCCATAGATAATGAGGAGACCGTTATGGCGGTCACACCCTCCTCTTTGAACCATCTCCCGATGAGCCGGGATTGATGGGTTTTAAAGTGGGGCCGAAAGAGGGCCTGGTTTTCAGCAGCTTTAGCAGCCATCCGCCGGATATTGTTCCTGGCGATCTTTTCGTTGATAATATACGTTGGGCTGATGAGGTCCATCATAAAAAAGAACGGTAACCGCAGTTACCGTTCAGTATCAGGTTATTTTATTCAGGAGAACTCCTTCTTTAGCTGCTCCACCCATCGGGTGATTCGTTCGGGAGTTTTCCCCGGCTCATTATCCTCATCCAGAGGCAGTCCCAGAAACAGATCATCCCTAAAAGCCATAGACTCATCAAACGTATAACCCTCCGCAGACACCTTTCCTACCAAGGTAGCACCATTTTCGATCAGGGTATCCGCAATAACCGCGATATCGTCCACAAACTTAAAGGAATAGCTAACCTGGTCGCCCAATCCATAAACCGCACACACTTTACCTTGGAGGTTCATCTTGTGCAGACGGGTCAGAAAAAGATCCCAATCGCCGGGATCATTCTGATCCGACCAGTTATGGGTACCAACCGTGGGAGCTCCGAATATCAAGTATTTATATCCGCTAAGATCTGATTCTTCCAGACCTTTTACCCACAACAAGGTACACCGATCAGCGCCCAAGGTTTCAGCAATCTTATGCGCTACGCGCTCAGTACTTCCTCCTTTTGGGCCATAGAGAATGGCAATTTTTTCCATAGAACAGATTTTTATATTGACAAATGTAACGATTCCTCACCTCTTTTCAATCCGGATCCGGGCATCCACAGCAATAGCCCGGTTGGGCAGACCCATCACTGGATTTAGATCTAGTTCGGCAATTTCAGGTGCGACTTTTACCAGAGCTGATACATTCATTATCAGGCTTTTCCATGCCTCCACATCCACTTTTGCCTGTCCTCTAACTCCTTCGAGCATTTTCTTCCCTCTCAGATGGCTGATCATATCATCCACCTCTTCCATCGATAATGGAGCCAGACCGGACTGAACATCTTTAAGCACTTCGATAAAGATTCCTCCCAGGCCGATCATCACGATATGTCCGAAATTGCCTTCCCGTTTAGCACCAACGAAGAGTTCCAATCCATTCAGCATAGGTTGCAGGAGGACTCCGGTGGCACTGTTGATTTTCATGAGCTGAGCAAAGCTCTTCTTTACGTCCGACTGATCTTGCAGATTTAGCAGAACGCCGCCCACATCTGTTTTATGGATCGGCCCAACCACTTTCATAACGACCGGGTACCCGAATTGTTCGGCAATCTGAACTGCCTCATCGGCTTGGGAGGCGACAGCTTCAGGAATACGGGAGATATCAGCTATGTCGAGCAGCTGCTGCACATGATCGGGGCTTAGATAACCATCGTCAACCTTACTTAGAAGGGTTTCAATGGCATCTCGATTTATATTTGGTAAGGAATGCTCATCGGTTGTTGGCTGACGAGCAGCAAGGTATTTGGTCAGGGCTTGTCCGAAAAGGGCTTCATCCGGAAAATTGACTCGGCCTTTCGCCAGGAAGCGTTCTACTTCCCCTCCCGCATTCACGAGGGAGGGGAAAATTGGGTAGATGGGTTTTCGGCACTGTTTCATTTTCCGATCGATCAGATCATAGATCGGTTCAACGGAAAAGAGTCCCGGGCTACCAAAGATGATGCACATTCCATCAATATCATCAAGCTCATTTTCAACACAATCGATCACGGCTTCCATATGTTCCATGCTACCTGTTGCCAGCACATCGATTGGGTTAGCCACGGATGAGCCCGGGTGGAGCTTTTGAAGCAGCCGGTCGGCTGCCGGTCCCTTAATCGGCGGCACCTCGATCCCCCCATCGGAGAGTACATCGGTAAGAATCACTGCTGGTCCACCGGCATGGGTAATGATGGCCATTCTCTTACCCTTTGGCTTTTGATGCATGAAAAGGCAGCCCATGGTCACCAGTTCGGAGCGGCTATAGCAGCGAATGATTCCCGCTTTACGAAAGAGAGCATCGACGGCGGTATCTGGACTAGCGAGGGCACCGGTATGAGAGGAGGCGGCCCGGCTGCCGGCTTCGGATGCACCAGCCTTGATAGCGGCAATCCGGCATCCTTTGTGGATCAGAGAGGAAGCGTGCTTCAGAAGTTTCGCCGGGTTACGGATGCTTTCCACATACAATAGCTTCACCCGACTAGATTTTCCGGGGTCAAATGACCGATCGAGGTGCTCCAGCACATCTTCAACTCCGATCTGGGCTGAGTTTCCGACACTGAATACACTACTGAATGACAAGCCATTGGGAACGGCTGTCTCCATGATGAACACCGCTGTAGCGCCTGATCCGGAGATAAAATCCACCCCCTGGGGTGCCAATTTCGGCACAGGCGTTGAAAAACACCCGGCATAGGTGGTTGTGATCACGCCAATGCAGTTAGGCCCTATCAGGCTACTTCCGGTCTCTTCCATGATGGAGACCAGCTCCTGTTCATAAGCAGCACCTTGCTCGTTTTCTTCCGAGAATCCGGCAGAAATGACAATAAAAGCTCGCACCCCCTTTTCCGTTGCCAGATAGCGGGTGGTTGGAGGACAGAGAGCTGCGGGAATGGCCAGGATAGCACACTCCACCTCCGGCAAATCGGATAAATCGGAGATTGCAGGAATTCCCTGAATTTCAGGAGATTTAGGGTTTACCAGGAATAAATCACCTCGATATTCATGGTCCAGCAGGTTCTTCACAACCTTTCCCCCCGGTTTGGTCACATCATTTGAAGCACCAACTACAACGAGGCTTTTGGGGTCAATCAGCTGACGGTTAATCATACTATTTACTCTTTGGAGCAAATTAACCAATTTTCCAGGAGGTTTAGAAGGGTTGATCCATTTTAACGGATCAACCCTATCAGATGAGATTAGGATTTAAAACCGCATGACCAGCCTGACAAAAATATTCCGTCCTGGCTCAACCCGGATCATTCCTCGGTTAGTAGCCAAATGGTTTTGATAGGAGGTATTAAACACGTTATCCACGCCGGCAAAGAGCTGGAAAGAGGTAATGCCCAGTTCTCTTGGAGCGGAATAAATGGCAAAATCAGATAAGAAATAGTGTTCGGAGGCAGTCTCCCCTTCCGCGATCCGGTTTTGAGCAGCAACGAACGTGGTAACCCACTCGAGGCTGAAGATTCCCGGCAGCTGGTAACGCAAGCCAAGGCCGGAGGTAAAAGGCGGAATCAGAGGCAGATCGGAAGAGCTGGTTAGATTGTAACCTCGCACAAAAGAAGTTTGTCCGAAAATCACCAAATCACGGAATAACTGGGCATTGACACTAGCCTCAAAACCTGTCAGCAGCGCCTGTTCCACGTTGGCATTAACCAAAGCCGGGAGGGTGTCGGTTAAGCCGGCATCCGGGCCGGTGGCTAAGTAGTAGATGAATTCGCCCGGAACTTCCACGATCATATCATCCAGATAGTGGACAAATCCGTTAGCCTGGAATTGGAAACGATCCTTCCAGATCCGGAAGCCCAAATCTCCAAACACCCCTTTTTCTGGTTTTAGCAGAGGGTCACCAAGGCGAACTTTGGAGCCCAGGTCGATATACTTAAAGCGCTCTTCGAGCGAGGGACTGCGGAAAGAGCGGCCGGCGTTGAAAGTCAGGTCCATTGATGGCATCAGGTGCCACAGAGCACTTAAATTTGCCGACCATGACCAGGCGCTGGCCGTATCAGCATGGAATATAACTCGCTGATTTGGAACAGGTTCCTTTGGGTTTCCGTTGATGATCATGCTTATCGGATCCAGTTGCTCATCATTCACCACCTGAATTCGGTCAACCCTGGCGCCATAAGTCAGTTCCAGCTTTTCGTTGAAGAATTTGGACTCCTGTTGCAGAAATAGTCCGGCGCTTCCGAAACGGGAATCCGGGTTCGGCTTTTCACCCCGTACAATTTCGTTTGTTTGAGTCACTGTTTGGAAGGGATCCAGAATTTCCTGACGGATATATTTTTCTCTGGTTGTCACCATTTTTCGCTGCCAGAGGTCAACTCCGGCAACCAGAAGGTGATTCTTACCGGTTTTCCAGCGGGTATCCAGCACTGCACCAGTTGTATTATGCGTACCTCTGGGTAACACTTGCAAAGCAGTCATTCGGGTATTTCCGACAGTTGATGGCGGAGTATTGGGAATCATCTCCACATCACGGTCGATATATTGATGATAACCTCTGATACTCAGATCTTCCAATCCGGGTAAAAGTTTGCGGAAAGTATATTTTCCTGATATCAGTTGGCGGGTTACCTCTTTGTAAGTTGCTTTAGCTTTTGGTCCGAAAGGAGCACCGCCGGGAATGCCAACATCAAATGCCTGATAATGCTGTGCATTGAGTTCCAGTTCTTGGTTTTTCACCGGTTTAATACCCAGTGTAGCATTCAAGTTACGGTCGGTAAACCCCGAATTTTCCATCACTCCTTCCGGCGTTTTATAGTCATTGGCGGTTCTGTATCCACCGCTCAGTCTCAATTTCCAGGATTTTGCTCCTGATTCAAGTCCGACATGAGTACCGATCAGCGAGTTAACTCCTTCGAAGGTTCCCGAAGCCTGACCGTGGATGGTTGGCTTATCATAATACTGCCCCTTTTTGGTCAGGATATTAATAACTCCTCCAAGGGCACCGGTCCCATAGATGGATGAGGCAGCGCCTTTGATCACTTCGATGCGGTCGATCTCGTTGATATCGTACATAGACAAAGCCGCGTTCAGGTCTGTTGCGGTTTCGATACGAGCACCATCGACCATGCTAACCAGGCGGTTTTCGCCCATACCCCGGATATTAACGGATGTAGCCCAGCCGCCATCGCGTGCCAGAGCGATACCTGGCTCCCTGCTAAGGATATCGGAGAGGGTCATGCTCGACTGGCGGGGAAAATATTCCCGGGGGACTACCACTACCGGCATCGAAACAGCCCGTTCGAGTTTGTCGTACCGAAGAGTAGAAACCTGGACCTCTCCGAGGGGAATCATGGCTGCTACGAGCTCAACCCGGATGGAGGGGTTGGCTCCCTGAACAACCTGAATATTTTTTTCTTGCGGGTAATATCCTAACAAATTGACTTTCAGCTGATAACTACCAGGTTTAAGCCGACTGAACGTGAATTGTCCTTCATTATCGGTCAGCGTACTCAGTACTCCATTAGACCCATCTGAAGCATGGAGTAGCACATCCACATAGGCCAGCCCGCGGCCGGTACCGGCATCAATAATTTGGCCGGGAATAGAAACCTCCTGAGCATTAAGGTTTAAAGACACCAACAAAGACAGGAGAACGAAAAGTTTAAATTTCCTTATCATCATTTATTAATTTAAGTACGACTGACTTGACCTGAACCCTTTCGATCCGGCCCAGTTGGCCGGTGAGGGATCCAATCTGATCTGTAGTACCTTCCAGCACCAGGGAGATGATGGCATGGTTATCGCCCTTGACAGGTAAACCCTGGCGACCGATGATAATGGAGGAGTGTTTGGAGATTACTGCGTTAACAATCGGGGCAGTATCTTTTCCCGACAGCAGTATTAAAACGGAACCGATTCTCTTTTCCATCAGCATTTCCTCCGGATCAGATTGATATTTAAGCCCTTAGAATTGAATAGACGTTTCTTCAGGCGTTTTGTTATTCAGCTAACAAAGGTACAGATAAATATCACAAAAGCAAGAATGTTGACAAATCGTATCTTTAAACTTTTTAAGGTAAACATGATTATAAGGCGTTTGACTCGTTTAGCTGCTCTATTTTTCGTTATGATTTGTGTTTCCTGCGCTGGCAAGAAGCATGAGGATAGTCATTTTGACATTTTAGCTCTTCGGGGTCCCTCTTCGGTGGGGATGGTTCATCTGATTGATTCACCGGGGACAGTTAACAACAAACCGATCAGGATCACGATGATGGATGACCCCATGCAGGTAAGGGCGATGATACTCAAAGAGCATCCTGAGGTTGCGGTTTTACCGCTCAACATGGCGGCAATTTTGTACAACAAGGATATTCCGTATCAACTGGCAGCAGTTCCCGTCTGGGGAACGCTATTTTTATGTGGCACAGACACTACGATTCGGAGTTGGCAGGACCTCAAGGGGAAACGGGTCAATTTGATGGGAAGGGGTGCAACTCCCGACCTAATCACTCGCTATTTTCTTGAATTAGAAGGCCTTAACCCAGAAAGCGATTTGATTATTGACTATTCTTTTCCTTCGCCTTCCGATCTGGCCAATGCGATGATAGCTGGGGTTGTTCAGATTGCTGTTTTGTCGGAACCGATGCTTAGTATGGCTCAAGCCCGAAATTCGGATATCAGGGTTATTCTGGATTTCTCGACAGAGTGGGCTCTGATGCATCCTGATGCTCCCGGGCTACCACAGACGGCCATCATGGTTCAAAAGCGGATGATACGGGAGCAGCCGGAAGAGTTTCGTGAGGTGATGGTACGCTGGAAACAATCATCTGATTCGGTAACCCGTTATCCTCTTGGAGCTGCGGCTCCGGTGATTCGTCATCGGATTTTGCCCGACAGTGCCACTACCATCCTCTCTATACCTCGGAGTAACCTCGCTTTTATACCGGCCATCGAGGCAAAATCCGCGGTAAACCGTTACCTTTCGGTTCTGTTGAAATTTAGTCCGGATGCAATAGGCCGGCATTTGCCTGATGAAAGATTTTTTTACCAGGAATCGGACCATTAGTATTGCTGTAATTGGCTTGTTATTAGTTATTTGGGAGTTAGTGTCCCGGATTACCGGAGCCCGTCAGATTTTACCTGGCCCGGCTGACAGCATTACGGCACTCATCCATTTATTTGGGGAGCCCGGATTTCTTTCATCACTCACCTCCACCATTATCAGGGGGCTATTAGGCTTTATCCTCGCCTTTGGATGTGCGTTGGTCATCGGGATACTCAGCGGCTTAAACCCTGTTGTTGAAGCGGCATTCAGGCCCATCATAGTCCTCTTTCGATCGGTACCGGTCATTTCGATTATTCTGTTAGCCCTGATCTGGTTTAAGGTGGAGCAGGTTCCGGTATTCATCGGATTTCTGACAATGTTTCCGCTTCTTTCGACCAACCTCACCCAAGGGATCCGGCAAACCGACCCGAAGCTGGTCGAGATGGCCCGGATTTATCATGTCAAAGAGTGGAGGATATTACGGGAAGTGTACATTCCATCGATACTTCCCTACCTGTTCAGCGGGATCTCCTCGGCCCTGGGTTTTGGGTGGAGGGCGGTAATTATTGGCGAAGTACTTAGCCAACCACGATATGGAATTGGATCGATGATGCAGGAGGCCCAGAGTTTTCTTCTGGTAGCTGAAGTGATTGCGTGGACATTGATCGCCGTAATCATCGGGTATTTTTTCGAGGGAATCAACCGCATGTTTGAATCAAAGATCGTCCGATGGAACCGTTAAACCTCAAATTAAGCCATGTTTCCAAGCATTTCGGCGACCGGAAAGTCCTGGATGACTTCTCACTAGACATCAGGCCGGGAACTGTCACCTGTCTTTTCGGTCCCTCTGGCTGCGGCAAAACGACGATTTTGAACTTACTAGCCGGGCTGATGGTTCCAACTGGGGGAAGCATCAATGGATTTCAGAACCAACGCATTTCGTATATTTTCCAAGAGGTAAGGATTCTTCCTTGGAAGACGGTATTGGCCAATGTGCTTTTCCCCCTGAACGGATTGATGCCGCAAGAGGATGCCTTGAGGCATGCCCGAGAATTTATCCGGATGGTTGGGTTGGAGAAAGAGGAGTGCAGGTTTCCGGGGCAATTAAGTGGAGGGATGCGTCAGCGGATTTCGATTGCGAGAGCCTTCGCTTATCCATCAAGTGCGATTTTGATGGACGAGGCCTTCCAAAACCTCGACAGAAAACTGAAATTCAATATTTTAGAATCATTCAAGAACATCTGGACCAAAGATCGCAGAACGGTAGTTTTCGTAACCCACGATGAAGAAGAGGCCATATCTCTAGGTGGTGAAGTCATTTTTCTTGGACATCAGCCGTTGGAAATTTTAAAAAGAGTGCCAGTTGGGGAGGTGCCGGAAGGGAAGTGGAAAAACCTGGTAGCTGAGATCTACGGTCAGTAGATTAGTTCATCGATCATTCTTAAATCCTGGCGAAGGACATCAGCCACAGGAGGCTCATCAGCACCCAGTAAGCGCATACGCTTATGGAAAAAGAGCGCGACTTCTCCGGTCACTTTTTCTTCGGAGGCAAAAAAGACCCGATTTCGTTGAGGGGCATGTAAAACCATCACCGGAGCTTTAACTCGTTCTCCGACGACAATCAAGGAACCTGCGTAGATACCAGGGGGAGGAAGCTGTTTTTCAAGCTCTTCCGGGATAATCTCATGCCATTTGGTTTGATTAATCGGAAGATGACTGGCATCTTTCACTTGCCCCAAGATAAAAAACTCATGATCCAAGTAGGCATTCGCGCGCTGGATGTTACCTTCAGTCAGCGCTTTACGGATTTTTGTTGAGCTGACAAACTCGTTATGAATATCCTGTTCGGGGATCTCTTCTACACTGAAGCCATAAAACTTGCCCAGTTCGAAGAGGTATTCATAATCCCCTTCGCGGTTATGACCGAAATGGTGATTAAATCCAACCACCACACACTTGGCTTTTAGTTTTCCAACAAGGATATGGCGAATGAAATCAACGGAAGTGATTTTGGAGAACTCCAGGGTGAAAGGAATGATGACTAGATGGTCTAATCCTGCCTGCTCCAGTAGCCTGATCTTCTCGCGTTGGGTATTTATCATCAGAAGATTGCTTCCTTGAGTATCGGGATAGAGCACTTTGCGGGGGTGAGGATAGAAAGTAATCAGAACAGACTCACCACCGGTCGCTTTGGCCAGGGTTCTGAGGCGGTTGATGATAACCCTATGTCCAACATGGACCCCATCAAATGATCCAGTTGTGACAACGGCATTTCGTATTTGTATCCCCTCAAGGCTTCGGTGAACAAGCATGGTTGATTTAAAAACGTGCAAAGATAACCCTAAAAGCTGAGCCGGGAAATCAGCCCTGATGATTTTTCACAAAATAGGCTACCTTTTCGATGGATGTGATCATATCGTGCTCTTCGAGGAACACGTTAGGGGGGATATTCAGGGGCACTGTTGTCAGGTTTAAAATCCCTTTAATACCACAAGCTACCAGAGTTTCAGCGGACTTGACGGCCTGTTCGGGAGGCACAGTCAGAACTACTATACTGATATCCATCTCTTTAACCAATTTAGGAAGGTCATTATCAGAATAGCACTTAACCCCGGCTACAATCCGGCCGATTTTTTCCGGATCGACATCAAAAATGGCCACAACGTTCAATTTCGACCTTTTCCCGCGGAAATAGGTAGTGACAGCACGCCCCAGATTTCCCAAGCCGACCACTGCAATATTCAGACCTTTTTTGGTATCAATCAAAACGCCTATGGCATCGATCAGTTCTTTTACACCATAACCTTTTCTTTGCATGCTACTGAACCCCATTAGCATCATATCACGTCTAACCTGCACGGCGGTGATATGGTTGAGAGCAGCCAGTTCATGTGAATAAACATGCGTCTTGCCTTTAGCCAGACAATCCAGTAATATCCGTCGATAACCACTTAGTCTTTCGATGGTTTTTTCAGGCAATGTCATAACATTTTTCAAGTTAGTGACTCTAATTATCTAGTATTTACAGGTAATTCGATTTTAAAACAGCTACCCTCTCCAGGGGTACTCCTGACCACAATATCCCCGTCGTATAAATCAAGGAGTCGTTTAACAATACTAAGGCCTAGTCCAGATCCTGAGATATTGCGTGTTTCGCGTGATTTGATCCTAACGAATTCCCGAAAAAGTAATGATTGGTCCTCCTGGGTGATTCCGATTCCGGTATCCTTCACTTCGATGATCGCTTTATTGTCTTCGCGGGCAAATCGAATGATCACCTTCCCTCCCCTCCTATTATACTTTACAGCATTACTAATCAGGTTGTTCATAATGATTTCCATCTCTTCAGGATCAGCAGGCAGGATAAGTTTTTCCAATCCGGCAAAGCGGACTTCCACTTCCATTTGGATAGCCATTGGGCCCATTGCTTCGGCTGATAGTCGGGCAACCTTAACCAGGTCAGTATCTTTAATTTCTCTTGGTTTTTTCCCGGATTCAATTTTTGTGAGATCCAGCAGGTCCATGATTAGATTTCTCATTCCCTTGATGCGTTTGATGGAACGAGTGATCATTTCATCGTAATCTTCAAGAGAATCGCCAGCCTGACGACTTTGCATCATCCTCAGGTACCCCTCGACAGAACTCAGCGGGTTCTTCAGTTCATGGGACAGGACCGTAAGAAATTGGAAGCGAATCTGCTTACCTTCCTTATTCATCCGCTGTGTTATCCGCTTGAGAAACAAGTGTTTCGTCAAATTCTCCATCGAGGCTCTAAGCTCCTGGGGGGTAAATGGTTTTGGGACAAAATCGTAGGCTCCGATATTCGTGGCTTTCACGGCCAGTTCGAGGGAAGCATAGGATGTAATCATCATCACCTCGATTTCCAGAGCGTTTTGGTTAATATATTCCAATACCTGAATTCCGTCCATTCCGGGAAGTTTATTATCCAGGAGGACTACATCGGGTTTGTTGACATGAAAGATTTCGATTGCCTCTTCGCCTGTGGCAGCTTCCATCATTTCAAAGCCAATATCCTCATCCATAAATGGATAGCCCACAATAAACTGACTCAATATTCTTGAGATTCCCGATCGAATTCCTGGTTCATCATCAACAACCAGTACCTTAAGCATTTCCATAATCAACTTTTGATAAACTGTCTGACATAGGCTATGATCTCATCCGGGTGGAGTCCTTTTTCCAGATAAAGATCTGCTTTAATCCATCTTTTTGATTCCTGGTTTCCCGGCTTAAAATCGCGTCCTGTTTCTGCGGTAACTGCAGTCAGGAGAATAACAGGAAGCTTGGGGTATAGTTTTTTTGCGTGGTAAGCGAGGACAAATCCGGAGTCATCACGTTCCATCATCAAATCAAAAATGGCCAGATCCGGCCTATGGGCCTCAAGGTATTTACTAGTATCTACCTGATTGTCAAATACATCAACTTCATAACCAGCTTTTCTCAAAACGAAGCCTAACTGAAAAAGGAAGTCGGGATCATCATCGGCGATCAGAATCCTGGGTTTCTTGTCTTTATTTATCATTATACTAATTAGTTATTCCGAGGTAAAATTATCCGCACATTGGTACCTGTAGGCCCTTTAGTTGGGTCATTATTTGAATCCACCTCGATACGTCCTTTATGCATTTTGATGATGCCGTAGGTGGTTGCCAGCCCTAGGCCGGTTCCCTTTCCGATTTCTTTGGTGGTAAAGAATGGAGTAAAGATTTTATCCATATCGTTTGGACTAATTCCGATGCCGGTATCCCGGACAGTGATTAAGATATCCTGATCAATCTCTTCCAGTCTGATTAGAAGGCTTCCACCATTCGGCATAGCTTCGACTGCATTTTTTATCAGATTGCTAAGCACCTGAGTCATTTGCTCCTCATCTAGTCTGGCCGTTTTGTTAAGCATTTTATTATCAATATAAGCTTTGACTCCGGAAGGCACGATTACTCCTGCCAGACTGGTTCGGGCGAGTTGTTCCAGATCCAGTTCCTGAAGTCTGACCTGGTTTTTCCGAGCAAAATTAAGGAGATTACTCACAATCTTTTTACAACGGTCGGCTTGAATAGCGATAAGCTTCAGATCCTGAGTCATTTGATCATCCCGACAATCATCAAGCAGCAGATTAGCATACATAATGACGACTCCGAGGGGGTTATTCAGTTCATGTGCAATTCCGGCTGACAGTTGACCCATATGGGCCAGCTTTTCGGAGTGTCGGAGTGCCTGTTGCACTTTGGCCAGTTTTTCATTTGAAAGGTTTAGCTCCTGGATTGAGCTATGCATCTTTTCGATGGTATAGGGCAGGCACATATCCTCTTCGGCCAGACCCTGTGCTATTGCAATTGCATGATTTTCGCATGAATCATATCCACAGGCTCCACAGTTGAGATGATCCTGGGGAGAGAATTTTCCCATGGATGCCAAGACTTTCCGGATAGTTTCGGGTGATGGCAGGTCCAGCCTTCGATCCATGGGTTCAAACTTCCTCGACAGATCCAGTTGGGAAAACTCTTCCATCTCCTGAATCCAGGTATCATGGTCTCTCTGCTGGATACAGGAGCGCACATAATCGCCAATCATAGCGCGGCGGGCATAATGTTTACCATTAGGTGACATACCTGGTCCCATAAGACATCCATCGCAGCAAAGCAGTTCGAGATGTTGATCAGCGATGACTCCCTTTTCGAATTCCGTAATAGCTGCAGGGAAATTGACCCTACCCTCTGCCACAAGAACATTTCCGTCGAACAGGTCTTCGGGAATATTTAATGTCTGGAGTAACCCTCGTTTCACGGGGAATATCATCCCCCTTCCAGCCAGTGGAGGGTCGAAATCTGATTCCTCCAAATTTTCGGGGGTGATATCACATGACAAGAAGAGGTTTCGAAGCTCTTGGAAGGTAATGACTTCATCAACCTCCTCTGACTCAGCTTTTTTGCTAATACAGGGTCCGATGAACACGGTTTTCACCTGTTCACCATATTTCTTTTTAACTACTCGGGAAGTTACCACCATAGGTGAGGCCACTTCGGCCAGGAACGGAACCACATCGGGATGGAAATGGCGCACAAAAAAGACCACGGCAGGGCAATCGGAACTAATCACCGGCGGGTGTGATTCGTCTGAAATGATTTTATTATACTCCGAAGCAACCAGGTCGGCCCCAAAAGCCACTTCACACACATAGTCAAACCCAAGCGCACGGATCATGGCAATGAGGGCTCCGGAGCTGTAATCATCAGAAAACTCTGCTGGGAAGCTTGGAGCCAAAAGAGCGACGGTTTTCGAATCGGATTGGAGGAGTTGCAGCACCTGGCTTTCCAGGTTTAAATAGGTTTTAGCACCTTGTGAGCACACTCTGATGCAGTTTCCACAACCGATACAGCGTTCATGCATTACCTCAGCCTGGCCGTTAATGATTCGGATAGCTTTGGCGGGGCACTCTCTGACACAGGTATAGCATACCCTACAGCGATCCGGTATTGTTGTGACCAATATTTTGGGTGATGGATGGGGCATTTGGCTGGCTATTTTATGATTTCACGAGGCAGAAAGGTGGCAAGTGTAGCTTGCAGAGGCAATTCCAGGCCAGGGGGCAGTGGCAGATCTTCTGACGGTGAAATACCAGAATACAGATTATCAAGCTCAAAAACCATTTTTGCCCGGCTTTTAATATCGGTATGGGGACCAGCTATCGGTTGACCTCCACCGTTAATGCATCCTCCCGGGCAAGCCATCACTTCAATCAGGTCGAAGTGTCGATTTTTATCTAGAACATCTTGGTACCAATTTTTAAAATTTGTCAATCCGCTGATAGAAGCCATTTGAAAGGTTCTCCCTTTTGCCTGAACCGAAAACTCCCTGATTTCACGGGTACCTCGGAGTCGGGCTGGGCGTCCTCCTGGCAACGAAGTTTCGGAAGCATCTGATTGAAGAATTCGGATAATAGCTTCGGTCATTCCACCTGAAAGGGCAGGAAGGTATCCCGAGCGGGCATTCCCACCAAATTCATCCGGAAGCATTTCGACTCCGAGTTTATCAATGTTTATCCCGAGGAGTCGAATGACCCGGTACATTTCACGGATGGACAAGACATGATCGGGCCCATATCCATCACTGCCCGGTCCGATACTGGTGTGAGCTTCGGGTTTTGCTGCGATGCAGGCAGTAAGGTACACCACCACAATTCTAGATTCAGGCCATCCGGTTTCTGCTGAAATTTGTTTTCGAAGGAGCATTGGCATTAACTGACGTGCTGGCTTAACCGGGGCCAGTAGTGGGATCAGATCCGATTGACTCTGAATGACATATTGAACAAAAGAGGGGCAGGATGACAGAAACATTGGCTTCTGGGAGTTCGCATCAATCTGCTGTAAGAATTTGTTTGTCAAGATTGTAGCCTCTTTTTCCAATCCCCAGTGATTCTCATAAACACGGTTGAATCCGGCGCGCTTCAAAGCGGAAAAGAGGCTAGTTCGCAACTCTTTACCACCTTTACTCCGGAAATGCTCTCCAGCCGAAGCCATGACAGCAGGATCCACCAGACCGATGGTGAGTAATTCGGGATCATGCAATGATCTGACCACATCATTCATATGGTTTCGCTCTTTAAGAGCTCCTGTTGGGCACACGAGGATACACTGGCCACAATTAACGCAAGAACTATAACTCAGGCCTTTATCCAATACCGTTCCCACTTCGATTCGGCTTCCACGATGAAGAAAATCTATAGCTGCAACTGCCTGTTGTTCTTCGCAAATACGGATACATCGTCCACACAGGATACATTTAGCATTATCCCTGATCAGGGCCCTGCTAGTATTATCAATTCTTTTACTAACCTGAACATGCGACAGATTTTGGCAGGAGATATTCAGTTCATCAGCCAGCTCCTGCAATTCGCAACCACGGTTTCTATCGCAGGTAAGGCATCCCTCTGGATGCTCTGCCAGCAACAGTTCCAGGATAGTTCGCCTGGCCTGGATCACACGGGGTGAATGGGTGTACAGAACCATCCATTCTTCCACCGGATAAGAACAGGCAGGCACCAAATCGGGTCGGCCTTCCACCTCAACCACGCAGATCCGGCAGGATCCCGTTGGTTTAAAACCATCCATATTACAGAGGGTAGGAACCCGGATTCCGTTGGCCTTTAGAGCATCCAGGATCCGTTCTCCCTTTCGGGCTTTTATCTTGCGACCGTTAACATCAATTTCGATTATCATAAGCTACTGATTACAAAACCCGTATAGCATTAAACTTACAGACTTCATAGCATTTCCCGCATCCACTACAGATATCCTCCATGATGATGTGGACTTTGTGAGGAGATCCAATGATAGCGTTTTCGGGGCATTTGATCATACAGATATTGCACCCTGTGCAGTTAACCGGATCGATCCGGAACGATCGGAGGTTACGGCAAACCCCTGCGCGGCAGATCCGGTCGAAGACATGCTCCTCCATCTCTTCTCTAAACAACTTCATGCCGCTAATCACCGGGTTAGCAGCTGTTTTCCCAAGCCCACACAGGGAGGTCGACTTCATCACTTCGGCCAGTTCCTCTATTCGGGTGATGCCTCTGAAGCGTTCCAGCGCATCAAATTTCTCCTGATTTGCCGGTCGGGTTGTCACTGATTTCAGGATGCTAAGCACTCTTTTGGTCCCATCCCGGCAAGGGATACATTTCCCACAACTCTCCTGGTGGTTAAAATCCATGAGATTTTTCATCAAGTTTATTGGACAGCAACCCTCGTCAAGGACAACTAAGCTACCCGAGCCCATGACGAGGTCTTCCTCTTCAAAGTGCTCGAAATCAATTGGTGTATCTATTTGGGTAGCGGTTACGAATTTTCCAGATGGACCTCCAAGAAGCAGTGCTTTTAAGGGTTGTCCATTCCTCACACCTCCACCGAAATCATTCACTAATGTTTTCAGTGGAGTACCAAACGGCACCTCCACCACTCCCAATCTGCTGATTCTTCCAGAGAGGCTAAATAATTTTGTACCGCTTGACTCGGCTGTTCCGGTCTTTTTATACCACTCTGGACCATTTCGAATGATGAGAGGGACCTGTGCCAGGGTCTCCACATTATGCACTAGAGTAGGTTTGTCAAATAATCCTTGGGTAGCAGGATAAGGAGGTCTGTTTTGAGGCATTCCCCTTTTCCCCTCCAGACTAGAAAGGATGGCTGTCTCCTCGCCACATACGTAAGCACCTGGGCCTCTCTTCAGTTGGATATCCAATGAAAACCCGCTCTTCAGAATATCAGAACCAAGCAATCCGGCACTTCTGGCTTCCTGTAATGCTTTCTGGAGTCGTTTAACCGCCATTGGGTAGCGCGACCGGGTATAGATAATCGCTTGGCCTGATCCGGTAATGTACGCAGCCAGCATGATACCTTCGATAATCAAATGTGGGTTGCTTTCCATCAGGATCCGGTGCATATAACCACCCGGGTCACTTTCGTCGGCATTGCAAAGCACATAACGCTTATCCGAGGGAGTGTTCGCAACTTTCAGCCATTTTGTCGCAGCCAGGAAACCTGAACCTGATCTTCCACGCAGATTACTCTCCTCAATTAATTTTAACAATTCCTGGGAAGTATAATACCTAAGGCTTTTAGCAAAAGCCTGATAACCGCCCCAGGCAATGTACTCTGATGCTGAACAGGGATCTATCACTCCGCACAAATTCATTAGATATCTGGTCTGGCCCTTGAAAAAGGGATGTTGATCCCAGAAAGGAATGCCCTCCCATGGCTGCTGACTTGCCATCAACATTTGGCCAATCAGGTTTTCCTCTGGAACTACCTGACGTACAACAGCATCCAGAATACTGGGTAGCTTGAGAGGAGTTATCTGACCATAATACAGCCTTGCTCTTCCCGGAATCTGAATTCCAATCACTGGTTCAGCCGAGATCAATCCCAAGCTGCCGGTCTCAACAACATCCACATCGAGAGCATTGTTTTCACCCCACTCCTTTACTGCCACTTTAAACTGATCAATTCCATAAATAACCGATGGGGAGGTCACATCCAGAAAAACAGCCGGGCGTGAAATACGCTCCCGGCGGAGAAACCGAATCATTGCTTGTTGCTCCTGATTGAGCTCCGGCTTTTCCAGCAACAGGATTTCCTGCAGCTCACGGGGGTTGATCCTATTGGTCATCTCCTGAATCATACTATCTCGATTTTCGGTATTGGGCAATCACCTCTTTTACTTTAGCAGGAGTCATATTGGTGATAATCTTGCCATTAATGGATATCACCGGTGCTTCCTGACAGACACCAAGACAGGGAACCCATTCCAGGCTGAACCAACCATCCCGGGTAATTTCGCCAGGTCCAATTTCCAAAAGACGCATCAACTCTCTGCGTATCTGCTCACTACCATCTAAGAGACAACCAGTTCCCTGACAAACCTGTATATGATAGTGCCCTCCCGGGTTGAATCGGAACTCATTGTAGAACGTTGCTACACTGTAGATTTTCACCGCAGGGATTTTCAAATATGCGGCCACTGCCTGAACAATCTCTCCATTCAGGTAACTCGTGGAGTCTTGTATCTCCTGTAAAACAGGAATGAGGTTTTCTGTAACCCCCTCTGGATACTTGCTCAAAATTGAGGTAATATCATCCATCTTCTGTTAAACAAAAAACATTGTTAAAAGGATAACAATTTAGCAATACTGCAAATTTTAAAACTTTTTCGTCTGAATTCCTAATAGCCAATTGATATTTGTTAATTTTGGAACAGCAGATACAAAAGAGAGGGATGGAATCACACAAGACGGACATCGTCATTTGCCTGGGCAGTTCCTGTTTTGCCCGCGGGAATCGTAAGCTTGTCCAAGTTATCCGCAAATTTCTGGAAGAGAATCAGCTTGAGGACCGGGTTTTTTTTCATGGGGCTCACTGTTTTGGGGAGTGCATGATGGGGCCACACATGAAAATTGGTGATACGCTTTACCAAGGTATTGATGAAGATAAGGTTCAAGTAATTTTAAAGGACTATTTCGGATTATGAAAGATCAGCAGATCAGGAAACAAAGCAACCCCGACCCAGTGATCCGGGTAGAACCATCCGAATGCAAATTGTGCTACGCCTGTGTTCGGGAATGTCCTGTAAAAGCAATTGAAGTCAAAGCTAATGTCGATCATGTCCGAATTATTCCGGAGCGTTGTATTGCCTGTGGCAGCTGTTATACTGCCTGCCCTACCCATGCAATCCGGATTCGGTCCCATCTGGAAAAGGTCAAAGGTTATCTAGAGAGTGAAGAAGCAACCATGGCCATTATTGATCCGAGCATTTCTGGTGAATTCCCGGACATAACCGATTACCGAAATTTTGTTGGGATGATCCGGACTTTAGGCTTTGATGGAGTTTACGATCTATCTTTCGGAGTTGAACTGGCAGCCGGTCAGCATGTAGAGATCATGAGTAACTTCAAGGGAAAGTACCGGATCTCGTCCAAGTGCCCGGCAGTAATTGCCTTTATTGAAAAGTACTATCCACAACATACGGAGAACCTCATACCGGTATTAACACCTGCCGGGGTAACTGCCAAAATTATTCACTCACTTCATCCAAACGGATGCCGGATCGTGTTGGTTAACCCCTGTTTAGCCAGCCATCTGGATATCGAAACCCTGCCAGAGGATTCCACGATTGATGCAGTCATCAATTTTAATGAGCTCCGCGAGCTCTTTAAGTACAAGAAATTAAATGAAAGCATGGTTGAGTTTTCGGAGTTTGACCCTCCCGCAGGTCGAACAGGAACTCTCTTTCCGCTAACCAGGGGTTTCCTTGGACCTGCCGGACTGGATGAAAACCTGATTTCCGGAAGATGTCTTTCAACCGATGGACGGCAAAATATGCTGGAGGCTATGGATGAATTTGCCTCTTCCTATGATATTCGTAAGCATCTCGATCTGTTTTACTGCGAAGGTTGTATTATGGGACCGGGAATGTCGGCGGGCGGCCATAAGTTTCGAAGAAATACCTTGGTAACTGAATATGCCCGGAAACGATCCCAGTTGTATGGGGAGGAAGATTGGGAAAAGGCTCTGGCTCCCTACAAAAATTTAGCAATCGAAAGAACTTTTAAGCCTGATAATCAAGTACTCCCAATTCCAGACGAAGCTGAAATCAAAGATATTCTCAATTTAATTGGGAAATCCGGAGACGATAGAATCGACCGTGGCTGCATGGCCTGTGGGTATAAATCGTGCCGTGAGTTCGCCATTGCAGTCGCTCAAGGGTTGGCAAAAACAGAGATGTGTCATCTTTATGGCACCAAAAACAGACAGGAATATATCCGATCGCTCCGTTCAGCCAATGAGCAACTGGCCAAAACGCAGAAAGCACTGCAAGAATCTGAGAAGCAAACCCGCGAAGAGAAGGAGATGGCCCATGAGTTCTCCGAAACCCTGGCGGCTGTCATTCAAAAAATCCCATCAGGGGTAATCATTGTCAACGACCAACATCGGATTATTCAGGCCAATAGAACATTTATTGATCTGTTTGGCGATGAGATTGCCGCCATCAATGAGGTAATTCCAGGACTGAAAGGAGCAGATATCAGGAGCTTGGTTCCAGCACCCATGAGTACCCTGATCACGTTTACCCTCCAGAACGATCAGGAGGTTACTCACCGTGATATCCGGTTCGATGACCGTATTTTCAATATTTCCGTTTTCCCCGTGAAGAAGAATTCAATCGTCGGAATCATTGTCCGGGATCTATCTTCGCCTGAGGTTCAGCGCGAAGAAGTGATCAAACGGGTTACTGAAGTCATCGATAAAAACCTGGAAATGGTCCAAAAAATCGGATTCCTCCTAGGTGAAGGGGCCTCCGAAACGGAGAGAATGCTCAATTCTATCATCGAATACTACCATTCGGGAGAAAAATAATGAGCGGAGAGAATTTCCATATTGAGGTCAATTGCCAGCAGAGAAGTCAGGATGGCGAACGCATTTGCGGAGATGTCTTTCTCAGTCAGCGAATTCCGGAGGAGAACAGAACCATTATCGTCCTGTCGGACGGTATGGGCCATGGAGTAAAAGCCAATATGCTCGCGACCCTCACTGCCACCATGGCTCTCAACTTCACCAAAGAACACAAAGAGGTAGAAAAGATTGCCGAAATCATCATGAACACCCTACCTGTCTGTTCTGAGCGAAAGATTTCCTACTCCACGTTTACCGTAATTGACATCCACGATGAAGGCCTAACCCGTATCTTGGAGTATGATAACCCCCACGCCATGATTTACCGGGGTCGCCAACCCTTGGAACCAGAATGGACCTGCATCGTGATGAATTCTGAAAAACATATCGGGAAAGAAATCCTAACCTGCTCATTTACAGCAAGAAAAGAGGATCGAATAATCCTTTGCACGGATGGAGTAGCTCAATCAGGCATGGGATTTACGGCCTACCCGTTTGGTTGGGGACGAGACAATGCTTCGGCCCAAATTCGCGATTTGATTAATCGTGATCCAGCGATTTCAGCCCGGAAGATGGCTACCAGGCTCGTCAATATGGCGGTTCAAAATGACCGAAACCACCCACAGGATGACACTTCCTGTGTTGCTATCTATTTCCGCGAACCCAGAAAACTATTGATCTGTTCCGGCCCTCCATATGCTCAGGAGCAGGACACCATCTTGGCGGAGCAGGTGAAGAAATTTGATGGCCGAAAGGTGCTATGTGGAGCTACCACGGCCGACATAATCGCTAGAGAATGGAAAGCAAAAATTATCGACTCGTTTGATTTTACGGATCCCGAATTACCTCCTACCTCTTCTATGGAAGGGGTAGATCTGATCACCGAAGGTATCTTAACCCTTAGCAAGGTATCCAAAATCCTCGATCAGTACACCGAAAACATGCGCCTGGGAAAGGGCCCAGCCGACGAGATCGTCAAGATGATTTTACAGTCCGATGAGGTTCATTTCATCGTAGGGACCCGGATCAATATTGCTCATCAGGATCCAAGCCTACCAGTGGAACTCGAAATTCGAAGAACCGTAATTAAGCGGATTGCCCGGGTGCTGGAGCGGAAATTCCTGCTCGGGATCCACATCGACTTTATTTAATTAACCGGTCTTGTCCACAAGTGAACAAGACCGGCATAATCAATCAACCAATTTATTATCAATACTCTGACAGGATCTGCTTAACCCCATCGGGAGAAACACGACCATAGGTTTTGTCACCAACCATCACGACTGGCGCAAGACCGCAGGCCCCCACACAACGCAGGCAGTTCAAGGAGAACTTACCATCAGGAGTAGTCTGCCCTACCTCGATCTTCAAGCTGCGGCGGAACTCATCCAGTACTTTTTCCGCTCCGCGGACATAGCAAGCTGTTCCCATGCAAATGGAGATCGGGTTTTCACCCTTGGGAATCATCGTAAAGAAAGAGTAAAAGGTAACGACTCCATACACTTTGGCAACCGAAACATTCAGCTCCCTGGCAACAATCTCCTGAACCTCAGCGGGTAAGTACCCAAAGATACCCTGAGCTTTGTGAAGGACATTAATCAGTTCACCCGGTTCATTATTAAATTCCCGGCATACTTCAACCAGCTGTTCGATCTGGTTTTCATGTAGTTCTATTTTAATACTTGACATGATACTCGGTATTGAAGATTATTCCTGTTCCTTGCGAATCAGGATCTTGGATTTGCTTTTATCAAAATAGTGCGTATGAAGCAGATGATGCGACTTTTCGCTCAGCGGATGACCCAGGAACTCCTCGTAGAGTTTCTTAATATACGGGTTATCGTGTGATTTGCGGATCGGCTTCATCGAGTCTTCCTGGTAGATCGCCTTCTGGCGGGCTAGAATGATGGATGAATCACCATGATGCAGGGGCTGTCCGCCACCACCAATACAACCACCTGGACAGGCCATGATCTCAATAGCATGGAAATTACATGTTCCAGCTTTGATGCTTTCAAGCAATTTTCGAGCATTACCCAAACCATGAGCAATTCCTATGTTGATGGGTAATCCATCGAAATCAATGGTTGCGTGGCGAATGCCTCCCATTCCCCGAAGTTCATCAAAAGAGATCCGCTCGAGTTTCTTGCCGGTATAGAGTTCGTAAGCCGTTCTGACTGCTGCTTCAATCACACCACCAGTCGTTCCGAAAATGACTCCAGCACCGGTTGACTCCCCGAGAGGAGCATCAAAATCACTGTCCTCCAAGCTATTAAAGCTGATATTAGCCTGTTTGATCAGGGCTGCCAGCTCGCGAGTGGAAACAGCAAAGTCCACATCAGGATTTCCATCCGTTTTGAACTCTTCGCGCTGGCACTCATATTTTTTGGCAAGGCACGGCATGATAGATACCACCACGAGATCCTCACGACTCACGCCAATCTTATCCGCAAAATAGGTCTTTGCAATAGCCCCAAACATTTGTTGTGGCGACCGTGCGGTTGAAGGGATATCACTCATTTCGGGGAAATACTCTTCAAAGAAATTAACCCACGCCGGGCAGCAGGAGGTCAGGATGGGCAGCGGAGTACTCCGGTCGCCATCGAGGAATCGGGTGAGTCTTTCGAGCAGTTCAGTGCCCTCTTCCATGATGGTCAGATCGGCAGCAAAATCTGTGTCAAAGACATAATCAAATCCCAGTTGCTTAAGGGCAGTAACCATCTTACCCGTAACCAGTGTTCCAGGTTCCAGGCCAAACTCTTCACCGAGAGCTGCCCTGACGGCCGGAGCAGTCTGAACAATAACGGTTTTCTTTGGATTGGCCAACATTCTAATTACCTGACTGGTATGATCGACCTCAGTCAGTGCACCTGTCGGACAGACGGCAACACACTGACCACAGAAAGTACAAGGTGATTTGATGAGGTCCTGTTCGAATGCCGTAGCAACCACCGACTGAAATCCGCGGTTGATGCCCGAAAGAGCTCCAACTGTCTGAATTTCATTACACATCATTTCGCACCTACGACACAGGATGCACTTATCCATCTCCCGAATAATCGCTGGAGAGCGGTCTTCCTTATAGTGGGATTGCTCCCCCTGGTATTCAATCTCCCGTATTCCGAGATCCTGAGCCAGTTTCTGGAGGTCGCATTTCCCACTCTTTGCGCAGACCAGGCAATCGAACGGATGATCCGAGAGGATCAGCTCCATGACAGTCCTACGAGCATTGAGCACCCGGATTGTATTGGTTTTGACAACCATTCCATCCTGGCACTCTGTAGCGCAAGCTGGAGCAAGGTTTCTGCGACCAGCCACCTCTACCACACACATTCGGCAGCCACCCGGTTTGTTTTCGATGTTGAGATCCTCCAGATGGAGGTAACAGAGTGTGGGAATCTTGATCCCTACAGTCTGGGCAGCTTTGAGGATAGTGGTTCCAGGGTTTACCTCAACTACCTTATTATCAACGGTTATTTTTATTTTATTCATAGCCTGATTGCGATTAAGAAACGAATATTGCGTTAAACTTGCATTTCTCCATGCAAGCACCACACTTGATGCAGATGGATTTGTCGATATGGTGAACCTCCTTGCGCTCGCCTGAGATAGCACCTACCGGACAGACTCTGGCACAAGCAGTACAACCAACACAATTCTCAGCCAGAATCCAGTAAGTCATCAAATCCCGGCACTTACTAGCACGGCATTTATGTTCCGTTACGTGTTCCACATACTCATCATAGAAATTATTAAGGGTGGAAAGCACCGGATTCGGGGCGGTCTGACCAAGTCCACAAAGAGAGGTATCCCGGATCACTTCACTCAGGTTTCTGAGGCGATCGAGATCTTCCATCGTCCCATTCCCTTTGGTTATTTTATCCAGTAATTCAAAAAGGCGCTTATTGCCTATCCGACAGGGAGAGCACTTTCCACACGACTCTTCGACGGTAAACTCGAGATAGTAACGAGCTACTGACACCATACAGTCGTCTTCGTCCATCACAATCATCCCTCCAGATCCCATCATGGATCCAGCAGATAGCAGATTATCATAGTCGATATGAAGATCAAGGTGCTTCTCAGTGAGGCAGCCACCTGAAGGCCCTCCAGTCTGAACCGCTTTGAACTTCTTTCCCCCCTTGATTCCACCACCTACTTCAAAAATAACTTCACGCAGGGTAGTACCCATGGGAACTTCTACAAGTCCAACATTATTGACCTTCCCGGCCAAAGCAAACACCTTGGTTCCTTTTGATTTTTCCGTCCCAATGGAACTAAACCACTCAGCACCCTTCAGAATGATCGGGGGAACGTTAGCATAAGTCTCAACGTTGTTCACGTTGGTTGGTTTCCCAAGGTATCCTGATTCTGAGGGGAACGGTGGCTTGAAGGTCGGTTCACCACGATGGCCTTCCATCGAATGAATCAGCGCAGTCTCTTCACCGCACACAAACGCACCAGCACCATAACGGATCTCGATGTCAAAATTAAAGCCGGTACCCATAATATCTTCGCCCAGCAGACCGTACTCACGTGCCTGATTCAGAGCATGTTTCAGCCTTTGGATTGCCAAAGGATATTCGGCTCTGATATAGACCAACCCTTTGGACGCACCCGTACAATAGCCATTGATAGCCATGGCTTCAATAACGGTATGGGGGTCACCTTCCAATACTGAACGGTCCATAAATGCACCCGGGTCTCCCTCGTCAGCATTACAAACTACATATTTCTGATCTGCAACACTTTTGGCTGTAATTTCCCACTTAAGACCCGTGGGGAATCCTCCACCACCCCGTCCTCTTAACCCCGATTTCTTAATAACCTCGATAGTCTCTTGCGGGGTCATTTCGGTCAGGACTTTACCCAAGGCAGCATAGGCATCGCGGGCGATAGCCTCTTCGATATTCTCAGGGTTAATAAAACCGCAGTTTCGCAAGACAATACGAATCTGCTTCTTGTAGAATTCCATTCCCTTCGAATCACTGACTTTTTTATGGGTCTCAGGATCAACATAAAGGAGCCTTTTAACCGGACGTCCTTTAATGACATGTTCCGCAACAATCTCCTGAACATCATCGGGTGTAACCCTGACATAAAAGGTATTGTCGGGGAGAACCTTCAGAATGGGTCCCTGTTCACAAAAACCGAAACAACCGGTCATGACAACCTGAACCTCCCCGGTCAAATCCTGTCGCTCCAGTTCGTTCCTCAGATCCCTGGCCAGCAGGTCGCTGTCCGATGATTTGCAGCCAGTACCGCCACAAACCAGTAAATGCATCCTGTGCTTTGGCATGGTTTACTTCTCCTTTCCGGTTTCATCAATCGAATGGTAGAGTTCCGGAATAATCCCATCTACCAATTCGCCATTTTTAATGTACTTCTCAATAATCTCGTCCGCTTTCCGATTATTCACATAACCGAAAACCAGCGGTGCATGCCCGGGAAGTGTAACCTCCACAGTGGGTTCTGCATAGCAGTATCCCATGCAACCGGTCTGCGTAACAATGGCATTGATACCGCGCTTTTCGAGTTCTTCAACGAAGAATGTCATTACATCCTTTGCTCCCGATGCAATTCCGCATGTTGCCATTGCTACCTTCACCTGAATTGTTGATTCAGGATGCTCTCCCGATTCCCTGACATGGATCTTGTCCTGCAGGTTCTCCCGGAGCTTCTTTAAATCTGCCAGTGTTTTTACCTTGGTCATGATAGTAATAATAAATTCTGTTTAAACAGTTGATAGTCAGACTGAAACCAATCCCTTAACCCTTCCCGGATCTCAGGATCCTGTATTGATAGGCCATCCAGCGTTTCCCGGATGTGCTCACTATTCCAAACCGATTCGTCATGAAGACTCTTTAATGTAAAAATAATCGTAAGATCAGGATTTGAAACCATCATCAGATAAGCCACTTCCGGAAGATCTCCCACAGGCGGGCAATCAGGATGTCTGATAACAAAATCAGCTTTCAATAGGGTTCCTCGCCCCGGTTCTGAAGTAATCTCCAACGATCCACCAGCCTGTTCTGCATTTTGCTTCAGCAGGGGAATACCGAGACCAACCTTGCGAGTAGTCCTGGTGGTCACAAACGGATTCCCTACCCTAGTCAGCAACTCTGCATCCATCCCTCTGCCATCATCCTCAACCAGCAGCATCAGTTTTCCTTCCGGCGCCAATTCAAGTGTTACCTTGATGGTATCGGCTTCGGCACGAACCGAATTCTGCACAATATCAAGAACATGAAGGCTTAAATCTTTCATTCGCAGCAAGTAACGTTAATGCCTGACTGTAAAGCTGCCCTCAATCCTTCGAAGGTTACCTCCTCTACCTCCATCTCGGTGTATCGCTGCCCAATATGCGAAGGATAATGGGCATCTGAGCTGCAAATCTCAGTAAACTTTGAAGCCTTTCGAGCTGCAAGTTCCATGACATTTAAGGCAGAATCCGGACACCACTCGAGGGCCTCAGCTTTTAAGTCGTCTGGGATAAAGCCCAATTGCGACAGCAGGCTGTAGCTTTTCCGGTTCACATGAGCAGGAATAAACATCCCTCCCAGTTCTCTCACACAATGGGCTACATCGGCGAGCGACTGGTCGATTCCGGAAATCAGTAACCGGCTCTCTTCAAACCGGATATTACCCTGAAAATCAACAACTACCTGATCACCGAAGTAATCGGGATTATTCTTGATATCCGGCAAATGGCGGTCGAGGTATTCCTGAAACACATCAAGAGTCTCATAATCATCAAAGAACGCTAAGCAATGTATCTCTTCGCGGGTGTTAATCTCGGCACCAGCCAGGATGAACAATCCGCTGTCTTTTTCCTCCATCTTGATCAACCTGGCCTGGCGGGTGGAATTGTGATCCGTGATTCCAATCACGTTCAGTTCCTCTTCCCTGGCTCTTCGAAGGATGGTGTTAGGATCCATTTCGAGGCTGCCACAAGGTGACAAAGTGGTATGTATATGCCAATCAACGCGAATCCTCTTCATCTCTGGAAAGGATCAAAGATATCCGGGCACAGGTCTCGAATGTAGGATCCGGGGTTCCCAGTAGGGCAATCCCTTCCTCCACAGCCTTCTGCAAAACCTCTGGAGCCGGGTCCTGTCCATGGACCAGAATGATCCCGGCCAGGTCTTTCAGGCTCGCCACAGCAACCACATTAAGATGGTTTTGCAGCGTGATCCAGAGGGTATCCTGTTGGGCGTGTCCCATAACATCGCTCAGCAGATCTGAGGCATAACCACCGGCAATTTTCCGGTCGAGGTCCCTGCCTTCAGCAAAGACCCTAAGATCCAGTTCAGCAATTAAATTACGCAGTGTCATGAATTTACAGTTTAATCTGTTTAATCTTCCCTGACCACACCTCTCGTATGGGCTTGATAACATCCGATAAGTCAGCACTCTCATCAATCAGATTCCCCAGACCGATAAATGGACATTGCTCAATCGAGCCTTTACCCAATATGATGTCCTCTGCCAAAGCGTTACATTCTGGAGCTCCGCAAGCAGCACAGTCCAGCCCGGGCAATTTCGACTCAATATCCTGTAAAGCAGTCAGTTTAGTCATGGCTACGCCAACTTCTTGATCCAGTTTCAAGATCGATCGTGGTTCGATGGGGTCAACCGATGCCTGGCTGATCAAATAATCACGGTACTGATCCAGGACACCAGGAGATTCAGCCGGTTTTGAAGAGCAGTTCACAGCTCGTTGTTCCATTGTCTCTACGGTCAGAAAAGGATTACTAGGAGCAAGGATACCTCCAGGACAACCTTCCTGGCAAGCCCGGAGTTCCAGGAAATCAACTCCTTTAACCTGATCCATCTCCACTTTCTCCAGAAAGTTACACACTTCTTGAATACCATCAATACCCAGGGCCCGAACATTAAAACAGGAAACCTCACCGCGGGTAAGAGTCCACTTAATTGCCTGTGAACCAGGACTCAATACTTTAATACCATTATCCGTCTCCGGTTTTCGGCATATTGAAGCCAAGACTTTATTATATAGAAAGTCCATGTTAATCACACCGTTTATGGATGAAACGCGCTCACCCACCGGTGATTTGACGGCTGCAATTTTGGCAGCGCAGGGGGTTACATAGAAAATTCCGATCTGATCGGCACGGTATCCCTGATCTTCGTAGTATTTCCGACAATAAATCGCTGATATGTCATGCGGCGTTTTCAGGCGGATAATGTGTGAAGTCAGAGATGGGTAACGCACCTGGATCAACCTGACCACTGATGGGCAGAAAGAGGAGATCAGGGGTATCTGGTGGCTATGCTTCTTGAGATAGGCCCCTATTTCATCCCGTATGATTTCAACTCCATGCTCCACTTCAAAGACAGAGGTGAAACCCAATCTGATCAGTGTGCTATAGATATCCTCAGGCTTGATATGATCCGGGAATTGTCCTAAAAACACGGACGGAATAAGGGCAACGCGGACCGGGTAGTTGAGAATCAACGAAAGGTCGTCCTGTTCAACCCGGATAGCTCGGACTGGGCAAACACGATAGCAGTTTCCACAATCGATACAACGGTTTGCATCGATTCGGGCCTTCCCATCCCGAACCCTGATGGCTTTCGTTGGGCAGACGCGCATGCAGTGGACACACCCGTTGCAAATATCGGTGTCCACAAATAGTGCATGATGAAAACTGGTCTGCTGATCCATTAGCTAATCTTATTGACTATTCGAACTTCTGTTCCAACTCCCGGATCTGATTTGATTTCCAAAGAATCGGAATTTGACTTCATGTTGAACAAGCCCATCCCAGCGCCAAATCCCATCTCTCGTACCGTTGGAGAAGCCGTTGAGTAACCCTTTTGCATAGCCCGTTCGATATCTTCTATCCCGGGACCGGCATCTTTGACTACGATCACGATCTCATCCGGAGAAATATCAACCATCACTTTCCCGTTCCAAGCATGCGCTACCACATTCACTTCGGCTTCATACAAAGCTACAACCGTTCGTCTGATCAATACCGGATCTAGGTTGAGACTTTTGAGTATCCTTTTCAGATGACTCGAAGCTTCACCAGCATGTGTGAAATCCCCTCCCGATATGGTATAGCTATATTCCATTAGTACACCGGTTTCAATCCGGATTCATAGAGAATGCCTGCTGATTTAAACATCGAAAATGAGGTCTTAATCAAAACCATATCATTTTCTTTTACCAACCTAATCATCTCTTCAGTTACTTCTTTATCCCTCACCATGAGGATATACCTGATATCAGCCATTTCTGCAGTCCGGATAGCCTGCACATTGGCCAACCCCGTAATCAGGAGGATATCTGAGCATCCAAGAGTCAAAACATCACTCATCAGATCCGAACAGAATGCCCGGTCAACCTCATCCGGCAAGTGCGCTTTCCCGCAAACCAGGGTCCCTTGGGTTACACGAATAATTTCCTCAATGGTCATTTCAACTTCCTTTTTAGTAACCTGTTAGATTTGGATAAACCTTATTTGTTATTCCTCTAACAATGTTATTTTTTTCACAGCAAATATAATAGTGTTTTGCGAAGTAACAAATGATCAATATTAGGTTTTGAAAAAATGAGGGCTTCCCATCAGGGCAGCCCTCATTTCATTCAGTTTACTGATTGTCAACTATTAATACCGCTTTCTTGGCGTGTAGTGGGTATGCAGCAGGGTATGGGCTTTATGGCTGTTAGGAGCGCCCAGGAATTCTTCATAAAGAATTTTGACTTCCGGGTTATCATGAGATTTCCTTAGAGGCAGACCTGCATCCTCATTGTAAATAGCCTGAGATCTCTTGTTGCGGATTTCGGCGCTAGTTGGGATCGGCTGACCGCCACCTCCAAGGCACCCACCCGGGCAAGCCATGATTTCAATGAAGTGGTAATTCACCAGACCCGCCTTCACAGCCTCCATCAGCTTTTTGGCATTAGCCAGGCTATGGGCTACCGCGCAGGACACTTCTACTCCTTCGAGGAAGCCCCATTCAGGCTGGCAGCCTTCGATTTTAATCGTAGCTTCGCGAACACCTTCGATGCCCCTTACCGGTAGAATGTTCAGGTTTTTAAACGGGACTTCCCGGCCGGTGACAATTTCATAAACCGTCCGGAGAGCAGCTTCCATTACACCACCTGTGGCTCCAAAAATGACTCCAGCACCGGTCGAATCACCCATCAAACTATCATAATGCGATTCTTCCAGGTTCCGGAAATTGATCCCGGCTTGTTTAATCATCGTCCCCAACTCTCTGGTTGTCAATACATAATCAACATCCTTATAGCCACTGGAACGCATTTCCGGGCGGTTAGCCTCGTACTTCTTGGCAGTACAGGGCATGATCGAAACCACACAAACATCTTGAGCCTTAAGGCCTTTCTTAGTGGCATAGTAAGTCTTAGCTAAAGCACCGAACATCTGTTGCGGAGACTTGCAGGTAGAGACGTTTGGCAGAAACTCCGGAAAGGTGTGCTCAATGAATTTAACCCATCCTGGTGAGCAGGAGGTAGTCATCGGCAGGGCAACGGTCTCATCTTTATCTACCAAGACCTTTTTGAGCCTGGTCAGCAGTTCGGTACCTTCTTCCAGGATGGTCAGGTCGGCCGAAAAATCAGTGTCCAAAACCGAATTAAAACCTAACCGTCTCAAGGCTGTTACCATTTTCCCGGTCAGCCGTTCACCCGGATCATAACCCAGTTCCTCACCGATAGCAACCCTGACAGCCGGAGCCGTCTGAACAACAACATGTTTGGTTGGATCATTGATGGCATCCCAAACCTCTTCGATATTGGTCTTTTCCACCAAAGCTCCCACGGGGCAACGGTTGATACACTGTCCGCAGTTGGTACAAACCACCTCAACCAGAGGATGATCCAGGAAAGTTGAGATCTTCTGATGATCGCCCTTGTATGCAACCGCCAATGCAGAAACACCCTGAATATCGTGACAAGTTCTGACACATCGTTGGCAGCGGATACATTTGCTGTCATCTTTGATGATTGATGGAGAAAGATCATCGATAGTAAGGCGACGTTCATTGATCAAATCGATGAACACATGCTCACCAACGCGGTATTCATGGGCAAGATTCTGCAGTTCGCAATTGCCATTCTTGTAGCACTTGGTACAATCAGCGTTATGCTCCGAAAGCAAAAGCTGAATGATGGTTTTCCTGGCAGTTCTGACTGTTGCGCTGTTGGTGTGAATGCACATTCCCTCGGCGACCGGAGTGGCGCAGGCGGCAACCAGTGCTTTGGCTCCTACCTGTTCTACAACGCACACCCGGCAGTTCCCGGCAACACAAAGATCCTCGTGATAACAGAGGGTTGGAATCCTGAAATCCAGCTTTTTAGCGGCCTCAAGGATAGTGGTTCCTTCCGGAACGGTAACCGGAATATCGTTTATCGTTAAATTGACTGAAAACTTATTCATAGTCCTGAAATTTTCTTAGTAAATGATCTCTTCACGGAAGTTATTCACAATCGAAACAAACGGATTGGCAACTGATTGTCCCAATCCGCATTTGGCTGAGAGCTTCATGGTGGCAGCCAACTTTTTCAGATCTTCGAGATAGGCTGGTGGGCGTTCACCACGCTTGACGGCTTCGATGCCCTTAAGGAGCTGCTGACAGCCAACTCGACAAGGGGTACATTGGCCGCATGATTCTTCGGTAAAGAACTCTAGATAGTCATGAAGCACGTTATACATCGAGCGACTGCTATTGAAAAGCATCATGGAACCACCCGTGGGGATTCCTTCATAGCCGATGATGGTGTCCTTGAAGTTTTTCCTGGGAACACAGCCACCAGAGGCACCTCCAACCTGAACTGCTTTTGTATCGCCATCGCCGAACTCTTCGACGAACTGCTGGACTGTCATTCCGAGCTCAAGCTCATGAATACCAGCTTTCGGAGTATCACCCGATACCGAAAAAACCTTTGATCCGCGCGAGTCACGTGTACCTATTTCCCTGAATTTTTCCGGCCCAAACTGACAGATCATGCAGGCATACACCAAGGTTTCCACGTTATTGATTGCGGTAGGCTTGCCTAAATACCCAGCAACTGTCGGATAGGGAGGCTTATTACGTGGCTCGCCACGATAGCCTTCCATCGACTCAAACAGTGCACTTTCTTCGCCACAGATATAGGCACCAGAACCCGAGCGCATCTGGATGGTGAAATCGAGGCCCATCTTTTTCAGGCCGTCATTGAATCGTTTCAGCTTTTCATTCAGAGATTTAAGCAGAAAATTGTACTCTCCTCTCAAATAAATAAACCCTTCTCTAGCTCCCACGGTATAACCGCAAATCGAAAGCCCCGAAAAGACCTTCTCGGGAACTTGGTCCAGAATCTCACGATCCTTAAAAGTACCAGGCTCACCCTCGTCTGCATTACAAATCACATACTTAACCGGGCTATCCTCATTCTTGGTGAACTTCCACTTCAAGCCAGTTGGGAACCCGGCACCGCCGCGACCCTTCAACCCCGAATCGATCATATCCAGGATAATATCATCCGGATTCCGTTGTATCGTCTTTTCGACAACTTTCAGCGGATCTATCCCTTCCTTGTTAAAGATAAAGTCAACCCGCTTTGGTCTAGTGTTTTCAATTTCCATTGTCAATAATCGTTTAGCGTTCAAGTTTTAAGAATCATTAAAATTCACGTACTCTACCCTGCGTTTTCGCGGCGGTATCCATTCACAATCTCAATGGCACGCTGAGGGGTTAATTCCGGGTAAACCTCATCATTGATCAGCATAACCGGTCCCTTGTGACACCAACCCAGACAATTGGCAGTCATCAGCGTAAACTGCTTGTCAACGGTGGTCTCCCCCACTTTGATCCGGAGGGTATCCTCCAACGCTTTAATGATCTCATCCTTACCCGCCATGTGGCAGGAGATGGTTTTACAAACCCTGATACAGTACTTGCCTCTGGGAACGGTATCCAGAAACGTGTAGAAGCTGGCTGTTCCAAAAACCTCGGCCGGTGAAAGGTCTAAGGCTTTAGCAACAGCAATCATCTCCTTGTCTTCCAGATAATTCCGCTCCTTGACAACCGCTTGAAGAATGGGCATCAGAGCAGTCCTGCTTTTCCCGTAAACCTGGGTTACGTCTTCGATAATCTTTTGCACATCTAACATTTCCTGTCTCCTTAATGCGATTTTGGTTAATAAATTGATTGACTGAACGGAGCAATAAGCTATGTTAAAGGAATAACAGATAAAACAGAAGAAAAATGATTATTATTAGCCCAATTCATGACAAAAGTCATGTTTGTAATTGGTCGCGCTGCGCCAACAGATAGCTCCAAACTAAAAAGGGCGGATTCTCACCCGCCCTTCTGATTAATTCGATATAATTCTACCTGACCAGATCCAACTCCTCAATGATATGCTTGGCCCCGGCAAATCGGTCGATAATAAAGAGAGCATAACGAATATCTAAACTGATATTACGGCAGAGATCCGGATCATACATGATGTCGCTCATGGTGCCCTGCCAGTTACGATCGAAATTTACCCCGATTAAATGCCCATCAGCATTCACTACCGGACTCCCAGAGTTCCCTCCCGAGGTATGGTTCGAGGCAATGAAACAGACAGGAATCTGCCCCTCCCTAGTCGCATAATCCCCGTAATCCTTAGTACGATACAGCTCTTTTAATTTCTCGGGTACCCGATAGTCGTAAATATCAGGGTTGTCCTTTTCAATAATGCCCTCAAGGGTGGTCAGGTGATGATACTTAACACCATCCATCGGGGCGTAGTCGGAAACCTGTCCAAAGGTGACCCTGATCGTGGAATTGGCATCAGGGTAAAATAACCGCTCAGGCTCCATCTCCATCTGTGCTGCCATGTATAATCGCTGCAACTCCGGAAGCTGCCTTTGCGCCGGGATCAAACCTGGACTAATGACCTCTCGCTGGAGTTCACTAAGACTCATAAACATCTGAATTGCAGGATCTTTTCTCAATTTTTTTGCTTTCGATACTGAGATCGTTTCCAACATCCGGGTTGTAGACTCTTCGCTGGCAAAGACCGACTTATCAAAAACCATCGCCGCATAGGCTGCAAAATCTCCCTTGAATTGCTCGCGGATTTCCGGCAGCAACTTGGGCTGATAGGCTTCTTCAATTCCGTTGGAATAGGCCTCCATCAGTGAGGCCAGGATCTGCTGATCAGTGGGAGCATGATAATCCTTGAAATGACTGGCAATCATAGGTTTCAAACGCTCTTGAAGCCTAGCAACCTCTTCCCGGTTCTTGCTTTGAGCTGCATCCAAAAGGGATAAAAACCGTCCTGCAAAATTGAAGATCTCGGCCGCGGCTCCAGCATTACGAGCATAAACTGACGCCATCTGAAATGGCACCTCTGCTTCTGCAATCTTGCGATAATTCTCCAGCAACGTGCCGTACTTTTTTACCCTTTCAGGATCTTGCTGAACCCACTCCTGAAATTGCTTCTCATACTCTATTTTCCGATCAATGGCCTTGATCCGGTTCAACCCCAACAGTACACCCTGATTCTTCTTCCATCCATTGGCAATCCCTGATTTCTTGGCAGAATACTGTAGTCTGATTTTCGGACTGATCTCCATGGAAGCCATAATAATATCTAACTTCTTGGTCTGCAGATCAATCGAAGCAGGTATGGTGTAATTAGCCTGACCCTCAATCGAAAAGGATGGAATATATTGAGTCGTGCGTCCCGGATATCCGAAAACCATGGTGAAATCGCCCTTTTCAACCCCTTTCAGGGAGATTGGGAAATGCTTCTTCGGTACATAAGGCTTATTATCAGGCGAATAAGCAGCCGGCTTGTTGTCGGGTCCGGCATAAACCCTGAAGAGCGAAAAATCCCCGGTATGACGAGGCCAAATCCAGTTATCCGTCTCTCCGCCAAACTTACCAATGGCACTTGGTGGCGCTCCTACCAACCTAACATCCCGGTACAGCTCATACACAAATAGAAAATACTGATTACCAGAGAAAAAAGGAGCTATCCGGGCTGTGTAATCATTGCCCTGGGTAGCCTCATTTTGAATCGTTCGACTATTCTCACCGATAACCCGATTTCGCTCCGCCGCACTCATCGACTCGTTCACCCCAGCCAGACATCGTTCGGTGACATCTTCGATGCGAACCAAAAACGTGACCGACAATCCGGGTGCCGGCAGCTCTTCGGCTCTCGACATGGCCCAGAAACCATTAGTCAGATAGTCGTTCTCAACCGTACTCAAGCGCTGAATAGTACCATAACCGCAATGATGGTTCGTGATCAACAACCCTTCGGCCGAAATCATCTCCCCGGTACATCCTCCGCCAAAGATGACGATGGCATCCTTCATGGATGCCTGGTTAACCGAATAGATATCCTCAGCTGTCAACTTAAAACCAGCCTTCTGCATATCGGCAATTTTATACTTCTCAAGAAGCAGCGGAATCCACATCCCCTCTTCGGCAACCAGAATTCTCCCAGTAGCCAAAACCAGGAGTAATAACAAGGTAAGTGTCTTTTTCAATTGATTCATAATAAAACGTTTTATGCCTTAAAGTTGGTAAATTTTTGCAACTCCCGGTACAAAAGATGAATGGGTAAACCCATAACATTATAAAAAGAGCCCTCAATTCGCTGAATCCCCACAAACCCTATCCATTCCTGAATACCATAAGCTCCAGCCTTGTCAAAAGGCTGACAAACATCCACGTATTCTTCTATCTCACTGAAAGATAGATCATCAAAACTTACCTGGGTCCGGGCATGGAAAATCGCTTCCCGCTCCCTACTCCACAAACCAACCCCCGTGATCACCTCATGGGTGTGTCCGGCCAAAGCCGAAAGAATCCGTATCGCATCTTCGCGATCAACCGGCTTACCCAGGATCGTATCATCCAAAACCACAATCGTATCAGCCGTAATTAACAGATCTTCCTCAGACAGCTCCGCAAGAAAAGGTTGCGCCTTCTGCCTGGCTAAAAATTGTGCCACATCCATTGGTGTCATCCCGGTAGGATACCGCTCGTCAGCCTCCTCCTTGAGCCAAACCTGATACGGAATGTGCATATCCTTCAAAAGCTGCTGCCGGCGCGGCGAACGCGAAGCTAACCAGATCCTGTAGTGAGCTAAATGATTCAGAAAATTCTGCATGGTCTAAACAATTATCCCAAAAGAGGCCAGTACCCCTGCGCCCGTAACACCTGTTCAATGATGTCCCGAACACACCCAGCCCCACCGGATAGATTAGAAATATATTGAGAAATCGCCTGAATATCAGGCACTGCATCATTCGGACAGGCTGGTATTCCAACCATCTTCATGACTTCATAATCGGGCAAATCATCACCCATATACAAAATCTGATCAGGCAAAACCGACTCCTTGTCCATAAAATCCTTCAAATCAGCCACTTTATCAACAGAAGCCAGATAAACCGATGAGACACCCAAATCGGAAAAGCGTTTCCGGATCGACTCAGAACGCGCTCCGGTGATAATAGCAACCTTAAAACCTTTCTTTAAAGCCATCTGAATCGCAAAACCATCACGGGTGCTAACCTTCCTCATCATATCACCCGAAGGGTGCAAAACCACCTCATTCGGTGAAATAACCCCATCAACATCGAAAACAAAAGCCCGAATGCGGCGCAGCTCTTCTTTGAAATAATTCATAACTCCCCGGCACTATTAGATTTAACAATACTTATAATCGATTGATTTAAAAGCCTGTACAAGTCGAACCATTCCGGCTTGGAAGATAATTGTTGTAGTTGACTTCTGATGGTGGTTTCGTCCTGCCTTACAGCAGGTCCTGTTTGAGATCTCTCGGGTGAAAGGGCAAGCGCTTTTTCAAAGGTTTCCCGGATTACCGGATATAACCATTCTCGCGGCAAACCTTTCTCATCCATCAACTTCAGCGCTATTGCCAGCAGGTGATTCGTAAAATTACAGGCCCAAACCGCTGCCAAATGCAGTCGCAATTTCTCTTCTGGCGATATCTTAAAAACCTTATCAGTCAGACACATAGCCAGCTGCCTGATGATTCCTTCCGATGCCGGGTCTGATCCCTCAATAAACACCGGAATTTCGCTCAGATTGACCTGCCGGCCAATGGTAAACGTTTGAAGTGGATAAAGATAGCCATACGGATACTTCTGGCAGGCAAAATGCGCCGGAGAGAAGGATCCGCTGGTGTGAATCACCAAACCACGAAAATGGCTGATGTCATGAATCAGCTCAGGCAGAGCTTCATCCGGCACAGTAAGAAACAGAATCTCTAACTCCAGATCCAGGTCAGCAATCTGGTTAGAGTTTCGACAGTGGAGCTGGTGGCCCAATCTTTCGGCGGAAATAGCAGACCGGCTTATCACCTGATCGATCCGGTGACCTGCCAACTGAAAAGCGGGAGCTAACAGCGTAGCAACTTTTCCAGCACCGATAAAACCAATGCTATAGCTCATGTATCATGGTTCAACCAATCTCAATCTTATAGGGGGCAAGGTCATTGGGTTCGAACTGATGAATGAGCAACATCCGCTCACGATTCCAGGCCTGAGCACGCTGAACCCATATCCTGGCTGAATCCTTGTACGTGTTATCTCTCTCTGCATCAACCATCAACAGGTAGCCCACAATAATATGACCAGCCATCTCAACCAGCCGACGGGCATGAAAATCAAAATACCCGCTATCATCACTCTTCTGAGCCTTTTTGATGGCCAACTCATATTCAGCAGTCATCTCGATCAACCTCTTCCTGATCTCCTCCTGATCCGCACTTACCCGCATGGTTTCAAATTCCCGGATCCTGGAAAGGAACAGGCCAGTAGTCACGCCGCGAATGGCAGCAACAACCTGTAACTGGCTGGTTCCCTCGTAGATAGTAGTAATCCGAGCATCACGGTATATTCGCTCAACCGGGAAATCTTTCATAAAACCGGTGCCTCCATGAACCTGGATGGCATCGTAGGCAATCTGATTGCAATATTCGCTGGATAACAGTTTGAGCAGCGGCGTAAACACGTCGGCCAGCCGCTGGTAATATTTCAGCTCTTCCCGCTCCTCCTTCTCCAATTTCCGGTCTTCGGCGATAAAATTATAGGCTTTATATACATCAACATAACGGGCAGTCTCGTATAGCAAAGTCCTGCTAGCCTGAAGCTTAACCCGCATCATGGTCAGCATCTCGTAAACTGCCGGAAATTGGATTATCGGTTTACCAAACTGTTCGCGCTCGTGAGCATATTTAAGTGCTTCGCGATAAGCAGCCTCTGCTATCCCAACCGACTGTGCTCCAATACCCAATCGAGCAGAGTTCATCAGCGCCATAACATATTTTATCAACCCCATCCGCCGATCACCAACCAATTCGGCCGGAGCATCACGAAAAACCAATTCACAGGTCGGCGAACCCTTGATGCCCATTTTATTTTCTATTCTCCGGACAATCAAACCACCTTTTTCTCGGTCGTGGACAAACAGGGATAACCCGCGACCATCACTGGTACCCTCTTCGGATCGTGCCAAGACTAGAGAAACATCAGCATCTCCATTGGTTATGAAGCGCTTAACCCCATTGAGCAACCAAGTCCCCCGATCCTCATCATAATGGGCTTTCAACTGAACTGCTTGAAGATCAGATCCGGCATCCGGCTCGGTTAGGTCCATCGCAGCTGTTGTACCGTATTGAAAACGAGGGAGATACTCTTTTTTGAGCTCCTCCCCAGCAAATTCATGGATCGTCTCGGCACAGTCCTGCAATCCCCAGATATTGGCAAACGCAGCATCAGCGCGAGAAACCATCTCCGCGGCCATGACGTAAGGGGTAACCGGAAAATTAAGCCCTCCAAACTCCCTAGGAAGCGACATTCCCATCAGTCCGGCCTGTGTCAGAACCTCCAGGTTCTCACTGGTTCCACGGGCATATTTCACCCGGCCCTCAACCAAATCAGGGCCCTCTTGATCAATGGATTCGGCATTCGGAGCTATGGTGCTTTCACAGATATCACCCACAATCTCCAGCACCTGATCATACGTATCCTGTGCATCTTCAAAATCTCTTGGAGCATAATCGAACTCATCGCAATCGGCATAGCCTTTCTCCTTGAGTTCGACAATCTTTTTCATTAACGGATGGGTCAGCTGAAACTTCAGATCCCCGTTATCTCGATAGAAATTAGCCATAATCAAGTCTTTTACTTGGAATTCTTCTTGTAATAGCGGATCATCTTCGGAATCACCTCTCCCACATCACCAATGATCGTATAATCGGCGATATGATTGATAGGTGCATTCGGATCCTTGTTGATACTGATAATCATGGACGACTCTTCCATCCCGGCGCGATGCTGGATCTGGCCGGAGATTCCGCAAGCAATATAGAGTTTCGGCCTAACCGTTACCCCGGTCTGCCCTACCTGTCTCTCATGATCGGTAAACCCCGCATCAACAGCCGCACGGGATGCCCCTACTTCTCCTCCAAGGAGTTCGGCCAGGTCATATAGCAGCTGAAAGTTCTCTTTTGAACCCACACCATACCCTCCGGCAACGATGATCGGAGCAGCCTTGATGTTCACCTTCCGCTGTTCGATGTGTCGGTCAATAATCTCGACCACAAAGTCAGTATCGCTAAGCCATTCAACCACAGGCAACTTCCTGATTTCACCGGCACGAAAGTCGGCCAGAGGCTCCTTTTTCATAACACCCTCTCTGACCGTTGCCAACTGTGGACGGGTTTCCGGATTGATGATGGTCGCAAGGATATTGCCACCAAAGGCGGGCCGGATTTGATACAAAAGATTTTTGTATTCGGTATCAATCCTCTTTTCGTAATGATCCCCAATCTCCAACTGGGTGCAATCAGCAGTCAGTCCACTACGCAGCGCCGATGCCACCCGAGGAGCCAGGTCACGTCCAATGGACGTAGCCCCAAAAAGCCCAATCTGAGGCTGCTCCTGCCGGATCAACCTATTTACAATGGAAGCATGTGGAATGGTGGTATAGGGTGAAAGCCGCGGATCCTCCGCAACATACAGAATATCAACTCCATAAGGAAATACCTGATCCGGAATTCCATCCAGGCTGGCTCCAATGGCTACCGCCTCCAACTGACAGTTAAGCTGATGAGCCAGCGACCGAGCCTTGGTAAGGAGTTCGAGGGATACTTCGGCCACTTGGCCTTCATCTATTTCACAGTAAACTAAGAGATTATTCACTTTGACAGAATGATTTCGTTAAAGGATTATCAGCCAATTGTGCTGTTATGAATCAGTTCTCTCACCAGCCATTCGATATCGGCATCTGAGGGGGCAAGCACCTTTGACTCTTTAGCTTTAAAAACCACATTTTCAATCTTTTTCACTTTTGTTGGAGAGCCTGACAGTCCTAGCATATTTTCGTCGGCCTGGACATCATCCACACTCCATTCATCAATCCTCAAGTATGGCCGATCGTTCTGCCAGGCGAAATAGTCTTCATTGCTATGCTGCATTTCGCTTACCGTGTGGGCATATTTGTATTTCATCAGCCTTTTGGCATTTCTGGGCCGGCATGGGGGCGCCGAATTATGCACAGTAACAAGAAGGGGCATAGTAGCCACAACGGTTTCCACCCCACGCTCGAGTCGTCTTTTGACCGTCACTTTCCCATCGGCAATCTCGCCGATCTCCTCAGCATAGGTCACCTGGGGAATGCCGAGCTTTTCAGCCACCTGAGGCCCAACCTGTGCCGTATCTCCATCGATAGCTTGCCGGCCGGCCAGAATCAGTGAATAAGGTTCTAGCTTCCGGATAGCCATCGAAAGAGCATAAGAGGTTGCCAGAGTATCGGAACCAGCAAACTTCCGATCCGTGAGCAGAATGCCACGGTCGGCTCCTCGGTACATCGACTCGCGAATGATTTCGGCCGCCCTTCCGGGGCCCATAGTTAACAGAACGATCTCAGATTCAGGAAAGCGATCCTTGATCCGAAGCGCTTGCTCCAGAGCATTAAGATCCTCCGGGTTGTATATGGCTGGCAGTGCTCCCCGGTTGACTGTCCCGTCAGCCTTCATGGCATCTTTCCCAACATTGCGCGTATCCGGGACTTGTTTAGCTAATACAATGATTCTCAAGTGATTCATGTAAATGTTTTGAAAGTCAGGTGACAAATATAAAAAAAACCCTGCCAATGGGCAGGGTCTTGAGTTCTATGCTTCGGCCGTAGGGCCGCCGAATGACATGGGCAATATGGGCCCTCCTGATCGTTCCACATTTTTAATTGGACCGTAGGCTGCCTCATACTTGGATAGGTTATCCTGGAGAGCCATAAGTAAACGTTTGGCATGTTCAGGAGTCAGAACTACCCGGCTCTTTACTTTAGCCTTTGGTAATCCTGGCATAATCCGGATGAAGTCCAAAACAAATTCCGAACTGGAGTGGGTGATGATCGCCAGGTTGGAATAGACCCCCTGAGCCACCTCTTCGCTCAGTTCAATGTTAATCTGATTTGACTTTTTTGATTGATCTGACATAAATCTTATCCTTTCATTCTTCAGTTTCGGCTTCATTCCCTTGCATCAGAGCTTCATACTCATCCAGGGAACCAACCACCACTTTATCAAAAGTGCGGTTTCCGGTCCCGGCCGGAATCAGATGTCCAACAATCACATTCTCCTTCAGGCCGTGCAGATCATCCACCTTACCTAAAATAGCAGCTTCATTCAACACCTTGGTTGTCTCCTGGAAGGAGGCAGCAGAAAGCCAACTACTGGTTTGGAGGGCCGCACGGGTTATCCCTTGCAGAATCTGACTTGAAGTAGCAGGAACAGCATCCTTGGCCTCAACAATTCTAAGGTCTTTACGCTTTAACTGGGAGTTTTCATCCCGGAGCTTACGGGCAGTTATGATCTGTCCAGGACGAAGGTTTTGAGAATCACCAGCATCTGTAACAAACTTTTTCCCATAAATCTGATCGTTGGCTTCCATCACTTCGATCTTGTCAACAATCTGTTTTTCAAGGAAGTTTGTATTACCCGGATCCTCGATAACTACCTTACGCATCATCTGGCGCACAATCACCTCGAAATGCTTGTCGTTAATCTTTACACCCTGCATCCGGTACACCTCCTGAACCTCGTTCACGATGTATTCCTGAACAGCGGTTGGTCCGGTAATAGCCAGAATATCAGAAGGAGTGATTGAACCATCCGACAGTTTTGTGCCTGCACGAACGTAATCATTTGGCTGCACTAGGATCTGCTTCGAAAGTGAGACAAGATACTTCTTGACTTCACCTGTTTTCGAAGTGATTATGATCTCACGGTTTCCCCTTTTGACTTTACCATATGACACCTCACCGTCGATCTCAGCTACTACGGCCGGATTGGATGGGTTTCTAGCCTCGAAGAGCTCTGTCACCCTGGGCAAACCTCCCGTGATATCACCAGCTTTACTAGCGGATCTTGGAATTTTCACCAGAATCTCACCAGCTTTTACTTTCTCACCTTCCGTAACCGAAATGTGCGATCCTACCGGAACGTTGTAAATTTTGAGCGGTTCGTTATTCTTACCCAGAATCTTGATCTCCGGATTCTTCGTTTTATCCTTGGTTTCAATAATGACTTTCTCTTTGAAACCGGTCTGCTCATCCGACTCCTCTCGGTAAGTAATTCCCTCGATCACACTATCAAAGGAAATCTTTCCAGAAGCTTCCGACACGATTACAGCGTTGAATGGATCCCATTCAACAATCAGGTCTCCCTGCGTAACCAGTTCGCCTTCTTTTTTGTAGAGCCTTGCTCCATAGGGAATTCCGTGGGTTGTCAGGGTAATGTCAGTATTGACATCAACGATACGCATTTCAGCCATTCGGCCAATCACGACCCGGCCCTTTACACCCTCTTCACCCTCTACGGTTCTCAGCTCATCAAACTCCAAGCGACCGTCATACCGGGCTAAAATACTCGATTCAGTAGCTATGTTGGAAGCAGTACCCCCAACATGGAAAGTTCTCAGAGTCAACTGTGTACCAGGCTCACCGATCGATTGGGCCGCAATGACACCAACAGAATCACCAATCTGAGCCATCCGGCCAGTAGCAAGGCTTCTCCCGTAGCATTTAGCACAAACCCCAACTTTTGATTCACAGGTCAGTACTGAACGGATCTCAACCTGTTCAACCGGAGATTTTTCAATGGCGATGGCAATCTCTTCCGTAATCTCTTCTCCAGAGGCTACCAAAATTTCTCCAGTAATGGGATGATAAACATCGTACAAAGAAACCCGACCAAGGATCCGGTCATAAAGAGACTCTACCACCTCCTCATTGTTCTTCAGAGCAGTAGCAACCAGTCCCCTAAGGGTTCCACAGTCTTGCTCTGAAATGATGACATCCTGAGATACATCCACAAGCCTACGGGTCAGATAACCAGCATCTGCCGTTTTCAGGGCCGTATCAGCCAAACCTTTACGAGCACCGTGAGTAGAGATAAAGTACTCGAGAACTGACAGTCCCTCTTTGAAGTTTGACAAAATCGGGTTTTCGATAATCTCTGCACTGGTTGAGCCTGATTTCTGCGGTTTTGCCATCAGCCCCCTCATTCCACACAGCTGCCTGATCTGTTCTTTGGAGCCCCTGGCCCCTGAGTCAAGCATCATATAAATGGAGTTGAATCCCTGACGATCCGTACTGAGGTTCTCCAATACCGTCTGAGTCAAACGGGCGTTGGTATGCGTCCAGATATCAATGATTTGGTTGTAGCGCTCGTTGCTGGTGATGAAACCCATGTTATAGTTGTTCATCACTTCATCAACCTGCTCATAACCGTCTTTAATCATAGTTTCTTTGGCAGCAGGAACAATGACATCTTCCAGGTTAAAGGAAAGACCTCCTTTAAAGGCTGCGTTGTAACCAAGGTCTTTGATATCATCCAGGAACTTGGCCGTTTTGGCAGTACCACACTTCTTCAGAACAGTACCGATGATCTCGCGAAGCGATTTCTTGGTTAATATCAAGTTAAGATATCCAACTTCTTTTGGCACCATTTCATTAAAGAGAACCCGGCCAACCGTTGTTTCCACAATCCTGATCACCGGTTTCCCCTCTACTACATCGTTAACCCGAACCTTAACAATAGCATGCAAATCAACAGCACGTTCGTTATAGGCAATGATAGCTTCTTCCGGGCTGTAAAAAATCAGACCGCTACCTTTAACCGGTATTTCAGGAGTTGATTTCTTAGCTTTGGTGATGTAGTATAATCCTAACACCATATCCTGTGACGGAACCGTAATAGGAGCCCCATTCGCCGGATTCAAGATATTATGAGAGGCGAGCATCAGAATCTGTGCCTCAAGAATGGCAGCATTTCCAAGTGGGAGATGCACAGCCATCTGGTCACCATCAAAGTCAGCGTTGAAAGCGGTACAAACCAAGGGATGCAACTGAATAGCCTTACCCTCAATCAGTTTGGGCTGAAATGCCTGAATCCCAAGTCGGTGAAGAGTTGGGGCCCGGTTCAGCATGACAGGGTGTCCCTTCAATACATTTTCCAGGATATCCCATACAACGGGATCGCGACGGTCAACAATCTTTTTCGCTGACTTGACCGTTTTTACAATGCCTCGCTCTATTAACTTCCTGATAACAAATGGTTTATAAAGTTCGGCTGCCATATCTTTAGGCAATCCACATTCATGCAATTTCAATTCCGGTCCGACGACGATAACCGATCGGGCAGAATAGTCAACCCTTTTCCCGAGTAAGTTTTGGCGAAAACGCCCCTGCTTTCCTTTAAGACTGTCGCTTAATGATTTGAGCGGTCGGTTGGCATCGGTCTTCACCGCATTGGATTTCCGGCTGTTATCAAACAGCGAATCGACGGCTTCCTGTAGCATTCGCTTCTCATTGCGAAGAATAACTTCAGGGGCCTTTATTTCGATTAAGCGCTTCAAACGGTTGTTCCGGATGATCACCCTACGATAAAGATCGTTCAGATCAGATGTGGCAAACCGCCCCCCATCGAGTGGAACCAGCGGTCTTAATTCGGGCGGGATAACCGGAACCACACGGATCACCATGTGCTCCGGCTTGTTAACATTCCGTGAAGCCCTGAATGATTCCAAAACCTGAAGCCTTTTGAGTGCTTCACTCTTTCTCTGCTGTGAAGATTCGTTGTCAGCTTTGTAGCGTAACTCATCGGCCAGCACGTCTAAATCGAGGCGCTCAAGGAGCTTCTGTATAGCTTCAGCTCCCATTCCAGCGATAAATTTCCGCGGGTCGGCATCATCCAGCATTTGATTATCTCTGGGAAGCGAGTCCACAATATCCAGATACTCCTCTTCACTCAGAAAATCAAGATACTTAACGCCATCAGCCTCTTTAATGCCCGACTGAATAACCACATACCGTTCATAGTATATGATTGAATCAAGCTTCTTGGAAGGTAATCCCAAAAGATAGCCAATTTTGTTTGGCAGGGATCGAAAATACCAGATGTGAGCAACGGGAACCGTCAGGGCAATATGCCCCATCCGTTCACGGCGCACCTTTTTCTCTGTGACTTCAA
>Ga0265294_10000424_pt1 | contig 56264 bp, 60 predicted proteins | sample MunlanPumphouse3_FD_192504 | JGI IMG/M metagenome (GOLD analysis project Ga0265294, IMG submission 192504) | Groundwater microbial communities from a municipal landfill in Southern Ontario, Canada - Pumphouse #3 | ecosystem: Environmental > Aquatic > Deep subsurface > Groundwater | place... | reverse complement strand
CCAATATTCTTACAGCTCTAGCTGTTGTAGTAAACGGAATTCCTCAAGGATTACTCGCTTTAAGTTTTGGTTTTGCCGCTTTTCCTACGGCAATCGCTTTTATCATAGGTATTGCAGGTTCCCTTACATTTAATTCTGTCGCAACAATTTCCTTTCAGGCAGAGACGATTACCCTGGCTGGAACTATGGGACGTAACGTTAAAGAACGTTTAAGCCTCGTTTTCTGGGGTGCAGCCTTTCTTATAATTCCTTCAGTTCTGGGTTTGAATGAAGCCATTGTGCAATTTATTGGCCCCACTATCGTTTCATCTATGATGGCCGGTGTCGGCATTATGTTGGCCTATGTCGCTGTTGAACTTCTGAACTCTGAGCGTTGGTCCGGAACAGCGTCAATGATATCAGGCTTTGCCGTTTGGCTTATAACGAAAGACCTGGCCTGGACGATTATTATTTCAGTTCTTGTTTCCACAGCTATATATAACTATCTTCGAGTCAGCAAAAAAGTAGCCCTTGAAGAGGTAAAGGTCGACCTTTCACGTGAACGCTTCCATTTTGGAAATATCGAGTGGCAAATTTGGAAACACCCTCGAATCCTAGTTGGTGGACTTGCCCTTGCCTGTCTCAACATAGGAGCTAATATCAGTTTTGGAAAAATTACGGGCAATATTGCGGGAGTTAACACCAACATTGATCACCTTGCTATTTACTCCAGCTTGGCGGATATGGGCTCGTCTCTTTTTGGCGGTGGACCTGTAGAGGCTATTATTTCCGGAACGGCAACTGCCCCCAATCCCATTCTTGCCTCCGTTATTATGATGGCTCTTATGGCGTTGATTCTGCTTCTCAAACTTCTTCCTGTCATTGGACGATATGTGCACCGTTCTTCCATTGCCGGTTTCCTTTTTATTCTTGGAACTTTCGTTACTTTTGCAACAAATATCCAGGGAGCTATTGTTTCTGCACCTGAATTTGCTGGGCCTTTTGGCTTTGGCCCATGGGGTATGGTCATTGCAGCGACAACCCTTGTCTCTGCCCGTTGGAACCCCTTCTTCGGCTTGCTTGCAGGATTAGCGATCAAATTTTTCTTCGGAGTGTGATGATAAAGTGAAAGACATTTACGAATTACATCTTTCTGGCTTGACCAGAAATTTAAAAAAAGTACGTGTTGCAGATGATCTTGTTATTGCTTCTTTTGTTATGCTTGGCGATACTGAACTTATAGAACGAACAGCTGAAGACTTGTATCGAAAATTGCCGGAAGGCGTAGATTACCTTGTTTGTCCCGAGGCAAAGGGTATTCCTTTAACTCATGCTATAGCCAGACGTTTAGGTATAAATTATGTTATTGTCCGCAAGTCAGTTAAGGGATATATGGAGAATCCTGTTATTGAGAAAGTACAGTCTATAACCACTAGGGAACCACAGGTTATCGTTCTTGATGGACTTGATGCAGCGAAACTTGAAAATAAAAAAGTTTGCATTGTAGACGATGTTGTTTCTACTGGCGGATCATTAAAGGCACTTGAAAACCTTCTCTCTCATGTCAATTGCACAGTTGTGGCTAAGGTGGCTGTATTACTCGAAGAGGGTGGCTACGATGGGAAAGATGTAATTTATCTCGAAAAATTACCCGTTTTTAAAGAATAATCTTTTTCTCTTTTCTCTCCAGAATGTACAATGGAAGCGTCTTTTTATGTACTGGAAGGAGAGGAAAAAATTGACAGCATCAGATGATCTTAAACGATATAAACGAAATCTTTTAGAAGAACTAGAAGCAGCAGAACTTTACGATATAATGACTCTCCATGAAAAAAATGAGTCTTTAGCAGATATTTATAAACGCTTAGCAGAAACTGAACGGAGCCACGCTGCCAAATGGGTGAAAAAAATAGAAGAATCCGGCGGCGTGGTTCCCGTATTCAAAAAAGGATGGCGTTTACGCACATATACCTTTCTTTCTAAAGTATTGGGCACCTCTTTTATTCTTCCCTCTGTAGCAGCTATAGAAAGTAAAGCCGGTTCATCATATTCAGAGCAGAACGATCCACTTGCCCAATCCATGGCTGCTCAGGAGCGATCTCACTCTCGAATTTTCCGTGTTTTATCTAAAGAAGGTAAAGGTCTTGAAGGTGGGGCAGTAGCCCGCCTTGAAGGTCGCCACCCGGCAACAGGAGGCAATGCTCTGCGTGCTGCCGTACTTGGAGCGAATGATGGTCTCGTCTCTAATTTAAGCCTTGTTATGGGGGTTGCTGGTGCAGAAATGAGTGCTCATACTATTCTCATAACAGGTTTGGCAGGCCTTTTAGCAGGAGCTATTTCCATGGCTTTAGGTGAATGGCTCTCTGTTCAGAGTTCCAGAGAACTTTATGAGAATCAGATTGGTATTGAACAGGAAGAACTTGAAGAGAGTCCTGAAGAAGAAATGGAAGAGTTGGCTCTTATCTATCAGGCCAAAGGTATTGCTCCAGAAAAAGCCCGTCAAATGGCACATCATATGATTTCTGATCCTAATACAGCTCTCGACACTCTTGCTCGCGAAGAACTTGGTATAGATCCCGACGAACTTGGTGGTTCCGCATGGGAGGCAGCTTTAACATCCTTTTTCTTGTTTTCTATAGGGGCGATATTTCCCGTTTTTCCCTTCTTTTTTCTTGAAGGAACCGCTGCTATTATATTGAGCGCTCTATTAAGTACCATTGGCCTTTTCCTTATTGGTGCCGGTATTACTCTTGTTACAGGTAAGAGCCTTCTTTTCTCTGGATTGCGCCAGATTTTCTTTGGGCTTAGTGCTGCTGGCGTTACCTATGTTATAGGAAGGCTCATAGGAGTAAGTTTGGGAGGATAGAAGGGAGGAAGATCATGACTCGGCACATGAAAGATGTTTTATTGCGTGAACCTGGAAGTGATCGGAATGAAAGGGAAGAAAAGCCCCTTTCATGGGAAACGGGAATTCCCATGCTTTCCAATCCTTTTGTTCTTATAGAATTTATCATATTTGCCCTCTTTATTTGGATTGTAGTAACGGGAATAGGCGTTATTGCTATTTTTGGTTTGAGTGGCGTTTTTACCATTTATGCTTTATGGCTGGCTATTAAGGTTGGGGGATTTGCCGCTTTAATGTTTAGTGGTGTTTTTGTTCTCGTTTCTCTTTTATTTTTCAGCAATCGTTTCTATGGGCGCTTTTATCTCGACAGAGAGGGCGTTTTGTATGTAACTGTACGTGGACGTGCCGTTTCTCATGCCCCTCTTTTTGCCACTCGTCCATTTCCTGTTTCTGACCTGGATGTAACGAAAAGAGCCGAGAAAAGAGTATATTGGAATCGTGTTGACACAATAGAACCCTTTGAAAAGTGGCGTGTTATTGGCTTAAAGAAAAAAAATAAAACGGTTCTCCGTCTCTATTGTCCTGATAAAGAGATATATGATCGTGCTTTGACGCGATGTATTGAAGCCGTCAAAAAGTAAGAGGGAAACGATATTGTTCCCCTCTTACTTTAGTATGCGATTTTATCTTTGTTGTCTCCACGAGACATAATCGCTATTTTTTTCAACCACAGTTGCCACTTGAAAGTCGTTCAAAAACAGGTACATAGATACGCAGAAGTTCGTTAATATCACTTGAACAACATTTCCCAGAAGGATTCAATGTCTCGCATTGATTTCCAGTACAGGCTCCGGTTATATTCTGAATATCTTTCAAGGTTTTTGCTCCATCTGTTACGGCACGCAATATTTGTTGTTTATTGATATTTTTGCAGTAACAAACGACAGTATCACGAGGTGCTTTTTCCCAGTCCATCATCTGTCTCCTCTCCTCTATAAATTCAAAAATTTTCTTCTTTATCTCATCTCGTATTCGCCGAGGTGAAGTTCATTGTCCGCGTCGAATTCAACACAGCCAGAAGGGCAACTCCTACATCAGCAAATACGGCTTCCCACATCCCTGCTATGCCTGCTATTCCGAGGGCTATGAAAAATCCTTTCGTAGCAAGGGCAAGAACAATGTTTTGCCACACTATATGCCGAGTTCTCCGTGCGAGAAGAAGAGCGTCTGCCACTTTAGAAGGAGCATCGTCTAAAATGACCACGTCGGCTGTTTCTATGGCAGCTTCAGATCCCAACCCCCCCATGGCTATGCCGATGTCGGATGCTGCCAGCGCAGGAGCATCATTAAGGCCGTCTCCGACAAAGATTGTTGTATTTTTGATGGGCAACTCCGATTTCAACTTGTTGAGTTCAGTAACTTTGTCTTGAGGCAACAAGTTCGCTGCATAGGTGTCGACTCCTACTTTATTTGCCACCCATTTTGCTCCGCTTTCTGAATCGCCTGTTAACATAACGGTTTTTTCTACGCCAGCTTTTTTTAAAGCTTGTAATGTTTGATAAGCGTCAGAACGAATAACGTCTGAAACAACAATATAGCCGAGATAATGATTACCGCGAGTTACATGAACAATCGTTCCCTGCTCAGGTGTTGTAATGTTTTTGAAGCCCTCTTCATCAAGTAGCTTTGAATTTCCTACGTTTATAATTTCTCCTTCTATAACACCGTGTAACCCCTTGCCGGCAAATTCTTCAAGAGATTCTGGAGTGATAAGATTGTTTTCTTTAACAGCATCTGTTATAGAACGGGCTATAGGGTGATTTGATCCTTGCTCTAAAGATGCAGCAAGTGTAAGAAGTTCTTTTGCTTCAATGCCCTCTTGAGGAACAATTTGGGTTACGGAAAAAACTCCTTGTGTCAGGGTTCCCGTTTTATCGAAAGCAACGGTTTTTACCGAAGTAAGAGCATCGAGAACGTTACCGCCTTTGATAAGAATCCCCTGGCGTGACCCAGCTCCGATTCCTCCAAAATAACCGAGTGGAATACTGATTACCAGAGCGCAGGGACACGAAATAACGAGAAGTACAAGGGCTCTGTATAGCCAGCTTGCGAATGTGCCATTTCCTACGAGGGGTGGAATGATAGCAACAGCTGCGGCTCCTATAACAACCGCTGGTGTGTAATACTTCGCAAAGGTCGTAATAAAACGCTCTGTCGGAGACTTTCGGGCAACGGCAAATTCTACCATTTCGAGTATTTTAGCTATGGCTGTTTCCTCAAAGAGAGATGTAACTCGAATCGTAAGAACACCGCGTAAATTGATGCTTCCTCCATAGACGTTTTTGCCTGGTTTGGCTTGTATAGGAACAGGTTCTCCGGTAAGAGGCGATTGATCGATTTGAGAAAACCCCGATTCGATCATTCCATCAAGAGGTATCTTTTCTCCTGGCCTGACGATAATAAGATCGTCTATGCGGACATCTTCTGGTTTTAGCTCTATTTCCTCCCCATCTCTGAGGACTTGCGCGTGTTGAGGGCGGGCAGCCAGAAGAGACTTGATAGAACTTCTAGAACGAGAGGCAGAAATCTCTTGAAAGAGTTCTCCTGTTCTATAAAAAAGCATAACTGCTACAGCCTCTGGAAGTTCCCCAATAAGAATGGCAGCAATTGTGGCGATAGACATCAGGAAGAATTCGTCCATACCTTTTCGAGCTTTTAAATTTTTGAGAGTGTTCCAGAGTACTTCTTGGCCGCTCAGAAAATAGGCAAGGAGGAAAACGCCATATTCTCCTATAGCGTATGGCGTTGATGAAAGTTGTTTTCTGAAAATGAGACCAATGGCGAAAAGTAACGCTCCTGCAACTAAGCTTTTTCCTTCTTCTTGAAATCGCTCATAGAGAACTCTCCATGTTGAAGTTGAACTTTTTGTCTGAAGAAAAGGTTCTTCATCAAGAGATTCCACGGTGACTCCGGGTTCAATACGATTAACGATAGCTTTGACTTGGTCTTCGAGATTATTACTGGCAGTTTCAACTCTCAGTATTTTGGTATCAAAATCAAAGAGAGCACCTGTAACGCCAGGAATATTCGATATTTCAGCCTCGATAAGAGAAGCGCAGCCATGGCAGTTAAGTTCTTTAAGCTTGTAGTGTTGCATATATATTCACATCCTTTTCGCTTGCTCTCGAAGCCCTGCGCAAATGTATAAATGCTAAACAGAGCCGTTAAAAAAAGGTTCCGTAAATAATTCCTGCTAAAGTGGATAGAATAACGACAAGAGAGACATAGGCAATTGTTTTTTTAGTCCCCATGATGCTTCGAATAACTAACATATTAGGGAGAGAAAGAGCGGGTCCAGCTAAAAGAAGGGCTAAAGCGGGACCTTTCCCCATTCCTGCCCCCATAAGCCCCTGAAGAATAGGAACTTCAGTTAGTGTGGCAAAATACATGAAAGCTCCGGCGATTGAGGCAAAGAAGTTTGAGAAGATGGAATTCCCTCCGACGAGAGCTGCAACATATTGACTCGGAATAAGAGCTTCATGCCCCGGGCGTCCCAACAGGAAACCAGCGAGCAGCACTCCTGAGAAAAGTAGTGGTAAAACCTGAAGGCCATATCCCCATGTTGCGCCAAGCCATTCACTTTGTTCATCTCTGGAGAACCATTTCACGGTGGCCCAGATAGTGGAAAGCAGAGCGAGACCGGCTAAAACCCACTTTACGTTATATATTGCTGCCCACGTTCCAGATTCCAGTTTAGGAGCAGCCCAGTTGGCAAAGACAAGAAAAATAACCATACTGGCCATAGTCCATACAGTTTGCCACAGAGGTCGTGTTGGCTCTTCTATGGGTACGGATGCGAAACCTTCCTGACGTTTCTCTTCCTCTTTTCTAAAAATAAAAGCCATGGCGAGCCCTATAAGAACGCTGAAGACAATGGCTCCAATGGCACGTGCCAAACCCATTTCAAAACCGAGAACCCTTGCTGTCAGGATAATTGCCAAAACATTTATGGCTGGTCCTGAATAGAGGAAAGCTGAGGCAGGCCCAATTCCAGCTCCCCGAGCGTAGATTCCGGCGAAGAGCGGGAGAACAGTACATGAACAGACAGCAAGAATTGTTCCTGAAACGGCTGCAACAGAGTACGAAACAATCTTTTTTGCCTGACTGCCTAAATATTTCATGACAGATTGTTGACTGACAAAAACAGAAATAGCTCCGGCAATAAAAAAGGCCGGTACAAGACATAGTAGAACGTGTTCTCTGGCATACTCATGGAGCATGGCCAGAGCTTCTATCGCTGCTCCGTGAACGCGAGGGGCGTCTGCCGGTAGAAAATAAAATAACAAAAATGCTGAAACAATCCATAGAAATTTTTTTCGATCACTCATACTGTTTGCGTCCTTTCGTTAGTAAGTGGCGAATACTTCACATAAGCCTCTTAAATAAACCCCGATTGAAAAATCGGGGTAGTTTCTTACTTTATTTCGTTGCGGAGGAGGTCTTTTAGAGCATTTTCTGTTGGCACTCGACCTGCAAGAAGCACTTTCCCGTCTACTACGAGTCCCGGAGTACCAATGACCCCGAAAGACATAATATCCTTAATATCTGTTACCTTTTCAAGCTCATAATCAATGTTCAAATCATGTGCTGCTTTTTCAGTCATTTCCGCAAGTTTTTTACACTTAGGGCAGCCTGTTCCCAGTATCTGTATCTTCATTTTTTGTCTCCTTTCCCATCATGCACAAGCACGAAGCATAATGCTCTTTATGAATCGGATGTCCCTGAATAGTATGTTCAACACATTGCAACATAGAGAAGAGACAACGCATTTTCAAAGAGTAATAAATATGCAAACCCTCTTTACGGTCATCTATAATATCAAGATCCCGAAGAAGGGCGAGGTGCTTGCTGATGGTTGTTCTATCAAAGTGGAAAAGATCAGCGATTTCGCAGGCACACATTTCTTTCTTGGCTAGGGCTTCCACAATGGAAAGGCGTACGGGGTGTCCTAACGCTTTAAAAATGGCGGCCTTTTCTTGTTGTAGCTTTGCATCCAAACCAATCCCTCCCTATGTGGCAATATTACCACATAGGGAGGGATATATGTCAATACCTTATTGTGAAAATGTGAGCGTTCCAGATGAGAGTTCGTATCCCTGGTGAGTTACATGTTCCAGAAAGGGGATGTCATGCGAGGCGATAATAAGAGCCATATCAAGCTGATTTAGAACATTTACGAGATTGTGCCAAGCATCTTCATCAAGACCACTTGAAGGTTCGTCAAGCAGCAATAGGTCTGGTTTCATTGCAAGAACGGCTGCTAAGGCTCCTAGTCTCTTTTGCCCCCCAGACAGGGCATATGGAGGCGTATGGGCAAGATTGGATATGTTAAGGGTTTCCAAAACATCTATAGCTTGTTTATGGGCCTCTTCTTTATTGATGCCTGCATTGAGAGGGCCAAAGAGCACGTCATCAAGCAGTGTTGGGCAAAAAAGCTGATCATCGGGATCTTGAAAAAGGAAGCCTATTCTCTGGCGTAAATACCGAAGATCCTTTGAAGTTTTAATCACGTTTCCCTTAAGAAGGATGTCTCCTCGCTGTGGGCGGAGCAATCCCATAATCAGAGAAAAGAGAGTGGTTTTCCCTGCTCCATTTTTTCCTCGAATATAGATTTTTTCTTTTTCAAATATTTCAAAAGAGAGATTTGTAAATAAAGGCAAACTTCTGGGATAGGCAAAAGCAATATTTTCTAAGCGCAATAGTGGCATCATACAATAAAACACCCCGCCAACAGAACATAGAGAGCTGCCATGCGAAGAGTATCAGGAGACGAAGGTATTACATGAGAGGGGAAAAACGGGAAAGATCCATTAAATCCACGTAATACCATAGCTTTAGAAACTCGCTCTGAACGAATGATACTTCGTATAAGCAACATGCCGACAAGGTTACCGTAAGCGCTGAATGTTGTAAAGGATAAAGAAGGATGGAATCCTCTTAATACCATGCTTTTATGAATTTTTTGTAGTTCTTCTGACAAAACGTGAGCATATCTATATGTGAAGTGAAGCAAAAGAATAAGCTTTTGGGGAACGTGAAGAAGGTGAAGTGCCTGTAGAAGGTCTGGCATGGATGTTGTCCGCAAAAGAGCTATAAATGCCAAGGTTGCTGCATGAGCTCTAATTGTAATAAGCAACGCAAGGTGGGTTCCACTTTCAGAAGAGAAAGGAAGCGTTAACCACATCATAAGAATAAAACCATTAAGAGCAAGAAGACGAGAACTAAGTACCTTGATGGGAATACGAGCAATAGCAACGAGCATAATAGCATAAACAAGCAAAAAGAGTTGTGCTGCAACAGATTGCAGAAAAGCGACACATAAAGCGAATATGAAGACAAGCACAACTTTAATCGAAGCAGGAATTCGATTTAAAAAGCCTTCAGGAATATCAATTTGATAGTTTAAAGAAGGAAAATTACTGTTGCCCATACTTTTTACGTCCTCCAACCCAGAGGGCTACTCCAACAAGACCTACAATATACCCTATCCCGCCAATAATTTCACTCAATTTAGGTTTTGAAATCTCCTTACGAAGCAAAAAAAGTTCGTTTCGAAGAGGGGCCATTTCTTTTTGAACGATTTCCTGCATAAGAGCAGAAATATTTTCTTCTGAGAGAGAGATTGTTGAATTTGAACTTTCTGTTGCATTTGAATTAGTTTCTTTTTCTGCTTTTTCTGTAGCTTTATCTGGTTCTGCTGTGTCTATGGTTACTACAGTTTGCCCCATATGCCCCATACCGCCATTTACTGAAACCAAGAGAGACTGTAGGTCTGTTATATCAATGGGGATAGAAAATTGGCCCTTTTCGTCAGTAGTTCCTTCGGCAATTAGATTATTTTCGGTGTCACTAACGTGTATTGCAGAATGACGAACCGGCGCTCCATCATTGAAATAGGCTTCCCCGACAAGAGTATTGTTTTCGATATAAGCAAAGACACTTAATTTATGAGCAGATGCTACACCAGCCCATATGAAAAGAATCATTGTTACACTCAAAAATTTAACAAGTAATGTTCTTATTTTCATTTTTTCCATTCCTCCAAAAGAGACGGCATAACACGAGAGATATATGTCATGATAAAAGCCCCGACAAGTGATTCTATTCCTATAACGGGAATATGGGCAAGAAGAATAAGTTTGGCAGTCATGAAAAAGGCTTCGCCACTTCCCGCAAGAGCAAGAGCGGTAAAGATGCCAGCACCAGCTACGCCAGTGGCGCCAGCTAAAGCTCCGGCAAGCCAGACAGGTTTCCCAAGACGTAGAAGGTACCGTCCTAATAGCCCTCCCAATATGCCAGATAAAGCCATAGTACATGTATTAACCCCAAGCACCACAAGACCCCCGAACTGGAAAAGAAGAGCCTGAAGAAAGAGGGCAACAAGATATGAGGGGAAAAGACCTAATCCTAGTAAAAGACCTCCGATGCCATTCAGAATTAAGTGAGCACTTGTTGGACCAATATTAACGTGTATGAGAGATGAAACGAACAAAGCAGCAGAGACGATTCCTGCACGAGGAATCGTCTCTATGTTTATTTTTTTTAAACCAACTGCAACACCTGCAGCAGCTCCTGAAGCTCCAATAAGAAGAACAGGAAGAGAAAGTACACCTTCTGCAATATGCATTAGTTTTTATTCACCGTCTTTACCCACAAAACTGCCCCTAATTCTATAGCGGCATCATTTTTGCCATCAGGGGTTTTCATCGTTTCAGGAGCATCTGTAAGAGCTGCAAAACCCCACCATCCTTCCCATGGCATTACGTACGTGAAAATACCTTGATCATCTGTGCGTACTACCTGGGTAATAAAAGGATCCGCAGGAGCTTTGACAGCATTTTCCCCATTATAAAACTCGACTTCTACATCTGCACAAGAAACAGGCTTTCCATCAACCACAACTTTTCCCTGAAAAACATTGCCAGCCCATAGGCCATAAGGGCGGGTGAGAGGAATAATTTCTGCACGAAGACCTACTGGTTCATCCCAACCTTCTTCCATTCCGAAAGCATTAACAACAGTTTTTGTGTAATGAATAATATATTTATCTTCTGCTGGTTCCCAGTACGGAGAAGGTTCTACGTAAAAGATATGGTCTCCTGGGCGTTTTATTGCATAAGAAGCTTTCCAGCTTTTTAAACCGTCTTTTGATGTTTCTTCAGTAAGAGTTTTCATAAGATCTGTCTTTTCTGAGCGAGCCATAACTCCAAATTGAACGGGCTTTTCCATATTCATAAGCTGTTGTTCAAATGGATGTGTAAAGAGGAGATTGAGCTCCACCTTTTTTTCTCCATCTTGCGATACGATATTTTGGCTAGGTAAAATAACTTGAAAATGAGCCCATAATGGAGAAGCGAAAATAAATAAAGAGCAAACCATAACAAGAGGAACAATAATTTGTTTTTTCCAGTTTCTCACTGCTAAAAACCCCCTCAAAAATTATCGTGTTACGAATTGTGTTTATAGTGTTACTCTTTGTGCTTAGTTTGTCAAGTTAAATAAAGGTATAATACATATATAAATAGCACTTTTTACTTCCTGACAATTTCCCAAGTGAGCTTGCTTCAAACCTACAATAATTTCCCGTGGCCCATAGATTTGCTTGTATAAGCATTTTTAGAGAAAAAACAAAATGAGGGGAGGGGAAATAATGAAAAAGCATGAGTTTTATATTGTAGATGTTTTTGCTGAAAAAAAGTATTCAGGGAATCAGCTTGCCGTTGTGCGTGACGCAAAAGATTTTTCCACAGAAGATATGCAGAGTATTACTCGAGAGATGAATTATTCAGAGACGACGTTTATTATGAACGATTCACCAGTTAATGGTGGATATGCTGTTCGTATCTTTACTCCAGGGGGAGAGGTGCCTTTTGCAGGACACCCCACATTGGGAACGGCAGCTGTTATTGCTCGTGATATTGCACCGGGTAACCCCGATTCTATTGTTTTGAATCTCCAGGTTGGGCTTATTCCTGTAATGCGCGAGGATCAACTGTATATTATGAAACAGAATCAACCGGAGTTTGGTCCAGTTTACCCTGTTGAAGATTTGGCAAAAGTATTAGGTCTTAATGCGAAAGATTTTGATACGCAGACTCCTATTCAATGGGTATCTACAGGTTTGCCTACAGTAATTATTCCTATAAAACGTAGAGAAACTCTTCTTCGTATTCGTATAAATCGTGATGCATATGAAGATTTTATAGAGAGAGTGGGGAAAGTTGCTCTTTCTATCTATTGTAAACAACCTATTCATAGTCAAAATCATCTTCACGTTCGGGTTTTAACCTCTTGCTTTGGAGTGGAAGAAGATCCTGCAACTGGAAGTTCGGGGGGATGCCTAGCTGCCTATCTTGTTCGTCATAAAGTTTTAGGAACGCCTTCCATAGAAAATATACGTGTTGAACAGGGATACGCTATTAATAGACCTTCTCTTCTCTTCCTTTCAGCTAGAGATCATGATGGAGGAGTAGTTGATGTTCACGTTGGAGGAAGCGTTATTTTTGTTGCAAAGGGCGAATTAATATAAGATAGATACTTCAAAGGGGCTGCAAAAAAGCAGCCCCTTTGAAGTATCTTTTATTTTAGTAGCTTCCTGGTTTTTTCCCAACAAAGGAGTTGGAATTTTTCTGTGTTTTTCCACCCTTTACAGCAACAGCCATTTTCTTCTCTGTCCACCGGGCGAGCCGAACAAAGGGCAAGCCGAGTAAAAAGTATATAACAGCGACAATAATTCCCGTTCCGAAATAGTCATAATAAGTTGTAGCAAGCTGGCCGTAGGCTTTTGTGAGATCAACCATGGTAATAACCGAAACCAAGGAAGAATCTTTTAAAAGAGAAATAAAGTCGTTGGTTACTGGAGGCAGGGCAACCCTTACTGCCTGTGGTAAAACAACATGTTTTAATGCTTGCCAACGTGTCATCCCGAGGGCAAGTGCTCCTTCCATTTGTTGACGGGGAACAGAAAGTAACCCTGCCCGGTAGTTTTCAGCTTCATAGGCTGCATAGTTAAGACCAAGGCCGAGAACGCCTGCAACAAATGGACTTAACTTAATCCCAATATTAGGGAGTCCGTAGAAAATGAAAAAGAGCTGTATTAAAACAGGTGTTCCTCGAATGGCTTCTATATAGGCAATGGCAATACGAGAAAAGAACGTAGGGCCAAAAATCTTAGTCATGGCTAAGATCAGCCCAAGTAAAATAGCCAAAACCATAGCTGCAATAGAAACCTTAATAGTAACCAGCGCTGCTTTTCCTAGAATGGGGAGAAAACTCGTATATCTGTTTATACGCTTTTCCCATGTAATTTCCGGTTTTTGATGCTCTGCCCAGTAATTAAACATAGAGGCTTCAACATTTCGTGGCGAAAAATCTTGAAACATTTCAGCCATCATCGGACTCCAGAGATTCCAGCGGTCATAAATCTCTCTTAATTTTCCGCTATCTCGAAGGTAGACAATAGCTTCATTGATTTTAGAGAGTAGTTCCTTATCTTCTTTGCGAACGGCAATGCCGTAGTCCATGCGACCGACAGGAGGTCCGACAAAGACAATCTCCGGATTAAAACCGGCATAGTATACGGCGATAGGATCGTCAAAAAGTGTGGCGTCCAATCGTCCGTTTTCGAGGTCATTAAAAGCATTGATCTCGTCTTCGTATGTTCGAATGTCTTGAATGCCAGCTTCAACGAGAGTGAAATAGGCATATGATTGTTTCAGTGTTCCTACAACTTTACCTTTGCAGTCTTCCAGAGTTTCTATGTTTTTTGTTCCCTTTCGAACAGCAAGCTGCAGGAACGTAGAGTAATACGGAATAGAAAAGTTTACGACTTCTTTATGTTCCGGTGTAATTTCAAGACCATCTATGGTTACATCATATAGATGCCTTTCTAGCCCGGGGATGAGATTATCCCAGCCGTTTTGAACAAATTTAGCTTTCATCCCCAGATAATCGGCAATGGCATCCATAATTTCTACTTCATATCCAATAAGGCGATCCATATTAAACGGATCGTAGAACATGTAAGGAACGCCGCCCTCAGTGTCTCCTCCCCAGCGTAATAAAGGCTTTTCAGAAGCCTTTAAAGGAGATGCCAATATCACAACTAAAAGAAAAAGAGAAAAGAAAACACGCGTAATATGCTTCATTTATGCTACATCCTCTGTAAGGTGTCGAAGAAAATCTTTCGTTCTTTTATTTTGAGGCGATTCGAATAAAATATCGCCATCAGCCAACTCGACAATCTCTCCACCATCCATAAAAACAATGTAATCAGAGGCATTTCGAGCGAAACGCATGTGATGAGTAACGATAATTTGAGTCATACCTTCAGCATCAAGATCTTTCATAACCTGAAGAACCTCTCCTACAAGTTCAGGATCAAGAGCTGATGTCGGTTCATCATATAGCATGACTTTGGGATTCATTGCAAGGGCACGGGCAATAGCTCCACGTTGTGTTTGCCCGCCAGATAAAGTGGCTGGATATTTGTGAATGTGTTCAGATAGACCTACTTTTTCAAGTAGTCTTAAGGCTGTTTCACGTGCTTCTTCTTCACTGGCTTTTTTGACAACCATAGGTGCCAGCATGACATTTTCAAGAACGGTTTTGTGAGGAAAAAGATTAAAACTTTGAAACACCATTCCCACTTCTTGTCTCATGAGATGGCATGCTTCTAGAAACTTCTTGTTCAGATTTTTTTCCTTACCTGTGCGGCTTACTGTAACGCCGGCTATGGTAATGGTTCCTGAGTCGATGTACTCGAGACAGTTGAGACACCGTAAGAACGTTGATTTTCCACATCCAGACGGTCCTATGATAGAGACCAGATCTCCCTCTTTAATATCTATGGAGATTCCATTTAAAACTTCTCCATCCTCAAAGCTCTTGCACAGATTTTCAACGTGAATCAAAGGTTCAGCCGCACGTGTCAACCTGTCTCAACCCCCTTACTATTTTTTTGTGTGATTTCACTCTCCCCGATTTGGTTTTGAGTCTTAGTATTTTGATTACAAGCAGGCATAGTATGACAGAAAAAATTGGAGATGCAAGATATAAAAAAGGAGGAAAAGAGAAAAATAAAGATTCTCATTACGTTATAATTTTTAAAAAGATATAAAGGAGGTTTATCGTCTCCATGTCTGAAAAAAAATTTATATGCACAGCTTGTGGAACATCTTTCCCCATTCGAAAAAATATTTCCAGATGCCCTAAGTGTCATGAACCTCTTGAAGTTGAAGAGTTTTTTTCAACAGAAATTTGTGCTGAAGAAACGTCGGATATTTTTAAGCGGTACAAGAATTTTTTCCCATTCAAATCTTGCAGTGATACTTTTTCTTTAGGAGAAGGAATGACACCTCTTCTTTCATCACCATCTTTATCCAAAAAATTAGGAGTGCATAACGTCTTTTTAAAGAACGAAACAGTTAACCCAACATGGTCTTTTAAAGACCGCGGAACTGCATCGGCACTAAGACATGCTGTGGAATTAGGATTCCATCGTATTGGAACAGTATCTACGGGAAATATGGCTGCCTCAGTAGCTGCATTTGGTGCAAGAGCGAATCTCGAAACAACCATTTTAGTGAAAGAAGATCTTCCTATTGAGAAACTCAACCCTATAGCTATATATAATGCACGAGTCGTTAAGGTTTATGGTGATTATAGCCTACTTTACGAAGAGAGCCTTCGCTTGGGAGAAAAATACGGCATTTATTTTATGAATTCAGATGTCCCTTTCAGAGTGGAAGGATCTAAAACTATAGCCTTTGAGATCTGTGAACAAACAAAATTTAATGTACCCGATGTGGTTATTGTCCCTACAAGCGCGGGAGGAAATATACGGGGTATCGAAAAGGGTTTTAGAGAATTTTACAAGTCAGGTCTTATTCCCCACATGCCTCTTATTGTTGCGGCGCAGGCGGAAGGATGCGCCCCTATTGTTGAAGCGTATAAAAAAAACGCTAACAGCATAGAGAGGTTTCCCAGTCCCCATACAATTGCCCACGCTATTGAAAATCCTTTTCCACCCAGTGGAAATCAGGTTTTGCGAGTTTTATCCAGACAAAAAGGTGTCGCTGTGGCAGTTCCTGAGAAAGAGATTCTTCAAGCCCAGCGGGAATTGGCTGGAACGGGACTCTTCGTACAGCCCGCTTCTGCTGTCTCTTTAGCGGCAATACCTATTTTGATAGAACGTGGAATTGTTACATCCAACCAACAGGTGGCTTGTATTTTGACGGGGAGTGGATTGAAATATACGGCTGCTTTTGAGGCTCATAAGCTTACATCTGAGGATGTAAACATAGATTCTTTGGAAGACTGTGTTCGCGTATAGGGAGTGATAGCATATGCTTCAATGTCAATGGTGCCAAAAACGTTATAGTGAGGAAGAAAAACCTTGGAAATGTTCATGTGGTGGGCCTCTCCTTTTAGAGGTGGATCAGACATCCTTCCCTTCTCCGGAACTTCTTGCTTCTCGTTCCCATTCTTTATGGCGTTATGAAGAGGCTCTTCCCCTCAATAAGAACACAAGCCCTGTTACTTTTGGAGAAGGGATGACTCCTCTTGTCCTTTCAGAGTTGGAAGGCTTTCCCATCTTTTTTAAGCTGGATTATGTTTGCCCTTCAGGCTCATATAAAGACAGGGGAATAGCCTATGAAATGACCAAACTTAAGGAGCTTGGCATATCTTCCATTATAGAAGACTCTTCAGGGAATGCTGGAGCGGCTATGGCAGCTTATGCGGCCAGGGCAGGTATTCACTGCCAGATTTTTGTCCCTGGCTATACGTCAGCAGGGAAGTGCGTACAAATCGAAAGTTATGGTGCAGAACTTGTTCGTGTTCCAGGAAGCCGAGAAGATACGACAAAGGCAGCAGAGCAGGCGGCAAATGATATCTATTATGCCAGCCATAATTGGAGCCCCTATTTTGTTCACGGAGTAAAAACGTATGCCTTTGAAGTGTGGGAACAACTTGGCTATGAGATTCCCGACAAGATTATTGTTCCGGTAGGGCAAGGGAGCTTGGTTATAGGGTGCTATCTGGCTTTTCAGCATCTTTATGAAGCGGGAAGAATTGAGAGGCTACCCCAGATTATTGCCGTTCAGGCAAAAAAATGTGCGCCTCTTTATGAAGCGTTTATTCAGGGTAAAAACGAGCCTGTCTCTATATATAAGGAAGAAACTATTGCTGAAGGCATAAGTTCGTCACAACCTGTTCGTGGCCGAGAAGTTCTTGATGCCATAAAAAAAACAGAGGGGATTATTATGGCTGTAGACGATAATGAAATAGAGAAAGCTTTTTATGCTTTGGCTCGTGCGGGTTTTTATGTAGAACCCACAAGTGCTGTTGTTGGGGCAGCTTTGTGGAGATTACAACAACAAGAAAAACTTTCACGGGGAGAAAAAACGGTGGCTTTCCTCTCCGGTTCTGGGCTAAAGGCCACAGATAAAATTCTTCATCTGAGAGAAGAATAAGAAGAAAAATTCAAAAATATATAGGAAATAGAAATTTCTATTTCCATTAAGCCCTCTTTCTTGGTATAATCCGCCCTAAAATTCTTAAACGACAGGAGGGCTCTACTATGAACAAATGTGTCTTTGCAGAGCGAATGAAAAATTTCCAGGCATCGGATATTGCTGCCATTCTTAAAGTGACGGCTGATCCTGAAATTATTTCTTTTGCTGGTGGCCTTCCGGCTCCTGAACTATTTCCGATAGAAGAGTTGAAAGAGGTTGTTGCCCAGGTTCTCGAGAAGGATGGAACAAAAGCCTTGCAGTACTCGACAATAGAAGGATACGCCCCTCTGCGGGAAAAGATTGCGAGCCGGATGAACCGGAAATATCAGACCCGTTTGGAGAGTGGCAATATTATGATTACCACCGGGTCACAACAATCTCTTGATCTTTTAGGTAAAATGCTTATTGATGATGGAGATGTTGTGTTGTGTGAGAGTCCCACATATCTCGGTGCTCTCAGTGCTTTTAACGGATATAATCCACGTTATGTCGAAGTCGAAACAGATGATTATGGCATGGTTCCTGAAGCCCTTGAAGAAGCTTTGACGAGAGAAAAAAGAGCGAAGGCAATCTATGTTATTCCTGATTTTCAGAATCCAACAGGCAAAACATGGACCGTTGAGAGAAGAAAGGCTTTCATGGATGTTATAAGCCGTTATGATATTGTTGTTATTGAAGATAACCCTTATGGAGAACTTCGATTCAAGGGAGAGGTCCCTCCATCTCTCAAGTCTTTTGATAAAGAGGGCAAAGTTGTTTTGCTTGGAACATTTTCAAAGATTTTTTGCCCCGGGATGAGAATTGCATGGCTTTGCGCTGATGGGGATATCTATGAAAAATTTGCGTATCTTAAACAGGCAGCAGATCTTCATTCCCCAACATTGAGCCAGTATGAAATTAACGCCTATATAGATATGTATGATCTTGATGCTCATGTAGCTCGTCTTATTGATGTGTATAAAAAACGATGTAACGTTATGATAGAAACAATGAAGGTGGAATTCCCTTCTTCCGTTTCATTTACAATTCCCGAAGGGGGACTTTTCACTTGGGCCATTTTGCCAGAGACGCTTAGTGCCAGAGATTTACTTATGACATGTCTCGAGAAAAAAGTTGCCTTTGTGCCAGGCGGTGCTTTCTTCCCTAACGGGGGACACGAAAATACGTTACGCCTGAATTATTCCAATATGCCACCCGAGAGAATTATACGAGGTATTCAACTTCTCGGAGAGGCGATAAAAGAACATCTTCGATAAATTTCAAAAGCCTGGTTCCTTATGGAGCTGGGCTTTTTTTATGGAAGGAGGATTTTGTAATGGATCGTTATGATCAAGATTCCGCAGAGTGGCGTGAAGATCTGATTCGATTCTTTCTTAAACCTTCTTTTTTCATGACGTTGATTCTTCTTGTTCTTGTTTTTTTCCCGATCGTTGGAGTAAATGTTCCCAAATCGTTGTTCCAATTTGTAATGAGCGCTTTCAGAATAGCTTTCGTTGCAACATGCGGCTGGTTTTTAATCCGTGGTGTTTATCTTTTGGAGAAAGTATTCACGAAGCATTTTAACCTTGATTCTTCTGATAATCTAAGAGCCCGTAAAATTCAGACGCAATTTCTTGTCTTTAAACGTCTCTTAATCATCCTTGTTTTTATTGTTGCTTTTTGTTTTGTCCTGATGGGTTTTGAAAACTTTAGACGAATTGGATCAGCTCTTCTTGCATCTGTGGGAATAGCAGGAGTGATTATCGGTTTAGCTGCCCAAAAAACGGTGGGAACTCTTTTTGCGGGAATACATCTTGCCATATCACAACCTATTCGCATGGATGACGTCTTAATTGTTGAGGGGGAATGGGGACGCGTTGAAGAAATTACATTTACATATGTTGTGCTTAAAATATGGGATTCGCGACGTCTTATTCTTCCCACAACGTATTTTCTCGAAAAGCCATTTCAGAATTGGACACGCACATCAGCCGATCTTCTTGCCTACGTGTATATCTATGCAGATTACACTTTAAGCATTGACCAGATGCGAAAAGTTTTAACTGACATTCTTGAACAGTCCGAATGGTGGGATCATCGTGTAAACGTTTTACAAGTTGTCGATTGCACAGAAAAGACAATGCAGCTTCGTGCACTGATGAGCGCTTCAAATTCTTCAGATGCGTGGGAGTTGCGATGTGAAGTTCGGGAGCAGCTTCTTGTGTGGATGCAAAACAATGTTCCGGAGGCATTGCCTCGCTTTAGAATAGAATCTTTTCTTGAAAAAGAAGAGGGAGCCGCTCTTTAAACAGAGAAGCTCCCTTGTATTTGTTCTCTATTGTTTATATATGCCTATTCCTGCAAAAGTTTTTTTACGGCTTCCCTAATAACACTTACCTCCATCTGATATTCGGCTGCTAATTCCTTGAGCGGTTTATCTGGGGAAGCATCAAGAGGCCAGCCTACTTCTTTTAAAATGCTTTCAGCTTCAAGATCATACATTTTTGCCACATCACCCAATGTCATAGATCCCTTTATTTCTTCTGGATTTAGGGGAGGAGCAGCTGACTCTACAGCAGGTTGTTTCATTTGTTTTTCGAAATATGCTTCAAGAGATGCACGAAGTTCTTCATCGTTCACTCCTTCAATGTTTTTCAATGAAACATCTCGGGGAATCTCTGCCGGGAGTTCCGCTATTTCTATGACCTTTTCTTCAGAGAGTTTTACTGTCTCTGCTACTTGTTTGAGTGTCATCCAGCCGTAGATACCTCCGGCGGGATTGATTTGTGCTTCAACTGTGGAGGGTGCGTATGTCATCCACATTCCAGAAATGCGGGCACCTCCATAAATAGCAAAAAATAGAAGTAATCCTGTTATTCCTATTGCGAAAGAGGAGAGCTTTTTCTTTCCGATTCCAAAATAGAGAGTCTGCTCTACAGGGCATTTATCGGTACATTGTCCACACGAAATGCATTCTGCGCTCTTTTCAACGTCCTTAGATTCTGGATCAAGATTCACAGGACATGTCTTATGACACAAATGGCAATGAATACACGTAGAGTCGTTTCTTCGAACTTTGACGAAACTTAATTTTTGTCCGATAGCGAGAAGTGCTCCTAATGGACAAAGATAACGACACCAAAACCGTTCAATCCAGAAACTGGCAATAATAACTGTGCCAAAGAGAATGATAAATGCCCACGGTTTTTCTACCATTTCCCCCCAACCGGCACTTAAATGCATCCAGGCAACCCATGGATCGTAATCTCGCCAAGCAAGAGTACCAAGACGCCATGTAAAGAAGATAATAACGAAAAGAACAATATATTTTAAATACCGTGCAGGTTTATCGATAGAAGGAGGAAGTTCCCGTTGAGTAATACCCAGTTTTCTCGCACCTTTGGCAGAAAGTTCTCCTAACGTTCCCAAAGGACATATCCAACTACAAAAGATGCGACCTACGAGAATTGTTATGGCTACAATACCAATAAACAAAATAAGAGAGCTTGGTGCTAATCGTCGAAGCCACGTTCCTGTTTTTAAATAGGCGTAAAGGCCCTCTATGCCGCCAAAGGGACATAATGCATCAACTGGTGGCACGCCTTCTGGGCCGCCTCCAAGAAGTTGGTGTCGATATCCTACCCACGTAAGAAAGGCAAGAAAGCTTATCTGAACAATCAGACGGACCTTCTGAGATTTCATGGGCATTCCTCCTCTTTTAAACGATATTTTAATCGTATTATCTTCCAAAAGAGAATTTTTGACTATCGGTAAAAAGGCTTACTGTGGGGGGGTATAAAAGAAATAGTTATGGGGCGCAGGAACAAGCTATAACGAAGATACTACCCATAAATTCCAACGCCCAAAAGGGTTTGGTACTAGTTATTTGTTTCTTCGTCGTTCCGCTTTTTCTTGATGATTAGAACTGCTGCGATCATACCCACGCCAACAAGGAGCCACACTATAGTTAATGCGTTCATATAGTTCACCTCCATTATTCTTTTTGGGGTTGTTTTGTAAGAGAGCACTCCTGACACGCCTGTGTGGCGCAATCGACAAAAAACAAAATCTAAAGAATAAATAAATAATTCTTATCAATTTGAAAATAACACAAATAACTTCAAACTTCAAATATTAATTTCTTTAAATTTAATAAGACCTTTCTTTGCATCCAGGGATGAGAACTTCAGGATATAATGTTGCCAAAGGAGGGAGGATAATGGAAAAAGAAAAGATATTTTGGAGAATGCTCAATGTCATTGAAGATGATATTGTTCCTCAGACTCGTTTGGCAGTCAGCCATGGTCATAAAATTTTTGGTGCGGCCATTTTACTTCGCTCAGATCTTTCTCTCGTAGTAGCAGGAACAAACCACGAAGGATGGAATCCATTATGGCACGGTGAAGTCTACACAATAAAAAAATTTTTTGAACTTCCCTCTCATCCAGATCCTGAAGATTGTCTCTTTCTTTCCACTCACGAGCCATGTTCAATGTGCCTGTCTTCTATCGCCTGGTCTGGTTTCCCAGAAATATATTTTCTTTTCGAGTATGAAGAGACACGAGATGCCTTCCATATCCCTTATGATATTCAAATTCTTAATGAAGTTTTTAATTGTCCCCATCCCAGTCGAAGTAACAGCTTTTTTAAAAGTTTTGCCTTGAAAGAAATAGCATCAGCTATGGGTGAATCTGAGTTGGCAATGGCGAGACTTGAAAAATTAGATCGCATATATAAGGAATTGTCTGATATTTATCAGGCTGGGGAGAAAAAGATGGTTCTGAAATAAAGGAGGATGTTTTATGGCACTTACAGATATTATAGGCCCTGTAATGATAGGGCCTTCTTCGAGCCATACTGCAGGCGCGGCTCGTTTAAGCCGGTTGGCTTTGGCTTGCTGGGGAGACGATCCTTTAGAGAGTGTTGAAATTTTTTTAAGGGGCAGTTTTGCATACACAAGTTACGGTCATGGTACAGATAGGGCTCTTGTTGCGGGACTCCTCGACATGGCTCCTGATGATATTCGTTTGCGGGATGCTTTGTCTATTGCAAAAGAAAGAGGATTTAACTATCGTTTCGATACTGAAAATATAGATGGAGCCCATCCAAACTCAGCTCGATTTGTCTTTACAGGTAAAGACGGTCGAACTCTAGAGATTATAGGTGCGTCTATTGGAGGAGGGGCCGTAGAATTACAACAGATAGATGGCTTTCAGGTTAGTGTTTCTGGAGAGCTTCCCTCTCTCATAACGTTTCATCGTGATACTCAGGGGGTTGTAGCTGCTGTTACAAAACTTTTTGCCGATATGAAAATTAATATTGCAACATTAAGTCTCCATAGAAAATCAAAAGGTGGCAAAGCTTCTCTTGTTATCGAATTGGATTTACCGACATCTCCCGATGAGAGTGTCAGAGAAGCCGTAGAAAAGGCTCATCCATCAATGGAACGAGTCCTAGCTCTCTATAACCAGGGAGGTAACATAGAATGAGGTCTATTTCTGAACTTGTTGCCCAGAGCTTGAATCAAAAGAGCTCTTTTGTTGAAGTTGTTTTGTCGCAGGAGGAACAAGAGACAGGCCTTCCAGTCGATCGCATTCGTGAAAGGATGAAAAGCCGTCTTGTTGATATGGAAAAATCTGTTCACGATGCCCTTGAACATGAATGGAATGGCAAAATAGTTCGATCTGATCGAGGAAAATTAGCTTCGTATGCTCAGAAAGAAAAGAATCTTTCAGGCCAATATATATTGCGAGCGAGTGAGATTGCATTGGCGGTAGCAACATATAATGCAGCTATGGGGCGTATTGTTGCAGCTCCTACTGCCGGAAGCTGTGGTATTTTGCCAGGGCTTCTTTTTGCCCATAAAGATATCTTTGCCACGCAGGATAAGACACTTCTTGACGGATTGATTGTTGCCGGATCTATCGGGTCTGTTATAGCATCTAGAGCAACGTTGGCTGGAGCAGAAGGTGGATGTCAGGCTGAATGTGGAGCCGCAGCGGCTATGGGAGCTGCCGCTTTGGTTGCTATGCATGGAGGTATTTCTGAAGCTATAGAACAAAGCGTTGCTCTCACTTTTAAATCAGTGCTTGGACTTGTCTGCGATCCTGTGGGAGGCTTAGTAGAATCTCCATGTATTAAGAGAAATGGACTTCTTGTTTCGGTGGCGGCTCTTGCGGCAGATATGGCTCTAGCAGGGATAAAATCTATTATTCCTGCTGACGAAGTTATTGATGCCATGGCTCAGGTGGGACGTGCTCTGCCAGAATCTTTACGAGAGACTGCTCATGGCGGCTTAGCTATTACTCCTACTGCACGTCGTCTTGTGGCAGAAATCCTTCATGAAAGGTGGTAGCCCTTATGCAATTTTTTGCTACTACGCTTGCTCCTATAATTGTAATTTTATGTGGTGTAGCCCTGCTTTTTATCTCTTTTCGGCGATTTCGTATGGGGCAGACTGGCCGTGCTATGCTTGATATTGTTTGGGCGGTTGCTCTTTTCATATTGGCTTACAGTCAATATTTTATGGATTAAGTATTTAGATTACACAACATTTTTGGGAGGATATTTCAATGAAAATGACTTCTTTGCTTACGCCGACATTAAAAAAAGCACCAGCTGGTTGGCAAGATCCAGGTGTTATTCGTCTCATTAGAAGTGGGTATGCCCTGGATTTTCAAAATGAAGAGTGGAACTTGCTGCCTCTTGGCTCCATATTGCGAGAAAATGTTGCTTGGACCTTTCTGCATGCGTTAATGGAAGAAAATTTTCAACAACTTGACTCTCTCCTTTACAAGAAAGATGGCTTATATGCCCTTGCCCAACGTGCAGTACAAAGTTATCGAGATTTGCCTCTGAACTTTATGGAGCTTCGGCAAGGTTTGCTTCTTCTAGGAGGAATAGAGACTGCTTCTGGCAAAGAGGCGCAACAGGAGATAGTTCATACTATAGATAACATATTACAAAATTTAAATCTTCCAAGCATCGTTATGAGCGATGAAACGTTGGGTACTGACGGAAGTTACGTTGCTTTGAAGGCTTCAGATCAGTATATTGCAGTCGAAAATGGAGTTGCCTGCTCATCGTGTGGCTGGACGGGTACTGAAAATGCACGAATAGAACAAAGCAAACCTTATCGAACAGAGAAAGAGATGGTTCGGCAAGAAATTCATACCCCAAATGCAAGTTCTATAGAAGAACTATGCGAATTTTTGCATATTCCTGCTGAACAAACAGTAAAGACCATGTTTTATATGGCTGAAGTTGATGATGGCTGGAGACCTGTAGCAGTGCTTATTCGAGGAGATCTGCATATAAGTGAAGAAAAGCTGGCTCTCTTTTTAAAGGTCAAGAAGGTTCGAATAGCAGAAGAGAACGAACTCATGTCGGTAATGGGGCAGAAACCAGGTTATCTTGGCCCTGTAGGACTTCCTGAAAGAGTTTGTCTAGTCGCTGATATAAGTATAGAAGGATGTAGCGGTGTTGTTACGGGAGCTAATAAACCCAACTATCACCTCACAGGAGTTACGTGGGGAAGAGATTTTAAAACAAAGCATATTGGTGATGTTGCTCTTCTTCGTGAAGGAATGAATTGTCCACGTTGTGGGCTTGAGCTTCAACCTTTTTTATGGAACAAAGTAGCAGCAGTATGGAGCGAAAAGAGTGACATTGAGGGGATCCCTTACCAGGATCAACAGGGACAAACCGAGAGATGCACATTATGGAAAGGCTGGATCGATCTTAACAGTATCCTAACAGCTCTGGCACGAGAGAAAACATATCCCTTTGGTTTGGCGCCATTCGATGTAGATATTATTGTTCCGTCGGTGAAAGATGAAGTGGCAATGAACCTGGCTACCAATCTTTATCTGGAGATGGCACAAAATGGGATTGTTGTCCTTTTTGATGATAGGAATGAACGAGCGGGGGCAAAATTCGCTGATTTTGAACTTTTCGGAATTCCTGTCAAAGTCGTTGTAGGACGCAAAGCGGCAGAAGGAATAGTGGAAGTTCACTATGGTGAAGATGCAAAGGAAATGCAAGCTGAAGATGTAGTATGTTTTCTTTCGTCTTTGTTGAATGACGACGATGAGAGCCTGTGATACACTGGCAACGTTTCAGTGCATCGTATGGTTTGGAGGGATATGTATGAAAAAAAATATGAGAGTTTTATGTGTAATGGCTGTCATAGTGATGATGGCTTGGGGAAGCATGGCGGGAGCTCAAGAAGCGAAAAATGAAAAGAACAACGTATTGGCTCGGGTAGGCGATGTAGAGATAAAAGAACAGAATGTTGACGATATAATCAACTCTCTTGATCCTCAGCAGCGCATGTACTACGAGAATGAGCAAGGACGTAAGGCTATATTAGACGAGTTGATCAATCTCGAAGTTTTTGCTCGTTGGGCCAAGGATAATAACCTTGAAAAAGATCCTGTATTTATGGAGCGCCTTGAGAATATAAAAAGGGAGTTACTGCGTCAGACTGCCGTGGAGAAGATGCTGAGTAAAGCTGCCGTAACGGAAAAAGAAGCAAAAGATTATTACGCTGTGCATCTGACAGAATTTAATATCCCTGCACAGATGAGAGCAAGCCATATTTTAGTGGCAAGCGAAGAGGAAGCAAAAAAGATTCGAGAAGAGATAGAGACAAAGAAGCTTTCTTTTGAAGAGGCCGTTGAAAAGTATTCAACTTGCCCTTCAAAACAACAAAAGGGAGATTTAGGTTATTTCCAAGGTGATCAAGTTGTTCCTGAATTCAGTAAAGCTACAGAAGCCCTTAAAAAGGGCGAAATAAGTGCTCCTGTACAGAGCCAGTTTGGGTGGCACATTATCAGGCTTGAAGATAAAAAGCCTGCTTCGTTAAAGTCTTTTGAAGACGTGAAAGGTCAGATAGAGGCTAACATTCTTAAAGATAAACGTTCTAAAATATATCTTGAAGAAACAGAGCGTCTTCGCAAAGAATATAAGGTAGAAATTATAGAGAAAAAGTAATTTTTCTTACGAACGGAGTTTGGCAGACAGCATAAGGCGGACAGAGAGCTGTCCGCCTTCCCTTTACATAAAATTAGGAGAATGATGCGTCATGGATTTGCTCGGACTTGCACTTATCTTTAGCGCTCGTATTCTTGATGTCAGTCTTGGAACGGTGAGGATCCTTTTTCTTGTGAGAGGAAGACGGCGGCTTGCGGCAACAATCGGTTTTCTTGAAGTAATGATCTACATGTCTGTTCTCGGTTATATTCTTGGTGGAGGTGGCTCCCTGACCTTCCCTCAACTTATCGCCTACGCAGGAGGGTATGGAGCAGGTAACTTTATGGGCTCTCTTTTGGAAGAAAAATTACTTAATGCTTTCGTTACTCTTGAAATCATTTTAGAACGAAACCAAGAAACCCGATTAGTTATTGAGCAAATTCGCAAAGCCGGTTTCGGTGCAACTGTTCTCGTTGGACAAGGTCGCGCGGGACTTCGCTATGTTGTTAAAGTCATTTGTCATCGTTCTGATATTCCTCAGATTTCAGAAATTATAGGTGCAAAAGGTTTTGTGTGTATATCTGATCTCAAAGGGTGTTGGGGCGGCCATTTTAAAATGAAGGGAAAGTAAAGGAGGCAATAAGAGTGAAGAAAACAGGCCGGTACAATCAAGCGAATAAAGAAGCTCTTATTTCACTTGCTCTTTACGGTGTCTTTTTTGCTTGGTGGTATGGAACAGCCTACGGTTTAGGAAGTGGCGACCCGTCGTCGTATACGTATGTTTTTGGCATGCCATCATGGTTCTTTTATAGTTGCATTGTTGGATATATTGGAATTTCTTTTCTTGTTTGGGGAGTGGTTAGATTATTCTTTAAAGATATTTCGCTTGAAGAATCACCAGACAAGGAAGGTCGTGAAGAACTATGACGCAACGATTCTATATGATTTTACCTCTCGTCCTTTATCTTGCCGGTGTTATGGCTATAGCGCTCTGGAGTCGAAAGATAGGTAAAAAAACTCACGATACAAAAAGTTTTGTTGAAGAGTATTTTCTTGGAAGCCGCTCCATGGGCGGTTTTGTTTTAGCCATGGCGATTATAACTACCTATACCAGCGCTAGTAGCTTTGTAGGTGGCCCGGGGGTTGCCTATAAAATGGGATTGGGCTGGATTCTTCTCGCTATGATTCAGGTCCCTACTGCTTTTTTAACGTTAGGCGTTTTGGGAAAAAAATTTGCTATTATTGCTCGCCGCATTAATGCAGTAACAGTTACAGAGTTTTTAAGGGCACGATATCGCAACGATGCCGTTGTTATTCTTTCTTCGATTGCATTGCTTGTCTTTTTCATGGCTTCTATGCTCGCCCAGTTTATTGGGGGTGCGAGACTTTTTCAGAGCATTACAGGATATCCTTACCTTGTAGGTCTGATTATCTTTGGTGTGACGGTTATTATATATACGACAGTTGGTGGTTTTAGAGCTGTTGTCCTTACCGATACAATTCAGGGTTCTATGATGGTTGTTGCATCAATCGCCTTACTTTGGAGCGTTGTCCATGCAGGCGGAGGAATGACCTCAGTAATACAGAAACTTCATGAAATTGATCCTGCCCTGATAACTCCATTTGGGCCCAATAATTTTATATCAAAACCCTTTATTCTTTCCTTTTGGGTTCTCGTGGGATTTGCCATACTAGGGCTTCCGCAAACAACAGTAAAATGTATGGGATATAAAGATGCCCGATCAATGCACAATGCCATGATTGTTGGAACATTTATTGTAGGGTTTCTTATGCTCTGTATGCATATGGTGGGGGCGTTAGGACGAGCTGTCGTTCCTAATATCGAAGTGGGAGACCTTGCAGTTCCAACCTTAACGATCCATCTTCTTTCTCCTTTCTGGGCCGGAATATTTATAGCAGGACCACTTGCAGCTATTATGTCTACAGTGGACTCTATGCTTATTCTTGCATCGGCAGCCATTATTAAAGATCTCTATTTAAACTATATTTCTAAAGAACCTGAAAAAGTTAATCCAGCGGCAATAGGACGTATGAGCTTTGTTGTGACAGGTATATTGGGTGTGATGGTCTTTTTAGCAGCGCTTAGACCTCCTTCTTTATTGGTCTGGATAAACCTTTTTGCTTTTGGTGGTCTTGAAGCGGTTTTCCTTTGGCCAACGATTTTGGGCCTTTATTGGAAACGTGCAAATGCTACGGGTGCTATTTTATCTATTGTTGCAGGATGCGGGTCTTTCATCTATTTCACTATTACAAAAGTAAAATGGATGGGAGCTCATCAGATTGTTCCTACAATTGCTATAGGGCTTATAGCGTTTATTATTGGTGCTTATATAGGTAAAAAGCCAGACGACAAGACGATAGAACTCTTTTGGGGATAAAAGGTATCGGATATTTTTTCGAGAATAAACAAGGGGGTGTCCGCATCGTTGGACACCCCCTTGTTTGTTGTAATCTCGCATGTAACATAAAAAGTGAAAAATATAATTATTGGAACTACCAAAAATGTATTTCTTCTCTAGTTTGACATACAATTCTGCATGTTTATAATTAAGTTGCGTTTCCACAATGATGAATATTATTCCGTATTATGGAATCTTTCTGAGGTGGCTGTTTTCTCCCTTACAAAGAAGGAGGCAGATTATCGTGACAGGTTCCAAAAAAAGTTCCGGGTACGTGCAGTCTATAGAAAGAGCAATGTCGATTATTGAAATACTTGATGAACGTGGCGAGTTAGGTATTTCCGAAATGAGTAACTTGCTCAGTTTAGAACGGAGTACTGTTCATCGAATTGTTTCTACCCTCAAAGGCTTGGGGTACGTTAATCAAAACCAGGCGAATCATAAATATTCCAATAGCTTTAAACTTTTTGAAATCGGAAATAACGTGGTGAAATCTCTTGGTCTGAGAAAACAGGCAATGCCTTTTATGCGAGAGCTTTCAGAGAAAACGAACGAAGCGGTAAATCTAGCTGTCATGGATGGAAAATACGTAATTTATATCGATAAAATCGAAAGTCAATCAACAATAAAAGTAGACCTTTCTATAGGAAAACGAATGCCATCTTATTGTACTGGCCTTGGCAAGATCATGTTGGCTTATATGCCTGAGCATCAAGTTAGAGCCTTGCTTCAAGATGAACCATTTATACGTTTTACTGAAAATACCGTAACCAATTTTGATGAATTACTCGAGCACCTTGTGACTATACGCCAACAAGGATATTGCATCGATAACGAAGAGTACGTTGAAGGCCTTTTTTGTGTAGCAGCTCCAGTATGGGGTCATTCTGGGGAAGTGTTCGCGGCTCTGAGTGTTGCAGTGCCGAAATTCCTTTATGCAGATACAGAACGTCTTATTGCCATTCGGGATTTGGTTATAGATGTGGCCAAACGTTTTTCGACCACCCTTGGGTACAAATCCTGAATCGACAAAGAAAAAGTATAAAAACTTTATATATCTCTAGAGGGGGAATCTCGCAATGGCAAAGGTAACGATTCAAAAGCTCAAAGAAATGAAGCAAAAAGGCGAAAAAATATCGATGGTTACAGCGTATGATTATGCTCAGGCTGTTTTAGTTGAGAAGTCAGGTATCGAGATCATTCTTGTTGGTGATTCTCTTTCTATGACAATGCTTGGCAATGATGGGACAGTGCCTCTTACCACAGACGAAATGGTTGCTCACATCAAACCCGTTGTAAAGGGTGCTCCCACACCTATGATTGTTGGCGATATGGTTTTCGGCTCATATAACGAAAGCATTTCTCAAGCCATTCGCAGTGCAAATCGTCTCATGAAAGAAGGCGGTTGCGATGTGATCAAGCTTGAGGGCGGGCGCCCAGAAGTCGTTTCTGCCATTGTTGAAGCAGGAATTCCCGTTCAGGGACATATTGGCCTTACGCCTCAAACGGCGTCTATGCTCGGTGGCTTTAAGGTGCAGGGGAAAAGTTTGGAAGCAGCTCAGAAAATTGTTGACGAAGCAAAAGCCCTAGAAGATGCCGGAGCATTTTCCATCGTTGTAGAGTGTGTTCCTGAAGAATTAGGACGTGCAATTACAGAAGCTGTATCAATTCCCATTATTGGTATAGGAGCAGGACGTTATACAGACGGTCAGGTTTTGGTTTTCCACGATATGTTGGGGCTCTTCGATAAATTCCTTCCCAAGTTTGTTAAACAGTATGCTCAAATCGGAGACGAAATTGTAAAGGCTCTTGGTGAATACAAAGAAGAAGTCCGTTCAGGCTCTTTCCCGGAAGATAAACACACCTTTGGAGGTTTGAGCAGAGACGATTTGAAAGATCTGCGCAAGTAAGACCGAGGTGAAAAATATGAAAATAGCTGTTCTTGGCTCAGGAGCTATGGGATGCCTTTATGGCGGAATGCTTGCTGAAGCAGGCTTTAACGTAACGCTTATTGATGTTTGGAAAGATCATGTAGATGCCATTAATACCCACGGCCTCTTTATTGAGGGCATTGGAGGAGAGCGTACGATTCGTTCTATTCGAGCTGTTACGTCTCCTGAAGAGGCGGGGGAGTGCGACCTCCTTATTGTTTTTGTTAAGGCCACGCTTACATCTCAGGCGATGGAAAGTGCGAAAGGTATTATTGGGGCGCATACAAGCGTTTTAACCCTTCAAAACGGCCTTGGTAATGTAGAGAAAATAAGTGCTGTTGTTGGCGAAGAAAAAGTTATTGCAGGTGTAACAGGACATGGTTCCACATTGCTTGGACCAGGAAAAATACGCCATGCAGGTCAAGGAGACACAGTAATCGGAGAGCTCTCTGGTTTTATCGATGAGCGCCTTGAAAAGATAGGAGATTTACTCAAAAAGGGTGGTTTTAACGTTAAATTATCGCCCAATGTAATGGGACTCATTTGGGGCAAGTTGATTGTCAATATTGGCATTAATGCTTTAACAGCTGTTACAGGGTTAAAAAATGGTCGTTTAGTAGATTTTTCTGAAACAGACGAACTCCTTGCCTGTGCTGTACAAGAGGCAGTTGCTGTGGCAAATGCAAAGGGAATTACCCTTGAAATAGACGATCCAGTAGAACATACGAGAAAAGTTGCCAAACTTACCGCAGCAAATAGGTCTTCCATGCTTCAGGATGTTTCGAACAAACGTAAAACAGAAATTGGGGTTATAAATGGGGCCGTTGTTCAGGAAGGTAGACGTCTGGGAATCGCGACGCCTATTAATAAAGTTCTTTATAACCTTGTTTCAGTAAAAGAAAAAACTTATGAAGAAGTCTAAAGGGGGACATGTGATGAGAGGGACGAAAAAAAGCACCATAATTTTTGTAGGGCTTTTGTTTTGTGCTTTTATGCTGGGGACTGTAACACAACCTGCTTGGGCAGCTAAGTACTCCTTTAAGCTGGGGCACTCTGTGAGTGATCAGCATCCTTATAACCTTGGAGCTGTACGGTTTAAAGAGATTGTCGAGAAAGAAACAAATGGAGATGTAGAGGTCAATCTTTTCCCCAATAATCAGCTTGGGACAGGAGAGAGAGACCTTATTGAGGGGCTTCAGTTAGGAACTGTCGATTTGGTCGTCTCTTCAACAGGGCCTATGAGTGGATTCGAGAAAAAGTTTATGATTTTTGACTTCCCATTTCTCTTTAAAGACAAGGCTCAGGCTTATTCAACTCTCGATGGAGAAATCGGACAGTATATTATGGGCCTTCTCGAAAAACAAGGCATTAAAGGTTTAGCATGGTATGAAAACGGGTTCCGCCATCTGACAAATTCTAAGCATCCCGTAAATACTCCAGAAGAGGCCAAAGGACTCAAGCTCAGAACCATGGAAAATAAAGTACAGATGGCTATTTGGAGAGCCCTCGGAGCAGATCCTACGCCTATGGCATGGGGAGAAGTCTTTACTGCTCTCCAGCAGGGAACAGTTGATGGGCAGGAAAACCCAATTCCTATTATTTACACTCAAAAAATATACGAGGTTCAGAAATATGTTTCTCTTACCGGACATGTTTTTTCTCCCTCGATGTTGATAATGAGTAAGTTTAGATTTGATAAGCTTCCTAAAGAATATCAGGAAATTTTCATGAAAGCTGCTCAAGAATCGGCTCTTTATGAGCGCGAGCAGATTACGAGAATGGAAAATGAACAGGTAGAAAAACTGAAAGAACTTGGAATGGAAATAAATACACCAGATAAAGAAGCCTTCCGTAAGGCCACGAAATCCGTCTATGACGAATTCCGTGGGGAACTTGGCGAAGACGCAAAGCTTCTTGATCAGATTCTTGCAGGAAATTAGAGCCGTTCGTATGTCATAGGGAGAGGGAGAGCTTTTCCTTCTCCCTCCCTTTTTGTAGGTGTTCTTCGGCAGAAAGAAGGGGTAGTGTGATTCTTTTGAAAAAATTGCTTAACGGTTTAAACCGGATTGTAGAATATGCCGTCAGTCTTTTATTGATTGTTATGGTTGTTGTTGTTTTCTTACAAGTCATATTTCGCTTCGTTCTCCACTCTTCTCTGCCATGGTCAGAAGAACTTTCCAGATATATTCTTGTCTGGATTTCCTTTCTTGGGGCCAGTATTGGCGTTAAAAGGGGAGCACATATCGGTGTGGAAGTGGTTGTAAATATGTTGCCTCCAAAAATGAAAAAAGGTGTTGCTTTTCTGGCAACTCTCTGTGCGGCGGTATTTTTCGCACTCATGGTTATTTATGGACGTCGAATTCTTTTTATCGTTTCAGGACAGCGATCTCCGGCGATGGAAATATCCATGGGGATTCCTTATTCAGCCATTTTTGTAAGTGGTGTCCTCATGTTTATCTATTCCATCGAACAGGCCTTATCTATTGTTGTAGGAAGAAGGGATGAAGCCATATGACCACTGTTCTTTTTGCTAGTCTCATTTTGTTTTTTGTTATAAACGTGCCTATTGCTATAGCTATTGGTCTGGCTTCTGTTGCCGCTATTCTTTTTTCAGGGGCGATCCCTCCTATAGTAATAGTTCAAAAAATGTTTACGGCGGCAGATTCTTTTCCTCTCATGGCGGTGCCTTTTTTTATTCTCGCGGGCTCGTTAATGGAGTTTGGGGGTATTTCAAGACGTCTTGTTGAATTTGCCAACTCTATTGTGGGTCGTTTTTCTGGTGGATTAGCTTTTGTTGCCATTATAGCGAGTATGTTTTTTGGAGCGATCTCAGGAGCAGCGGTAGCTACAGTTGCTGCTATTGGAACTATTTTAATACCGGCAATGGTACGGCGGGGATACGACAAGCCTTTTGCTACAGCTGTTCAAGCAACTGCTGGTACTTTGGGCGTTATGATTCCACCAAGCATTCCTATGATAATTTACGGAGTTCTTACCGGAGTTTCTATAGGCGCTCTCTTTATGGGTGGCATTCTCCCTGGCATTCTTGTCGGTTGTTCTCTGATGTTTGTAGCCTGGCTAATATCCAGGAAAAAGGGGTATCATGGCGACGAAAAACCGACTTTAGGACGAATTTGGCAAACTTTTAAACAGGCAATTCTCGCCCTCATGATGCCTGTAATTATTCTGGGGGGAATCTATGGTGGTGTCTTTACCCCTACAGAAGCGGCAGTAGTGGCTGTCGTTTATGGCTTCATCGTCGGTTTTTTCATTTATAAGGAACTTCATCTTTCTCAACTGAAGAATATTCTTGTTACGACAGTTATGGGAACGTCGATGATCATGTTTATTATTGCCACTTCATCTGTTTTCAGCTGGATTCTTACTGCTGAACAAGTTCCTCAGGCCGTTGCAGAGGTTATTTTATCGATTTCAAAAAATCCTGTTGTTATCTTAACCCTCATTAACATCTTGCTCCTTTTCTTGGGAACGTTCATGGAAACAGTTGCGGCCATTATTATTTTGGTGCCTGTCTTATTGCCGGTCATTACTCAGATAGGTGTAGATCCTCTCCATTTTGGGATCGTATTAGTTGTAAACCTTGCAATAGGAATGGTTACTCCGCCATTGGGTGTATGCCTCTTCATTGGGTGCAGCATTGCCGATATCAAGCTTGAGGATATTACACGAGCAGTATGGCCATTTATTTTGATCATGGTTGTTGATGTTTTGCTTTTAACCTATCTTCCCTGGATCTCTACGGTTTTGCCAAAATTAACTGGATTGTATTAATATTTATGCCCAAAAAGGGTTGACAGGCGAAATAATCGACAATATAATGTGTGGAAATATTCAAATAATTTGGACACAGAAGGAGGGTTCGAAATGCAGCTAGTTAAAAGTATGTTTCTTCAGTCTCTAATTTCTCTACCTGTAGTCGTTATTATTAGCAGCGGATCCCCTCCTGGTGTGATCGGCATTTAATTGCCCTTACTCACAAACACCAGAGCCGGGATCCGCTTTAAGCGGTTTCCGGCTTTTTTTATGGTCAAGGTCTCTATCCCAAGGAGAATGCCGCCAATAAGAAAAGAAGGGGGGAGATGAGGGTGGTTAAAGCGAAGAAAAGGGGAAAAGTACAGAGAGAGAATGCTATTGCGTTTTATGAAGTCGTGGATTCTATAGAGATGTTCAATTCAGAGGGACTTATCGAAGTTCGATGGAGAGGTCCTTTTGAAGGCTATCGTTAGATCATTCGAATAAATAATCTCACCTGCATTATGACGGAAGAGCTCTTCATGGAGAAGGGCTCTTTTTTATGGTATCATCTCAAGGGTCACCTATTGATACCTACCCCTATACTTTCCATGTGGCCAACGAGTAAATTTTGATAGTGAAGGAGAGAAATAACGGTGAAATACGACGTTATTATAGTGGGATCTGGGCCTGCAGGCATCTTTGCGGCCATGGAGTTAGTGAAGAATGATAAGAAAGTTCTTATAGTTGACAAAGGAAAAGTTATAAAAGACAGAAAATGTCCTATTCTTGAGGGACTTTCCCCTGTATGTGTCAATTGCAACTCGTGTAATATCGTTTCTGGATGGGGTGGGGCCGGATCTGCCTCTGACGGAAAGCTCACGCTGACCACTGGCTTTGGCGGAAATCTCGAAGAGTGCATAGGCGAAGATGCGCTTGAGAATATGATTCGGTATGTTGATGATGCTTTTGTCAGTTTTGGCGCAGATAAGAATTATTACGAACCGACAGGGGATATTGTAAAAGATACGATTCAAAGAGCAGCAAGTCGCGGAATAAAAATCATACCGGCTAGAATTCGTCACATAGGAACAGATGCTTCTCGCATGGTGCTTAATAACATGTATGAGGAGTTAAAAGAAAAGTGTGACATTCTCATGAATACGGAAGTAATGGAAGTCAAAGTTCGAAACGGAGTTATTGAAGGCATCGCCTTGAAGGATGGGTGTGAAATCGAGGCAGATAATGTTATTTTAGCTCCAGGCCGTGAAGGAAGTTCATGGCTTGAAGGCATTGTAAATCAATACAACCTGCCCATCGCTTCCATGCCAGTAGATATTGGGGTGCGGGTAGAAATACCAGATAGTATTTGTCAGGATCTAACCAATCACTTTTATGAAATTAAATGTCTTTACAATACCCCGACTTTTGACGATCGTTGTCGTACCTTTTGTATGAACCCATCAGGCTTTGTTGTTCATGAATATAATAAGGCTCATGATCTCGTAACGGTAAATGGGCACAGTTTAAAGAATGTAAAGTCTAAAAATACGAATTTTGCTATTCTCGTAACAAAGAATTTTACGCAACCTTTTAATGATCCCATAGGCTACGCGACTCACATCGCCAAGTTGGCAAATATGTTGGCAGGCGGCGGAATTCTTGTTCAACGTTTGGGAGATCTTCGAGATGGACGTCGTTCAACAGAAGCTCGCATCATGAGGGGAATGGTAAAACCTACCGCCCAAGCTCAGCCCGGAGATTTGAGTCTTGTTTTACCCCATCGCTTTCTAACGGATATTGTAGAGTTTATAGAGGCTCTCAATATTATTATGCCGGGAATTAATATGAATGATACGCTTCTGTACGGAGTGGAAATCAAACTTTATTCTCTGCGTCTTGAATTGAAAGATACTCTTGAGACTCCTACAATTCAAAATCTCTATATGGCTGGAGACGGCGCAGGAGTCAGTCGAGGAATTATTCAGGCTGCTTCAAGTGGTGTTGTTGCTGCACGTTCAATTATTTTCAAGAAATAAAAATAAATCTCCCCGTTATCTTATGATGCGGGGAGATTCTTTATATTGTAATATTATGGTTACGCTTTAGCGTATGTACGTAATTGTATTTTCTTTACGACGTGGTGCTCCGTAGTGGCGGTCTGGATCTTTATATCCCATAGCGATACTATAAAAAGGTTCATATCCTTCTGGAACTCCGATCATTTTAAGCTCTTCTGGTGTAGCTGCGGCGAAGAAGAAACCAGAGAACCCAATCCAGCATGTTCCTACATTCAAAGATTCAGCTGCAAGAAGCATGTTCTCTATGGCTGCTGAGCAGTCTGCAATCGGTTTCAATAACGAATCTTCATTTTTTTTACCCGAAATGATAATAATAGTGGGAGCATTGTAATAGATATGAAATCCTTCCTTTTCTCCCATTCTACGAACCCAATCAACTGGCGATTTTTTCATAAGAGATACTGTTTTATCGCTGATCATATCGATTATTTCTTTCTTTTGAATAATTGTAAAATGCCATGGCTGATCGTTATGTCCGCTTGGAGCCCATATCCCAGCATCAAGTATTTGAGACAGTTCCTCATTACTTACTTGGGAAGGCAAGAAATGCCTGATACTTCGACGATTTTTTATTGTTTCGAGTACAAGGTTCATCTTCATCTCTCCTTTCATTGCTAGTAGGAATTTATATTATAGACTAAGAGTATTTCTCACTTGTGTATTAGGGTACAATGACAAATAAGTGCTCAAACGAGAAAGGGGGAAGTAACATGGCAATTGATCTCTCAACTGAGTATATGGGAGTGGAGTTAAAGAACCCGGTTATCGTAGGAGCCAGCGGCATTACATCGAACCTTGAAACTATTCGTAAAGCTGAAGAAGCAGGCGCGGGAGGCATAGTGATCAAATCGCTTTTTGAGGAGCAAATCGCTCTTGAATCTTTGGCTCTCGAACATGAATTAACTGACGATGACGAACGACACGCAGAGATGATTGCTCTTCATCCCGGAATAGCACATGCTGGTCCAGAAGAACATATTATGTGGGTAAATAAAATTATCAAAGATGCCCATGTCCCTGTTTTTGCGAGTTTGAACGCAGGAACGAAAAGTGTTTGGGTTGAATGGGCAGAGAAATTAAGCAAGACGGGAGTCCAGGGGCTGGAACTCAACCTTTACGCTATGCCTATAGATAAAAATATGAGTGGTTCACAGATCGAAAACGAGCAGCTAGCCACTGTTCAAGAAGTTTTGCGGGTGGTATCTATTCCTGTGTCTGTAAAATTAAGCCCTTTCTACACCAATCCGCTTCACTTTGTTTCAATGCTTGATCAGATGGGAACAAAGGGATATGTACTTTTCAATAATTTTATCAATCCAGATATAAATCCTGAAGAAGAAAAAGAAGAGAGAACTATTGTTATGAGTCATGAGAGAGACTCTCTTTTGCCACTTCGTTTCATCGCCCTTCTTTTTGGAACAGTCAATGGCAGCCTTTGCGCAAATAGGGGGATTTTTACAGGAGAAGATGTAGCTAAAATGCTACTTGCTGGTGCTGATTGTGTGCAGGTTGTCAGTGCTCTCTATAAGAACGGTATTGAATCAATACATACAATGGTCAATGATGTTGAACGCTGGATGGGGAAACATGGATATGGAGTTTTGGATGAGTGCAGGGGGGTATTAAGCAAGATGAGAGCGAAAGATCCATATTCATGGGAGCGGGCCCAGTACGTTGATATTTTAATGCGTAACGAGTCTCCATTTTTAGCTCGTCCAGATATTTAATAAGATAAAAAAGAAGGGGGAGCCTCTATTTTCAAGCTCTCCCTTTCATGCTTACGCTTTATATGCTTCAGTGCTAAGATACTTGTCACCCCGGTCACAGGCAATTGTAACGACTATATCGTCAGGACCGAATTTTTTCGCAGTCTGAATGGCAGCCCAGACGTTTGCTCCTGTAGAAATTCCGCAGAAAAGCCCAACATGATGAGCAAGCCAGCGAGTTGTTTCCAATGCTGCCTGGTCTTCTACTGTCGTTACGTGCGTTAGTATCTCTTTTTTGAGTGTTTTGGGAATAAATCCTGCCCCTATCCCCTGAATTTTATGTGCCCCGGCCTTTCCTCCGCTGAGAATAGGACTCCCTGAAGGTTCAACTCCGATAATTTGCAGTGCAGGGTAAACAGCTTTTAGTATCGTTCCTGTCCCGGTAATAGTTCCTCCCGAACCGATGCCGGCGACGAAGGCCGCAATCGACTTTCCCTTCATTTCCGAAAGAATCTCTGGTGCGGTCGTGACACTGTGAGCCCATGGATTCCCAGGATTACTGAATTGGTCGGGCATGTACGCTCCCGGAGTCTCAGTGAGAATGCGTTGGGCCAGGGCGATGGCACCTTTCATTCCTTCTGAAGCAGGAGAGAGATAAAGTTCTGCTCCATAGGCAGCCAAAACAGAACGACGTTCCTGTGACATGGATTCGGGCATTGTCAAAATAACTTTGAGGCCGAGGGCCTGGCCAAGCATGGCTAAGGCGATACCTGTGTTACCTGATGTGGGTTCGACAATAACCGTATTGTCATGAAGAAGTCCTCTCTCTTCTGCATAACGAAGCATTCCCCAGGCAGCTCTGTCTTTTACCGAGCCACCGATATTTGTACCTTCTAATTTTATAGCAATAGATGCAGCTTGAGGGTCAGGACGAAGGATAAAAAGAGGCGTATGTCCAATAAGTTGTCTCAAGGCAATTTGATCTGTTTTATAAATCATGTTAAGCAACCTCCTCATTTCTGTAATTTTTCAGTGCATCAAGTTCTTTTTCCAATCTGTTGATTCGATCAAGCAATATCTTTATTGAAAGAGGAGTATCATTACTATCCGTTTCTGTATGGCGAACCAATGGAGATGCCGGGATTCCAACTACAGTGGCACCTGCTTTCACATCTTTGACGACGACGGCCCCCGCACCTATTTTTGCTCCTTCTCCAACGGTGATATTACCTAAAAGGCAGGCTCTGGCTCCAATCATTACATTGTCTTCCACTGTTGGATGGCGTTTCCCCTGTTCTTTTCCTGTTCCGCCTAACGTTACGCCATGATAGAGTCTTACGTTATTTCCCACTTCAGCCGTTTCCCCAATGACAATCCCCATACCATGGTCAATAAAAAATCCTTTCCCTATTTTTGCTCCAGGATGAATTTCTATGCCTGTGAGCCATCGCATAATATGACTGAGCAGTCGTGGAAGAAATGGAATATGAAGGGTTGCATGTAGAAAATGGATGATTCTATGAACTACGATAGCATGAAGGCCAGGATAGCAAAAAATAACCTCAAGCCATCCTGAAACGCCCCCCTTAAATGCAGGGTCATTTCCTGGAACAGCTAAAACATCGGATTTGAGAGTCTCCCAAGCGTTTATTACATATGAAACAAATTTTCTCATTTTTTGATACCTCCGGTAAATAATCTGATTTAGAAAACAGGCATATGGACAATCAGATTCCATTGGCATCACTTCCTTTCTTAAAAAAAAGCGGGCTTGTCATATTTGACAAGCCCGCTGATCTCGATTTTCTATTCTTATTATTAGAGAGCGCTTTATTTTGGCTACAACGGGCTATATACCCACCGCAGCCTGATGTTTTACGCTACGGGGAGACAGTTAGTTTCTTCTCCCACAACAACAAAAATTAAAAGTAGCATTAAAAACCAATAGTATCGCTCCCTTCAGATAGCCTACTATACGAAAGCCTAGCGTATCTGTCAAGAAATTTTTAGTCGATTTGTTTACATATAGCTTCTGTTACTGAAAAAGTTGTTCCATTCCCTCCAAATTCCATAGGGAGATTTCGCGAGTCTGCTTTTTCTAAGAAAGAGCAGACAGCTCTTTCAACAGAATGTGCAGCTTCTCTCTCTCCAAGATGTGCAAGCATAAGAGCACCAGAAAGAAGGGCCGCTATGGGGTTGGCTTTTCCCGTTCCGGCAATATCTGGGGCAGATCCATGAATAGGCTCGAACATGGAGAGGCTGTCTCCTATATCTGCACCTGCGGCTACGCCAAGGCCGCCTGACAACCCAGCCAGAAGGTCGCTGACTATATCTCCGAACATATTGGGAGCAACAATAACGTTAAAGGCAGAAGGGTTTCGAACAAGGTGATAACACATGGCGTCGACATTCATTATCGATACCTTCATATTGTGTATAGAAGCTTCATCTCTCGTCACTTCTTCCCAAAATCCGTACATTTGAGGAAGGGCATTTGATTTTGAAACAAGAGTTATGTTTGAGTCTCCTCTTCTTTCTGCTTCTTTGCACGCATAGGCTGTAACTCGACGAATGCCAGGTTCAGAGGCTATCCCCATCTGGAAAGCCCCTCGTGTTTTTGTATTGAAATTGCCCGAGATTTGACCTTTAAATGAGTAAAGATTTCGTTGCAATTCAAGTTTTTCTTTTATGTATCCTGTTTCTGTTATTCCTCCAATCCCGACATAAAAGTCTTCAGTATTTTCCCGAACGACTAAGGTGTTAAATTCTTTTCCTGCCTCTATTTGGATGGGAAGAGGAACTTTAGGATATCTTTTTGCCGGGCGAAGATTGACATATTGATCAAAATAGAAGCGAAGTGTAAGCAAAATACCCCGTTCGAGAATTCCCGGCTTTACCCGCGGGTCCCCCACAGCACCTAAGAAAAGAGCATCACATGAAGCCATTTCTTTCAATGCGGAATCCGGAAGTATCTCGTTGGTGCGAAGATAGTAATCAGCCCCAAAGGGATAGTCGATCCATTCAATGGCAAAATTTGATTTAGATGCTGCTGCTTCAAGAACTTTTGATGCTTCATAAATAACTTCAGGCCCTATTCCATCTCCAGGGATTCGCGCCAATGTATATTTTTTAGAGTTCATCTTATTCCCCCCTGACTGAAAGTTGTTTTTGTACATAAGGTATGAGACCACCTTGTTCTATAAGCTCTTGCAAAAATGGAGAAAAGGGAACAACAGAAAAGACCTTTCCCTGAGAAATATTTTCTATCGTTCCTTCTTCTGGTTTGATTATAAGTTCGTCACCGTTTTCGATAGCGGCAACAGCTTCCGGACATTCAAAAATGGGAAGCCCCACATTAATGGCATTTCTGAAAAATATTCGAGCGAAAGACGCAGTAATAACGCAACTACAACCAGCACCTTTTATTGCGAGTGGAGCATGCTCACGAGACGAGCCGCATCCAAAGTTTTCACCTGCCACAATAATGTCTCCACTTGCTACCTTTTTAGAAAATTCGGCATCGATATCTTCCATACAATGGGATCCGAGTTCTGTTTCATTACTTGAAGTGAGATATCGGGCCGGAATGATGACGTCGGTATCAATATTATCTGAAAATGTCCAGGCTTTTCCCTGAAGATTTTGTGCCATACTATTTCCCCTCCAGTGTTGTGAAAAATTCATGAGACGCTACGTTTCTCGGATCTGTAAGTTTTCCCGTAATGGCACTTGCAGCAGCCACTAACGGACTGGCCAGTATAAGCTCACTTTGGGAATGCCCCATTCGACCTACAAAGTTTCGATTGCTTGTAGAAACGCACCGTTCTCCCGCTGCCAGAATTCCCATATGGCCCCCAAGGCATGGTCCGCATGTAGGCGTACAGACAACGGCTCCCGCATTGGCGAAAATTTGAATGTATCCCTTTTCAAGAGCGCGATTATAAACTTCATATGATGCGGGGATGACAATGCATCGAAGATTCTCTGCTACCTTTTTCCCCTTCATGAGAAGAGCTGCAATCTCTATATCTCTGAACCTCCCATTTGTGCAAGATCCAATGAAAACCTGATGAATATCGAGAGGATGGCACGATGAAACCGAGGTTACATTATCAGGAGAGTGGGGAAGGGCAACGACTGGCTCCATGTGAGTTACATCAATAGTTTCTCTGCGAGTATAGGCGGCGTTTATATCGGGATATATGGGAATAAAGGTTCGCTTGGCCCGTTTCGAGGCGTATTCAAGTGTCATTTCATCAGGAACAAAGATGCCGACCTTTGCTCCTGCCTCAACAGCCATATTTGAGATGGTGAAACGATCGTCCATGGGAAGATTTTCAACGGCTTCCCCTCCGAATTCAAGTGCCATGTAACGGGCTCCCTGAACGCCTATTTGGCCTAAGAGAGAGAGAATCATATCTTTCCCGGTGATCCAGCCCGGTCTTTCCCCTACAAAGTCAACTCTTAATGTCTGAGGAACTTTCAACCATGTTTCGCCCAACGCCCATACGGCTGCAAGATCCGAACTTCCCATTCCGGTTGAAAGGGCTCCCAAAGCTCCACCGGTGCACGTATGACTATCCGCGCCAGTTACAATATCTCCAGGGAGAATATATCCTTGTTCAGGAAGAAATGCGTGTTCTATTCCTACTCGTCCTACTTCCCAGTAGAGCATATTCTGTGATTTTGCAAATTCTTTTCCCCTTTTGGTCTGTTCTGCTGATGCAATGTCGCGATTTGGTGTAAAGTGATCGGGTAACACGGCACATCTTTGAGGATCAAAGACGTGCCGTGCTCCCATTTTGCGAAAAGAGTTTACGGCAGGAGGCGTAGTAATATCATTAGCAAAAGCAAAGTCTACGCGAACCTTGCAGATCTCTCCTTCCCTGGCGGATTCCTTACTATGTGCTGCGATAATAGAGCTAACCAACGTTCTTGCCATAGAGACACACTCCTTTAATTTTTGGGGTAACCAGATATGAAGCGTCTACTGGGCCCTTGCCAAAAGATTGCTCGTAATCATTGCCTCCAGATCGTCTGACGTTACAATTTCTTTACGATCGCAGAGTTCTTTGAAAAGGGTCATTGTTTCGGTAAGGCGGTCTTCTGAAATAGAGAAACCCAGCTCTTCTATTTGTTTTCTGAAAGCATGCTTCCCAGAGTGTTTCCCCAAAACAAGTCGGCTTCCAGGGGCTCCTACATCCTCGGGGTTCATAATTTCATAGGTGGCTTTATTACAAAGAACGCCATGTTGATGAATTCCCGCTTCATGGGCAAAGGCGTTAGCGCCTACAATGGCTTTATTGGGAGGAACCGCAAACCCCGTCATTCGAGAGACAAGTGAACTCAACGTATAAAGACAAGTCGTATCGAGATTTGTTTCGTATTGAAAGCAGTCTTTTCTCGTTTTGAGGGCCATAACAACTTCTTCAAGAGACGTATTGCCAGCTCGTTCTCCAATACCGTTTATTGTGCATTCAACCTGTCTGGCACCGGCACGTATAGCTGAGAGAGAATTTGCTACTGCCAATCCAAGATCGTTGTGACAATGAACAGACCACGTTACATTGTTTAGCCCTGATGCCTTGATAACAGTTTTAATGAACCCTGCAAATTCATGGGGTACAGCGTATCCTACTGTATCTGGAATGTTTAAAGTGGTTGCTCCGCACCGAGCAGCGGTACGAAAGACTTCAGCTAAGAAGGATGGATCTGAACGACTTGCATCTTCTGCAGAAAATTCGACACTCTCCACGAGACTTCTTGCAAAGGTTACTCCTTTTTCTACTTCAGCAAGTACCTCCTGGGGAGTCATTTTGAGCTTGTACTCCATATGAATAGGACTTGTTGCAATAAACGTGTGAATCATCGGATGGGCTGCGCTTTTTAAAGCTTCATAAGCGGTACCGATATCGTGACGTTTTGTTCTGGCAAGGCCAGCTATCGTTGTTCCGGAAACGTTATCAGCGATACGTTTTACAGCTTCAAAATCTCCGTGAGAGGCTGCAGGAAATCCAGCTTCAATAATATCAACCTTCATTTTTGCAAGTTGAGTTGCTATCTGAAGTTTTTCTTCTTTATTGAGATTGATTCCAGCTGCCTGTTCTCCATCTCTGAGAGTAGTGTCGAAAATGCGAATCGTTTCATTGGTGTCCATTGTTCTCTCTCCCTTCTTTTTTCTGTAGAAGTAAAAAAGCATAAAAAAAAGCCGGGACCCCTTTTTCAGAGGTCCCGGCCTGAGTTTGCCAGAAAACAGCTACAAGGCTGCTGGCGTTCCAGACAGGAACCAGCAACCGAGGAGGAGGAGAGACAAAGAAGAAATGGCAGTTAAGTTATTCATGTAACCTATTTTCACGGTAAAGTCTCCTCCTTTTTTAATTTCGTTCAAAATAAGAATGGGGTTATTTTATGAATAACTACCCCGTCTTGTCAATATACGAATTCAGAATTTCCAAATTCTTTCGAGTTTATTTACTTGTCTTTTGTATAAGAAGCCCCTTGAGATAGTTAGTTTCGGGAATTTCAAGAGCGATAGGATGATCTTCAGGTTGATGCCCTTCACGAACAATCCGAAAAGTACTTTTAGTGTCAAAAGCGGCATCACTAAGCACATCTATAAGCATTTGCCGACTAAAAGCATGACTACAGCAAAGATACAAAAGAATTCCTTCAGAACGGAGAAGCCGATAGGCCCGAAGGGCTAACTCTTTATAGCCTCGTCTGGCAGATTCTATCTGTGCTTTCCCTGGAGAAAAGGGCGGCGGATCCATAATAATTATGTCAAACGTCTTTTTTTCCGCTTCCAGCGCTCGCAGTTCATCGAAAGCGTTTCCATGATGGAAATGAACGTTTTCAGAAGAAAGTCCGTTTAAAGAGATATTTTCTTCGTAAACAGATAAAGCTTCTTGCGATTGCTCAATAGCTGTTATGGAGCGGGCTCCCCAGTGGAGAGCGTGTAGCCCAAAGTGCCCCTGAAAGGAAAAGCAATCAAGAACATCAGCACGAGGGCAAACTTCTTTAAAAAGGTTAGGCAGGTTTCGAACATCAAGATATATTCCTGTCTTTTGGCCAGCAAGGGGGTAGACGCGTTCTTGCATTTCATAAAAAGGAATATCAACGCTATCCCCTTCAGGTAAAGTTCCCCATAGAAGCCGATTTTCGCGTGGAATACCTTCTTGTTCCAGATAACGAACATCATTGCGAAGCACAATAGCGTTAAGGGGAAGAAGTTCAAGAAGCGTGCCGATGATCATCTCTCGATTTCTATACCATCCTGCAGATAGAAGTTGCATGCAGGCTACCGAACCGTATATATCTATAATTAAGCCCGGTAAACCATCAGATTCACTGTGAACAAGACGGAAAGCACTAGCTTGAGGAAGCCAGCGTTTTCTAGATGCGAGACTCGTGACCAAGCGTTCTCGAAGCAATGCGTGAAGTTCTGGTTTCTCTGTGTCAAAAGAAAGAACGCGAATACAAAGTGCTCCAGCCCCCCAGAACCCCCATCCTTCAATTTTCTCGCGGTTATTATAAAGAGAAATAAAATCGCCAGGTTCGGCTTGTGGAAAAGTTGCAAGATGACCTTTAAAAATCCATGGGTGTCTTTTGTGCAGACGGTCAAGGCCTTTGCGATTAAGAATAGCGCCTTTAATTTTACTCATACATATTCACCAACTTAAGCGGGGGTATCAGATGATAACCCCCGCTAAATCTTTACGTTTTTTACATTTTAAATTATAGACGATTTCCTGGGCGATACCGTTGAAGTTTCGATAAATTTCTAGAAACTCTTGCCCAATAAACAGAAGACGGGCCGCCATAATAACGTCCCAAAGCTTTTTCTGGTGATCCATAGGCTCTCAGATATCTTGAAATCAAAAGACAGCCAGCAGCGATCCCCTTTTCAGGCGTGTAGAGTTCCTCTTCACTGCGAATGCCATTGGCCCGCAATAAATTCTCATGAACTCTCCATGTGACTTGCATAACACCAGCAGCACCGTGGGAACTTCGCGCGTTGGGATTGAAATGACTTTCCGTATTTGCTACCGCTACTACAAGATCAAGAGGAGCTCCATATTTGATGGAATACCTCAAAAAGGCAGCGGCTTGTCGTGCTGCAATATCTCTCGAAATGGCCGGATTTTGTTTCTGAATGAAACGGGTAAGCATGCTCATTGTTTCTACAGAATCCTGAATGGTTTCTGAAAGGGTAAAAAGTGGATTTGTATACGTTAATGTAACATCTGAAAAACGATTCGTTACAAAACGACCTATCTGGTAAAACGAAGCGACAGCAGGCTCTGAACTCCAATCGTGAAGTTGAATTTTCTGAGACTGTATCGTTCCTCTCCTGTTTCGTGGAGAGGCATGAATATAGCGACTTCCTGCAGTAAAGGCTAATAGCCCGGCCATGGAGAGTAGTAAAACAGTGAGGATACTACGTCGAATACCTTTCCTCATACTGTTTCCCTCCTTTCAAAGTGCAGAAAAAATTAAAAGCCTTTCACAGACTAGCTATGAAAGGCAATAAGAAATTATATCGATAGGGAAGAGATGTGCAACTTTTGTAGCGCTTTATTAAGAAAAGAAAATAGATTATCGTAAAAATAAAGAGTTTTGTTTTGGGAGAATACTAAAATTAGTCTGAAAAAAACGGTCAAATGGTGTAAAATATATAGAGAAAAAAAGAACAAAGTCTAGAGGGGAAAACCAGACTTTAAAGAAAAAAAGTACAAATTATAAAAGTATAACGTATGTAGTATAATTTATACACTTTGTGCGAGCACGTAGCATTTTGCAGATGAAAGGGTATTAGGAGGCAGTACTTACAATGAAGCTTTTAACATTTAGAGGTGGGGTCCATCCTCCCGATAACAAACATTGGACATCGGATCAACCGGTAGAAATAGTATTACCAAAGGGAGACCTTGTCTACCCTATGGGGCAACATATAGGAGCTCCGTGTGTTCCTGCTGTGAAAAAAGGAGACAGAGTTCTCGTTGGGCAAAAAATAGGAGAGCCGCAGGGGCCCGTATCAGCAGCTATTTACGCCAGTGTTTCTGGAACTGTTAAAAACGTAACGGCTATGCCTACTCCTTCTGGAATTGATATGCTCTCAGTTATTGTTGAGAATGACGGTCTTTACGAAGAGATAGAGCCGTTGAACTGTCGGTCTTTTGAGAATTTAACGGCTTCGGAGTTGCGAGATATCATACGTGATGCTGGTATTGTCGGTATGGGAGGCGCTTGTTTCCCTGCCTGTATTAAGCTTACACCGCCTGCCGAATGTGTTATTGATCATGTTATTGTGAATGCAGCCGAGTGTGAACCATATCTCACTTCTGACTATCGTCTTATGCTTGAGGAAGCAGAGGCTATTGCAGAGGGAGCCAAGATCTTACTTCAGATTTTCCCGAAAGCTCATCTTCATATAGCAATAGAAGATAACAAGCCACTGGCTATAGAGAAGATGAAAAAGGCTGTTCAGGGCATAGAAAATGTAACGGTGAATGTTCTGAAGACCAAATATCCCCAAGGTGGAGAGAAACAGCTCATATTTGCGGTTACAGGGCGAGAAGTTCCCTCTGGGAAACTTCCTGCTGATGCGGGGTGTGTGGTCAGCAATGCGTACACTGTCTACGAGATCCGTAATGCCGTTGTAACAGGGAGAACCTCTCTTTCTCGAATCGTAACGGTTTCAGGAGATGCAGTTGCTACACCTAAAAATATGAAAGTACGTTTAGGAACATCTTTCCGTGAACTTATAGAGGCTGCAGGTGGTTTTGTAACTCCGCCCGTTAAGGTCTTAGCCGGTGGCCCTATGATGGGCATGTCGGTAAATAGCCTTGATGTTCCAGTTATTAAGGGTACGTCTGGCATTATTGCTCTCTCTGATAAAGCTGTTCATCTGTATGATGAATATCCATGTATTCGTTGTGGACGATGTGTAGAAGCTTGTCCCATGGGGCTTCTTCCCTTTAAACTCAATGCTCTCTCTCTCAAGAATGATTACATGGGATTTAAGGAAAATGGCGGAATGAACTGTATAGAGTGTGGATCATGCTCTTTTATGTGCCCCTCTAAGAGGCATTTGGTGCAATCGTGCCGAGAGGCGAAACGATCCGTCATCGCAGCGATGAAGAGAAAGGGGTAACGTAAAGGATGTCTGAAAAGAAATTGATTGTATCATCATCTCCCCATCTCCGCTCGCACACAACTGTACAGACAGTTATGGGAGATGTGCTTATCGCTCTTGTGCCTGCTATGATAGCGGCCTTTTATTTTTTTGGTCTTCAGGCGGTAATGGTTGTTGCTGTATGCGTTCTTTCTTGTGTTCTTTCTGAGGCTCTTTGCCAAAAAGCTATGAACCGTACGTCGACGATAAAAGATCTTAGTGCAGTTGTTACCGGCTTGCTTTTAGCTTTTAACCTTCCTCCTACAGTGCCCCTTTGGCTTGCGGCTGTTGGGGGAGTCTTTGCCATAATAGTGGTGAAGCAGTTTTTTGGAGGAATTGGACAGAATATAGTGAACCCAGCTCTTGCTGCTCGGGCTGTTCTTTTGGCGTCATGGCCAGTTTCTATGACAACGTGGACCATTGATGGGGTTTCTACGGCTACGCCTCTTGCTCTTCTAAAAGAGGGGACGCTGTCATCTCTTCCCTCTTTGACCGATGTTTTTATCGGCCATGTTGGAGGATGCATAGGGGAAACATCGGCTTTGGCCCTGCTTTTGGGAGGCGCCTATCTTCTCTTCAGAAAGGTAATAAGCTGGCATATTCCCGTAGTCTATATTGCTACTGTATTTGTTCTTACAGCCATTTTGGGACGCGATGGTTTTATGTCTGCAAATCCATTGTACGAAATTTTTCTTGGCGGACTTATGTTGGGTGCCTTTTTTATGGCTACCGATTATACGACGTCACCTATGACTAAACAGGGACAAGTCATCTTTGCTTTAGGGTGTGGGGTTTTAACAACATTGATACGTTTATATGGAGGGTACGCGGAAGGCGTATCGTACTCCATTCTTATTATGAATCTTTTTGTTCCGCTTATTGATAGAGTAACAGTTCCGCGGATTTTCGGAGAGGTGAGATAGGTGAAGAAAATTTACAAGCTTGGAGCCACTCTCTTTCTCATAACGGCGGTAGCGGGACTTCTTCTTGGCTGGGTTCATGCTGTTACCGAGGAACCTATTGCCCGTCTTCTTGAAAAAGAGAAGATTGAAGCTATGAAAGCAACTCTTCCTGTAGCGCAGGAATTTAAATTGTTGAATGCGGATCTTACTTCCAGCGGCATTATTCGCGAAGTTAACGAAGGATATAACAATGGAAACATTGTTGGATACAATATCAAAGTTGCCCCTAAAGGATATGGCGGAGTTATTGAAATGATGGTGGGTATCTCAATAGATGGAACGTTACGGGGTATTCAGATTCTTTCTCATAGCGAAACTCCGGGTTTGGGTGCAGAAGCGGGGAAACCTGCCTTTTCAAATCAGTTTTCCGATCGCCATGTTGATGCTCTCTCTGTTGTAAAGGGAGAGACTTCAAATGAAAATGAAATACAGGCAATGACTGGTGCCACTATTACATCCAGGGCCGTAACAGATGGAGTCAATCAGGCCTTGCGCTTTTTCCACTCCAGTCTGAAAGGAGAAGGAGCATAGTGGGTATGATCATAGAGAGACTCAAAAATGGAATTATAAAAAACAACCCTACTTTTGTGCAAGTTATTGGTATGTGCCCTACTCTTGCCGTAACGACAAGTGCTGAAAACGGTCTGGGCATGGGGCTCGCTGCCACAGTAGTTCTGATGGGGTCGAATGTTGTTATTTCAGCATTGAAGCGACTTATTCCCGATGAAATCAGAATACCGGCGTTCATCATTATCATCGCCACTTTTGTGACTTTAATTCAATTTTTTATGCAGGCCTTTCTTCCTGCCCTCAACAAGGCGTTGGGAATATTTATTCCTTTGATCGTCGTTAATTGCATTATATTGGGTCGTGCAGAGGCCTATGCTTCTAAAAACAGCGTTCTACCTTCTCTTTTCGATGCAATTGGTATGGGCTTGGGTTTTACCCTTGCGTTGGTAGTTTTGGGGTCTATTAGAGAGCTCTTGGGTACAGGAACTGTTTTTGGCATGTCTCTTCTTCCTGCAACCTATAATCCAGCCCTCATCATGATATTGGCTCCTGGCGGCTTTTTGACTCTCGGTATGCTTATGGCTCTTATTAATTTCATTAACATGAAAAGAAAGAAAGAAAACGAGAGAATAAGCCGTTATGCCGATGCATAAAGTGTTTTAAAAAGGAGACTTGTGATGAGCTTTTTTGCCATATTTATTGATGCTCTTTTAGTGCATAATATCGTTCTCTCAAGGTTTTTGGGTATCTGTCCTTTCCTTGGAGTTTCGAGCAAAGTCGGCACAGCTGTAGGAATGGGACTTGCCGTAGTCTTTGTTATATTTCTTTCTTCTATTATGACATGGCTGGTATATAACTTGGTGCTTGTTCCACTTGACATAACATATCTTTCTACACTGGCCTTTATTTTGGTTATTGCAGCTTTAGTTCAGTTCGTAGAGATGGTGGTTCGAAAGAAGTGGGAATCTCTCTATTGGGCCCTTGGTATTTACCTTCCTCTCATTACGACAAACTGTGCTGTTTTAGGTGTTGCCGTTATCAATATGAATGAAAATTACACCCTGCTTCAGGCGATAGTTCACTCTCTTGGCGCTTCTTTGGGCTTTTTGCTTGCTATCGTTCTTATGGCGGGATTGCGAGAAAGGCTTCAGGAGAATACAAATATGCCAAAAGCGCTGCAGGGATTGCCCATCAGTCTTATTACAGCAGCCTTAATGTCGATAGCGTTTTTAGGCTTTAGTGGATTGATTTCGTAGGAGGGAATGGAAATGGTTGAATCACTTGTCTATCCTGCGTTAAGCCTCGGTGGTTTAGGTTTGTTCTTCGGCTTGCTTTTGGGGTTTGCAGCTAAAAAATTTGCCGTGAAAATTGACCCGCGAGTAGCGAAGATTCGAGAGGCTCTGCCAGGGGCTAACTGTGGTGGTTGCGGTTACGCCGGATGTGACGCATATGCATCAGCCGTTGTTTCCGGAGAAGCGAGTCCTGCAAAGTGTACTGCTGGAGGGGCTGAAGTTGCTCAGAAAATAGCTGCTATTCTTGGTGTTGAAGTAGGGCATTTTGTACGGAAGGTTGCCTTTGTAAAGTGTGCAGGATCTAAGGAAAAGGCGAAAGAAATCTCTCTTTACGAAGGAGTATTGGATTGTAGAAAAGCAACAATTGTTCCCGGTGGAGGAACAAAGGCGTGTAAGAATGGTTGTTTAGGTTTTGGAAGTTGTGTTGCTGCTTGTGCTTTTGATGCCATATACATGGAAAATGGAGTCGCTAAAGTCGATGAAAGACTTTGCACAGGATGTGGCGCGTGCGCATCGGTTTGTCCCAGAAATGTCATTACTTTGATTCCGGCTACCCAGGACATTCGCGTTATGTGTAATTCGACACAGAAAGGTGTTGGCGTTAAAAACGTCTGCGAGGCAGGGTGTATCGGTTGTGGACTTTGTGCCAAGATGTGCCCTTCTCAGGCCATTACAATGAAAGACAATTTGCCAGTAATAAATCCGGATCTATGCACAGGATGTCAGGTTTGTGCCATGAAGTGCCCGGTAGGAGCAATTAGTGTTCCTGTTAATGAGAAAGCGAAACAGATGGCAGGCTAAGCATTTTATCTATATAAAAAAATAAATCCCGGGGGTGTTAAAAAATTCCCGGGATTTTTTTTATTCGGTTTGTAAGGAGCAAAGCAATAAATCCCGTGCAGTAACCCGTAATTGTTCCTGAAACAAGAAGAACGGGCAAGTAAAGAAGAATATGCACATTTTGAATAATAAACATTATGACAATAATTTGCCCGATGTTATGGGTAACAGCACCTGCAATGCTGATATATGGTAATGTAAGAGATTCTCTAAAATGACGATCTAGCTCAATCATGAGCAAGCAACTCAGAAGACCTCCAGTAAAGCTACAAAGAAAAGAGATGGCATTCCCGCTGAAAAAGGCTCCCAACCCTATGCGGAGCAGCGTAACCATTAATGCTTCTTTCCATCCATACAGCTGCAAGGCAATAAGAGTAATTATATTGGCAAGCCCCAGCTTGACTCCCGGAAAAATCATGGGAATCTGTGCCTCTGCAACATGAATGGAAAGAGCGAGGCCAACAAGAAGCCCTATAACAATCATGGTTTTTAATTTCGCTTTTTGCATAAAAACCTCCTCGATTTATTGAGACACTGCATCAGGCCCATTGCTTTGGCCTGTTATAGTGATGCTTAATTTAAAAGGCAAGCAGACCGCTGTCTCCCCAGGTGTCGATATCCATCCCGTTTTGACACATTGTTGATGAGGACAGTTGGCTTCCTTAAATCGAATCTTTCCGGGCTCGATTTGTATAACGCTTCGTTGCGTTCCGTTTTCGACATCCCATTCTTCTGAAGAAGCGTTCTTAAGATCTATTTCGCGAAGAATATGCCCGTTACGCTCTATAACAGCATGTACATCCCTTTTCTCCATGTGGTTTTTATAGAGTAGGGACCCTAGAAAACTTAGAATTGTAAGAAGAAAGACAGTTCCTAAGATAATTTTATTGCCCTTTTTCATAAGTAAAATCCTTATTCGTAAGTGTAAAAATTTTCTCTATGCCAGGTGTCCCGTATACTTTTTTCTCTTTGGTCACCATAATGGCTTCAATGTCTTCAAAAGATTGAACTAACTTCAAACCCTTTTCCCTGCCTAATACAAAGAGGGCAGTAGAGAGAGCATCTCCATCTATAGATTTTTTAGAAATAACTGTAACGCTAAGCAAATCTGTTTCTGCCGGGTACCCCTTTCGCGGATCGAAAATGTGGTGATATCGCTTCCCATCCTTTTCAAAAAAACGCTCGTAATTTCCAGATGTTACCACTGAGAGGTCAGAAACATGTAAAATTCCCAAATATGATCCCCGAGGTTCCAAAGGATTTTGTACCCCTACATTCCATAGAGAACCATCAGGTTTTCTTCCCAAAACAAAAATATTTCCTCCTAAATCGATCAAAGCGCTTTTTATGCCTTCTTTTTTAAGAATAGCAACAACCTCGTCTGCTGCATACCCCTTGGCGATTCCTCCTAAATCAAGGTGTTGCCCGGAACGTGGAAGACGAATGCTCATATTTTTTTTATCTAGCTGAACCTCTTTATAGTTTATAAGGGAAACAGCGTGAGCAATCTCCTCTTCTGAAGGAAGACGCTCTTCCGGCGTTCCAATACCCCAAAGATCAACTAACCCACCAATAGTTGGATCGAAGGTGCCAGAACTTCTATAAGCATAATCAATGGCCTTTTCGACAACATAGAACGTATCTTCGTGAACAGATATAAATGGTGAGTCAGAGGAGATATTAACATTATAAATATCTGAATTAGTGTCGTGTGTCGACATATGACCTTCAATATCGTGAATGCGTGACAAGCTCTTTTCGAGAGCTTGATTTGCTTCTTTTCCCCATATTTGAAAGTGAAGAATGGTACCTAGAGCGTAGCTTGTTTGTTCTAAAGAACGTGGAGTATTGGCTGACCTCGTAAAAAAGATGGCAAGTAAAAACATTATGCCAAGAGTGATTGTCCAAAAAACTTTTTTCAAAATCTGCACCTCTATTGTCTCTGATTTCTTGTGCTCTTTATTGTACGTGGATCAGAAGAATATGGCTACCACATAACAAAAAACTTCTAAAAGCCCCTCTATCACCTTCCTAGCAAAACATAACTTTTTAAAATAAATGTTATCTCTTTCGAAAAATAATTAATTAAAAGGCATTATAGAGCTTACTTTTAGTAATTATTTATATTACAAATAGTAATCATACTGATTTATATATAATTGTATGTAAATAAACATATTTTTATATTTAAACTTTTCCCTTTCTCGTTGACTTTGTTATTGTGATAGCATACACTAAGTCTAGAAAAGGTTTACATTCTTTATACAATATACGCATAGGGAGGTAGTTGCCGTGGAAGTAATTGATGTTGTAAGAGGTATCAATAATATTCTGTGGAGTTACGTTCTTATTTTCCTTCTTTGCGGAACTGGTATTTATTTTACTTTTCGCCTTAATTTTGTTCAGATACGCAAATTTGGAGCTGTTTGCAGAAATGCTTTTGGTGGTTTAACTCTTTTCGGAGAAAGAGCTGGAAAAGAGGGAATGTCCTCTTTTCAATCTTTGGCGACAGCTATTGCTGCACAAGTTGGAACGGGAAATCTTGCTGGAGCTGCCACCGCCATTGCTTCTGGAGGACCAGGGGCTATATTCTGGATGTGGATTAGTGCCTTCTTTGGCATGAGCACTATCTTCTCAGAGGCTGTTCTTGCTCAAACATATAAAGAGAAAGATGTTGACGGTCAGATTGTTGGAGGTCCTGCCTATTACATTAGCCGAGGTTTTGGAAGTAAGGGATTAGCTGTTTTCTTCGCTATTGCAATTATTATTGCTCTTGGTTTTATCGGAAATATGGTTCAGTCAAACTCTATAAGCGATGCTTTCCAGACGGCTTTTAACCTTCCTGCTCTCTATGTAGGAATTGCAATTGCAATTTTAGCGGGACTCATATTTTTTGGCGGAATCAGCCGTATTGCTTCTTTTACAGAGAAGGCTGTTCCTATTATGGCTCTTATGTATCTTATTGGCGGTGTTATTGTTCTTGTAATGAATGCCGATGCTATCCTTCCAGCCATAAAGATGATTTTTTATGGAGCTTTTAACCCGAAAGCTGCAACAGGGGGCATTATTGGTGTCGGTGTAAAAGAGGCAGTTCGTTACGGTGTTGCGCGTGGGCTCTTCTCCAATGAAGCTGGTATGGGATCTACGCCTCATGCTCACGCTGTTGCTAAGGTAAATCACCCTGCACAACAGGGATTAGTTGCCATTATGGGCGTGTTTATCGATACATTTATCGTTCTTAACATTACTGCTTTTGTCATTCTTACTACAGGTGTTCTTGACGGGAAGACGACAGGTATAGCTTTAACTCAGGCTGGTTTTACTCAAGCCTTCGGAGGATTTGGAAATGCTTTTGTAGCTATTTGCTTACTTTTCTTTGCCTTCTCAACTATCATCGGTTGGTACTTCTTCGGAGAAGCGAATATCCGTTACTTGTTTGGAATCAAGGGATTAACTCCTTACCGAATTCTCGTCATGATTTTCATTGTTATCGGATCAACTATGAAAGTAGATCTTGTCTGGGAGCTTGCTGATACCTTTAACGGCTTAATGGTTATCCCCAACCTTATTGCTGTTCTTGGTCTGGCTAAAGTCGTATCGAAAGCTCTCGATGACTATGATAACGACGGAATGCTGAAGAGTAGTAAGTAGGGCCAATCAGTTCCCCTTTCCCACAAAAAACGGGGCGGTTTTTAAACCGCCCCGTTCCTCATTAATTGCGTTATTGAGTTACATTTCCTAAATGCTGAAGTATTGATTCTACGCGTTGCATCATCTCTCCGTACTGGTTCCAATTCCCTTCACGAAGAGCTTCTTGTGCTTTGCTCCACGCGTCTTGTGCTTGTTGTACCAATTCTTTTATGTTCCCATCATAAGATGGAATAACGCTTTTTTCTTCTTTTTCCCCTTCAGGCGTTGTTGGTACTCGCAGCGAAGGCAGTGTTGTTGGTTTCCCCAGCAGCTTTTCCAGAGCATTGTCGAGTCGTTCATCCCAAACAACCCGACCTCCTGTGGATACGATAACTCTCTTTAACTCTGGAAGATCACTATTTTCAGCCTTTAAGTAAAGAGGCTGCACGTATAAAACAGCATCTTCTATGGGGATAACCATAATATTACCTTTGATTACGTCAGAACCCCTTTGACTCCAGAGTGAAAGCTGCGCGGAAATTTCAGGATGCTGGTTTGTCAGAGCTTCCACCTGAGCTGGACCGTAGATTAACTTTTGTTGGCGCCATGAAAG